>Ga0207110_10146_pt1 | contig 17506 bp, 18 predicted proteins | sample Alteio_BWMinHeat_74_FD_153582 | JGI IMG/M metagenome (GOLD analysis project Ga0207110, IMG submission 153582) | Enriched cells from forest soil in Barre Woods Harvard Forest LTER site, Petersham, Massachusetts, United States -... | ecosystem: Environmental > Terrestrial > Soil > Temperate forest >...
GATGGAGGGCTCGCCGCCGGAAAACTGGACCACTTCAGGGTTGCCTTCAGTAATAACCAGATGATCTAGGATCTCCTCCACCTCTTCGAGAGTGAGGCTGAAGCCTGCGCTGGCTTCCGCAAAGCACAGTGGACAGGCCATATCGCAAGCGCTATTCACTTCAATGATGCCCAGGCACGCGTGCTGCTGGTGATCTGGACACAGGCCGCAGTCGTGAGGGCAACCATTCTTGATCTCCGATGAGAACTTGAGCGGGATGGTGCCTGGCTTGTTGAACCCGGATGATTTCGTGTAGGCGTCTGCATCACCGTATACCAGCGCCTCAAACGGGCCGTGGTCGGGGCAACGCTTCCGCATGTACACTTTGTTGTTCCGGATCACGATGTGCGCATCGATGACACGTCGGCAGGCCGGACAAATGCTGCGGGTCAGTTCATAGAACACGTAATCGGCATCGTTCTTCGATGCGTGCGACCTCACTGGGGTCACATTCGGGTTCGCCATGATTGATCTTAGGGTAACGCTTCCCAAAGAAGCGACTCCAGGTCACCTCAGCCAGTTTCCGTAGCACCTCTTTTGCTTGATGTTCCCGCCACAAGGAGGTAATGTCCTCATGACGTAGCTTCCGATAATGCCCAATAACGGCTTTCAGTTCACGATACTGAGTTTGATCGCGTCGTTGGGTGCATGGACCAAATCCTGTTTGGTGCCAAGATATCTTTCCGTAGTTTGGACCGACGCGTGACCAAGAAGCAGCTGGATCTGCTCAAGCTCGCCGCCGGCTGCGCGGCAGAGCTTGGCGCAAGTGCGCCGTAGGTCATGCGGTGCGATGCCGGTAATTCCCGCTGCCTCGCCGTACTGCTGGAGCATTTGCCACACGACCTTCTCGCCTAAGCGTTCACCCCCCACACGTTGGGTGCGGGTCACGGGCCGGAAAACGTGGCCCTCCGCCAGCCCCGCCGCAGACGTCCAGGCATCGATCGCCACCTTGACCCAAGTCGGCAGCGGAGCCGTGCGCACCCGGCCGTGCTTGCCAACAAGGTCGACAATGCACCAACGACCATCACGCTGTTGAATATGAGAGAAAGCGAGTGCCGCAACCTCTGACCGCCGGAGGCCGCAGCCGAGTAGAACGGCTAGCATCGCACGGTCGCGCAGTCCCCGCAGGGTGGCGATGTCCGGCGCACTCAGCAGATCCTGTGCCTGACGGAGCGACAGCAAGTTTTCCACCCGGACTCCTGCGGATTTTACGCCCTTCACGCGAATGATGCCGGCGGCTAACTCCGGCGCCAGTAAGCCGTTGTCGGCGGCTTCTGCCGCGAGCTTGCGAACGGCCGACAGGCGAACGCTAATCGACGACGAACCGAGGCCCGAGCCTCCAATGACACTCGCCAGGCGTTGACCGTCGCCTTACTGAAGCCGGGACGGGGCTCCTGCCAGAACCAAGCGACAAATTCGTCGAGCGCCATGTTGTACACCCGGCGTGTAATCGGAGAAGAGACACTGTCGAGTACGAGGGCCTTCAATCGCTGCCACTCCGGCGCCCTTTCTACCACACTCAAGTCGTTCATTTGGTTCTGCAAGAGGACCGAACTCGCAACCCTTCGGTCAATTGAAGACACACGTACGGCGCCTCCACGTTGACTCTCTGCACGTTGAGTTTGAGCAAATCCGAACGAGCCGATGGTTGCATTTGGTTGCACTTAATCGCCGGTTTCCCGGCGACTACAGCGCGACTGAGCTAATATTTGCAACGACTTGACTGTGAAAGCTTGCAGCCCTGAAAAGGCTGGCGTCGGCGGTTCGATTCCGTCCCTGGCCACCACATTCTAAAGCACTTGTTGATCGCCAGAAACATGGGTTTTTAAGCGCGGGAACAATACGGGAACATTCAAACGGCTCCCTGAGCTTGCTTCCGCAGGACTCCTTCCATCAGCTTCCACATCTCGCGTGCCGTGCTACCCGTCCTGGCGATGTGACTCTTGGCCAGTTTGGCGTAGCGTTCGGTCATCTTGATGTTGGCATGGCCCAGGATCTTGGCCAGTTCGTACAGATCGCCGCCGTTCATCATGTACCAGCTCGCGAACGTGTGCCGTAGATCGTGAAACCGAAACTCCTTGATCCCGGCCATCTCCAGAATGGTGTCGAAACTCCGATCCACCCTCTGGCGATCGCGCTTGGCTCCCGGCATAGGAGGAAAAATACGCTCCTCCGCAAAAATGGCCGGGAACTTCCGGAACTCGGCAGCCAGTTCCGGCGGCATTGGAACGTACCGGATCTTGCCGCCTTTCAACTTGGCCCAAACGGCGATCAACTCCTCCCGGTAGTTCAGGTCACGCCATCGTAGGCTGAAGACCTCGGCAATCCGCATCCCTGTGGTCAGCGCGGTCAGAACAATCAAGCGCAAACGGAAAAACGTCTGGTTGATGCCTTTCCCGCCCTTCCGGTACATCTTCTCGTCCAGGGCTGTTTTCAACTTACCGATCTCCTCAGCATCGAGATAACGCTCCCTCTGGTCATCCGGTCTCCGCAGTTCCACCGCATCCGCGGGATTGCGATCAATGCCGGTTTCCTTCGACCAGACAGTCGTGGCCTTCGCCATCATGTGATGCATGACATTGAAGTGCCGCACGGCCGTGCCGGGGGAGAGACCCTTTTCTTCGGTGAGACCTTGATACCACTGGTTGATAGCGGCACCGTCAGCCTCCCTCACGAAAAGGCTCCCAAACTCCTTCCGGATGTCTTCCAGGATGCTTTTCTCCCGATCCCAGGACTTCTTCTTCAGCCCATACTGCTCCCGGTATCGGTCAATCAGCGCTGTCATCCGAAAGTTGACCTCCTTCTTTACGTCCAGGTGGCGGTTCTCATCCCGCGCCGAAAGCTTCTTGCGCAGGATCTTGGTCGCCAGTTCATGCGAACCATGTACGTTCAGACTGCGGTTCCTACCTCCTTCTCGCCAACGGATCTTATAGACTCCGTCTTCTACTCTGTGAATAGACACTTGCTGCGTACTCCTTTCAGTCGATGGTTTCGATCGTGTGCTGTTCAATAAAGCGCTGTAACGCTTCAACATCGAACCGCAACGCCCGACCCACCTTGACCGAGGGAAGCTCCCGCAACCGGGCTTTCTTGTAGACCGTGTCCACTTCGAGGCCCAGAAAGCGGGCAGCCTCCTCGACCTTCAGGAGCCGCTTACCGACCTCTTTATTGGACACCATGGCCTGTGCGTCTGTCATGCTTCCGGTCCGTCAGCGTTCCTGGCCAAAAATTCCAACCGCCCCCTGCCTCGCGCGGTGATCCGGTAGTAAACGCGCCGTCCCTTGCCCCGGCCCAATTGGACCAATCCGAATTTCCCCAGTCGCCGCAGGTACGGGTACAATCCGCGTTCGGAATACGGAAGATTCACTTTGGCTGCAATTGTGGGCACGGAAATCCAACTTTCCTGCTCCGCTAAAACTTGCAGTACACGTTTCTTGAGCGAGTTATATTCTGTTTTCATTTCCCACCAACTTCCCGTGCGACAAATCTTCTTTTGAAAACTTCGTTCGTAGCAGGGAAATGAAACAGCGTTCCATAACCTAGCTGCTGAAAGGGCCGAAACACACTCCCCGCTCGCATTCACCGTGTGGGACAAACCAATGTTTGGGATACGGTTATGCATTTGGGTTATCCTCCAGCGCCTTTTCTAGCTGGGCTGCGCGTTTCCGTAAACCGGCTTTGAGCTGGGATGGCGTCCGGTAACTTCGTAGGGCGGCGCGAACGCCCTTCAACTGGTCGTGGAGGTTCAATTGGCCACGGTTTGTTCTGGATCGCTTTCGCCGTCTGCGACTTTCCGTGACCAGTTCCTTCAGAAAGGATCTAACGGCGGGTGAGCGACGCTCGGGATTCAACAGGCTGGCATCCCCGTAGATGGCGGATCTCAGGGCGCGACGGAGGTATTGAGTGCGGTTCAGGCCAAAGTGGCTGCTGACTGCGTCCACCGCGTCGATTAGATCCTGCTCTAAACGGAACGTCCGTCTTTTCACGATCCAACCTTACCGTCGGCCCGCGCTTCGATCTCTATTTGGTCGCGCGATTATGTCCGGCGGTCATGCGGAATCAATGAATAGGTTGGTGGGTTCTGTCTCCCGGTCCCTGGGATTTCAGTGACTCAGCCGATCCATATTGACCTTGACGTTGTCATGACGTTCTGCCAACGGACAGGCAGGTTTCGCCTAAGATGTTGTCATGACAGGCGAGGGTCACCCAGGTAGACCGAAAAGGCTCCGTCCGGAGCATGTCTGCGACCAACTGAATCGCCTGGAAAGAATCTTCAAGTGGGCAGTCCAGCCCGAAGATTGGCAATCCATGAACCGGCCCATGACCAAACTAAGGGACCCCGGCGAGGAGGCGCAACGGCGTGAGGAATACTCGAAACTCCTGAGGAATTTACACTACTCCGATTTGATGGGGCACTGCGAGCCTACGATAAACGAGAGCTTACCGGCCAACAACTACCCCGACCTGATTCTCCTGTGGCAATACAGCGAGGGCATCCTGTTACCGCACCGGGGAGATTCTGGGAATGAGCTGGTCGTGAGTGTACCCGAAGAATCAGTAACCGCTCGACGATCTGAATTCGCCCGCCGCTTGGCGCTGTACATCGTGGCCGCCGAGAAGCAGACCTCCGTCGAATACCTGACAAAGCTGTGCCGGAAGTGGGACCCGGCTGCGAGCCCAAAACAGACTGACATGGGTTGAGCCGAAAAGCCCAACCAACGGACCGAAAGTGGGGCTGGTATCTGCGATCTAACCTGTGCGCAACTCTAACCTTAGTGATGCAAAGCTGGATGTCCCAGCCCAGGGACGCTGGCTTTGGAAAGCAGGCGGAAGAATTTGGAAGGCTCTTTTTATGAAAGGTGCTGTGCCGCCTGCTTTTTATGCGTTTGGTTACATTGTCCATCTCATCGGTAGATGGGTCTGAAGTGTGAATTATCCTTTGCGCTTGCCCGAAAGCCCGTCCATTAGCTTCACTTCAAGTACAGTATTGCGAGATTCTTTTCCCGGTACGCTTTTCTTGCGCGGCGCCTGAGTTCCCGCAACCGGTTTGGATCCATCCCCAACTCGCGATGAATTTGTTCGGGGGTTTGCTCTTGCACGTAAAAGCGGATCAGCGCATCTCGCTGCTCGGACGAAAGTGCCCTAAGAACGTGGCTCATAAACTCAGTGCGCCACGCTGCTAGATCATCAGGGTCCGACATGGGACTGAGCGTATCACTATTCCGCATCCTTAGGTAGGGGGTAGTTCGCGCAAATTACATTTCAATTCTTTGAGATATGTGCGATATTCCGCAACTCTCGCTTTGCAGAAGTCGCACGTTTCCAGATACTCACGAGCCGGACCTTCTTCGAGCCTATCCATGACGTAGAGTTCGATTGTCTCTTCGTCAATTGCGTTACATGCTCCGATTGGTTGTTCTCCCGATGCCATGCTCCCCTTTCCGTGCTCACAGCTATTGAGAAGCGTTAGGTTTGCCCACACCACAAAAAATGACGATACCAGCACGCGCCGAAACGTTTCGTGCAATCCTCCAACTTAAATCAATTGGCGTTCATCCTGCAGCGCCACCGCGTGCGCCGGTGCGGTCCCGGCGTCGGCTTGCCGGGGAATGGCGCGTCTCCGCCGTCTCCGGTGCGAGCATTTCGTCCAAGCCGTGCAGCATAGCCCACCGCGTCAGCATAGGCAAGTCCGTAAGCCCACCTTGTCGTACACCCGCCTCAGCGCGTTGAGCACAGTGTTGTAGTGGGACCCGAGCTGTGAGGCTAGAAGGCAACTACTTTGTTACGAAACGGATGTGACTGAGCGCGAGCGCGTAATCCTCGCTAGCCCTTAGTCCCTGCGTGTTTCTGTTCGGATTATCCCCAATCAAGAAGGCACAGTTCCAGTCGATGGAACGTACATGCTACGCTGCTTTCTTTTTCTGCCGATCATGGCGTTTGCGGGTCAGTCATTGGTTCTTACTCCCGGAGTGACAGGAAGTATTGCAAATCCAAATCTTCCAGAAAACCAATCATGGCGAGTTGAGTTCCAGCTCCACGGCTGGACGCTCCCACCGCAAGGTGAACAAAACGACTACATTTTTTACCTCAACGGGACCGGGCTCAGCGCCGCAATGTGGCCGGACGGGAGACTGGCTCTCACCGAGCTGCGAGATCCTATATCTCCTGCTCAGCCTTGCTTTTTGTCCCTGAATGGACGACAGAATGTGCTCGTGCGATTTCAGAAGGACGTCTCGAACCTGCGTGTGGTGTGCGAGATCTGGAATTCAGATGGAACTGGGTATCAACAAGACAGTGAAAAGATTGCTTCCATCAAACCGTGGGAGTTGAGTGGTGGAACACTCGGCAGCGCCAATACTCAAACTGGGTTAGCCTTCCTGCGGGTATTTAGCACAATCGATCCCGATGGTGCGCGCCCACCCGTCACGGCGGATGTCGGGGATTTGCTCAATCTGACGTTTGATGCCGGCACAAATCCCTTCTTAAGTCTGGTGGCTGGTGTTTCGTACGTACCTACGCCCGGCCAGAACCCGGTGGCGTTTGTCAAGACCTTCGGAGCACCCGCTTGGAATAACTGGGTATCGCTGCGAGCGGGGTTTCCGGCGCAACTCGATGGTTCCCGTAGTTACTCGTTGGCCGACGCTAGCTCGCAGGTAACCTATCAATGGGCACAGGTAAGTGGGCCCACCACTGTTCTCTGGTCAGACACCACCTCAGCCACACCCACCATCCAAGGGCTCATTTTTGGCACGTATACGTTTCTGTTGACAGTCAAGGACATCAATGGAAATACGGCCAGCACGACACTTCAAATGGGTGCAGTGGCAACGGATACGAACGGTGTGGTGGTCCAGGCCGATCCGAATGCCGACAAGCTGTTCGGCCCGATGATTGCGTTTGGGCAGAACCCCTGGGGATACGCGGATGAACGAGCATTGAAAGCTACCACTCTACGCAGCGCCGCCTATGATGCAACTGGTCTCACCACGCCACTGTGGGAAGTGGCCCGCCCTGGAACGGTTACCTACAATTTGACGCCCGCGTCCACGTCCATCACTGCCGACGTATCATTCAACACGATGTCTATGCAAGTGTCTGACGCTACCCGACTCGATCTGACGACGTTCCCGACGAGGATCCTATTGGGAAGCATTCCATTCGAGGAAATCAGAATTTGTTCCGCCACCGGAAACACATTGCAAGTTTGCTACGACGGAAGAGGATTCAGGTCTGGCAGTCCGTACCACTTGAATCCTAAGGGCTGGACCAGCGGAACACCGGTGTACCAAATCAAGATTATGGGTACGGGTACGCAGTTCATGACGGATTTCTGTCCATCCGGGCCCGGTTGGAGTGGTCCGATTTCATACAAGGATGGAACCGTTACAGTTACGCCAGGGTCCAGCTCCGTTGTTGGGCATGGTACGTCCTGGGCGAACACCAACGCTGGCGGTCGCGCCATTCGCATCCAAGGAACGTATAACGGTGGTATACCTTTCGTCTTCCAAGCCTATGTTGCAGCCGTAAACGGAACCTCTTCCGTCACGCTGACCCGTCCATGGCCTTCCGATGCGGACTCCGGCAGTTTTACGTATTCCCTTATCAATGCGGATACTCGCAACCTTACGCCCCACTATGTGCGGCTCGACGGAACGGACGGGATCATTTATTTCTTCACATCTGGCTGTGAGTCAGATACTTCCCTATACCTATACCTGTGGTGGGATAACGGCATCACTGGTCTGCAGATCAATAAGCAGTACTCCTACATGGACGGCATGGGTTTCAACGGCGATTTTGGTGTGAATTATTACGATGAGGTGCTCGCACACTACGCGCTCTATTACCGATCGGGTTGGACGCCGGCCCGCGACGCGGCCCGAAAGATCGGTGACAATTGGCTTGATTACCCCGAAGTCGCGAACGGCGACGCCGGTGGCGCCCCTCGCAGAATGTCTATTACCGGCGTCGTTGCGGGCGCGGTGTTGGACGGACGGACGAAGAACTGGAGTGGCCTGCGGACCTTCGCCAATCGCGGAGTCAATGCAATCGCGGAGGATTGCAATTCCGAGGTCCGGGAGAACGCTTACGAACTCTCGTGGCCGACGTTCGCGGCGCTATTCGACCCCATTGATACCGGAAGTCCAACCGACCCCAACCAACGATCCTATTGGAAGAACAAATTGGCGGCCGCCGCCGCCCGCGACGCATCCTGTAGCGGTTCGGATCACTCTTTTAAGACCGGATTCTATTGGAATCCAGGCCTTTACCCAGCTCTGACCGTCACCAACGGCAGCGCGGTCGTCACAGGAAACAACCTACCCGCTGCCATGTGCCCCTACGTGGCAAACGGGTCGGGAATTGCGATTGCAAACTCCGCGATCATTTCCGGGACAGGTTTTCAAGCAGGCAACAAGATCCTGATCACGGGTAGCCGTTTTGGACAACCATATACGGGGGCGTTCGAATTCCGCGCCGACAGTCCCTATCAAGCCACGCTGTCCGTATTGTGGCCGGGCGACAGCGGTTCGATCACTTGGATGGTCGAGGGAAACGAATCTACCCAGACCTTCGCGACGATCGCTATCAATAATGTAAGTGACCCGCGTTTCGGGCAAATCTGGGCGTGCCACTGGGACAATCCTTCGCAAATCACCTTGAACCGTCCATGGGTGGGTAGCGGTACTGAAACGGTGGGCTTTTCGCGGTACAACCTTATCGGCAGGGGCACGCAAGCGTTCATACTGGGCATCAAGACGGCCCAGATGAGCTGGGGCTCGCTGATTGACGATTCCACGACGGCATCGAGCTACCGCGACCTGGCAACTGGAGCCGCGAACTGGATTGAAGACGTCGGGTACGATCCATTGTTGAAGGCCGTGACTTACGGGCGAATCTTTCCACAGTGTGAGCCACCCATGACTGAATTGGGAGATCCGACCTTTGTTTTCCGGATTCCTGGGTGTATTGAAAACAGCGCCAACCCTGATGCAGTCAGTACCGCCCGAGCCCGAAATTCTGAGGTACAAAACGCCGTTCGGGTCGCTTACCAAGCGAACCCTACGGGCAAAGTTAAAGCTCTCGGAGACCAAATGTACTGCGCCCAGTGGGGCATTGCGACTCTTACGCGGCCCGGTTACTGCACGGAAAGCATCACAGCGTCCAATTTGGCGGACTTCAATTTGGCAGGCTACAAGTGGACGGGGTTCTTCTTTGGCATTGGGATGGCGCATCAGTGGCCGGCCGTGCGGGTCGGGGGCGTGAGCCCGCCCAGCCCGCAGAGCGTAACCGTAAACCTCGATCTATCGCAGGCTGCCAGCGCGCGAGTCACCGTGACCCAGCCATCCAGTGCGACAGCACAATATGTGTGCTTGGCCTCTCCTTGCCAAGTGGTAGTGGACGCGCGCCAGGGCGCCCACTGGGCACAAATCGACTACCTGTCTAGCACCGGCCAGGTTCTTTCCAGGACCCAGCCATATTTGCTTTCGACTTCCACGGGGAATATTCCAGAAGCCCTCACGCCCGCAACCGTAACATTGAGTCCGTCACAGACCGTACAATTCATCGCGACGTTTAGTGGAACGTTTAATTTAGGGGCCACCTGGTCCATCAGTCCACCGCAAGGTTCGGTCTCCGCGACAGGGCTCTACACCGCTCCTTCCAGTTTCTCCAACCCGAATTCGACGTTAACGGTTACAGCAACCAGTATCGCCGATCCTACCAGGTCCGCTACCGGCCTCATCTTTCTAACAGCTTCAGGGGCAGTCACAGCGAACCCGAGATTCAACCCAGGTCCAGGAAACTACACCTCGGCACAATCGGTGACCATCAGTACATCAACGCCGGGAGCCTTGATTCGTTACACCACGGATGGCAGCACGCCAACCTCGTTAACGGGAACTCTTTACAACGGACCGGTTTTTGTGATTAGCAGCCTGACGTTGAGGGCGATCTCCTACGAAAACGGGATGACGAACAGCGCGGTCTCCCCGGCTGCGTACACGATTGGTGGCGGAGGGTGGTCGAACGGCTACGGCTACCGCCGCACAGTCACAATCAACCATACGAAGGTTCCGAACACCGACCAATCGAATTTCCCGGTGCTCATTTCCTCCACGTTTTCGGATCTGGCAACAACCGGGAACGGAGGAAGCGTTACCAACGCCAACGGCTACGACATCATCTTCACGTCGGATGCGGCCGGCGGGAACATTTTGGCGTCAGAACAGGAAAGCTACTCGGCATCCACCGGCGCGGTGAACTACTGGGTCAAGGTGGGCACAGTCTCCCACACGGTAGATACCGTAATTTACATGTTTTATGGCAATACCGCGGTAACGAGCGATCAATCGAACAAGACCGCGGTGTGGGATAGCGGCTACAAGGGCGTGTGGCATCTTTCAGACAATGCCGCGAGTACGATGGTCGCGGAATCTACAAGCAACACGAATACGGGAACCAACCAGCGCAACACGAACACCGTTACAGTTACGGGTCAGATCGGCGCCGGGCTGAGTTACGACGGTACGAACGACTGGACCAGCACGACACTCACCAATGTTCTTGTAAGTTATACATTTGAGGCGTGGTTCAAGGTTGCGTCCTCCGCTGATAACAGCGCTGCCGCTCGTATCATGGACAAGAACTATAGCAACGGTATGTGGATCGGGAAGGACGCATCGGGAGGGGCAAGTAGTTGGGGAGGCGGAACTCAGGAGGCCGGCCCGCCCTACGGGATTTACGGCTCGGCCATTGACGGTTCCTGGCATCACATCGCGTCGGTCCACAATGGCGCAACGCACACAATCTATATCGACGGGGCCTACGCCGTTTCAAACACCGTGAGCTCTGGGGGCACGGCCAGCGACACTTTGTACTTCGCTGCCACCAACGCCCTGGGGAACAAATTCAAAGGGTCCATCGATGAAGTGCGCGCGTCGTCGGTTGCCCGGTCTGCTGATTGGATCACGGCAGAATACAACAATCAGAACTCGCCCACGACGTTTGCGGCTTTCGGAGGTCAGGAGACCAGTGGCGGGTCTGGCCAGGTGGCAATGCCGACATTCAGTCCGGCGGCGGGGACCTACAGTTCCGCACAGTCGGTGACCGTCAGTTCAACCACCTTGGGAGCCTCCATCCGTTACACTGCCGACGGGACCACACCAAGTTCCACGGTGGGGACGGTGTACGGCGGAGCGGTTTCTGTGAGCAGCAGCCTGACGTTGAAAGCGATTGCTTACAAGACTGGGATGTCTGACAGCACAGTGGCGACATCTGCCTACAGCATCAGCGCAGGTGGACCGGCCTGGTTCAACCGTTCCTGGACCAACCGCAAGGCCGTCACCGTGGACCACACCAAGGTATCAGGCGGTGGGAGCCTGACCAACTTTCCTATGCTGTTCTCGGTAGCGGATGCAAAACTGAGGACTGTGGACAACGGCGGCAGCGTGGGCAAGACCGACGGAACCGACCTTTTGTTCACGGCCTCTGACGGGATAACTAAACTGGATCATGAGCTGGAGTTCTACAACGCTTCCACCGGTCAGGTGATCGCCTGGGTGCGGCTGCCATCCCTGTCCCCGAGCGCGGATACCGTAGTGTATGTATATTACGGAAACGCAGCGGCAGCCGACCAGCAGAACAAAACAGCGGTATGGGACAGCAATTACGACTTGGTGTGGCATCTGAACGCCGCGACCGGCGGGACGGACTCCACCATTAACGCGAACCACGGAACTCTTGAGGCGGCCGGGAAAATTGACGGAGCCGCCGAGGGAGTGGTAGAGGGTGTATCAGGATCGGTGCCCAGCGGAGACCAAACCCGCAGTTTGGATTGCTGGTTCAGGATTACCGGTAATTTTTCCTCCGATCAGGTTATCTGCGGGATGGGGTATGACTCGGGAACCGGCACGATCTTCTCGCTCATGTATCGTGCTGCGGGATCCACCCTGTCACTAGACGCAAAGGGGATTGCTCGATCATTTTCCTGGATCTCTGACTCCAACTGGCACCATCTTGCCGCGACGTATACCAGCGGCTCAGGTTTGCAGAATGCAGCAGTTTACCTGGACGGGGTGCAACAAACCACCACCGGGGGAACTGGCACCCTGGCTACGCAGTCCTATACCTACGTTGATGTTGAACGCAGCCCGGCGTATCCGCTGGATGACATGACTGGGACCGTGGACGAATTTCGCATTTCGAGCATCGCGCGCTCAGCAGCTTGGATTCTCACTGGTTTTACCAATCAAAGCTCGCCGGGCACCTTCTTCAGCGTTGGTGGCCAGCAGTAATCTGGATTCGAAGGAGAACTGCGCGGCGGATCCCCTGGCCACTGACAGGGCTATGAGAATTGTGGGGGCCTTCGCGCACTAACTTTCAACTCCATATGGAGGAGCTTTCCTGCGATTCCTGCGCGGTCTATTGAGAGTGGCCCGACCGTCGTCCTCCGAGGACGGTCACAACCGCGCAGCTCGCAGGGAGCGTGATGGGTATCCAAATTGTCAACCTTGGCGCTACGCTTCAAATGCCCGCAGTGCAAAACCTACGGCTTCATCGAAGTCGTGAGGATCAATGCCAGTCACCTCGGCGTGGAGGGCTGGTGCCAGCGGTGCGATTATCAATCTACGATGTGGTATCGGATTCATCACGTCGAAGCCTACTTGCGCGGTGACGGCCACGAAGTGGAAGGCGAGATTGAGCCTATGTGCCTACCCGAAGAGAGTTAGTCAACGGCTGGGATATAATTGGAGTGGCGGGCGGGGGATCGGACCCCAATACCCGTCAAGACATTTGCGGTTTATAAGACCGCTCCTGGCACCAGCTAAACGCCTCCGTAAACCTCACGATCCCATCTTGTTCTTGGTGATCTCGGTGGCGCGGCCCGCATTCAGTGTGGACGGTTCAGCGAAGTTCGTGCATGCCCTCAAGCGCTAGGGACCCAGAAGCGTGTATTAGACGACCAGTCCCCACAGTGAGCACTTGCTCAGACGAGCTGAACCCCGCGCTACTCTTAAGCGAAGATCTCCTAAACTTCTGACTCTCGGCCCGAGGAGCTGTCTTGAACGCCCTGTGGGGGCCCGGAACGTCGCGTAGCTCACGAGGCCGCGCGCAACCATAAACTTCTGAAGTCTTCCAGCCGCGAGATGCAGCGCTGACAACAACGCAAGGTGCTCTTCCGATGTGGGCTCTTTCAGATGTCGTCGAGTTGTTTTTCAACAGATATTCAGCAGCAGCCTAAGAAAAGTATGAGAACAAGGGATATCCCTAGGCACTATTAGTCATAGCGAAATACGGAGCTGGCCATATTCGCTAGCGGAAGATTGCCTTTCTTCTTTTTTAGCCTTCTAACTACGGTTGGAGACCAAATGCTAAATGAAGTGCGTCCCGTGAGTGGAATGCAAAGGCAATCCGTCCAGGCATTGCCGCTGGACCGCCAAGATTATACACCCATTGTGCGGATGGTCGAGGGTATCCAAGCCGGACGTGCCGATAGCATGGAGGCGTTTTATCAATTTTTGAAGCGGCATCCCACGTTCTTCCTCGCGACGAGGATTCCTTGTCAGTACATAGAAGATCGAATTCATGAAACTTTTCGGATCGTTGTTTCGGCAATCCAGCAAGGCAAGATTCGAGATCCGGAACGGCTGATGGGATTCGTTTACACGGTGCTCAAAAGACAGGCAATGCTTCAAATAAGCGAAATTGTTGCTGGCCGCGCTTTGAAGGGCATGGACGAAGGATCTAGGGTTCCAAGTTCCTTGAACGTTGAACGGGAACTGTCGTCTGGAGAACATCAAAGACTTGTCGCGAGTGTCTTGGGCGAGTTGCCGACGCTACAACGGACGGTGTTAGTTGAATTCTATTTGAACGAGAAACCGGCTGAGCAGATCTGTCAAGAATTAAACCTGACCGCGACGCAGTTTCGCCTTCTGAAATCTAGAGCCAAAGAGCGCCTCGGTAACCTCGGTAGGCGTCGCCTTCGCAGACCGTTATCGCGGCACAATCCAACCCAGCCATGACCAGAGCTCAAGACGAATCCGACACATATCAGCCGAAACTCCTGAAGAGTTTTTCGCGTGCTGAGCACTACGTGACAGCCGAATGCGGAGTTTCATGGAGAGAATACTCGCGGCGCTGTCGCCCGACGAACGAGAAGCCCTAACCCGCTATTACGTGTTGCAGCAAGCACTGGAACAAATCTGCCGGGACTTGGGGTTTGATCTGGTTCCGATTGCTTGACCTCAAACGGCGCGTAAGAAAAGCGTATCGGGATCAGAATGTTACGATACTTTATACCAGTTAGGAGGAGAAGCTCTCGATCCGCCTTCCGTTCGCCAACACCAGCACGAATCCAGTGCCCGACTGCCTTTCCGCTGGGATCTCGACCAGTTTCGCCTTGCTCATTTGCGCGCGGGCGCCAGTAGTCTAGCGTCGTGATCGAAATCCTGTGTTTTCTCGCAATACTTGGGCCGCGTCATCCCTTTTGGCGTACGATGCCGCGGATTTCCGAGGCGGTGCGAGCAAGACCCAGCGCTAACCCCATAAATTGGCGGTAGTTAGCTGCCATTTGTTCTCCGATCAGTGCCTGCCTGAGGAAGACAGAGGAAACATTGAGAGTTTTTCCATAGGAAACGCACTATACCATTGCTACCGTGGAGTAGTGCTATTCCGTTCCGGCGTTTAGCGGAATCCGCTCTGGCCTCAAATAGCGCCTTTGAACGAGAGAAGGGCAACATGCTGTTATTGGATTCCACTTGGGACGAACCCCACATCCCAGACGATCACCTCGACCTATATCTGCTAAAACACACCTTGACGAAATCTGAAAGGACCCGGATAGAGGAGCACTTCCTTTCTTGCCAACACTGCGTTTCGCGGCTGGAGGAATTTCAGGAATTCATCGATCTACTTCGAGCCGCCGCCAGGGTGAAGCGGCCCAATTCCCTGAGGGTGTTCAAAACGCCTCTTTCGGCATAGAACAGCTCTGGCGGATTTCTTCCTTGAGAACCATATGATCCTGTCCAGTTTTCTATCGAAGAATCCTACGTCGGCACGGTGCGTTTTACCGCGCGGCGAGTCTACTGACGCTGAGATTCCGCAGATCCGGAGGGCGTCCGTGTCGTCAGATTCCGCACATGCGTGATCACTTCATCCACCAGGGCAATTGGGATGTCCACTATGTACTTTCTCGGCGGTGAGGTCCGCACCGGCAGCTGCCCGAGGAGCCCAACGAGATTCTGGATCGTGCAGTGGCACGCATAATTAGTGTAGAGCATGTTCTCCACATCCATGAGTCCGAACCAATCCTCCGGAGCAGCCAAGTGGCTTCGGTCGTCAACATCTGAGTTCTGATCGTAGTCTGGGTCGCTGAGTTTCGTTATCCCGGCATCTGACGCTTTCACCACTTCGGTCAAGTGCCACAAGCAATGGCAGAACTCATGAACCATCAGGCGCCGGAGAAATCCTTCGTCTTCAAGCGTGGCTGTTTGTGCTGGAAGTATGCAGGCGAAGAATGCACGTCCCTTGATGATCACCGGACCAGTGCAGCCATCGTAAGTGTAGCCATCGCCATACCACAACTCTGGGATGACCTGGACCGGCGGCAGGGTAGACACTGCGGCTGCAGCCCCGATTTGATCACGTACCCTCACTATCCGGTCCAATCCGTCGAGCAGACGTAACTTAATAGACGGCCGTATTCGCGACCACACCCGCTTGCGCACGGCCAGCCAGACCTCCCGACTACTTTGGGAGTAGATCCGATGCCCTACAGCACAAAATGCTTCCATTGTGACCGGTCCTGTCCAGGTAGTCTCTTTTCAACAGCGATTTACCTGTAAATCCCTTATTCCGAGTCTCTCAACATTCGTCTTCGATCTATGGCCAGCGTCTACCTGTGCGTTGGTGGTGAGCTCGGCTTGCTGAAACTCTCGCAAGGCTTCTTTCAAATCGTGATCACTGTGCGATGTTCGACGACCCGCGCTTGGCAAGGTTCGCATGTATCTAAATGCTGACGAGCGGGACCCTCTTGAAGTCTACCCATGGCACAGAGTTCGACCGTGTTTTCATCACATTTGCCGAAACTCCTTGGAGCTTCCCTTCACTCCCCGTACTTCCCTTTCTGCGTTCGCGGAAAGGGACAGATTCAATGATTCTCGCGAAGCCGCCTTTCGGTCAAACGCCACAAGTTCTTGTATAAGATTTCGAGTGCTGACTGGTGGTAGTCAACTAGGTCATTCCCCGGTGGTTTCGGTCCTTTTTGCTGATAATCACATTGCATGCAAGTGTTATGGCACCCGCTGCCAATAGACTGGAGATTCCCAGCCGCAGGATGCGCCTGCTTATAGCGGTCAAAAGCGAAAGTGCCAGACGCACTCAAAGCCTCAATCTGTATTTAGCCCCGATCCTGGCGCTGATACCAATCGCGCTCCCTGCGCTTTGCGCGGTCATGCCCTGTCTCTGGCCTTGAAGTCTGGGCCAATCCAAGAATACCGCGCAGGAGTCGCAGGAAGGCACTCATCATATGGAGTTAAGAATATAGTGCGCGCACACCGAAAAGTTCTCCGCCGATTTTTCAGGATTGTGTGCTGGCCGATCTTCTGAGCGATCCCCGATGGCCGCATGCAGTTCACCGGTAAAAGCAATCACCGTCAGTCCGATATCTGTGAATCCTGCCATGCCCTAAGTATCCTAATACTGCCAATTCGGAAACGAGGATGGGCGGTGTCGAATCGTGTCAGCGAGCAACTCTGAAGTCCGTGCACGCCGCCTCAGGAGTTGCTCTACGAGGCGCTGAAGTTCGCTTTCGTCCTTGTCGAACCACTCCATTGGCAACTGGTTAACTGCGGATGCGATCACCTCTTCGGGGAAGTGTTTGATTTGCTCGATTGGCGATTCCAAGTCCGCCCAATTCCTGACATTCACGTACACTGCGGGACGAAAGTACAGCCCGCTTAGCGGCGAATCGACGAAATCCCAATTATGACCGTCGAAAGCGCTTCCGTTGTCCATGAATTGTGCCATGAAACCCCGCCTCTCGTAGGGTGACGGGAGAGTGGCAAGGCCTGTCGGTACGCGAAAGAAGATGCACTTCCGGGAGTCGGTATTCCCGATCCATTTGTCGAAGACTAGAATGCCTCGAAAGGCTTTGATGTTTGTGACCCGCGGAAGAATCACGTCAGGGAGGAAATCGTACACGGCATCTTTGAAGGGCGACCCGGGATGAGATGAGCCAAATTGCTGTCCGACTGACGGTGGAAAGCGTTCGTGCTTGCCTTGGATATGAGCATCGCTATTCTCGTGAATGAATGTGGCATCCAGGCTCACCAACGCGGCAGGCGGTGTTGGTAGTCCGAGATGTTTCAGCAACAATGATGAGAGCAACTCATTCACCAAGATCCTTCGGTGCTGTGGATTATTGATGAACTTGACGACATAATACCTGAGGTCGCTTGCTTGGATCAGA
>Ga0207110_10094_pt1 | contig 17490 bp, 19 predicted proteins | sample Alteio_BWMinHeat_74_FD_153582 | JGI IMG/M metagenome (GOLD analysis project Ga0207110, IMG submission 153582) | Enriched cells from forest soil in Barre Woods Harvard Forest LTER site, Petersham, Massachusetts, United States -... | ecosystem: Environmental > Terrestrial > Soil > Temperate forest >...
ACGCCGCATCGGGGCTGCTGGCCTTCAGGACTCGTGCAAACTCGCGGGTGTAGTCGACGGTGATCGCACGCAGCTCCGCGTCCGAGACCGAGCCGGTGTACGTGCCGAGGCAAAAGAGGGCCGCGTCTTGTCCGACAAGCGCCGCGGTGAGCGGGGCACAGTCCGCGAAGTCCCGATGCAGAACTTCGGTCAGCTTGGGGTGCGAGATGCCAAGCGTCCTGCGCCCGATTGCTGTCACACGCTCGACCCTGGAGTCTCCCAGCGCAAAACGCAACGCATACCCGCCGACCATCCCGGTCGCACCGACGACAACGAGCCGCTTCCGCCCAGTCCTTGGGGATTGAGGCGTTTCTCGAGCCGCGCGCGATCATCGAGACCTAAAGGAGATGAGATGAACGCCGCCCGTCCTTTGGCAGGAGGGCGAGATGGAAGGGCAGAAGAAGGATCCCCCGTCCGTACGGCATCGATGTGCCAGAGTGGAGATGTCGAGTAACCACTCACAGGACAGGGGATCCCGTATGCAAGTTACGACGTATGGCGTGGATTTGGCAAAGCGTGTGTTCCAGGTGCATTGGGTCGAGCTGGACAGCGGCGAGGTGAAGCGCAAGATGCTCACGCGCGGGGAGTTCACAGCGTTTTTTGCGCGCCGAGCGGCTGGGCTGGTGGCGATGGAGGCCTGTGGCTCGGCGCACCACTGGGGGCGCACGCTGTGTGCCCTGGGGCATCAGGTGCGGCTGATCCCGACCCAGTTCGTCCGTCCGTTCGTCAAGAGCAACAAGACTGATGCAGCCGACGCGCAGGCGATCTGGGAGGCAGCGCAACGTCCCGAGATGCGCTTCGTGGCGCTCAAGAGCGAGCTGCAGCAGGCGGTGATGGGACTACACCGTCAGCGCCAGCTGCTAGTAAAAATGCGCACGATGCAGGCCAACCAGGTGCGTGGTCTGCTGTACGAGTTCGGCGTGGTGGTGCCACGCAGCTGGCGGGCACTGCTCACGCAGGCCGGCCTGATCCTGGCCGACGGCAGCCGTCACGAGGTTCCCGAGCTGCTGCGCGGGGAGCTACAGCGTCAACTGGAGGGCTTGCGTGAACTGACACGCCGCATCGAGCAGCTCGAACGCTCGATCGGAGGCTACCGCCAGCAGGATGAGCAGTGCCGGCGCATCGAGGCGATCCCCGGGGTCGGTCCGCTGAGCTCCACGGCCGTACTGGCCAGCGTGGGGGATGCTCGCATGTTTCGCTCCGGACGGCAGTTTGCGGCCTTCCTGGGCTTGGTGCCGCGTCAGTCGGGTACCGGCGGACGGGTCAGGCTCTTAGGGATCAGTAAGCGGGGCGATCCGTACCTGCGCACCCTGCTGATCCATGGTGCGCGCACCGTGGTGAACCATAGTAGCCGCCCGGGACGTACGGCCCCGCCGTGGCTGCAGGGGCTGCTGTCGCGGCGGCCGAAGAACGTGGCCATCGTCGCGCTGGCTAACAAGATGGCGCGAACGATCTGGGCGCTCTTGGCTCATGGTCGTGAATTTGATCACAGGTGGGGACAGGCGCTGCCTGTCTCCGTGGCTTAACCAACTGGAGGAACAGCCAACCGAATTGAGCGATGCAACACTCGTGATGGCAGAGCAGGTCGGACCGTGAGGAAGTAAGCCTGAATGTGTGCTTGGACTTCCAAGTCCTTCAAGGAGATGAGGCCTTCCTCAGCGGATCTTCATCAGGGCCACGCAGAGCTCAGATCTCTGCAGCAGTAGGCCGAATATAAGACTGCATCCGCACCCTCTATGCCTCACGAACACAGCATCTGCCCAATACGGGCGGCGTTCATATAAGCACACATGATCCTCCGCGACATTTCAGCCAGACACTGCGCAATACCAACGCTCGCGCTGCTGGTGGCGGGATGTACCGTCGGACCGAATTTTGTGCGGCCTGCCGCGCCCGATGTCACCCGCTACACTCAGGCTCCCCTGGGACCCACCGCGTCCGCTCCGAACGTGGCAGGCGGAGAGTCACAGCGCTTCCTCGACGGGCAGGACATTCCCGCAGGATGGTGGGAGCTGTTCGAGTCACCCCCATTGAACGTCCTGGTCGAGCGCGCGCTCAAAGCCAATCCGGACCTGAAGGCCGCCGAAGCGGCGCTCACCGCTGCGCACGAGAACATGCTCGCGCAACGAGGCGGTTATTTCCCAGCCGTTTCGGCCAGTTTCGCCGCGAGCCGCAGCAAGACCTCTGCCGAGCTTTCGCCGACGCCCAACTCGGGTGCGCTCCTCTTCAATCTCTTCACGCCAGAAGTGAGCGTGTCGTTCCTGCCCGACGTGTTCGGATTGAATCGACGGCTGGTTGAGTCAATGGCCGCCACAGAACAACAGACGCGCTTCGAGCTCACCGCCACGTACCTCGCGCTGACCGCCAACGTCGTGGTCGCGGCCATTCAGGAAGCCGGCGTGCGCGAGCAGATCAGGACGACCCGCGAACTCATCGCCTCAGGCGAGAAGAGCCTGGACGTACTGCGCCAGCAGCAGACGCGCGGATACGCCAGTCGCCTCGACGTGGCCGCGCAAGAAGCCCAGGTTGCTCAGGCGAGCGCGACGCTGCCGCCGCTGCTGAAGCAGCTCGCACAGCAGCGCGACCTGCTGGCAGCACTCTCCGGCGCCCTGGCCAGCGAGGGGCTGCCCGAGCAGTTCGAGCTGTCACAGCTGAAGCTGCCGCAGGAATTGCCCCTGAGCGTGCCCTCGCGCCTCATCGAACAGCGCCCGGACGTGCGCCAGGCCGAAGAGAACCTGCACATCGCCTCCGCGCAGATCGGTGTGGCCGTCGCCAATCGCTTGCCGAGCTTCACCATCACGGCAGACGTCGGCGCCTCGGCCCTGACGCTGGGCAGTCTCACGGCGAGCGATGCGGGTTTCTCGGATCTGGGCGCCCAGGTCACTCAGCCGATCTTTCAGGGCGGCGCGCTGATGCACAAAGAGCGCGCGGCGCGCGCCGCCCGCCTGCAGGCGCAGCAACAATACCGGAGTGCCGTGATTGCCGCGTTTCAGAACGTGGCCGATACCCTGGCTGCTCTCGAGCACGACGCCGAAGCGTTGCGCGCCTCCGCCGCGAGCACGGAAGCGGCCAGGGTGACACTGGATGTCGTGCGTGCTCAGCAACGCGCCGGCTACGCAAGCTATCTTCAGCTACTGGGCGCCGAACAGGCTTATCAAAGCGCCCTCAACGCCCAAGTGCAGGGCCAGATCAATCGCTACGCCGACACGGCTGCACTATTTCAGGCGCTGGGCGGTGGCTGGTGGAATCGGTCGGATGAGCGCATGGGCGGCCTGCACCCAGAGCGCAACCTTCAGTCCGCTCGCCCTCATGAGCTCCGATGATCGGGTCGAACTGGCAACGGGTGACGCCGCGAAGCACTCGATTGTGTGTTGCGCTGATGGTTATTGTACTGCTCGGGCGGCTCGGGTCCGCAGTCGCTCAGGTCCCGAGGGATACGAAAAGCGAGCGGGGGAAGACTCCTCTCGAGGAAGTGGTTGTTACCGCGCAAAGGCACCTGACCGACGAACAAGTGACGGAGCAAGTCGAGAGGGCTTTGGGGGACGACCCATACATCTATGCGGAACATGTGACAGTTACGACCAGCAAAGGCGTCGTCACATGCGAGGGGATCGTTGGAGACGCTGCAGAGCTACGACGGGTGCTGCGCATCTGTCGACGCGCTTCTGGATCGAAGCGTGTAGTCAGCGAACTTGAAATCAACGACTCCATTCCTGAGGGGGGCTAACGGGATGTCGGGCGTCCGCCGAGACCCGGATTTCGCGCGGATTCTGGACAGCGGGTAACGGGAAGATTAGGTTCGCCCATGCAGTGGCTGCAACTGACCCTGACCTGCCGGTGACGAGTGTCCTCTTTTAGGCAAGCCGACGCTAAGCACCTCGAAGTAGCCTCGTCGGAGTCCGCGACATGCCCCAACGGATCGGCTTCTAAGTGGAGACCAGCGCCACCAGATCATTCAGGCTGGTCAGATGGAAATCCGCCTCGTAGCCAAGCTGCTCAGCACCGCCGCGGACCAGCCGGAAGAACTCGCCCGGTCCGACTAAGGAATTCTTCGGTGGCGCGACAGTACCGGCGCGTTCAATCCAAGCGACCTGGAAGCCGTACCGCTTCGCGCCGGCCACATCGAAACCGTTCGACGATATGAACAGCACTTCCTCTTTCGTAACCCGTAAGGCCGGTTCCACAAGCGCATAGCACGCGCCTTCCGGCTTATACATCTTCACCTGATCGACGCTGATCACTTCTGTGAGGCGTCGGGCGATCCCGGATGAGCTTGTCAACGCTTCGAGCATTCTAGGGCTCCCATTCGACAGAATGGCGAGCTTGTGCTGTTGTAGCGATGCCAGGGCTTCCTCCACCTCCGCATATGGATCTAAGTGCAGGTACCGATCCATGAGTGGATCACATAGTGAGGGAGCCGGATCCATTCCGACGCTCATCAAAGCAAACTCCAGGGCCGCACGCGTCACCGACCAGAAATCTTCGTATGCACGCATCAGTGTGCGCAGCCATGTGTACTCAAGCTGCTTCAGACGCCAGAGGTGCGTAATGATCTCGCCCTTATCCCCGCAGAGATCATTGGCAAGGCTTCGCACTGACTGCACGTCGTAGAGCGTCCCATAGGCATCGAAGACCAACGCGCGGATGGCCATGGCCAGTTCCTCTGAGTTAGGTCGTAGGACTCTATTCGCTCGAACTCCGCTGAGCTTGGGAAAATCACAGGCCGCCTCTGACCTAGCCTGGTGAAAACAGGCGCTACGCTAATGCGTCGTGCTCACGAAGCCAATCGGTGATGCGCTCCATACGCGTGGCAACGCCGAGTTCTACTGAGATGACCAGCAGCTTGTCGTGAGTCTTAAGCGGTGACGTTCTACGTGACTTGGGAGACTGAAGTTGAGTCACGACCTGTTGCGGTTGGATGGTCGCCCTAGCCTCCAGCAAATATGCCACCGCAGACCCGTCGTAAGATGACATTACCGGTTCCACCGAACCGAGTTCGGCGAGCGCCTCCTGTAGCAATGACAGAGATTCGTGCAGGCGGTCGCGCAGGTCGTCGCCCCTGTCGAAGCGAATGAGCACCAGATACGGGATGAAACTGCCGTCGCTACTCATCGTTTTCTCATTGCTTTGATGATTTGCCGCCTCGGTGGAATGTTCGCGGATGACCAGCGCGTTGGCAACCGAGACGGAAGCGATGCCCGCAACGGCAGCTATTGGGAGACCAAGCCGCGAGGACGAAGTACCGCTTGTGACCCGGAGCGGTCGGACGACACTCTCAATAGCTGCCGTTCGAAGGTAATGGAGCGGACATTAACTGTACCGCCGGTCGATTCCGACCGATCGTCTCTCAACCGGCGGACCCGGCTCGGCCAAACTGAGCCAGTTGGGCTAAGCTCCCACCCACGGAGGCCGTGAGAAGACCTCCGGCGACTGTCAGGGGGCGGTCCCACCGGTGACTGAGTCATCGCACGCGGTATTTCTGAGCCACACCTCTCAGGATGTCGAGGCGGCTACGCGCATTTGCGAGGCACTGCGTGCCGCCGGCATCGAAGTCTGGTTCGACCAGAGCGAGCTGCGGGGCGGTGACGCCTGGGATCAATCGATCCGCAAGCAGATCAAGGCCTGCGCGCTCTTCGTTCCCATCATATCGAAACACACCCATGAGCGGGCCGAGGGGTACTTCCGGCTCGAGTGGAAGCTCGCGGTCGATCGCTCACACCTGATCATGGCAAACAAGGCCTTCCTGGTCCCGGTAGTGATCGATAAGACGGCCGATGACGATGAACACGTGCCGGAGAAATTCCGCGAGGTGCAGTGGACGCGCCTGCCCGCCGGCGAGACGCCCCCCGCTTTCATCCAACGGATACGGCGCCTGCTGTCACCGGAGCTGTCGCCGATGAGCGCAGTGTCCGGTGCCGCGCCGGCAATCAGGGAGCCGGTGCCGCCACACGGGCGGTCTAAGGTCCTGCTCGCGATCGTCGCCGTCGTCGGCTCGGCGGCGCTGGCGTACGTCGTTGCTACCAAGTTCTGGACTCCGAAACACGCCGCGGCTGCCGGCGCGAACCCGAGCGCCGCTCCCTTTGCCCCGCCGCCGCACTCAATCGCGGTGCTACCCTTTGTGAACATGAGCGGGGATAAGGAGCAGGAGTATTTCTCGGACGGGCTCACCGAGGAGCTGCTCAACTCCCTGACGCGCGTCGACGAGCTGCAGGTTGCGGGCCGTACCTCGTCGTTCTATTTCAAGGGCGAGCACGCTGACCTGGCCACGATAGCCCACCGACTTAACGTCGCGAACGTACTTGAGGGGAGCGTCCGTCGCTCCGGGAACACAGTGCGCATCACCGCCCAGCTTATCAACGCCGGCACCGGCTTCCACGCCTGGTCGCAGACCTACGACCGCGATGTCGGCGATATATTGAAGCTACAGACTGAAATAGCCAACGCCGTGGCGAGCGCCCTCAGGGTCAGCCTGCTCGGCGACGTGGTGGGCAAGATCGAGCTGCGCGGCACGCGCAGTCCCGCCGCCTTCGACGCCTACCTGCGCGGCGCAGCGACAGCGCGCAGCATGCGCGGCGCCCAGAGTGAGCAGGCGGCGATCGCCGAATACAATGAGGCGATTCGTCTCGATCCTGCGTACGCGCTCGCCTATGCGGCGCGCGCGACAATGGAGGTTGCCTACGCCCAGGAATTCGCTACGGGGTCAGCGATCGTGCAGGGCATGGCACGTGCCCTGGCCGACGGGAACGAGGCACTGACGCTCGCTCCCGACCTCGCCGAGGGCCACGAGGCTCTCGCCGGACATGCGAGCGCGTCACTCGAGTTCGCGCGGGCCCTGGGGGAGCACGAGCGCGCCGTCGCCCTGGCACCTGGCAATGCCGCGTTACTCGCCGAGTATGGCCGCTTTGCAGCGGACATAGGGCTGACCGAGAGGGGCGTCGCTGCTGCACGGCGCGCGGTGCTGCTCGATCCGCTCAACCCACGCAGCCACTACCTCCTGGGACAAGCGCTCCACAGCGCACGTCGGTATGGGGAGGCCACCAGGGCATACGAAGCCTCTATCAGTTTGAATCCCGATTCACCCTATGGCCGAGCCTTCAACGGGTTGAACGAGTACGTGCAAGGCCATCTGCAGCGTGCCACCGAGTTGTGTGAGGCCCGTCCATCGCAGTGGAGCGATCTGTGCCTGGCGGCGGCATACGAGAAGCTTGGGCGGCGCACGGAGGCGCGGGCGTTGCTCGACAAGTTCAAGAGCGCACAAGGTGATGCCGGCGCCTATCAATACGCCGAGATCAATACCCAGTGGGGCGATTTGCCCGCTGCGTTCGACTGGCTTGAGAAGGCGCTGCGGCTCCGTGATCCGGGCCTCGTGATCCTCAGGACGGACCCGCTACTCGATCCGCTGCGTAAGGAGCCGCGCTTTTGGGCGATCGAGCGGGCGCTGAAGTTTCCCAATTGAGCACCCCGGTCCGCCGTTCCATTGTCCGCTCATTGGAACTGTAAGCGGTCGCCGCAGATGACCGCTTCTGGCCGATCAGAGACGCTTTGGGAGCAGCGGCAGCTGTCTACTCGACTCGAACCGCCTCGGATGGCGGCAGACGTCCGGCGCGCAGTGCCGGCAGGAGCCCGCCCAGCAGCGACGTAGTCAGCGCCCACGCGAGCCCGAGCAACCACAGCGCCGGCGACACGCGCAGCTTGAACGCTCGTCGGGAAGGTCAGCCTACGTATCTCATGGTCCATCTCGTTGTCCAGACCTGAGCGCGAGCGCGCCGTCACCAAGCAAATACAAGACGATGAGACCCACAGTCCAGAACGCGGGAAATTCCCAGCCGCCGCCTTTGTTCGTGAACAGCCAGCCGTTGGCGCCATGCACAAGAACGATCGTGCCAAGCACCTCGATCGCCAACGGCAGCGCTACCCACGAGACATAGATCCCGAGAATGAGTGCGATTCCGCCGAGCAGCTCGAGTGCGATAGTGCCGTAGGCCACAATCGCTGGTAATCCGAGGGATCCGAAATACCCAACGAAACCCGGAACAGTGAACACAAAGATCTTGAGTGCGACGTGCGCGAGGAACATGACGCCGAGACTTACGCGCAGAAGCAGGATGGCGTACGGCGCAGTAGACGACTTTATCATGGTGAACCTCCCCCAGCGCCGCTGGCATGCGGCTCCCCTGATTCTCGAGCAGCATTACTCCGATCGCAACGACAACAACTACCATGCAAGCGCCAATAAATCCGAGGAATTGCGGCAGACAGGATTTTTAAGGCGCATCCGCTCCTTGCGCAAGGAGCCGCGCTTCCAGGGGATCGAGCGGGAGTTGACGTTTCCGAACTAAACGCCCGCTAACGCGTTCACGGAATGCATTGCCTGATTGCAGTCATTCCAAAGTCCTCTCTCGGGAGACGTACGGGCTGTCGCTGAGTGGCAACTCCTGGCCGGTGAGCGACGACCACGAACTCGCAAACGCCAAACTCATCGCGGCGGCTCTCCAAGCGGGACCTGCTTGCATTGACCCCGGATGGTGGTCGTGTTGGCCTCCAGCCCACATCACGGACCATGCGCCGGCGTCGCGATCTATCGAAGCACGCCACCAACCGTGCATGCCGGGTCCGACCGTTTCTTCTGTAAGGACCAGCACGTGTGAGTCGAAGGAATGAATCGGACGCCAGAGCTGTTCCTTCCAGTCCCAGTATCGTCCCGTGGCTTTGGAGAGTTGTACAGTGTAATCCTGCACGACGAGCTCCTTGGTCGAGGTGAGTGGGAGACCCCCCTCAGTCGTCTGCTCGCCTTCGCAGTGATAGGTAACGGAGGTGTCCGCGATTGCCGCAAATGGCAAGGTGAGTAACGCGGCGGCGGGCGTCGTTCTCAGGAATGTGCGGCGAATGGACGTCACAGTCGTCACGATGTCGTGTGATCCCAGTGTTGGCGAAAGATCGGCGCAACCGAGTCGTGCGTCTCGATGCGTCGCAGAGTCTGCGAAAAGAGTGGCCGACGATCTCCAACACGCTGATCTGATTGGTGGAAAGGGAGGGACTCGAACCCTCGACCCCGGCATTATGAGCGGTTGAGCACAGAAGAATCAGGCGAAATTCACGCGGGCTTGTGCAGCCCGCGGAAAGTCTTCTTGGGCACGCGTTCAAACACCCTTCTCACACGCGAGACCTCTCAAACGCGAGACCTCCGCATAACCGATCGTCGGGCGCTGCAAGAACTGGAGGCGCGCTCTCTGCCGGCGAGGCTACGAGGCTACCGCCGTCCGGACGTCCAATTCCTGCGAGAACTTTTCTCCGCACACCTCACCGATTCGCGCGCATGCGGCACCTCATCGCCGGGACTCACGGTTGGTGCGTTGCATTATGGCCGCCGACACCACGCAGGAGTAAAAGTCCTTCTCCCCGGACAGGAAAAATAGAGCTCGTCCTGCTCCGATCCTGCGGGTAACTCCGAGAAAGAGGGGAAAACCATGTGCAACAAGAGAAGCCTGTTCGTTCCGGCAGCGCTAGTTTCCTTTGGGCTACTCGGCACGTCCGTCGCGAAGGCTGACGGCGACACGCACTGTTACACCCTTGCCAGCCTCAAGGGCACGTATGCGGTCGTTGCCACCTACAGCGCAAACGTCGCGCTTGCGATTGCGACCAGGCATTTCGATGGCGAAGGCAATCTGACTGGAACATTCACTGTTAACGCACCCGTCGTGGGATCGACAACCGGCGCCAGGACGATAATCACGGGTACCCAGGTGGGAACCTACTCAGTGAATTGCAATGGCACCGGTATTTTCACCCGCACCCTTACGTCATCCACCGGTGTCGTCACGACTCAGACGGATGACTTCATCATCACGAGGGCAATCGAGCGCGACGGTCAGCTCCTTGCCATGGCGCTCGAAGACGCGCAGCGAACGCCGAGTGCGCTCGTGCCGGGAGGACTTTTCGTGATCCGTAGCTACACTCGTCGGCCAGATTGAAGCTGCTCCCTGCCGGGCGCGCGAAGCGGCTGAGAGAGGCGACGATGGTACCAACGATCTCATCGTCAGCGACCTCCTACGCACGAACGAGTTGCAAAGCTGGTTTGTCGGCCAACATCTCGCAGCGACCTAGTGTGTCAGCGCGACGACAGTCCCGGTCGAGCGACCCGCCGCGATCCGGCACGATCCGCTGCGATCATGCTTCAAGATTGGCGAGGCCTAGTGAAGCAAACCCGATGAGTGACTCGATCTTCGACCTGAGTTGGTCGACGACAGACGGCAAGGCGAAGGTTCGGTGCTTTGCGCCTCTTTGTAGGTTCCCTGACTGACGTGCTGAAGGAGCTTCCATCATGACTAAGCTAGCCGATTACCAGAACCGGTTCGCGAACGCGCGCCTTTCGCGCTCCAACAGCGGAGTGCTGGAAGTGGTCTTGCACACAAACGGTAACACGCTCCTGTTCAATGGTCATACGCATGAGCAGTTTATGCATCTTTTTCACGAGATAGGGTCTGACACGGACAATCGCGTGGTGATCCTGACGGGCAGTGGTCCGGCATTCATGGAAGCGATCAGCCCTGAGGGCTTCGACTTCTTCAGCCCTCAGGGGTACGACAAGATCTATCGAGAGGGCAGGAAGATCCTGATGAACATTCTGGACATCGAGGCGCCTCTCATCGCCGCCGTCAATGGCCCGGTGCGACTGCACAGCGAATATATCCTGCTCGCGGACATCGTGTTGGCTACACCTTTGACGGTTTTTCAGGACAAGCCGCACTTTGATTTCGGCATCGTCCCGGGTGACGGCGTAAACCTTCTTTGGCCGGAGGTCATCGGTAGCGTGCGCGGCCGGTACTTCCTTCTGACGCGGCAGGAGCTCCCAAGTCAGACGGCCAAGGATTGGGGAGTAGTGAATGAGATCGTCGCCCCGGAAAAGCTCTTGTTCCGCGCTCGCGAGATCGCCGAAGAACTCGCCAAGCTGCCTCCCCTGACCACGCGCTACACCCGTATCGCCCTGACGCAGAAGCTGAGACGGATCATCGATGAGGGTGTGGGGTACGGTCTTGCGCTTGAGGGTATCAGCGCGGCGGACGTGGCGCGCGCCAGCCAGCGCGGCCAATGATCATCACCACTAGGACATTGCACGCGACCTCCATCACTTACTGAGGGAGGACCGTGTGAATCGATGCATAGTGGTCACCGGGGCTTCAAAAGGGATCGGACTGGCAAGCACCGAAGTATTTTTGGGCGCGCGGCGGCCGTAGCCGCCGACCGCCACCGTTTTATGCACTTTGCATTCGGTGCTTGACTGTTCCATGACGATCTCCCAGCGAAGGTTTTCGATCACCGGGTGATATTGCGTCTGGACCATAAAAAGACTATATTTAGTCCGATGAAATCATCAGGAGCTTCCATGCGCTACTCGAGGCAAATCAAGCCCATCAGTTACTTGAAGGCAAATGCTGCCGAGGTCCTCCAGGAGCTCGAAGATCAGCGTAAGCCCCTGATCATCACGCAGAACGGCGAAGCCAAGGCGGTGCTTCAAGACGTGGTCTCTTATGAGGAGATTCAAGAGACGCTTGCGCTGCTAAAGATTCTTGCACTCGGCAGCCAGCAGGTCGAAAGAGGTGAGGTAACGCCCCTCAGCGAAGTTGCGAAGCGTCTGCGCTCCAAGGCGACCGCTGCCTGATGACCTACGAGATTGTACTGACGAAAGACGCAGAACGTGACCTTGAGGACATCTATCGCTACATCGCGAAGCACGATTCCGCAGTCAAAGCCGACCATGTCCTGGACCGACTGCTTCAGGCGACCGAGGCTCTCAGAACGCTACCCGATAGGGGCTCCTGCCCGAACGAGCTTAGCTCCCTTGGAATCTCGGAATATCGCCAGCTCTTCTTCAAGCCCTATCGGCTGATCTATAGGGTGCACGCGCAGCTGGTTGTCATCTACGTCGTCGCGGATGGCCGTCGCGACATGCAGTCATTGCTCACGCGCAGACTCCTGGGCCCTTAATGACCCTTCTGAGTCACTCGCGCTGCGCGTAAGCAGACACTCATAAGTGGCAGAGCGGACGTACGCAGGTGCAAGAGCGAGGGAACCACTACCCCGGATGCAAGGTGCCCTTCCAGTCCATCGGATCAGAGTCGTCATGGTCTGCCGCGCAAAAAACCGCATCCACAGAAGCCGCGAATATCCGAGCACCACGAGCAGCGCATGCCGGCGGCCCCAGGGCAGCTGGAAGGTCCCGAAGTCCACCTGGCCCTGATATCCGGGCGGCGTCTCAAAGCGCACGACCGGTTCCGCCGGCGCATGCGGGCGCACCTGCCGCACGTAGTCCTTCAGCTGCGTATATCCGCCCGAATAGCCGGCGCCGCGCAGCTCCTCGAACAGCCGCTGGGCCGTGAGCAACGGAAGGGCCTCGAGCCGCGCTTGGATAATCGGCTTGTAGGGCTCGAGTCTCGTGACCACCGGCGGCCGCGGCCGGTAGCGGACCTCCTGGCTATCCAAGTCTCGGTCCAGCTGCCCGGTCTCGATCCAGTGGTACACCGTGCGGCGGCTGATCCCGAAGCGCTTCGCCAGCTCGGTCTTGGTCAACCCCTGCTCCAGATAGTGCCGTAACAACACTCTCGTCTCCCGTCTGTGCATGGCGATGCGCTCCTGAAGCCCATCGCCATGCTGACTCGGCGGTCTTGCCCGCCGTCAACGAGTGTGCAATTTTGCCCCGCCAGGTATGTGCAACTTACGGCCGCCGCCTACAGCAGCTTTCGGGGAGTGCCGTGCGCTACGTATCTATCAATCGGTTTTCTGAAGGCGGTGCGACACATCCTGCAGACCATCCTTTGCGTAGTGCAGTAGCCTGCTAAGCAGCGCTACCCTGCCCTGTGCCTCAGAGGTCGCGGATATAAGTTCCTCAATATCCCGTGACGACAAATTGCCGTCTGGCGCTCGCCGTCCGATCGCACCGGCGACTTCCATTCGGGTTCCGAACGCGGGTAACGCATCCATGAAGGCGGCGAGAACCGCGTACAGATGAGAATATCGGCGTAACTCATCGTGCGGCATCAAAGACAACGACCCGCTCTGTTTGGCGGCCTGCCACGTTCCGTCCCGCGTGTCCCAAGGCTCCCAAGTGTAGTCAAGCTTCTTCGGAACTGGAGAGCGTGAGGACTGTTGCGCCCGCAAGATTGCAATATCCGCGTCGAGCGCCAATGAAGCCTTCCGCGTTGACTCGATATTGAATTCCACTATACGCAGGTTATCGTCTACTTCTTTTGACAACTCCCGGCGCGCCTCCTGCAACTGATGACGATGATGAACGTACTCGACTGATTGTTCGAGCCCAATGGCCATGAGCAGGCCAATGACAATGGTGGCTATGTGGACGAAGAAGTCCCGCCATGTGCGAATTGCCGGATGGGAGGGATGTACCTCGGGCAACGGCATTCGATGCTCCTCAACAGTAGTTAGTGTGCCCGGGTTCGCTCTGGACTCCGGCGGGATCGCTGCGACAGGGGCTGCAGCGGAAGTGTCGGCTGATGGCGCGTGGGGTACGGTGTTGGCACTACCGTCCTGCGCGGGCTCAAGCGTTTCATCAACCATTCCATTCATCATCTTGGAAGTCGATGCGACGTTCAACCTGGAGCCCCTTGCAGGGGCTGGAACGACAGCTTTGAGGTGCGTACTTCGTGTCGTTCAGTGGCCGCTCCTGGCCGGGTGGAGACATGGGCCGTCTTCCGCCCATGTGCGAACCCTGCCGTCTGTGAGCAGGGGAAACCACGTGGGGTTAGTTGCTTGACCCACGCTTAAGCTAAGCGTGATAGCACTCAGTGCTCGAGCGCTCCCGCTGTGTAGCGCTGGGCAAACCAGTAACCGGCTACCAGCTTTTGAGGTCGTTGATTTCCCCGCTACGCACTCCTTCGACGAATATCTTCGCTGGCAGCACGACAGACAGTATGTCCTCGTGTTCTGCGGGATTGCCGTGAACGCCACTGGCGCTACGCGCGTCGACGATACCGTACACGAGTGAGATCCGTTCCGATGTGCCGCCAGAGCTGACGTACGCCCCTGGATGAATGAGCACCGGGTCGCGCAGAACAAGACCGGCTTCCTCCTGCATCTCCCGTACTGCGGCATTCAACGCAGTCTCTCCCTGCTCAATCACACCAGCTACGAGATTGTCGCGATACGGGTATTCTCCTGCAACGAGTGCGCCCGGTCGAAACTCGTTGGCGAGTACGATCTCATCGCGCACAGGGTCATGCCCGAGTACAGCGACCGCGTTGCCGCGTTCCATTACTTCCCACGAAACCCTTCGGATACCCCCAGATGGTTCTCTACGTCAAACACGTGTCGGTACACGCGCAAAAACCCTCGTGCAAGGGCGTCCTGCTGCGAATAGACGCTCTTGGTTGCCTGATATTCATGGAATCGGTGTCCTTCGCCTAAATCGAGGTTAGGAGTCCAAGGCGCATCTGTCGGTCGGGCCGAGCATTCTGCCCGAAGCTCTGCTGTCTGCGAGCAGGGGAGTGTTATGGCCGTTCATGGGCCGCCAGCTGACGCATTGACCTGTTCTTCCGCTCCTGACCCCGACTCGGTCATAGCCGACTGGCGTCTATGGGGCCGTCGATATCACTGCCACCCCGAAACCCGCGGAGTAACCGGGGTCGTTATCGGCCTGTGGGTGCCGGTGCAGTGGCATTGAAGAACTTGATGTACTCGGAGACAAATTCTGCGTCGACGGGCCGCGAGGCACTAAGGTACCGTTTGACCAACGGAAGGAGAGCCCGGGCAGTTGCGTCCAATCAGGCTTGCAGTCGAACCACTGGCGCGCAGTTGATACGGGCGCGATGTAGCGCCTTCGCGACTGACATGTAGTGCGGGACCGTCGCTTGTCCGCGGAGCCGGCGTTTTCGTGCACCAGGTCACAGACAGATGCGGGCGTCATTTTGTTAATAGCCTTAACAGTGACGCCCGGCGAGGGACAACATGTCGATGTTTCAGCCTACTGCGGAGGGAGAGCATCAGCCCTCCAGGCGGCAGCTACGAGTTCTGCTCGTCGACGATGACCTGATGCTGCTCCATTCCCTGCGGAATATCCTCGAACAGGATGGACATGACGTGATGACCGCTGGCGGTGGGCAAGAAGGGATCGACACCTTCGCGGCTGCCGTGGCGAGTGGGACTCCGTTTTCCGCCGTCATCACGGATCTCGGCATGCCTGACGTCCAAGGCCGCAAGGTTGCCGCATTAATTAAGGCACTATCACCAAGGACGCTAGTCATTCTCCTCACTGGCTGGGGGGACCATCTTCTGGCGGAGCACGCGATACCGCCATGCGTCGATCGGATGCTGAGCAAGCCGCCGCGGCTCGCCGAGCTCCGCGCCGCCCTCGCCACGATTCGCTAACGGAAGCGGTCGCACCGGACGGAGCCCGGCCCGCGTCGGGCTTCGCGTTTCTGAGGCAGCGGCGCGAGCGATTCATCACTCAGCAATCGCCATGAAATCTCCGCCGGTTGGTCTGCCCGTCACCCGTCGATATGCGGGATAAGGGCTCGTATTCCTGCTTACTAACTAACTACCTCTCCGGTCGCGGCACGATTGTGCCCTCGTGTTGAAATGCGCATCCATCAATGACGGAGGCCGGGGAAGTAAGCCGCAGATTGCCACTGGACGACCAAGATCGTCAGATCGTCTCAAGACCTGCGCTGCATTTTGGCGTGCGCTTATAAGCGCAATCGAAAACACCTGAATTTCCCGATCAAAATCGGCAGCGGGTCGACTTTCTGCGCTTATCCTGCGCTTACGGCGGACAGCCTGTTTCGACGGCGCTCGGCATCACGCTGATCTGATTGGTGGAAAGGGAGGGACTCGAACCCTCGACCCCGGCATTATGAGCGCATCAGTTGGCTCAACGTAACATGTAGATTCAACAACTTGCCAAGGGGTGCCCGTTGCAATTTGGCACCACGAAGCACAACTGACTCCCGCAAATCTCCCGCAAAGTCTTGAGCCACCCGCGTAGTACTCATGACGGCGGCACCATGGCCAGGATGGAGCCGATTCTAGTTCGGCAGGGAACGTAGTGCGCACTCAACGATGCCCAACAACTCCTTGCGTGTGGCACCCGTAGAGGCTTGAAGGGTCAGACCGAAGTTGAGGGTCTGCACCAAGTGCGCCAGCGCGTCCTCATCGACCGTTTCTGGCAGGTCTCCCTCGACCTTTGCGCGTCGGAACCTCTTGCGCAGGTCCGCCAGTCCAGCGGCGCGTTGCACGGCGAACTCCGGTCGCAACGGGTCATCACCACATGACAAAGCCCCGTGCACCCACAAACATGTGCCAGGAGACCGCGCTTTGGTCAACATGTCGACGACGCCGTACAGCAAACGCTCCATCACCCGGCGAGCCGTCGGCTCTTTGAGTGCTTCGATGAGGTACCGGGATGGTCCTTGGAGGTACCGCTCGAGCGCCAGCCGATACAAGGCCCTTTTGTTGCCAAACGCGGCGTAGAGGCTCGGGCGGCTGATGTCCATCGCCCCAGTCAGATCCGCCAGCGACGTGCCGAGGTATCCCTTTCGCCAGAACACTTGCATGGCATTGTCGAGTGCCTGGTCGGCATCGAACGCACGCGGTCGACCACGCGTCGCTTTAATCCTTTTGCCTTTCATACCAGAAGGTACATAAATAGTTTGACGGTTTCCTGTCAAGCGCGTAATTTCAGTACCGTTCGATACAGAACTATTTCTCTGGGACGTGGCGGGCGCCACGTTGGACTATCTGAGCGACCCACGAATCACTCTCAAAAAGGACCCGCAGCATGGATCGATTGAAGGGCAAGGTTGCCGTCGTGACCGGCGGCAGCAGCGGTATTGGTCGGGCGACCGCGAGGCTGTTTGCTGCCGAAGGTGCTTTCGTCTTCATCACCGGACGACGCCAGGATGAACTCGACTCGGCTGTGGCGGAGATCGGGGCCAATGCTGTCGGCGTTCGCGGCGACATCGCCAATCTCGCCGATCTCGACCGCCTGTTCCACCGGATCAAGACTGACAAGGGACGGATCGACATTCTGTTCGCTAATGCCGGCCTGGGTGATTTGCTGCCGCTCGGCGCGATCACTGAAGCGAGTTTTGACAAGACCTTCGACGTCAATGTGAAGGGGACGCTATTCACCGTGCAGAAGGCCCTGCCGCTGATGCCGAAAGGATCGTCGATCGTCCTCAACGCGTCGATGGTTTCAATCAAGGGAATGCCTGCCTTCAGCGTCTACGCTGCGAGCAAGGCCGCGCTGCGTTCATTTGCGCGTACCTGGATAGTCGATCTGAAAGACCGCCAGATCCGTGTAAACGTCGTCAGTCCCGGTACCGTACCCACGCCGGGTTACGACCAGCTGGGTCTGACCAAAGAGCAGATGACGGGTTTCATAGCTTCCCAGGCTGCCGTAATCCCGCTTGGACGCGTCGGCATCCCCGATGAAATAGCGAA
>Ga0207110_10151_pt1 | contig 17203 bp, 14 predicted proteins | sample Alteio_BWMinHeat_74_FD_153582 | JGI IMG/M metagenome (GOLD analysis project Ga0207110, IMG submission 153582) | Enriched cells from forest soil in Barre Woods Harvard Forest LTER site, Petersham, Massachusetts, United States -... | ecosystem: Environmental > Terrestrial > Soil > Temperate forest >...
CGATCCCGAATTCAAGGCCATCGAAGCCTACGGCGCGCGGCGCATGAAGCAGTTTCTTGGTAAATCGTTCCTGGGAATCGTGCGTTCCACATTTCTCATTGGCCCGGACGGACGCCTCGCCAGGATTTGGGATAAAGCGCCTTCCAAGGGACACGCTGCTGAAGTTCTTGCGGCCGTAAAGCAACTCGGCGCCGCGCACCCTGAATAGCCGCCAGCCGCGATCACAGATTGCAAATGACTCGCGCGCCCAAAACGTCGCCGCGTGAATCGGCTATCTCCACCTGCATGTTATCGATTAGCCGCGTGGCGCCAAAACGAACGGCCAGCAGAACCAGGCATGAGCGCGTGAGCCGCACCACCGGTTCAAACGAGCCCTCATCCACGATCTCCACGTAGTCAGCCGCTCCCAGCGGTTCGCCCGTAAGTTCTTGCCGCATCTGGGCGGCGATTCTCGCGGTGTCGCGCTCTCCACCTTCAATTGCGTGCCGCGCTCGCAAAAGCGCGCGATAAAGCACCGTCGCGGCCTTGCGCTCGGCAACGGACAGATAACGATTGCGCGAAGAAAGCGCCAGGCCGTCCGGCTCCCGCACGATAGGGCACACAACGATTTCGCTGTCGAGCGCCATATCTACTGCCATTTGGCGGATGACGCGCGCCTGCTGCGCATCTTTGCGCCCAAAATATGCGAACCGCGGCGCAATAACCTCCAGCAATTTGAGCACAACCGTGGCTATGCCGCGGAAATGCCCTGGCCGTATTTTGCCTTCCAGGCGATCGCCCAGCCCTTCGACGTTCACCGATGTGCGAAATCCCGACGGATAGATCTCTTCGACCGAAGGCGCGAACAAAATATCCACGCCCGCTGCTTCCAGCATTTGGCGATCGCCCTCCGGATCGCGCGGATATTTCGCGTAATCCTCGTTGGGCCCGAACTGTTTCGGATTAACAAAAATGGAGACGATCACCGGGCTCCCGTCGCGCCGGGCTGCCTCGATCAGCGAGAGATGCCCCGCATGCAGCGCGCCCATGGTGGGCACAAAACCCAGCAGCCGCGCCTCGGCTCGCGCTTGCCGCGCCACTTGCTTCATCCATTCAACGGTGTGAATGACTTCCACGCGGTGGTTGCGCGCTGGCTCTTAGTGAGCGGCTTGCGCCGAGCGCTCGCGGTAGAAGCCGATGAGGTCCGTGCTGGCGGGCTTGGCGCCAAGCTGCCGCAGCAGCGTAGTCACCTGGCCCCGGTGATAGGTGCCATGGTTGGCGAGATGCTGCAACGTCTGCCAGAGCACATTGCTATGAGGATTGCCTTTCAAGTCGCGGTAATCGAAGCTGCGTGCCAGGTCCGCGGCTGAGAGCCCGTTGACGTACGAGAGAAGCTCCTTCTCGAATTCCGTCCAGCGAGCGCGCAGGCTCGCAAAATCCGCAAACTGATCCGCGCCGGGCAGCCCGCCAGGCGTGCGTCCCTGGAAGCGTTCCAGCCATAGCCACTCCGCGCCCATAATGTGCGCGAGCGTGTCTCGCACGGAGCGAAAGCTTGAGCCCAGGTCGCGCGTGAACTGCTCGGGCGCGAGCGCCCCGCAAGCGTCCAGCATGCGCCGATTGGCCCACGCGTCGTAAGCGAACAAAGTGCGCGCGTCTTCCGGTGTGATCATCTCGATTCTATCCTTTGCGCTTAGCTCCGCCGAACGGCCAGCAGCCGTTCGCGGATTTCGCTGGAGAGGTGGTAAGACTCTTCGTCCGCCGGGAAGCTCCCGCTGCGCACGTCTTGCGCGTACGCGGCGACGGCATTGGAAATCGTTTCGCTCACATTCGCGTACCGGCGCGCGAATTTAGGCGCATGCCCCGCGGACAAACCGATCATATCGTGCAGCACCAGAATTTGCCCATCGCATTCCGGGCCGGCGCCAATGCCGATCGTGGGAATGCGCAGCTCGCTCGTGATTTGCGCGGCCAGCTCGCGGGGGATCGATTCCAGCACGATCGAAAACGCGCCCGCCGCTTCCACCGAGCGCGCGTCCCGCAGCAGTTGCTCCGCCGCGGCCGCGGTTTTGCCCTGCACGCGAAATCCGCCAAAGGCGTGCACCGACTGCGGCGTCAATCCAATGTGGCCCATCACCGGAATTTCCGCTTCCACGAGCTGCGCGATCAGCTCCATGCGCCGCTCACCGCCTTCGACCTTGACGGCTTCAGCGCCCGCCTCCTTGATGAAGCGCAATGCATTCCACACCGCTTCTCCCTTGTCGGCATGATAGCTGCCGTAGGGCATGTCCGCGACGAGCAGCGCTTTGCGCACGCCGCGCCGCACCGCGCGCGTGTGGTGCAGCATCTCCTCGACGGTAAGCGGCAGCGTATTGTCATAGCCGAGTACGACCATGCCCAGCGAGTCGCCTACGAGCACGACGTCCACCCCCGCCTCATCCAGCAGGCGTGCGGTTGGATAGTCGTATGCCGTAAGGCAAACAATTTTGCCCCCGCGCGGATTGCCCCCGCGTCCCGAATCGGCCCGCGAATCGATATGACTGGAAGTGGTCTTGCGACTGAGTATGTCGGGCACGGTTATTTTCCCGTTGCCCGCATCAAAGGCGGTGCTCATTGCGTCCTCCGGTGCCGCTCCCGAATCTCGGGATGCAGCCCTGTATCATCTGAAAGCCTAGCAAACTTAGGCGCGAATGGCCATAGGCCGCCGCCCGCGCCCTCGCTTTACGTCCGCCCGAGGTTTTTTCAAGCGTGTACCAACGGCTCCGGCACGTGCGGTTCTACGCCGCGCCAGCCCACTGCGCCGCCCTGTACGGCATGCTTTACGGCCCGGAACAAAACCACGTACATCATCTGCCGATAGTAAAAACGTTGCAGAAGCAGCGGCCACAACAGGGTCCAATCTTCCTTTTTCTCCAGCGCAAAGGCGATTACACAAGTCAGCAAATCGATCAGCATGAACCCAATGAAGAAAATCAAGGAGCGCTCGACGTCCGCCGCCGTCCAAAGCTGTGGCATATGAGCCACGCGCAGCTGCGCCAGGCACCATAAGCCCAGCGAACCCAGAAACAGCAGATCGATCACCGGAGACACCAGCGGCAGCAGCAGCTGAAACAGAAACATATTCGGCAGCGCAATCGACCCCAACGTGCCGTAGCGCGGCCGCCCTAACGTGTCCCGATGTTTCCAGAAAGATTGCAGCGTCCCAAATGTCCAGCGGAAGCGCTGGCGGATCAGCGCGTCCGCGGTTTCCGGAGCTTCGGTCCACCCGATGGCTTCCTCGTCGTACACAATGCGCCATCCGGCGCGGCGGATGGCGATCGTCAGATCGGTATCTTCCGCCACCGTATCTGCCGTGAATCCGCCGGCCGCTACGATGGCGGCTGCGCGCCACGCGCTCAGCGCGCCGGGTACCACGGGAATGCAATTCAGCAGATCGAAGGCACGCTTTTCCAGGTTCTGGCTGGTGATGTATTCGAGGGCCTGCCATCGTGTCAGCCAGCGATTGCGATTGCCTACTTTCACGTTGCCGGCCACGGCGCCAATGCGCGCGTCAACGAAGTGCCGCACCAGCTTGCGAAGCGCGTCGGGCTCGATCAGCGTGTCCGCGTCGATCGTGACGACGATTTCGCTTTGCGCCTCGCGAAGCGCCCGGGTCAGCGCGGCTGATTTCCCGGAATTCTCTTGATGGATAATGCGCACGCGCGGATCACTTCCAAAATGTGAATCGAGCAGCTCTCCGGTGCGGTCGCTCGAGCCGTCGTTGATTACCACGATCTCCACCGACGGATACTCACAGCCCAGCGCCGAAGCTACCGTATTGACGATCACTTCCTGCTCGTTGTAAGCGGGAATCAAAATGCTTACCGGCGGCTGGAATTCAGGATGGTCGGCTGGCCCGGCGCGCAATTTTTCAATCACGGCGAGCAGGCCGATCACCAGCGCCCGGCCGCTCACCAGCGTGATCCCCAAAATGAAGATCCAGGCGATGCCCAGCCTCAGCCATTGAAAGAGCGTGAAGATCAGCGCGTCCGTCTGGCCCAGCACCCGCTCGCGGAAATTAAGCGGCATCATTACCTGGGCGCGTGACCTGCCAAGCAGGTCGGATGTCGCAACCAATTCGAATCCCTGCGCGCGCAGTCCATCAATGATGCCGGGGAGCGCGTCGATGGTCTGCTGGCGATTGCCCCCGCCGTCGTGCAACAAAACGATATGGCCGACCCCTCGCTTGGCTTGATCCAGAACGCGCTGCGTGATCACGCTCGCGGGTGGCGGCTGCCCTCCCACTTCGCCCCAATCGTGCGGATCGATCCGCGACCCCACCAGCAGGTATCCCATGCTCTGCGGGATGGGTAGTTGGGAGACTTCATCCGGTGTTTCCGGCTGATGATCGATGCCGTAGGGCGGCCGGAAGAGCAATGTCTTCACGCCCAGCGTGCTGCCGAAGAGCCGCTCCGTGAGGTTCAATTCCAGCTCAAACTGCCCGGTCGAAATCCCGTTGATATAAGGATGGGTGTAGGTGTGGTTCCCGATCTCGTGCCCCTCGTCGTACTCCCGCCTCAGCAAACCCAGCGATTCATTGGCGGCGCTGCCGATGACGAAGAAAGTGGCCGGCGCGTGCTTGGCCTTCAGAATATCCAGGATTCGCGGAGTGCTCTGCGGGTCCGGGCCATCGTCAAAACTCAGCGCAATCTTCTTCGGCGCCGCGCCCAGCTGTTCGATACGGTAGGAAAGCGGCAGGCTGACGTAACTCTCGTCCACGATCAGACCGCTGGCGGCATCAAAGCGAAACGTGCGCTGCCCGTGCTTCGGCGTCGCGGTGATGTGCCAGATGTCTCCATCGCCTTCGAGGATCAAGTCGTAGCCCGGGGGCAGCTCCGCCAGGCGCGCCCGTGCCGCTTCATCGGGATGCTTGGCATCCCAGATGGACCACAACGACGGGTCCTCCGAACCCAGCCTCCATATTGCCGTACCGCGCACTCCCGCGCGTTCTGCCGCGCGCAGTTCGTTGTAAGCAGTTACGCCGTCCAGGAACCAGACCTGGTGAACATGATTTTTTTCGTCGTAGTAGGAATAATGCGGATTCAGCGAATCGGAATCGTATTCCACACTGGCGTCCGATTCCGACGCCGTCACCATGGCTTCCTCGAAACTTTCTGACAATGCTTTCTCGTGCTCCGCCAGTCCCTTCTTATCCGGCCAGTCGTAGCCATAGCTCGAGATGCCCATCACCAGTTTCTCCGCCGGCACTCTCTTCAGCATTTCGTCCAGGTTCTTGGCGAACCACTCCTGCGGCGCGATCGGACCGGGCTCGGAAAACAGCCAGTGCTGGTCATAATTCATCATCACGATGGCGTCCGCCTGCTGCGCGATCTCCTTGTACTTGAAGCTCGGATCGTTGGCCGGCACTTCCACCATCAGCTTCAAATCGGCGCCGTGCAGTCCCGCGGCCATCTCGCCCACAAACGCTACGAAATCGCGCTGGCTTGCTGCCGGAATCTGCTCGAAGTCCAGCGCCAGCCCGTATTGCCCGGCGTTCACGATCTGCTCGACCACTGCCTGCACCAGTCGCTGCCGCGCGTCCGAGTTGTGCAGCAGCGCGGCCATCTCCGTCACGTACCAGTTCGTCCCGTCGGAATTGTTCAGCAGTGCCATCTCCGGAATTTCGATTCCCAGCGACTTCATCCACGCTTCCAGCTTGGGGTCCTTCTCGATATCCAGCTGCCCATCGCGCTTGGTGGAATGCAGTTGCTCCGGAACCAGCAAATCGATGTCGCGGTAGTGCAGTTGTAACGAGGCGAGGCTGTTCGTGTCCCAACTCACGTAGAAGCCGATGCGCAGAGGATCGTAGCTGGCGGGCACCTGGCCCAGGGCCGCGACCCGCCGGCGGCGCCCACGGCGCCGCAACACCACCGGCTTCGGTTTCGGCGGTGGCGCGGCGTGCAACCCGGCATGAACGGCGGGCAGGAATACCTCGGGCAGGCTCACCCGCTGGACGATGGTAACGAAGAACACAATCAGGACCAGCGTGAACACCCCACCCCCGATTTCCAGCAGGCGGCGCGTACGACGCCAGCGGCGACGGTCCTCATCGTAGAAAATAGGCTTGCGCTCTTGCATCTTTACATTCCAAGCTAACGGCGCGGATTGGCCATGTCAATTATCGGCTCGCACTCGGTTGTCAATGACTCTACACGGGCTCGTGCGAACTCGCATCGGTCGCTGCCGCTGTGGTTTCACGCGATTTTTGCTGCTGCCGCTGGGCTGGCGCTGCGGCTATTTCTGGTGCTGCGTTTCCCGGCTGACGCGGGCGATTCGGCGATGTATGAGGAGCTGGCGCACAATTGGGCCGACCGGCATATCTACGGTCTGTTCCGTGGCCAGGCGCTCGTCCCTACCGATATTCGAGCGCCGGGGTATCCCGCCTTCCTCGCCCTGCTGTATCACTATATAGGACGCTCCATACCCCTCATCGCGTTGGCTCAGGCCCTTATCGACCTGGGCACATGCTTTCTGGTAGCTGCCCTGGCCTCTCGATTGATCGCCCCGCCCCCTGGAGAAAAAAATCCGCCGCAGCGACGCCGCATCTGGCTGGCCGCGCTTTGGCTCGCCGCTACCTGCCCTTTCGTTGCAAACTATGCCGCTGTTCCGCTCACCGAAGTTCTCGCAACTTTCCTCACTGCTGCCGCACTGCTCGCCATGGTGGCAGGCTGCGGGGACATTGCAGACATACCGCGCGGAGCCTCCGGGCGGGAATGGCACGCGTGGTTTCTGGCCGGGCTGCTGGCCGGGCTCGGCGCTCTTGTGCGTCCCGAAGCGCCGCTCGTGGTCCTCGCCCTGGCTGCGGTGCTTGGCTTCCGCTGGAGGCATCGAGCCGACTGGGGCAAGCTGCTTCGGGCAGGCGCGTTTGTCGTCTTGGGTTTACTTCTGCCGTTGCTGCCCTGGGCCGCGCGAAACTGGATCACCTTGCACCGCGTTCAGTTTCTGGCCCCGCGCTACGCCACCACGCCCGAGGAATACATCACTCGCGGCTTTAATGCCTGGACGCACACATGGCTGGTGCGCTATCGCCACGTCTATCTCGTATCGTGGAATATCGACAGCGCGCCCGTGCTTCTCGACGATATTCCGCCTTCGGCTTTTGATTCGGGTGACGAACGCGCGCGCGTCTCTTCGTTGCTCGATCAATACAACGAGACGCTGACCCTGACCCCGGCCCTCGATGCCGGCTTTGCCCAATTGGCGCGCGAACGCACCGCGCGCCACCCTCTGCGAACCTACTTGTCGGTGCCGCTGCAGCGCGCCTTGACGCTGTGGTTCACGCCCCGCGTGGACCTGCTGCCGTTCTCCGGCCACATTCTCCCGCTCGGCCGCCAATGGCGCCGCGACGCCGTTGACGTCGGCGTCACGCTCTTGTTGGGCGCCTTCAATTTTTTCTACGTGATCCTCGCCGCCGTTGGATGGTGGCGGCTGAGGCGGAGCGCGCCATCGAAGCAGGTTCCCGTCGCTGCCTGGCTCCTCCTGGCATTCATCCTGCTGCGCACCGCATTTTTTACCACCGTGGAAACGCCCGAGCCTCGCTACGTCCTCGAATGCTTTCCAGCTCTGTTGGCGCTGGGCGCGGCCACCTGGCTGCGATCCCCGGCTAGCTTTCCCGGCTCTCCGGCGGCTCGGGATGAATGGTCACGCGGGTAATTTGCGGAAAATGCTCTTTCACGCGGCCTTCGACTTTCGCGGTGACGTCGTGGATGACGGTGATGGGCAGGTTGCCGTCCATGGCGCAGTGGAAAGAGAGCTGAATCTTTCGCTCGACCTGCTGGACGTGGACGTTATGGCAATCCGTCATCTCCCGGTATTCGCTAAGCAAGCCATTTAGGAATGCTTCCACGTTGTGGGCCAGCCCCTGCATGTCGCCGGCGGACTGATCGACGGTGGCAATATGCGCGCCCAGCGGCTCGATATGAATATTCACCACCACGGCGTTGGCCCCGGATGCGCCTGCCAGCGATGGCAATCTACGGATCTCCTCTTCCAGGTCGGAGGCTTGGCGGTGCGCATCGCGCAGGCTCAACTGCTCCGCGACCTCCAGGTGCATCTCGATAAAAACGTGGCCGTCCAGTTGATGAGCGGAAAGGTCGTGTATCGCCAATCCTCTGCGTTGGGCCGCGGCACGTATGGCGTCAAAGACGTGCTCCCCGGCTTGAGCTTTCGGTTCCATATGCACCATCACGTCGGCGGGAACGATTTCGCCCACGCGCCGCTCCACGGCGTCGCTGATGGCGTGGACCTGCTCGAAGCTTGCGGCGCGCGGGACGCTGATGGTGACATCCACAAAATGGCGATTGCCGGCTTTCCTTACGCGCACTCGTTCGGTGTGTAGCACCCCTTCGAGTTCTTCCACCGCTCGCTCCACGCGCTCCTGCAAACCGGCCGGAGCCGTATCCAGCAGCGCTTCGGCAGTGCGCCGCCCGAGCCGTGCCGCCACCCAGATCACCACTGCCGCTACTGCCAGAGCGGCCACCGGGTCCGCGTAACGAAGCCAGTCAAGCCCGGTGCGCTCGCCCAGCCAGACCATCGCCACACCCAGAATGACTACCGAGGTGCTCCACACGTCGGTCGCAAAATGCAGCGCGTCCGCTTCGAGCGCCTCGCTCTCGTACTCTCGCGCCACGCGTGCAAGCGCTCGCGAACGCAGCAGGTCAATCCCCAGGGCGATGACCAGGATGCCAATGGCCAGCAGGCTCGGCCGAATCGTCACGTGGCGAAAAAACAGCCGCTGCACCGCTTCCCAGATGATGTACGCGGCCGTGACCAGCAGCAGGCCCGTTTCCACGAACGCCGAAAAGCTTTCGATCTTGCCGTGGCCGTAGGTGTGGTCCGCATCGGCTGGCCTGTCGGAAACCCTCACGGAAAAATAAGTAATAATCGCGGCCACCAGATCGAGGCTCGAATGAAGGGCCTCGGAGAGCACGCCCAGGCTGCCCGTCAGCGTGGTCAGGAAAATCTTCAGCGACAATAGAATAATGGCCGAGCCCACTGAGCCGAGCGCGGCCATCTGCTTTGCCGACCTGATATTCGACGTTGAGATAATCGATCCCCGAAGCCCGCCTTCGGCTTTTCGGCTGGATTATACGACGATGCCGGATCTCTCCGGTGGTGGGCCGCGGCTGACGTGCGGCACGCGGCAATGGGCCGCTCACTCCGACTGAGCGCGCCCGGCACGAGCGGTTATTCGCTAAGCGGTTGTCTTTATTGAAGTGGTGGAGGCGGCACCAGCGGCATGCGGCGCGGCTCCCCATGCGGGCCGCGAACTTCGACCTCCTCGAACAGCAGCGATGGCGCGATCACATCCGTGGGCACTCCGCCATTCGCCGATCCAAAGGTCCCCAGCGCCGTCCCCGCGGTTTCCCCATCCTGGCTCTGCGCGTAAAAAAACGGGGAGTTGTCATTGCCGATACCCGCCAGCGCGCGCAAATTGCGGGCGCTCAATTGCGAAATCATGGCCCCGCGCACCAGCTCCTCGCGCCCATCGTTCACGTTGACGCGATAAACGAGCAGCGGCATGCGGTCCCCGTTCGGCGCTCCCGAGGCCAGCACGGCCAGCGAATCGGAAAGCTCGTCCTGGCTCGAACTCGCAATCACGGGATTATCCATCTCGCGCACCAGCAATCCCCATTGCTGGCCATTCTGTTTGCATGCGTCCAGAAACTTCTTTCGCAGGTCGGCGGGCGATTCGCCATTGCTGGCGGTGAAGAAAAGATTGCTCATCATGGGACGCGGCAACGCCAAAAACGTGGAGCGGCCGTGGCCATTGGAGCGATCGAAATCCGGTCCCGGCCGCCGCGACATCAGCAACTCCTTCAGCAGACCGCTTTGCACCAGCGCAACTTTGCGGGCGCGCACGCCCTCCTGGTCGAGCGCGTAGGAGCCAATCAGCTCTTGCCCCTGGAATTGCTGCACGGTTGGGTCGTCCACTACGTCCACCGTCAGCGGCAAAACCCGTTGTCCGCTGCGGCCCATCCATTCGCTCCTCCCCCCCAGCGCCTGCATCATCTGTTCGAAGCGCGTATTCATGGACATCGGTGGCCGCGCCCCGCCCATCGATGGTGCCAGCAGTTGCGCCAGCAGCGACCCCGCGGCTCGCGATTCAAAAAGCATCGGTCCGTCGTAATCCTGCACCGTCGGAGCCATCCGCAGCGCAGCCAGCTCCTTGCCCTTGCCGTCGAGCTGTTGCCGCACGGCCTCCGCCGTCGGAAGCTGCGATGGCCGGGTTACGTAAATGGCCAGAAAATTATGCAGCGGCATGCCGTCGGCCGCCTGCGTGCCCAGGCTGGCTTCAATGGCCGCCAGGCTGCGGCTGCTGCGCATCTGCATTCCGTCCGTCGATACCAGATAACTCGTGGCGTAGATCAGGTGATAAGTCACGCGCGAGTTGTATAGCTCAGGATAGTTCTTCAGAACTGCGGACGCGGTTCTGGCGTCCGCTTCCCAATTCCGCGAAGTCCAGTCCGGCTCCACCCGGGGCTCCACCATCACCACCGGCGCTTCCCGTGAAAAATCGTCCACAGTGGGGGCGTTGGCCAGAGCGCGCAAAGCCGCGTGCTTGTTCGAAAACGAATCGAGCGCTTCCTTATACGCCTGATCGGTGGCCAGCCAAAGGTCCTGCCGCAGGGAATCGTAATCGCGGTCGATGCCCACCGTTCCCGTTGAGCCCAGGAACCCGCGGAATCCCTGTGCGGCCAGGAAGTTCGAGCTATCCAGCTTGTAATCCCCTACGCGCACGTCCACGCTCATGAAGCGATTCCGTGTCGTGCTGCTCGAGACCAGCGCCCCGAATTGTGCGCTGATCACGCGCTCGTCCAGATCGAGCAGGCGATACTGGATGTAGTAAGGCCGTTCCTGGCCCGGCAGCACCAGGCGATCTTTCGATCGCTCCAGTTCGTCGTGCAGGGCTGCCAGCGTTTTATCGTTGTCTCCAGCCGGAGCTGGTGCGATCTGGCCGGGGACCGGCGGCGCCGGCGCTGGATCTTTTCCGAATCCAGCTCCCGGTATGCCAAAAACCAAAGCCGCGAACACAATCAACAGTGTGGTCTTCATGCCGCGATGATCAATCATGGTTAATTTCCCTTTGACTGCAGATCGTGCGCCGGCGGCGGCAAAATAGGTGGCCGGTCGGTAGAGGTCTGCTTTTTCTGAACCTCCATCTCCGAGATCAGCAGCGCCGGTGCCGCGGCCGCAACAGGCACCGAACCCGACTCCGCGCCGCAGTAGCCGTTGAAAACTTCCGCCGTGTCCCCCGTGGCCATGATCTTCTGCAGCGAAACCAGCGGTGTTCCCACGATGTCCACTCCGCGAACGAGTTCGTCGGGGCGGCCATCGGGATAGACGCGATAAACCACCAGCGGCTGCACCTGGAAAGCTTGTGGCTGGCTGCGTCCGGTGAACGTAAAGCCGCCCGAAATGTCGTCGATCAGCAGGCCAAACGGTTTGCCCTGCCGGCGAACCTCCTCGATGAACATCAGCCTCAGCCGCGCGTTGGTCACCTTATTGCTGCTCTCCACGATGAGGTTGCCCTGCCGCGATACCGGCGGCAATCCCACCTGGCGCCGTCCGTGCCCGTTCGATTGCGGGAAGCCATTCAAAGGCTGGCGCGACATCTCGAAATTGCGCAGCACTCCGCGATCCACCAGCGTCACCTTCTGCGCGGCGATGCCTTCGTCGTCATAGGGATAGTTGCCCAGCAGCACGTTGGCTCCCAGCTTCGCCGACGTGGGATCGTCCACGATGCTGATGAAATTCGGCAGAAGCAGTTCGCCTACCTTACCCGCGAAAGTCTGCCCTTCCCCGATATCTTTTTGGCGGAAGCCTTCATCGCGATGCCCGAAAACTTCGTGAAAGAAGACGGCGGCCGCGCGGCCCGTCAACATTGCGGGCCCGGCAAACGGTTCCGCCAGGGGCGCCTGCACCAAAGATTCCAGCTCCTTTTGCAGGATGGCGCATTGCGCCAGTACGGCCTTGTCTTGCGGAGCCAAAGCCGGATCGACCCAATCGAAGTTGTAATAACGCTCGATATCCATCCCGTCGGTCGCCTTGCCCTGAACGAAAAGCTCCAGGCGGTACCGTACCGCGCCAAACTGAAGCTTGGTGCCTTCACTCGTGACCTGATATTGGTTCTGCGCTTGCGCGGTAAAAGTAACGATGGAATTCAACACCGAGGCGGAAGAGCGGAAGGTACGCGTGTACGCCCGCACCTTCTCTTCCCATGGACGCCGATCCAGCGTGTAGGAAGCTCGCGGGCCGTAATAGACTTGAGCCTTCTCCTGGGAAAAATCGGGCGCGCCCTGCGCGACGGTTTGCACCTGCACATCTTTCCCGGTTTTCACCTTGATGAACGCCTCGGCCGCGGCGCGATATTGGCTCTCTGTCTGCCGCCACATGGCCCGCTTGAGCACGGCGGTATCCTCATCGATCGGAATAGGCTCGCCGAAACTGCCCGGAAATCCCGGGCCGTCATTGCCCACGTGATGCGTATTGTCCAGCTGGTAGCTGCCCACGCGCACTTGCCCTTCAAGCCAGCGGCTGCGTTGCTGCTGGCTGGAAAGCAGCGCCCCATTCGATCCCGTCACTTCGGACCGGTCGTTGTCGGTGACCGTATAACTAAGGAAGTAAGCCGGCGGGTCGGCCTTGCCGACGGCCGCCATCTCGCGGTCCAGCTCTTGCTGAACAGCAGCCAGGAGTGGCGCTGGCGCTGCCTGACCGGGCTGGGCGGCTTGCGCGGGTGACGCGGGTATTCGAGGAGCCTTGCCTTTGGCTAACGCTATTGATCCGGCTGACAAAGCCGCGAGGCAAAATAGAAATGCGCATGTTAATTTCAAGCGAGTCGCTCCTCAATCCGAAATGCGGACTATGAATTCCCACAGTCTACGCTAGTCGCAGATCAGAACTGTATCTCTAAATTCCCGTGGGTCTACCGAATGCAGGCCGAATTGAATCAGACGCTCCATATCCTAGCAGGGTTGGATGCCTCGGACGAAACCGGTCAAATTTCGTTCCAGTCGCAAGCGGCTGCAACTGCGAGGCCGGAGGGGATTCACATGCCACGCTGGCCGCTCCGCCCAGTGTAACCGATTGCGCTCCCTCCCGCGCAAGGCGGTAAAGCGGGTGCTGCCTATGCCGTCAAACGCGCACTTTCTGGGTACGGATGATCTCCTCGAGGGTGGCCAGGGCCGAAAGCGCGGCAAGGCGTGAGGTACGCGGGTTCGATGGCGAGGGTACATTCTCCAAAACAATTCGGAAGCGGCCGAAGTCGCCGACAGCTTGAATTTCGTGCACGTTCTCCTTCCCGCCCGGCACGGCAATCACGCGAACGCGAATCTCCGCCGATTTTCCAGCGGCCAGCCGCAGCGAGGCGGCCACATTTGAGGTTGACGGAAAAGCCCTGCAGGCGTCTTCCGGCGGGCCTTCAAACAAAACGGTTTCCTCTTTGAGGCTTTCCAGATCGATTCTTCGTTCGGTCACGTATTTCGCACCGCGCAAAGCAGCCACTGGTTTGCGGCTGGTTAGAATCACCAGACTCAAGCGGCCCATGGACGCCGCCCGCAACCCATCGAGCCCCGCGATCGCCCCCGAGGGAATGTGAATCCGGCACCCTTGCCTCTCCGCCTCTTCAAACCATTCTTCGTGTTCCAGCATGCCGCCCACGCTCATCACCATCAAATCTTTCTGCGCGCGGAGGGCTCGGGGAACGATCTCGGGCAAGGCCGCCTGGCTTGCCGCTTCGATAATCAAATCCGAGCGGCGAACCAATTCATCGATCTCCACTACCGGAGGCCGCGCCTTCAACTGCGCCGCAAGCTTCTCGGCTTTCGGCCACTCTTGATCTGAAATGGCCACGAGCGCCGCGCGGCTTTGCTCGCTGTCGAGCGCTGTCGCCAGAACCTGGCCGATGGCTCCCGCGCCGAGCAGGCCGACTTTTAGCGCTCCCGCCGTCATTTAGGCCAGCTCCAGCATGCGATCGATTGCCCGGCGCGCCCTTACCGCAATCTCCGCGGGCACTTGCACTTGAGGAGTCAGTGTCTCTAGGGATTGGATCACTTTGTCGAGCGTGATCGTCTTCATGAAAGCGCATACGGCATTCGGGTTCACCGGATAAAACGACCGGTCCGGATACTCTTTGTTCAGCCGGTGCAGAATTCCCATCTCCGTACCCACGGCAAACTCCTTGGCTGGCGATGCGCTGATGTGCCTCAACATTCCTTCGGTCGAAAGAAAGAACGTGCGATTAAAGGGCAGGCTGCCGTCCAGCGCCTTGGCCATGCACGAGCTTACGCAGCCGCACTCGGGATGCAGCAGAAGCTCCACGTCCGGATGCTCCTCGAGCACTTCGCTCACGTCCTCGGCCCGGATGGTGCGGTGCACGTGGCAATAGCCGGGATAGGCGATGATGTTGCTCCTCTCCGCTTGCCGCGCCACTACCTGCGCCAGGAACTTATCGGGAACGAAAAGTATGGGCCGCTCGGCGGGAATCGATCGCACCACTTTCACGGCGTTCGCGGAGGTGCAGCAGTAGTCGCTCTCGGCCTTCACTTCGGCGGAAGTATTGATATACGAGACGACCACCGCATCCGGAAAGCGCGCCTTCCACACGCGCAACTCCTCTGCGGTTACCGCCGCTGCAAGTGAACACCCGGCGCGCAGGTCCGGCAAAAGCACCTTCTTCGAGGGACAAAGAATCGCCGCCGTCTCGGCCATGAAATGCACGCCGCAAAAAACAATCACGTCGGCGTCGGTCGCCGCCGCGCTTTGCGAAAGCCGCAGCGAATCGGCCACATAGTCCGCCACTTCCTGCACTTCGGGGCGCTCGTAATGATGGGCCAGGATGACGGCCTTGCGTTCCTGGCAAAGCTCTCGGATGCGCTCCTGCTTGGCCAGAATTTCGTCCGCGGTGTCGCTCACTTCCTCGATGATCGGAAGCGTGTAGCGGGCTTCGAAGGGTTCACTGGAAACTCCTGCTGGGTTCATGTTTTTTCCTTTGGGAGGCTAGACTCTTTGACAAAGATCGAGAGAGCGCGCCGAATGCGTCAGCGCGCCCATGGAGATCGCGTCCACACCGCTCGCTGCGTACTCTGCGATATTGCTTTCGGAAATGTTTCCGCTGGCTTCGGTCAGCACGTGCTCGAGCAAGCCTTGCGAGCGCAAAGCCGCAACGATTGCCGACGTTTTCGCCGCGGGCATGTTGTCCAGCAGCAGGAAGCACGGGCAATCGCCGCTCTCTGCCGCTGGCGGCAATTCGCGCATGCGGCGAAACGCTTCGGCCGCCCGAAGCGCTGCCTGCTCGCTGCGCACTTCCACTTCAATGAACGCCGCGGATTTGCGCGCCGGCCAGGCGCGCTCCACGGCTATGACTGCCGCGTCTTCCTCGCGGGCGGCCAGCAGCGCCAGATGATTGTTCTTGATCAAAATCGCATCCCACAGTCCCAGCCGGTGCGTGCCGCCTCCGCCCAGATACAGGGCGCGCTTGTCCAGCAAACCCCAGGGCGTCTTCCTTGTGCCCACCAGATGTGTCCCGGCGTTTTCGCGATGGACTAATTCCTGCAAGTGGCGCGTTGCGCTGGCGATGCCGCTCATGCGCTGCAGCAGGTTCAATCCCACCCTCTCATGCGCGAGCAGATCGTTGCGGTGCCCCTCGATCTTCAGCACCACGTCGCCGGGTTCAATCGCCTCGCCATCCTGCTTGCAAACGCTTACCTCCAGGTCGTCGTGATTCAGCAGCCAGCGAAATTCCGCAACTCCCGCAATCACGCCGGACTCTTTGGCCAGAACTTTGGCGCTCGCAGGCCCGTCCGCCAGCTCCAGCGCGGCAACCGTCAGATCGCCGCCGCCCACATCCGAATGGAGCAGCTCACCCAAAAAAGTGCGGGCCGCCTTCAGATAGGCCGGATTCCCGAGGTGCAAGTCGCCGCCCCTGAACATAGCTCGCTTCAGTTGCTCCTCCCTGGGCGAGCATGTGGTCATTTGTTTTGTTGCTTCTCTCATTTGAGCAGGATGCCGCGCGACTGTAGTTGGCCCTTGGCCCGGGTAATCATCTCTGGCTTGCTCGCTTCCACTGTGTGCAGGTGCACGCCTCGCGTCAGCGAAGAAAGCAGATTCGCCTTGGTCGCCCGCCACCGCCGCAGAAAATCCGCTACGTCGCTGCGCGATTCGATGGTCAGTGAACCGCGCAACTCACCGTAAAGCGCGTGTTCCACGATGACGTCGAGCACGCGCACGCCGTGGTCCACCAGGATATGCAGCTCCTCTTCGGTCCGCTCCGGCCCATGCTGGCAGGCAATTACCGCGCGATGCAGGTCCGTCGCCGGCTTTGCCGGCAACCGGTAACCCTGAGGTGTTGAAAGGATGTCGTTGCGTTCGGCTCGCAGAATGGCGATGTCCTGCACCACGCATTGCCGGCTCACGCGAAAATGGCGCGCCAGATCCGTCCCCGGCACCGGGCCGGTGCGCCCGCGCATCCATTGCAGCATGCGCCGGCGGCGCGTGGGGCCGGACGCGATCCGCGCGTCTCCGCTATTTTTTCGCAATTGCGTCATGGAGGCCGTTGCGTGGTGTCTTGTCACCTGTCTAGCTCCGTAGCTTGTCAGTGTTGATTATAGCACGCCCGGCGCGTTCCGCGCTGCCTTGACCGATTCGACTCATCCGGGCTTGCCGGCGCCGCCAAATGTTCGCTCCCCGGCGATAATAGGGCCATTATGCGCATGATCGGATTGCTCTTCGCGGCCCTGATCGGTCTTGGCATCTACTACTACTTCCTGAAACAGGCGGCCCCCGCTCCCGGGCAGGTCGTCACCCAGGCTATCTCCACCACCGGCGTGGAAATGGACCTCAACGCCATCGCACAGGCCGAACGGATGTACTTCGCGCAAAATGGCTCCTACGGCGATCTCGGCCAGCTCACGTCCAGCGGCGCGCTGACCATGTCCCGCAGCGGCCGCGATGGCTACGTATATTCGATCGAAACTTCAGGCAATGGTTTCAGTGTGACCGCGCGTCACCCGGATATTCCCGCGAGCAGCGGAGTGGCGCCTCTGCACTACCCCACGATTTCCGTCGATCAGTCCATGCAAATTCACCAGGAGTAAGCCGCCTCGGGTTCCCTCCGCCGCAAGCCTGAAGATTCTCGTGCGCGGCGTGTTTGGGGTACTTCGCCGCGATACTCCAAAACAGCTCGTTCGCG
>Ga0207110_10152_pt1 | contig 17194 bp, 10 predicted proteins | sample Alteio_BWMinHeat_74_FD_153582 | JGI IMG/M metagenome (GOLD analysis project Ga0207110, IMG submission 153582) | Enriched cells from forest soil in Barre Woods Harvard Forest LTER site, Petersham, Massachusetts, United States -... | ecosystem: Environmental > Terrestrial > Soil > Temperate forest >...
TTAACGAAATTAACGTGCTGTGGAGTAAGGTGAAATGATCCGGCGAGCAGATGTCGTGTCGAGAAAATGTAGTCGAACTGCGTAAACGAATTCACCAACTCCTGCTTGGATTCGTTAAACGGATAGGGCAGAGTCAGGTTGGGATGTTTATCCAGGTAGTATTGCACCTCAGTAATCACGTACAGGCGGTTGTGAAGGAGCGGCCCGCTCAATAAGGCTCTTGGGGTGCTATTGCGAAGCCCATCCATATGTCCGCTGCGGATGCGGAAGTCGGGAAACGGATCGTCCAGTTCGGCATGCCACTTATCGGCTCCGCGGCGTGTTTCCACGGCAACGACTCCGGTAGTAAAGCGCCCGTATTCGGCCACAAACGGCGCCTTCACGACGTTGATTGCCTCTACAACTTCCACGGGAAGAGTTGGGCCGAATCTGCCGGTAGCTGGATCCGTCACGTCAGCCTGATTCACTACAAACGCACCGTGATACTCGCCGGTGCCGCTGATATTGATCTCGCCATCGGCGGAGCGCAGCAGACCAGGCAGGTGCGTCAGTGTCTCCGCGACGGTCGCCGGTACGGAAGGGAGTTCTTTAGCCTCTTCGGCTTGCAGTTCGCCTGTTGCTGAAGAGCTCGCTTCAATAATCGGTGTGGGCGCGCGGACCTCCAAATTTTCCTGGACCGTTGCTGGCGCCATAATCAAGGTCACTTCGGTCGGCCCTGCATCGGTAATCTGAAAAGCTTTCGCTAATTGCTGAAAGCCATCGCTCGATGCATGCACGACGACATTGCCGCAGCTTGGATTGCTGAAGTTGGCCGCCCCTTCGGCGTCGGTCGTTTGCGCGCCAGCTTCCGAATTGTCCGCCAGCCAAACCTTCGCATCGGAGATGGGAACGCCCGAGCGGTCCTGCACAAAAACTCGTAACTGGCTGACCGAGCAGGTCTGTGCGAAAGCAACGGCCGATACGAGCGAGAGGATTGCGAGGAACGTGACGCGAAAAGCCAGCCGGATTTTTACTCCTGCGCCAATGCGCCGGCGGCTTAATCGCGCCCAAGAGGTAGCAGAGATTCTCAAATTACCCCACTGCCGCGATAACGCGTTTGCAGCAAACTAATTCTCAACTGCGGGAATATGGCTCCGACCACCGATGACTGGCGGCGATGCTATCAAAGGCTTGGGGTCGGCACAAGAACCCGTTGCGGCTAGGAGTGCCAGTACTGGTCCGGTCGCCACGCTCGTTGGGCGAGCCTGTTTCGCGCTAGGCCCTAATGGCGCCGGGGACGGGGGGAGGTTTCAAAGAAGAGAGTCCCAAATAACACTGACTTTTATCGAGTAAGGGCAGGATGGTCGAAAAAAATCTTACGATCGACCCTACATAATTTACCTGGTTTGCCTGCTGCCGAAACACGGATGCGGTACTATTTGGTAGGCTGACGCTGCGTCTTTTTCTTCTGCTGTATGTCCTGATTACATTCTGCAATCTGATCGTCGATAAGCTTGATTTCTATGGCTAGATAGATCTGGCTGGGATTATCCGCGAACTGCTGGAACAAAGGCTCTCGTTCGGCCCTCAACACCTGAAGCTTTTTCTCTGACATGGGTCCCTTCGGGTGGCGTGCTAATAACAGGAAACAACCACAAAGTCAGTGTAACACGCCTTGTTAGAGCGTGCTGGCAAGAGTGGGTGACTGTTTCCATCTCGCTGATTGGAGATTTTCGAATCCGACGCGCCATCGCTTGTGTTTTTGCCCCGCCTGAAGAGCAAGGGGGAAGCTCTTTTTCTATATGCCGATAAATATATACAGCCGGATAAACATGTACGGCAATAGAGTGGCTTCGGGATCGCGCTTACAGTCTTAGTCCTAGGGACTCCAATTGATTACGGTTACCTCGTCGGCTACGCTCCGCCTAAGCTCCAAACCAGCTGGGCCGCCTCGCCGGTAAACTGATCCTGGGCGAGGGTTCGTGATGCAGCACATCGGCAAGTACGAAATCCTGCAGGAGATCGGCCACGGCGCCATGGGTGTTGTTTTCAAGGCGCACGACCCCGTGATTGGGCGGCTCATCGCGCTCAAGACCATCACAACGTCTGTGGCTGAGGATCCAGGCCTGCTCGAACGCTTTCGCCGCGAAGCCAAAGCGGCTGGCGCGCTACAGCATCCCAACATCGTTACGATCTACGAGATGGGCGAGGCGGATGGAGTTCCCTTCATCGCCATGGAATATCTCGAGGGGGAGAGTCTTGATGCCCTGATCTCCCGCCATGCCCCCGCTCCCTTGCCACAAAAAGTGGGATACCTCGTGCAAACCTGCCGCGCTCTTCAATACGCGCACCGGCGCGGTGTGATTCATCGCGACATCAAGCCGGCGAATATCGTCGTCACGACCGAGGGCGTGGTCAAGGTGGTGGACTTCGGCATCGCGCTACTGGCCGCGGCCTCCAAAACCCAAACCGGGACGTTGCTGGGCACCCTAGCTTATATGTCGCCCCAGCAACTCCGTGGAAATCGCGCCGACGCTCGTTCTGACATTTGGTCCGTTGGCGTTGTTCTGTACGAGCTCTTGACTGGCCGCCGCCCCTTTGCGGGCGAGAATCACGCGGCTCTGGTGCTCAGCATTTTGCAGGATGAACCGGTTCCGCTTCGTGTATTGCTCCGCGACTGTCCATACCAGCTGGACGCAATCATTCGGAGAACGCTCTCCAAGGATGACGCCACTCGCTTTCAGAGCATGGAAGAGCTGCTTCTCGTACTCAAGTCCGCGTGGGCATCGCTCCACTTGAATAAGCCTGGCGAAGCACCGGCCGAAGCGGCGGGCACCCTCACGGAAGAGTTCGCGCACCAACGGGCTGCAAGCGGTGCAAGACCCCGAGTCGCGCAACCAACAGAGAGAATCGGGCCCAGTAACGGACCTGCGAAGAACGGCCCCCCGAGCGTTCCGACAGCTTTGGTTGCGACGCTCGAAGCGATCCCAATTCCTGCAGCCCCGGCGAGGGTATTGGCGCCCCAGCCATCGGCACCGAGCCCAGCGAACCTTGTCTCCTCCGAGCTTGCGAGGCCACGATCGTGGCGACCCGCAATCGCATTCGCCGCGATCGGCTTGGCACTGCTGGCCGGCATCGGGTTTGAAACAAACCGTGCCAGGATTCATTCTTCGGCGAGCACACCACTATCGGTAGCATCAAATGCACCGCCATCGAACGCACATGAGGTTCCCACAGCAGCGACCATAATCGAAGAGCGGCCTGGCAACAATGACCAACCAACACCCGAAGCGCAATTCAAGACGGCTCTAGCCGACTTCGATCAAGCTGTCGCCGCCAAGGACGTCGCTTCCTTGAAATTACGCGTTTTGCCGGAGTTTCAGCGAATCGCGCGCGCAGGCGGAACCCGGGCCATTGATGCGGAGGCCTATGTTTCGTCTGCGATCCCCAAGGCACTGCGCCGCATGACGCCCTGGCCGCCAATCGGCTGCGGCGTGGATTTGCCCGATGCGGGCACCGCGGTTCGGTCGGGCGCCTTCGTCGCTTGCGGCGTGCTGGATCCGCCCAAACTCCAGTGGGTTCAGTTTTCTTGGCCGGAGTTTCCGGCGCAGGCTCGCCAGGCGGGCTTGCGCGATGGGGTGGCCATGCTAACTTTAACGGTGGATCAGCAGGGAGCCGTTGTGGGGGCTCAGTCGCGAATGCAGTCTGATCTTTATGGCTTTGCCGAAGCGGCTATACAAGCCGCCTCGAAGTGGAAAACCACGGTGCCGCGCTCAGCGGGAAGGCCGGTTCGAACGCAGTTCTCCGCGGACATATCCTTTGGCCCATAGACCGCCGATGTCCTTGGCGGCGGAACTTATTCTTTGATCGTGAATTTTAGCTGCACGCCGCAAACATCGATTACATCTCCATCGGCAAGCAGTACCGGCGCCCAGATGGGGTTTCCGTTTACCTTCGGCACCTTGTCGCCGCGGCCCAGATAATAGCCGTCGTCGCGACGGCTGATTTGAGCGGCGACTTTGGGCTTGAACCAGCCGCTGATGCGAACGGTGGCCATCTCCGATTTTCCAATCACGGTCAGCTTGCCGGTGAGCGGATATTCGGCTTCCTCGATCGGTCCTTTGATGCGTACGAGGGTGGCCACGCGAAGGCGCGAAGGAGCGATCTGCGAGCGCTCACCGGTGGCGGCGATTTGCTGCATCATGCGGCGGCGCGTTTCCGTGTCCAGGACCAGAGTTTCATCCACGCTGGGAGCTTGCTTGGCATTCGCAGCAGGTTGCTTGGCGTCGCTGATCGGTACTTCGCCGCGATCGGTTGTCTCTACATAAATGGAGTGCTTACCGACCATCACCACGTCGCCATCTTTCAGGCTGGTCTGCTTGACACGCTGATTGTTCACGAAAGTTCCGTTCAGGCTGTCGAGATCCTTGATCACCAGATGGCCCTGCTCCGAGGTGATTTGGGCGTGGCGATTGGAAACGGCAAGATTATCGATAGCAATGGCGTTGTCGGGGAGGCGTCCAATCGTAATCGAACCGCCGTTGGTGCGGACCTTCTTCAACACGGAGCCTTCAAACTTCACGATAAGCAAAGGCATGTCTGTTCACCTCTAGACGAATCAGATGAGATTCGAGCGGCCCCAAGGGAAAAGCTTCGCAAACCAGCCTCCAGACCGCTCATTACCACGAATGACTATGACTGTGACGTTGTCGTGACCGCCGCGTTCATTCGCTCGGTGCACCAGCCGCTCCGCGGCCATCCGGGCATCCGAAGCCTGCGCCAGGATTCCTTCAATTTCGGGTTCCGGCACCATTCGAGTGAGCCCGTCGGAACAGAGCAGCAGCGAATCTCCCGGGAATAGTTCGATCTCGGCGGCATCGATTTCGACGGTCTCTTCCATTCCTAAAGCTCGCGTCAGCACACTTTGCAATTCGCTCGTCGCCGCCTGCTGATGAGTCATCAGCCCATGACGCACCTGCTCGGCAACCAGTGAGTGATCCGAGGTCAGTTGTTCGAGCGCGTCGGCCCGCAACAGATACGCCCTGCTATCGCCCACGTGGGCCAGCCCCAGGCGCCTGCCGCATATACGCATCGCCACAATCGTCGCGCCCATGCCGCGACACGCCGGGTCGCGCATCGCCTCTTCGTGAATCTTGCGATTGGCCAGCTCGATCGCATGGACCAGGGAATTGGTGTCATCCGAAACTTCCGCACGGGCCGCTGATCTTCCCGGCTTACCAGTTGAGCCATTTCCCCTCAGTGATGCGGTGACGGCTTCGACCGCGATCGCGCTTGCAACTTCGCCCTTCGCCGCACCCCCCAGTCCGTCCGACAACACGAACAGGTTTTCCTCCGGAGAAATGCGATAACTATCCTCATTGATCGGGCGGACGAGACCCTTATCGGTGCATGCTGCGACATCCCAGTGCATCTGTTTAGCGCTCAACTTGAAAAGCTCACGGTGAATTGCCGCCCCTCAACCCTGCAAGCAGAAACGGCACAATGGCTGCAACCACGCTAACAAAGCGGGTCGACCTGCTCAAGGCGGCAGTGGCACGTATTTAAGGGTTTGTAGCTGCTCGATTACGTGTGAAATCGGACAAATAGCCCGGCATCTTCATTACCTGTCAGGCCAACGGGCCGAATGGTAGGGAACGCCCTCTAACTCTCTGTTAACAAACAGTCCGCAAGGCAAAATAATGACCGAAAGCATAGGCTGCTGATGGCTGATAATGAAAACAAGCATCTTGCCGGCCTGGGCGTGGGCTTCCCGGCAGGCGGCGATCGAAAGGTCGGCTTGCTGGTCGAGTTTCCCCATCCCAGTGGAGTGAACAGAATTGGCAAAGCCTTGCAGGATCATCGCAGTCCTGGGTACGCGGCCGGAGGCCATCAAACTGGCCCTGGTGATCCACGATTTGCGCCGCCGGTCGGCTGAATTCGAAACAGCCGTAGTGCATACCGGTCAGCATCGCACGATGCTCGATCAGGTGCTGCAGTACTTCAAAATTAAGCCAGACTTCGACCTGGACGTCATGCGTCCAAATCAGACCCTGAGCATGCTCACCGGCCGCGTGATCGATACGGTGGAAAACGCGTGCCTCCGCTTCAAGCCCAACATCGTCCTGGTTCAAGGCGACACAACCACGGCCTTCGGCGCGGCTCTCGCGTCCTACTATTGCAAGATTCCCGTGGGCCACATTGAGGCGGGGCTTCGCAGTCACGATATTTACAACCCATTCCCAGAGGAGGCAAACCGCCGCCTCATTACTGTAGTCACGGAGATTCACTTCGCTCCGACCTCGCTTTCGCGTGACGCTCTGCTGGCGGAGGGCGTTCCGGCTGCAAAGATTGTGGTCACTGGAAACACGGTTGTGGATGCGCTGCGAGGACTGAGCGAGATCCCGCATTCCTGGGAAAATACCCCTTTGGCTGGCATTCCCGCGGATCACAAGCGGCTCATCTTGATAACGTCTCATCGTCGCGAATCTTGGGGCGCCGATCAGGAAAATATGTGCCTGGCGCTGAGAGATCTTGTAGACCGGCATCCCGACATCCGCGTCATCTATCCGGTGCACATGAATCCAAACGTGCGCGACACGGTTAACGCGCTGCTCGGTGGCGTCGACCGAATTCATCTGACGGAGCCTCTGGACTACTTCACCTTTGTCAGCTTGCTGCGCCGCTGCTTCATGGTGCTCACCGATTCAGGAGGAATTCAGGAAGAGGCCCCCAGCTTTCACAAGCCCGTGCTGGTGCTCCGCAAACTAACGGAGCGCCCGGAGGCAGCGCAATTCGGGATGGCCAAAATCGTTGGGATGTCGCGCGAGGGAATCTTTCGCGAGGCCGAGCGACTCCTGAGCGACACCGAAGAGTATAAGCAGATGACGGAAGGAGACAATCCCTATGGCGATGGCCGCGCCGCTGAGCGCATCGTCGAGGCCATCACCCGCTGGCATCAGGGAAAAACGCCGCTCCTCGATCCCGATAAGGAATTCAAACTGCCCCCCGCACGGCACCCGCTGCGTCGCAAAACTGATACCTCGCAAAGAGCGAAAGCTGAAGTGCCTGAGAAGGTTCATTCGTAGCCCCGGTAACCAGCATGCTCTATCCCCTCATCGTCATCATCGGCCTTATCTTCGTGTACACGGCACGCCACTATCTTTTTACTCTGAACCGGCTCTTTGGATTTCAGCGCCATCCCTACATTGATATCGACACGGCCGACTGGCCGAAAGTCACCATTCTCGTGGCGGCGCACAATGAAGAAAAGGTGATCGCCCACATCTTGACGGCCCTGATGAGTGCGCACTACCCACAAGAGAAGATGCTGGTCATCCCTGTCAACGACCGCTCGACCGACCGCACGCGCGAAATCATCGATCGCTTTTGTAATGACTATCCGGGTCGCATCCGCCCGTTTCACCGCGCCGGAGGTAAGGGAGGCAAGGCTGCTGCGCTGAAAGACGCAATGAACTTGGTCCAGACGGAGGTCATCCTCATCTTTGACGCCGACTACACTCCCGGCGGCGGCCTGATCAGGCAGTTGGTCGCCCCGTTTTTCGATCCAGAGGTTGGCGGGGTGATGGGGCGCGTCGTCCCTCTAAATGTAGGGACCAATTTGCTCACCCGCCTGCTCGACCTCGAGCGCTCCGGCGGCTATCAGGTGGATCAGCAGGCGCGCATGAATCTTCGGCTCGTTCCTCAGCATGGAGGCACGGTCGCGGGCGTAAGGCTCAGCGCTCTGCGCGAGATAGGCGGCTGGAACGACAATACCCTCACCGAAGACACTGACCTCACCTATCGCCTCTTGCTGGCAGGTTGGAAGACGGTGTACCAGAACCGCTCCGAGTGTTACGAAGAGGTCCCCGAGACGTGGCAGGTCCGCATCAAGCAGATCATGCGCTGGGCCAAAGGGCACAACCAGGCGCTGGTGGCTTACAGCCTTCCGTTATTGTTTGGGAAGCATCGCGCAACCCTGCGCGAACGCCTCGATGGATTTCTGCTGCTCGGAGTTTACGTAATGGCGCCCCTGACGTTGATTGGCTGGATCCTGGCGCTCGGGCTCTTTTACGAAGGAGTCGCGCCGCTCCATGGGGTCATCGCACTTCTCTCATTCACAGCCTTTGCCACGACGGGGAACTTTGCCGCCTTCTTTGAAATCGCTGCGGCTGCCCGTCTGGATAACTCACGCCAGCGAATCTGCTTGCTCCCCTTCCTCGTTCTGGGGTTCGCGGTGAGCATTTTTTGCGTCTCCCGCGCGTGTCTCTCGCAGTTGTTGGCTCCCATCACCGGCGCGCAATTCCATTGGGACAAGACCGAACGGTTTCGGACCACGCCATGAGTCCCGCGCTCGCAACCGTGCTTCTGGTTTTGTTGGCGGGTATCGTTTTCGTGCTTCCTTTGCTGCCGGCTCTCATTGAACTGCGCCTGAAGCGAGACGCTTACCCTCTCAACGTGATTCAGCAGTATTCAGGCGAGATCCGGCATTTTTCCTATGGCTTCCGCATCTACATCGAGGCTCTATTGGAGCCGCTCGAGAAGTGTGTCGTGTCAGGAACCGCGCTGAAGGGCGCCATGCCGGACGGCGACGAATATCTATTGCTGGGGAATGCCGGCGCTGCGCTTTTTTCTTCCGCTGGGAAAACGATACCGAACTGCAGTTCGATCGTGGCGACTGGCGTTGACATGGTTCTTCCCGACGGAGTTACCTTCACCAAAGAAGTCTATGCCGCAAACAAATTAATGAGCGGCAAGAAGAATGTGTTCCGGGCACTTCTCGGAGAGAAGGACATCCATTTGGGGCGGGCCAGCACGATTAACCGGTGGGCGCATGCCGTCGGTGCGCTTCGCGCGGGACCCGACTGCGAACTGCACGGGCGCATCTCCTCCGATTGCGAGATTCAGTTGGATTCCGGCTGCGAGTTCCAGCGGCTGAATGCTCCCCGCATCGCACTGGGGCACTTGAAGGCGGAAGCGGCCGACGCTGCCCCGAAGACCGCGGAGACATCTCTGCCCGTCGACCGCCGGCTGGTGGAAGAAGATTTGGAGATCAAGGCGGGCGAAGTCGTCACCACAAATATCGTGACGCGGGGCAGGTTGCATATCTGCACAGGCGCCCGAGTCTTGGGGAGCGTCAAGAGCAATCGGCACATGACGGTGGATGCCAATGTGTCTGTGGAGGGCAGCCTGATCAGCGCTTCGACGATGCACATCGGTCGCGATTGCCGTATTTCCGGGCCGATCATCGCCGAGCACGGAATGGCGATTGACACCGGAACCCGCTGCGGCTCCCCCCAAACGCCCACCACGGTTACCGCTCCCACGATTGAAATAGCGGATGGTGTCGTAGTTTTCGGCACGGTATGGGCGCGGACCGAAGGGCACGTGGTCCCCCAGAGATGAAGAAACGGGCGATCACTATCGCCGCTACAGTTCTTTGCCTCTCGATCTTGGCCGCGTGGCTGGTCGTGAGCGCCTACGGCCATTTCAGTGCCGCAGCCGATGAACTGATACTTCTCGTCCCTGACGGCTCCAGCTTCTCTGATCCGGGGGTCACTGTTTGGCTCGATGCCGCTAGCGAAGAAGGTTTGCATGTAACTCCTTTGCATGACTCCGACTTTATCGGTCCCCTCTTTGGAAGGCCGAAATGCGCTGGCCTGATTCTTCCGGACTCGATTCACCAGCAGGCGAGTGACCTGCTGCTCCGCGAGATCCGCGACTATGTGGCAAATGGCGGGAATCTCATGCTCGTCTACGACGCCGCGACGAAATCGATTGAGGGATTTTATCCCGGAAGCCGCTCGAGGCTCTCTGATATGGCCGGGGTGGACTACGCGCTGTACGAGAATCTCGGCAACGCCACGATCCGATCGGGCGACGTGAGCAGCACGATCTCGTTAATGAAAGAGCTCGGCGTACCCCCTGGGAAGTACTTTCCTTATTTGGCGCCTTCTGCCGAACTCGAGAGCACCACCTCGACTCAACTCAGGCGCTATCAATACGGGGCTCTGGAGTATCCGAGCTTCGTCACGTCGGGAGACTATGCAGGCCAGGTATTGTTGCGCTCGAGCGCAGGTGTTGTTGCGGGTCTCCATCGTTATCAGAATGGCTCGGTCCTGTTTGTGAATCTGCCCCTGGGATACCTCAAGGGCAATACCGATGGACTCCCGCTGCACACCTTTCTCTACAACTTTGCGGTACGAATGCTTTCACTGCCCCATTTGCTGTCGTCTCCCGACGGTGTCGGAGGGCTCGTGCTGAACTGGCACGTTGATTCCAACGCGGCCATTTCCGCGCTTCAGTCCATCAGCTCGTGGACGATCATGCAGCAAGGGCCATATTCGATCCACATTACGGCAGGGCCGGATACGTATGGGATTGGTGATGGCAAGGGATTCGACGTTCTAAACAATTCGGTAAGCCGGGACCTGGTACGCCAATACGTGCGCCTCGGGTACGAAATTGGAAGCCACGGCGGCTGGATCCACAACTATTTTGCAGCTCACGTTGAAACGGACCCACCCGAGGCCATGGCGAAGTTCCTCGATCTCAACCAGGATGCTCTCGAGCAGGTGGTTGGCAAGCACGTGGTCGAATACTCCGCGCCGAATGGCGATCAGCCGGAGTGGGTTACGCAATGGCTCGAGTCGCACGGCTTCGTCGCTTATTACTTCACCGGCGACGCCGGCATGGGGCCCACGCAGAGCTATCGCAACGGCCAGCGCGAGGGCAAAAACATCTGGGCTTTCCCGATTACACAGTTGGACCGGGCTGCCTCCTTTGAAGAATTGAGCGGCGAGGATGTTTCTTTCGATGACATACAGCAGTGGCTCCAGGCCCTGACCGGCTTCGTGGTAAATCGCCGGGAAGTGCGGCTCGTCTATTTTCACCCGCCGGGGATTCTTCCCTATAGCGATCTCGTTCAGAACTGGATGGAAACAACCGCACAACTCGGGGCGCAGGGTAGCTTCCGCTGGTACACAATGGCCCAGATCGCGAACTTCCTGAATTCGCGGAAGCACGTGACGTGGAAGTTGACCGAGCGCGGCGGCCTTGTTTCGCTCATGGCTTCCGATCCTCAAACCTTGGCGCATCAGACTTGGAGTCTGCCAGCGGACAAGTTTGGTAAGCCTGTTGTGATTCGGGGCGCCGCGACCGTGGCGCAGGATGGCGAGAGGTGGCTCGTGGACGCGGGCGAAGGGACCGAGCTTGAAGTGCAGGCCGAGGTAATTCGAAAGTGAGCCAACGACGATTGGGCTGTAGCTTAGGGATGCTGTTGCTCTTAAGCCTCGTTCTCGCATCGAGCACGAATGCCCAGCAGATTTTCTTGTCCGCCGATTTGCCGCAGTCATCGCCCCAAACGCCGGGCACGAGTGCTCCGCCGGAGCCCGTGCCTGAAAAAGTCCTGACGAATTTCCTGGAAGCTGGAGGCAGTTACCACCAGCTCACGAGTGGTTTCGGCGTGTGGAGCGGCGGCTACGCTCGCGGCGTGCTCGCGACCGGCAAGAATATCTGGAGTGTCGAGGCAAACGGACAACATGAATTCGGCGACGGCGGGGTGTACGTGGCTGCCGGCGACACGCTAAACTTCAGTTCGACTTGGTACGCATCGCTCACGTTTGGATCGAGCGTCGGAGGATTCTTCTGGCCGCGTTACCGTGCCGATGCGTTCTTGAGCCACAAATGGACCGAGCGGAAGCAGTTCATTACCACGCTGGGCTATGGGTACTACGCCTCCAAGGACGTGCACCGCGACCAAAGCGTTTTTGTGGGAACCGTCTACTACTTCCAGGGGCCTTGGATCGTCGAGGACGGGGTTCGATTCAACCGCAGCAATCCTGGGGCGGTCTTTTCGCCAGCCGGCTTCCTCGCGGTGACCGAAGGTCGCAATAAGCATCACTACGTCACGGTCAATGCGGGCGTCGGACAAGAGGCCTATCAACTTGTCGGGCCGACCGCGGTTCTGACGCGCTTCGACAGTCAAACCGCGACAATTACGTGGCGCCAGTGGACGGGAAAGAGCTGGGGATTCAATCTCGTCGCGGATTATTATCACAGCCCATTTTACGAACGGGGCGGGGGGAGCTTTGGACTCTTCAAGGAGTTCTGACCGTTCGGCATCGGCAACGATCGCGAAAGACGCGCCGAAATTTGTAAATCGAGGCGCTCTGCGAGGGCATCGCGGCGGCGTCATCGCCATGCACCGCGCTCTGGCGCAGTTCGTTCTCGACCCCCTCGATCTGCTCACGGCCGCCCTGCTTGTGTTGATGTTTTCATTCGCGTGGATCGTATCGCTCCCGTGGCTTTGCCGGCTTTGGGGCTACCTGCTGGGAAACGGCATGGCCATCCTGGGGCTGCACGCCAAACTCGGCCTCACCGAACGCCACATCACTTCGTACATTCGTTTCAGCGTTCCGTATCCGCGGATTGAGGGGATCGCTCCCGACGCGCGGAGGTGGTGGTCCACTGCGGTGGTCGTGGGTCTGGCGTATGCGGGAAGTTATTTATTTCCCCAGAGGGCTACCCCCGTTAAATATCTTCTGCGTGCGGTGCTTTTGATTCAGTTCAGCGCGCTGCTCTATTTTCTGCTCGCGGGGGCCAGTTTTCCGCACACGCCCGACAGTTATATGGAAGGGCTCGTATCGTACAAGATCGCCCTGATCTCATTCGTTCCTGCGCTGTTTGGCCTGACCTATTACATCTTCATATTCAGCGCCTTCAAGAAAATCGCGCTCACCATTATGGCCATGGCCCATCTTTCCCTGTTTCTCCCGCTGCACATTCTTCTACAGGCGATGATTCTCGAGAAATCCGTACTGTTCATGCCGGTGCTCTATATCGCATTCGGACTGCCCCTCGACATAGTCATCGTCCTCGCTTTTTACTCCTGGGGGATGAGCTGGGCTTCGACTAGCAACGTCAAAAGGGTTTAATCCTGGGGATTTTGTCGTCTGCGGTCGTGCGTACAACTGTAGCCGAAAGTGTAGACGTCTCGTTGAAACGGCTGGTGGACGTGGGGAGACTCGAACTCCCGACCCCCTGCTTGCAAAGCAGGTGCTCTGCCAGCTGAGCTACACGCCCATCGAAGTAGGCCTTCTTGTGGATTACAACGCTTTCATGTTACGGATACTTGGCTCTTCTCGCAACTGACGTTAAAGCTCTTGAGCAGCCTGAGAGACCGTCCCGGGTGGTCGGGTGTGTTTACGCCTTCTGCGGTGATAGTGCCTAGGAGCTTAAGTTTTGCTTCGGGTCTCGCGAGATCCCGCCTGAATCTTAGGACAATAGCGCGACGAGGTCACTTAAACAGTCAACGTCATATTGTGTTCTGGCGTGGCAGATCCAGATTTGAACGCCCCCGTGCTGTTGGAATCAAGAATCCTAGTTGACGGGCAACGAAATCGAGTTGGAGTCGCCCGACCCCGGATTGTTCGCAACCAGCGTGGCGATGCCGCTTTGACTCAAATCTGACGCCGGAATCGCGACCGTCAGGTCGCTGGAATCCACAAACGTCGTCGTGCGCTCCACACCATTCCACGTCACCACTGCTCCCGGGACGAAACCCGATCCACTCACCGTCAGCATCAGGTTCCCGCTCCCCACAGTGGCGCTTGCCGGCGAAGCCGAAGTCAACGCCGGTGTCGGATTCACCGTGTTCCATTCGGGCAGCACAAAAGGCCCGCGCATGAGAATGATCTTTCCTGATCCGCTGCTGCCGCCAAAAGGATAGTTGAGGCTCGTGTGCCAGGCCAGGCCGTCTCTTCCCCAGCGAAGCAGATCCAGTCCTGCAGGCAGCCCCGTGAATTGCTGCGAACTCAACAGCGCGAATCTGCTGCTGTCATACGAGAGCAGCACTGGATTAGCGGTCCCCGCCAGAGTTTCGCCCAGGACGAAAACGCGGCCGCTCGTCGGGTCGGGAGCGACGCCGCTGCCCTGGACGCTTTGGCCGAATCCGAACGCGGAAGCAACCGGGAATTGGCCCAACTGACTTGGCGGCGTCGTTCTAGGATCCGCCACGCCTCCGCCAAATCCATAGACCAGTCCGTTACCGAGTTTATAACTGCCGGAAAATCCGCCAATGCCGTTGAGGGTGTAGCCAGTGTGGTCACTCAGGGTTAGCCCGCTGCTCGTCACGGTCCAACGGTTGAACTCAGCCCCGGTCGTATCGCTGTCGTACGAATAAAGCGTCGAGCTGTTCGCAAACGCGAGATTGGAACCCGTATATGGGCCTGTGACGTTCGGCCTCATCGTTCCCGTTGAGCCGCTGATGTCCAACAGACCATTACCGCTGAACGATCCCGTGTCGATGGCCAGCAGGTTGTCATTGCCTGGCGCCACTGCCAGGTCACGCGCCGCTACCTGCGTCGTTTGTCCACTAAAATTTGTAATAATCGGGAAAACAGGCCCCTGCGTCATCGAGGTTAGGTCAATCCTGGTGACGCTCTTGCTTCCATCGAGACCGACAAACAGATATTGTCCGTCGCCGGATTCCGCCATCCGGTTCGGTTCGCTGCCGATATTGAGCGGCGTACTTAACGCGCCCGATGCCGGATCAATAGCGACCAGACTGTTCCCCGTCACTTGCGTAGCCGTGCTCGGAACGCTGGCATACAGTTTGCGTGTGAAAGGATCGAAGCCTAGGCGGTTTATGTCCAGGCTGACCACCTGGAAGGTGGTCAACGGCAAGTTAAGTGAACTCCCGCCGCCGGGAGTGGGATTCACCACATTGATCCACGCCCAACCCATGGATGCCACATTGCTTGCATCCACATTTGCGGTTAACTGAGAGGCGCTCACAAACGTCGTGGAAAGCAGCGTCCCATTCAACTGCACCACCGAACCCGAAACAAATCCCGCGCCGTTGACCGTAAGTGTGAATGACGCCGAGGCCGCCTTCACGAAGGCGGGAGAAATCGAGCTCACCACGGGAGCTGGGCTGTACGTTGGGCCCGTAACCGTCGTCGCCGAAACCGCCGTATTGTCCGCTGGGTTCGGATCGCCTTGCGGGGCGCTCACCGAGGCCGCGTTACTCAATGTGCCGGACGCAAGCAGCGTCACATTGATTTGAACTGTTGCTGAACTGCCCGAGTTTAGACTGCCAAGATCGCAATGTACCACAGCTCCGCTACTGCAACTTCCTTGGCTCGCCGTGGCACTCTGGAACGCCGCCCCGTCTGGAATGTCGTCGGTCACCGTAGCCGGCGTAGCCGCCAACGGGCCGGCATTGCTGACAGTTAGGCTATACGTCAGGCTCGTTCCTGTCGTCGCCACGCTCGCCGCGCTCGCCGTTACGCTCAGGTCTGCCAACGAACTTGAAAGATCGCGCACCAGTGCCGAATGGAAAATATACAACTGAGAGCCATTGCTGAACGCCAATCCATCCTGGCCCCAACGCACCAGTGAAGTTGGGCTCGGCGGCCCTGTCGAACCCACGTTAACGGGGGGGAGCGAGCCATCCAAGATGAAGGTTGATGTATCGTACGCATTAACTTGCAGCGTGAGCCCGAAACTCGGATTCACCAGCACGAATGCTTTTCCTATGGCCGAGTCCGGCGCCACAGGGCCGTTGGCATTCTGATTCTGACCGACAGAGAAAACTCCCACTTGCGTTCCGCTGTTGGCATCAAGAATGACGCCGCTCGTGAGATAGGCCCTTCCGTTGTCAACGCGCAAAGCATTGGAATTGACGTTGGTGTTCAGTGAAGTCGCCGATGTTATGCCCGTGCCGTCGACTGTCGCGATCCCGTATCCGCTGCCCGCTTCGTATAGCTTTGTTCCGGTCGGGTCAAACGCCAAGCCGGTCACTCCCGAGCAGCATTGCACGGCTCCATTCACCGTGTTCGGACGCGGCACGCCGCTGTCATAGATCGCGACGGTGCTTGCGTACACAAAGTTCACCGGGGCCGCAATGGCCACAGTATTTGGAGAACCGGGCATCACCGCCAGGGCTTGGACGATGCTTGGCGGATTGTAAATGCCCGTCCCGCCTCCCAGGCTGAATTGCAGTCCCGCCGTCTGCGCAACTAAATCCACTTTGCGCACCGCGCCCGCGCCATTCAGCGCCACCCAGATGACTTTCCCGTCGCTTGAAATGGCCATTTTGCTGGGTTCGCTTCCCACAAAGATCGGTGTGCCCAGGATGCCCGTATTTGGATCGATTGGGACGACGCTGTTGCCCAGCGAAGATCCGCCACTGCTGGGAACGGACAGATACAGCAGTTGTGTCGCCGAGCTATACACCAAGTCGTTTGTCGGCAAGGAAATAAATGTCGTGAACCCGGCGGCCGCGGAAATTCCGCCGCCAGGCGCCGGATTGAATACCGTAACCGTGCTGATCCCGAGTGCCTGAATATCCTTTGATGAGATCGTAGCCTTGAGTTGCGCGGAACTGATGAATGTACTGGGACGCGCCGATCCATTCCATTGAACTACGGACGTCGGAACGAAGTTTGATCCGGAAACCGTTAATGTGAAATCCGCTCCTCCAAAAGCCGCGCCTCCCGGAGATAGCTGGGAAATGATGGGAATCGGGTTCGGTATCACATTGACCGTTACCGCATTCGAGGGCAGGGTGCCTGGATTGCTCACGGTGATGGAAAGCTGGCCGACGGCCGTGAGGTTCGCTGCGGGCAGGGTAAAGAACAATACAGTCGGACCTGCTCCCACATTACTTACCGGGCTGCCATTGTTTACTTGCATCGTGGATGATGGCGTGAAATTGCTGCCCGTAATTCTTACCACCGTGTCCGGCGAATTGATGGGGATCGAATTGGGGCTGATGCTCGAGAGCACAGGAACCGGATAGGTCGCAATCGCCAGCGGTGCAGTATTGGAAGTTCCTCCACCTGGCGGAGGTGTCACCACGGTGATGGACGCACTTCCGACCGTGGCGATCTCGGCGGCGGTGGCCGCACATTTCAATTGGGACGAATTCACGTATGTCGTCGCGCAGTCTATTCCGTTCCACTGCACCACCGACGTCGTGATAAACCCGATCCCGTTTACGACTAGCGTGAACGCAGGACCGCCCACGATCACAGTAGACGGAACCAAGAATGAAATTACAGGCGGTGGGTTGACGATCGTAAGTGTCTGGGTGGTGCTCGAAGATCCGCCGCCCGGCGCTGGGTTCGACACTCCAATCTGCGCCGTGCCCACAAAGCCCAGATCGCCTGCCTGTAACGTGAGTTGAAGCTGCGTGCCGCTTACATACCTCGTC
>Ga0207110_10153_pt1 | contig 17181 bp, 16 predicted proteins | sample Alteio_BWMinHeat_74_FD_153582 | JGI IMG/M metagenome (GOLD analysis project Ga0207110, IMG submission 153582) | Enriched cells from forest soil in Barre Woods Harvard Forest LTER site, Petersham, Massachusetts, United States -... | ecosystem: Environmental > Terrestrial > Soil > Temperate forest >...
CTCCTTCCGATTGGGGTCATCGCACCATTAATGTTGCTCTGGTTCGCTTTCTATAATCTGCACCAATTCCATATCACCGGAGCCGGTGCCATCGTTACGCGCCAATATTTCGGCACCGATTTGCCGTTCCTGATTGGCGAAATCCACGGCCTCCGTACATTCGGCACGCTGCGGGACTTACACCAATCGGCACAACCCTGGTTCTATCACGATGCCACCTACCGATTGTTAGCCCTGCTCCCTGCCTCGCACACGATGGAGGATGTCGTCTTTGTCCTCCCATTAGTTGGTTATATCCTGCTCCTTTTATCGGTTATTGTCTTATTTCAACGATTGACACCCTCACGCTGGTACCCGGCTTTTGCGACGGCCGGATTTTTTTTGATCGGTAATTTCAAAGGCACTGAAAAAGGAATATACGCCTTCAGTCCTTCGACCGTGATTGGCACTGTTATTTTGCTGAACATTCTCCTGATTATTGTAATCGCAATAAAGGAAAAACCGAACTGGCACCACTATATTATTCTCGGATTTCTAATCCTTCAACTCTCGCAAACAAAGATCTCCACACTCCTCACATTCGCCGCAGCTGCTCTTCCTGTGGCAGTTCTTTGGCGGAAGGAATATCGCTCGTTGAGCTTTGCGCTTGCTGTTTCATCTGCACTCGGAATTGCGATCGTTACACTGCAAGCGTACCGGCCGAATCCGTTTATACCCGGTAACGATTTTGTGATTGGCTTTCCCCTGTATCCTTATGCTGCAATGCTCTCGAGCCACTTACATGTCGCACTTGGAAGCGTTAATCCCATTTCTAGTTCACACGGACTCCGAATCGAAAGCCTGCTAATCATTCCCTACTTTCTCCTGCACCTCATCCATTTGACACTTTTCGGACTGCTCCCGGTCGTTATCGTTCTCATCGCGGCATGGAGATCCGGTTCTGTTATTCCTTCCAAGGTGTCTCCGTTCTGGCTTTTTTGCATTTTGCTGATTGTTGCAGGCTTTTTGCTCCCCGTTCTATACACTCCGGCTTGGTATCCGGATGCCCTGAGGTTTTACACACCGCTCGTCAGCCTTCAAGTAGGACTACTCCTTTCGCTTTACGGCTTCTGGCTTTTGTTTCAAAACCGGGCTGTACGATCGTCTCGTATTGCGATGGGTATTATCTCTGTCATGTTCGCAATTGGAATCGTTCAGAATTTTCGGTCTCACTATTCCGATCGCTTGAGTGCTGCAAATGAAGTCCCGGCCACGCTCGTTCAAGCGCTTACTGATTTTCGTGATCGCGCTCCCGATACTTCCATTCTTGCGACCCGCCGGTACGATTCCCCAATAATCGATAACCCGCAAGAAGACTACTTCTGGTATTCAGCCATTTCCGCACATCCCGTTATTTCCGAAGGCGCCGATGAAGGAGCGTTGCTCGCGGCTGTCGCTGAAAATTCTCCGGAACGTGGGCTTCATCCCGTCCCGGCTGCAACCAAATTTCTTCAGGCTCGGCGCGCACTCATCGACACAATCTACTTGTCACAGGATTCGGCAAGAGTTACAATGGCAATAGAAAAAGCGAGAGCGAAATTTATCCTGGAAGATGGCACGATCGGCCAACGGCTTGCGATCGATCCACGGCGAATTGCCGACGTCTTTTTTACCAATGGAATCTGCCGAATCTGGAAAATTCGCTGAAGAACCTCAATAACTGATTTCGCAATTTATTATGGAAAGACATCTGTTCCCTGGGCATGACTTCCTTTCTGCTCGTTCCAATGATTTTTTTCTTTGGGACGCACCTTCGCTGCGCCTCGAATAAGGAGCGCGTAGGTCAGGCGTCCTCGCTCAGCACAATAGGAACTTTGCGGGCAAATATCTTATTCACGCATACATATTTTATGAAATGGTTTTGCCGGTAGCGTTTGTAATCCTTGCCGTTCTTGCAAACGGCGTTGTAACGGCGCAAGATAGACCGAATCCACCATGTCGAGCGAGGACGCTCGACCTACGCGATAAATAAGTCTGACAGCAGCTTAGCTGCGGCCCATTTGTAGAAAAGATATAGCGACGAAAGTAAAAAGCTCCGTGAGGAGCGACCTAACAGGCCGCTCCTACGGAGCTTGAAAATTGAAAACTAATAATCGTTTTTCTACAAACGGGCCGCGCCTAAGGCGCTGTCAAATTACTGCACCTTCAGCAATTCGACATCGAAGATGAGAGTTGCTCCGCCGGGGATTGTCGGGGGCATACCGTTCGGGCCGTAGCCGAGCGCGGCGGGGATGATGAGGCGGCGTTTTCCGCCGACTTTCATCGTGAGCATTCCTTCGTCCCATCCTTTAATTACACGTCCTACGCCAATAGGAGTCGAGAACGGCTGAACGTGATGAAAAGCCGGATCGGTGTTGGAGTCGAACGTCTTTCCATCTGTAAGCTTGCCTGTGTAGTTGACAGTGATCGTTTGTCCCTTTGTCGGGGAAACTCCGTCGCCTTTTTTCATGTCAATGTATTGCAGGCCGCTTGCAGTTGTTACGGTGTCGCCGTGCTTGCCAGGTGTGACCGGAGCTGGCGCGGCAGGATGCTTGGAGGCTTCGAGGGCAGCCATTGCGTCTTTCATTTGCTGGGCTGAAACGGAGTCGGTAGTAGCCGCCGGCTGCGCGGTTGTTTGTGCGTTGTTGGTGTCGTTCATTGTGTTGTTCTCTGCTTTAGAAGCGCAGCCATATAGTGAAATGGCGAGCGCGGTTATTGCTAAAAATGATTTCTTCATTGGTTGTTGATTCTTTTTGATTCTTCTGTTTTTGCTTCTTCGAAAAGTTTTTGGTAACTCGAAAATCTGTCTATCGAAATTTTGTCGTCCTCGACGGCTTGCCGCACCGCGCAGCCCGGCTCGTGTATATGTGAGCAGTTGCGAATGGCGCATTTCTCCGCGAACGGCAAAAACTCGATGAATGCAAACTTCAAATTATGGGTATCGAGTTCAAAGTTTGAGAATTCTCGCACACCGGGTGTATCTGCGATGAACGTCCCCGGCATATTATCTACCTCCACCAGCGTAGTCGAAGCAGTTGTATGTGCCCCTCGACGGAATTTCTTCTGAAGTGTTCCAGTCTTCCCCACTTCGCGCCCAAAAACAGCATTCATGATCGAGCTTTTGCCAACGCCCGAATGTCCAGCGAAAACGCTTGTCTTTCCTTCTATCACTTTTCTTAATTCATCTATCCCGGAGCCATTCTCGGCTGAAACGAGCAATACGCGGTAGCCGATCTCCTCGTACAAGTCCCGGAAGTACAGGGCTTCATCCATTTCTTCCGGGGATGCCAGGTCTATTTTATTGATCGCTATAGCTATGGAAAGACCGCCATCGAGTCCGGCAACAATATAGCGGTCTATAATGCCGGAGCGCAGCTTCGGCTCGCTGACGCTTGCGACGATCACAAGCATATCTATATTTGAAACGACAACCTGCTCGAAAGCAAGGCCAGTGCCAGCTGCGCGGCGGGAAAGCTTCGTGCGGCGCGGCAGAACTTCCTCGATCATGGTGTGCTCTGAGTCTTTCAAACTCACGCGCACTTCATCACCAACGGCAACAAGCGTGGAGTTTGGATTCGAGGCGCGCGTTCCTTTGTATGTCTTTGCTCGGATGTCAGAACCATCGTTGGCTCTCAAAACAAAATATGCGCCTTCGGTCGCAATTACGCGCGCATTTTCAAGGAGGTGATTTTCATCTTCTGTATTAAGGCTAACATCCTGCCGCTCGCGATTTTTTATGAGTTTATGGCGCGAGCGGTCGCGGTCGGAGTGGGCGCTGCGAATTTGCTCGCTAATGGGCGAGTCGCTATCTGGCTCTGCAATCTCCGCGTTTTCCGCGAGTTGGGATGCCTTTTTAATATGAGAAGATTTAGCGATGGAGAAAGAACCGGGAACGGAGAGCATTCATTTCATACTTCATACTTCATACTTCATACTTCACATAATGCCCGCTGGTTTTGGATTGCCCTGATTCTCTCGGCAGTCATATATTTGCCATCCCTTTTTTGGGGATTTGGTCTCGATCAAAATATCTTCGCTGAGATCGGCTCCCTTATCCTCAAAGGAAAAAAGCCTTACCTCGATGCGTGGGATGTTAAGCCGCCGAACATCTTCTATACTTACGCTCTGTTCGAATGGCTCTTCGGTGAAAACAGCTTCGCAGTTCGCGTTTCGGATTACTTCACATCCATAATGGCTTTTGCAGCGATTTATTTTGCAGTCCATCGTTTAGATCCCAAATCGAAATTTGCTCCTGCGCTATCAAGTATATTATTATCTCTAACGCTTCTATCGCTGGGACTTGCAGATACAGCGCAGACGGAGTCTTATTCACTTGTATTGATCATATTTGCAGGCCTGCTTATGGCTCGCGCCGGCAGCATAGAAAAATTTGGAGTAGATCGCTTTGCGGTCAGAGCAATTTTTGCTGGCGCATTTATCGGATTTGCAACGTTTTTTAAGACGACTAATGTGATCTTCCTGCTTCCCATCGCACTTGAAGTTTTTCTCTTGCGGAAGAAGCAATCGCTTCGCCCGATAGTTTTTCTCTCGATTGGATTTATCCTGAGTTGTTTATTGGAAATTGGCTTTCTTGCAACGCAAGGTAGTCATGGCGAATATCTGCGAATAGCAGGAAGTGTTTTCAGTAACCATTCGACTGAGGTATCAAGCTTTTCTATTGGTGATATTCCGAGAGCCATATGGATATACGTCGATATATGGGGTATTCTCTCAGCGGTTGCTATCTTTGCCGGATTAGTTAAACGCGATGCGGATTTTATTCGAACTATCCGTTATCCTCTATTTGCGCTCGTGGCAGGAATTGTTGCTGTAATTTTCCAAAACAAAGGATGGGGCTATCAATATGTTGTGATTCTTCCGGGGCTTATCCCGCTGATCGCGCTGTCGGCAGTTTATCTTTACCAAATTTTAAGAGATAAAAATCGCAAATGGCTTGCAATAACAGTAGTAACTATTGTTGCCATTTCCACTATATTCGCAACTCCAAGCGCACGGCGGAGAATCCATTACATTTCGGATGCAATAAAATCTATCAACGACCATCCTGCATACATCGCAACGCTCGGCTCTCTTCGCAGTCTATATTACCCAGCTGGTACAGAGAAGCTCGCCAGATATATCGAATCTCATTCTGACAAGAACGACAATATCTTTATTTTTGGAGAAGAACCCGGTGCATATTGGCTATCGGATAGAATGCCGGCTTCTAAATATATTTATTCTTTGCTATTTACAAGCGGCGTTATTCCGGATAAAGATTTACTTGCAATTAACGATACTATCGCTCGCAAACGTCCGCTGTTAATCATAATTGAGCGTTTCGATACACTGAATTTTCGAGGACGACCTGAGACGAGCGAATCGCTTGTTGCATCCGATCCAGTTTTCGCGTCGATGAAGGAAATGCTCGCGCGAGATTATGCCAAAGCCGATACAGTGTGCGAAAAATTTATTGTTTACCGTCGGAGAACGGTGGCTCCCTAGAGGGAAATTGGATGTTGTATTACCTCCATGGTGATTCCAAAAGACGCTCTCATTCCTGAGACAAAGATTCGCGATTATCTTCTTATTCCGTTAAGAAAAAGCGATAAATCGAAGTATTTATCACTTGCGGGTTACAATCGGGAAGATTATTGGGAATTGATAAGGGATATTCGCCAGCAACTTCTCCCAGCGGAAGGCACGTTCGAGGAACGAAAACCCGATGGAGAGTTGTATAGAACAATCGGAGAACTAACCGGCCCAAATGGAAGAAAACTTAGGATCAAAACGGTTTGGCTTCGAAAATGGACTGGTGAGTGGAGATTTATTACATTACTTCCAGACCGAAAACCGCAAAGATGAAATTCGAATTATACACTGAAGTTGCATTGGCGACCGATATTCCAGAACATCGACTACAAAAAGGCGATGTGGCGACTATTGCGGAGAGCATTGAACCGCGCCCAGACCATGAGCCTGCTTATGTACTTGAAGTCTTCAGTGCCGTAGGCGAATCCGTTGACGTGCTGATTGTCCAGGAGTCTCAGATCGAACCACTGGGAGCCGATGAATTATTTCAGGTACGGCATTATGCGGCGGCGGCGTAACACCTAACATAATCGAAAGCCCGTTCCGTGTACATGCTCTGCGTAAAGACGGTCTGGATCTGGTGAAGGTGAGAGTGCCGGTGTGGAGGAGCTTGAAGAAATTATGAATTATGAATGATGAATTATGAAAATCTTTCGTTTAACTCTTTCCCTCATCATTCATAATTCATCATTCATAATTGTTTTTTGATGACCGCAACATTCCGAATCCAACGATACAATCCTGAGAAGGACGCGAAGCCTTACTTTGCCGACTACACTCTTGACGAGATAGACCCGACGTTCCGCGTGCTCGATGCGCTGCATCAGATCAAGTGGACGATAGATGGTACGCTGACGTTCCGGCGCTCGTGCGCGCACGGAATGTGCGGCTCCGACGGTATGCGGATCAACGGCAAGAACGGCCTTGCCTGCGCGATCCTGATGAAGGATGTGAATACCAGCAAGCCTATCGTCATCGAGCCGCTGCCCTATCTGCCGATCATCAAGGATCTGGCGGTCGATCAGACCGATTTTTTCCGGAAATACGAGATGGTCAAGCCCTGGCTCATAACCGAAGAGCCGCCGCCGCAGATGGAACGTTTGCAATCCCACGCGGATGCCGAGCTGCTAATGGAATCGACAAAGTGCATCATGTGCGCCTGCTGCACGACGAGCTGCCCATCGCTCTGGTCGAACGAGAACTATTTGGGTCCCGCTGCGATACTAAAAGGCTTCCGGTTCGCATTTGACACGCGCGACGAAAAGCCAGAAGAACACCTTGCCCCAATGGACTCGCCCGACGGCGTATGGCGCTGCCACACAATCTTCAACTGCGTCGAAGCTTGCCCGAAGGAGATCAACATCACATGGCATATCTCGCAGGTGAAGAAGCAGCTGGTGTCGCTGGAACTATAACCTGGATTACGCTGATTGATTTTTTAGGATGGTGACTCAAGTTGAAATTTCTTCCTCAAAAAGGATGCCTTGTCGTCATTCCCGCTTTCGCGAGAATGACACATCAATTTATCAACTAAACTCCAAACTGATCCACTGTCCAGTTGCGCGCGACCCAATTGTGTTTAATCCGGACCTATAAAAACTCCAGCACATCGTGCCGAGTGACGATTCCAGTTACTCGGCCAAACTCTTCGATAAGAAGCGCCTGGGAATCCCGAAGCAGCACGACGCAGCTTTTTGTATCTACGTTTTCATCTACGACGGGGAAGGACGGCTCCATAATGTCAATGATAGGCTGCTCTAAGATGTCGCGGTTTTCGAGGGCTTTGGCCATCAGGCGCGACTCGCGTACGGAGCCGACGGACTTGCCTTCGGAGTCTATCACGGGTAGCTGCGAGATACCGGAGCCGTCCATTCGGCTGATGGCCTCGCGGACAGAATCGTGCGGCGAGACGCTGACTAATTTGTCTATGCGGGATTTTTTCAGTCCGGCGAGCAGGCCAATGGAGAGACGTTCGGATTCAAGGAGGCGTTTATCTTTCAGCCATTCGTCGGAGTGGTGCTTGGTGAGGTATCGCTCGCCGGTGTCGCAAATGATAGTTACGATGACGCTTCCTTCGAGAGCTTTTTCTGCGATTTTGATTGCGGCCCAGACGTTCATGCCGGATGAACCGCCGCAGAGAATTCCTTCTTCGCGGGCGAGGCGGCGGGCCATAAGGAATGCGTCTTTATCCTGCACGTTCATCACTTCATCTACGAATTTTAATTGCAAGTTGTTTGGAATTCGTTCCTGCCCGACGCCTTCGACGAGATATGGGAGCGCCTCGACAAGGCGGTTCGTCTCGAAAAAAGTTTTGATGGATGAACCGGCTGGGTCTGCTCCGATGACGCGGATGTCTTTGTTCTTTTCTTTTAAGAATCGGGATGTGCCGCTGATCGTGCCGCCAGTACCCATTCCAGCGACGAAGTGGGTAATTTCGCCATCGGTATCGTTCCAGATCTCTGGGCCGGTGGAGACGTAATGAGCTTCCGGATTGACAGGATTATCGTATTGATTCAGCATTATCGCGCCGGGGATCTCCTGCGAAAGGCGGACTGCGGTATTGTAATAGTAATCTGGCGAGCTGGCTTTTGCGGCGCTGGAGACTATGACAAGTTCGGCACCCATTGCTCGGAGATATCGGACTCGTTCGATGGATGCTTTGTCGGTCATTACGAATACGCATTTGTAACCTTTTTGCGAGGCTGCGAGCATGAGTCCGATTCCGGTGTTGCCGCTTGTCGGCTCGACGAGGGTTCCGCCGGGTTTGAGCTTGCCGGAGCGTTCTGCGGCTTCGATCATGCGGATCCCGATGCGGTCTTTTACCGAGCCGCCTGGATTGAATTCTTCGAGTTTGACGAGTATGGTACTCTTCAAATTCTTCGGAATTACCTTATTAAGCTTTAGAAGCGGCGTGTTGCCGATGAAGTCGAGAATCGAATTTGCATATTTCATTGGTACAAAAATACGGCGATTATGTCGGTCAAAGACGTATTTCAGTTTTATGGAATTTCTGTCGGTGTTATTTTGTCATTCTGAGCGAAGCGAAGAATCTTTGGAAATTTACCACCGAGGGAGACTGCATGAGATCCTTCGATTATGTTCGACTCCCGCGAATGACCGATCATGCGCGCTTTGCTAAGACGAACTCCGCTCAGGATGACATGCTAATAGCATGGAATTTCCAGACGTGTTATTATGTCATTCTGAGCGAAGCGAAGAATCTTTGGCAGTTAACCCCTGAGCTTAACTGCAAGGGATCCTTCGACTCCGTTCGTCTCCGCTTCGTTACGACGAACTCCGCTCAGGATGACATCATAATTGTCTTGCCATTGCCTTTCCGATTAAAAGTATCTTCTGTATCAATCGCATTATCCGTTCTAATCGGATGTGTCAATTTGTCATTTGCACAGACTGAGGCGACGAGTGCCATATCGCATTCCATCGCTCCTGATTCTGTCGATTACGCTCTCTGGGCGCGAGAGGCTTTGTCGCATGGTCTGCACGGATTTTCGGTTCGGGCGATAGATATAAGCGACGAGAATGGGCGAATTGATACTCTCAGCCAGCATTTTGCAGATTACAAGCTTACGAGAGATAAGCGGCATGTCGTTTTGTCGGCCAATACTATTGAAGGGGAGTCGTGGCTTCCGTTATCGGGCACGGGGGATTCTGTGGCTGTTGAATTCGATAGCGCTGGGCGAGAAATATCAGAGTCCAGATTTGCCGGTATAGCGCCGATCTCATCGCATCTCTGGAAGTATGACGAGGAAGGGAGGCTAATTCGATCATGGTATGAATTTGCAAACGATGGCTGGCATCCGCCGGAAGATTTTATTTACAATCCAGATGGTACGTTGCAGCGAGTTGAGCTTCATGCGCCGGATGGCGCGATTTCCGGAAGTCATTCTTTTCACGAGAGAGATGCGAAAGAAAAGGAAGCGTCACGGGAGGTTGTCGAGTACGATACAGCCTATTCGCATGGGAGGGGGTTGCTTACGGCAGTTCAGTTGACAGCGTTCGACACTGTAGGGCGAGTGGAGCGGTATCAATACCGCAGCGTAGGACTCGATCGTGCATTTCGAATTCCATTCGGATTTCTGAATATCTATCGCGATACTTTGCATGGTTACAAGATGGAACAATACTCGCTTATTGCCGGGCCTAAGAAGACAACGAAAACATCCTTTGCAAGTGAGCCATCGCGATGGGTGACCTACGACAGCATTGCACGTGAAGAAGCCCGAACCACTATTGACAGCTCCGGTCAGAAGCTTGTTGCAGATAACGTTTATCTTCCAGATGAACGGTATCTTTCGGCTTCACTTCGAACGAAAATTTCTCCGATCCAAAGTATTGCTTGCAATTATACTCCGCAGGGATTATTGGAATCGGTTATTGTCCGCGATCTTTTGCATGGCTGGACGCGGGTTTTGCAATTCAGCTATATTTATACATCGACCGGGCCGTAACATCCCCCTCCTTTTCAAGGAGGGGGCAGGGGGTGGTTGGAACCACGCTTGTAGCATGTAAGTTAGCAAGCCGATTCAGGGCATTTAGCTCAGCTGGTTCAGAGCGTTCGCCTCACACGCGAGAGGTCACAGGTTCGATCCCTGTAATGCCCACATATTGGTAGGACGGGCTTCAGCCTGTCACCGTTTGCGGAACACTTTGTCTCACAATCAGGTATTCAAGTCCACTACTTTCATCAAATTATCCGATCAATTGAATTTCTCTATGTCCGACCTTCAGATCAAGACCTTTCAGCTTCAAAACTCGTCCGACGAGCAATCGCTAAATGAATTCCTTGCCGGCAAAGTCGTCCGCCATTGGGAGACAAGCTTCACTCCCGCCGCCGGAGAAGGAAACGGCGTATGGAATATCTTCGTGGCGTACGAAATTCGGCAAAAAGAAGATCGTCCGGCTGAGCGAGAAAGAAATAATCAATCCCGGCAAGGGCAGGACAGGCCAGCGATCACGAGAAAGAATTTGCAGCAAAATGGCTCAGTCCGGCAAAACTTGGCTCCGCGAAATGAAGCCCCTCCGCGCCGGGCCGAAAAAGCGCCGCAGGAGGAATACAAGCCCGATGTTTCCGAGCAGGATTTCCCGCTATACGATGCACTCCGCAAATGGCGCAACTCGCGCGCCCGCGAGGAGCGAGTAAAACCGTTCGCTTTCTTCAATAATAAGCAGCTTGAGCAAATTGTGACAGCCAAGCCCGATGGAGCCGATGGTATCCGTTCCATTGCAGTGGATATGGAACCTGCTCTCTGGGAAAAATATCAGAACGAGCTTCAGGCTTTTGTTGAAACCTCTCGCGGAGCCAGCGGCGGCTCTGTTCCCGTTGTGGCAACTTCTGTCGAGACTACCCCGGAGCCTGTCGAAACGCCTGTTGAGTAACAGTTACGCTTTTTGAGGCGTGAAACAGACAAATTCAGATATAGCGAATAGGCTGATCCAGTCCCTTGCGGATGATCCGGGTCTCAGCCACGAACTGCTTTTCTATTCGACATTTGCTCACCGAACTTTCAGCGTAATGCAGCGCATAGGAAAGAGCGGGGAAGGCTTCGATAAACTGCAACAATCCTTTTCTGAAGCCGTAGAGAAGGTACGCGCTATCGTTCAATTGGCTGGAGATAATGGTTTTTCTGAGGCAAAAATACTTACAGAGCTTTCGGCTCAAGGCATGAGCAAGCTAATGGAATTGATGAGCGATCTCACAATAATTAAGCAAAATCAAGCGACCGACTAAAAGCCCACTCCTTTTCAAGGAGGGGGTTGGGGGGTGGTCAAATTGGCGAAAACATGGATCATTTGCTGATACCAGGCAGATTAGAGGAGCTGGAGCAAGTCCACGAGTGGACGATGCGCCAGCTTGATCGTGCCGCTGTACCTGCCGATATTCGCCATAATGTGCTCCTTGCTCTTTCAGAGTGTGTAACAAATGCCATTCGCCATGGCTGCAACTCCTGTAAAACCAATAAAGTAAAGCTCGAATGCAAGACGGATGATCGGCAGATTACGTTTATCGTCCGCGACAGAGGCGCTGGTTTTGCCCCGGAATTGGTCCCAGATCCGACAAATGGCCAGTTTCTTCATCGTCCCGGCGGGCGCGGAGTTTATCTCGTAAAGGCGCTCACAAATGAGTCATCCATCGAATCATCTTGCGATGGGACGAGCGTAACGTTCCGGTTTCGGTGGAATTGAGATAATAATTAGTATCGCCCATTGGTCACGGTAGTTCTTTATAATATGGTTGTGATTTCACTGTTTTTTGAGAATCGGAAGCACAAACTCAAAAATCTTGCCCTCTTCCTGCGTGGTGGCAATGGTAGTAATAAGCAAAGGCAGCGAAGAGAAAGAATTTCATATTCTGAGGAACACTCTCTTTCCAAAAATGTTGCTTTTGAATCAGAATAAATTTCTATGTCGAAAAGCGTATCGTTATCCATTGAAGATGAGCTTAGCCACGAAGTTGACGAGGCTGCTAAGGTGCTGCATGTTGCTCGAGAAGCATTTATCGTTCAGGCAATTCGCAGATATGCCCGACACATTTCACGAAGTAAGCTTCGCGCCCAATTACGGCGTGAGTCGGCTTTAGTAGCGGAGGGATCACTGAATGTTCTGCATGAGTTCGAGGCATTATCGTAGTTCCATCCATGAGCTGTAAACATGGTGAGATTTGGCTTGCCAATCTTAATCCCGGCAAAGGATCAGAGCCTGGTAAAGTTCGCCCTGTAATTATCCTGCAAACTGATGATCTGAATCAGGATCATCCTTCCGTGATTATCTGCCCGATTACTTCTCAGGTAATTCCGAATGTTACAATTCTCAGAGTTCGTCTTCAGCCAGGAGTGACCGGCCTTGAAGTTCCATCCGATATTCTGGTCGATCAGATTCGGGCAATAGATAGAACTCGGCTTATTCAGAAGTTAGGATATGTGAATGAGTCCATTCTTAATGACGTTAAACAAAGTATTCAGGATTTGCTGGAAATGTAATCGAGCCAATTACTTATTTAGGTTTATTTCCGTATTTTGCAGCAACAGAGTTCATCATTCATAATTCATCATTCATAATTTCCCCTTGAAGCGCACACCGTTTTATCAGCAGCACATTGACTTAGGCGGCAAGATGGTCGAGTTCGCCGGATACGAAATGCCGGTCCAATATCCGAAAGGCATCATCGCCGAGCATAAGGCCGTCCGCGAAGGCGCGGGCGGAGTTTTCGATGTATCGCACATGGGCGAGTTCGATGTCAGCGGCCCCGACTCGCTCAAATTTCTCCAGACCATCACATCGAACGATGTCTCTGCCCTCGTCCCTGGACAAGCGCAGTATAGCTGCCTGCCAAATGACAAGGGAGGCATAGTAGATGATCTTATCGTCTATTATATTGCACCGAATCACTACAACATCGTCGTCAATGCGAGCACGATGGAGAAGGACTGGGCGTGGTTCTCGAAATTTGCAAGCGGATTCGATGTCAAGCTTCGTAACTTTTCGGATGAGACCGCGCTGCTTGCCGTTCAGGGCAAAGCTGCAAAAGATATTTTGCAAACTCTGACGAAAGCCGATCTCAGTGCGATTGAATATTATCATTTCACACAAGGCGATCTTGCCGGAGTCCCGATGCTGATCTCGCGCACAGGTTACACTGGCGAACCGGGTTTCGAGATAATGTTTCCGCACGAGGGAAATGCCTCCCGCGTGTGGAATGCTGTTTTCGAAGCAGGGAAGAAGTTTGGCGGACTCGAACCCATCGGCCTTGGCGCGCGCGACACTCTCCGCCTGGAAATGGGGTATTCCCTTTATAGTAATGATATAACTGACGAGACGAATCCGCTCGAGGCCGGCCTCGCGTGGATCACAAAATTGAACAAGGTGCCTGAATGCCATGCGTTCCCGCTTTTGCGCGAAATTAAAGAACGTGGGCTTACTCGCAAACTTGTAGGACTTACAACAGACGAAAAAGGCTCCATCATGAGGCATGGGCATAAGATCGTAGATGAAGCCGGTTACGAGATCGGAGAGATCACAAGCGGAAATATCTCGCCAATGTTGGGGAGGTCAATCGCACTTGGCTATGTGCCCACCGCACTTTCGAAAGAAGGCTCGGAAGTTTTGGTCGAAGTGCGCCCCGGCAAGCGTGTGAAAGCGCAAGTGAAAAAGCCACCTTTTATTCGCACGGAAGTTAAATAAAGAACCATCTTTTATGAAATCATTGGTTAAGTTATCTTGTCATTCTGAGCGGAGCCGGACGCAACGAAGTGGAGTCCGGCGGAGTCGAAGAATCCTGGCGATTGCCAGAGATCCTTCGACTTCGTTCGACTTCGCTTCGCTATGTCGAACTGCGCTCAGGATGACATGATTGGACTAAGTATTTTTTAGACATGAAAGAAGGACTCTCTCTCTCGAATGTAACAATGCGATTCGGCGGCCTGACTGCCGTCGGGGAATTGCATGCGGAAATTGGGCCGCACGATCTCGTTGGCCTCATTGGTCCCAATGGCGCGGGAAAAACGACAGTCTTCAACGTGATCACAGGCGTTTATGCCCCGACCGAGGGGGAAGTAATGTTCTCTGGCAAGAGGTTGAATGGCATGAAGCCGCATGAGATCAGCCATAGCGGAGTCGCTCGAACGTTTCAGAATATTCGCCTTTTTCGCGGGATGTCGGTTTTCGATAACATACGTGTCTCTCTTACAAGGCAGTCATCTTTTGGACTCTTTAGCTCAATGCTGCGCTTTCGGGGATTCCATTCCAACGAGCGAGTTATGACAAGAAAGATCGAACAGCTACTCGATCTGTTCCACTTGCGCGAAGTGAAAAATGAACTCGCTACAAGCTTGCCTTATGGCGATCAACGCCGATTAGAAATTGTCCGAGCGCTCGCAACGAACCCCAAGCTTCTTTTGCTCGACGAGCCTGCCGCGGGTATGAATCCATCTGAGAAAAAAGCTTTGATGAGTCTCATTCGCCAGCTTCGGGAGCAATTTCAAATCGCGGTGCTCCTGATCGAGCACGATATGTCGCTGGTAATGGGAATTTGCGAGCGAATTTATGTACTCGATTACGGACTAAAAATCGCCGAAGGCACGCCGCACGAAATTCGCAACGACCCCAAAGTAATCGAAGCATATTTAGGCGAAGTTGCCGATGGTGAAAAGATTTCGGATGAGAAGTGAAGAGGTTTTGAAGTCGTTCATAACTCCCCGACTTTCATCATTCCCCTGGGTGATTTCGGTAACCATTGTATTTGCTTGCGGACTGGCTTATGAGCCGCTCTATCATATCTGGCGCGGATCGCTTGCATACTCCCTCATTCCGCAGGACGATTTTTATTACTACTATCTCACGGCAAAGCATGTAGCCGCAAGCGGGTTCTCGTCATTCGATGGAATTGTCCAGACGAACGGCTATCATCCGCTTTGGATGTGGTGCATTGCAGGATTGAGTTTTCTCGCTCGCGGCAATGACAGCGCTTGTTTTATAATGGTCGAGATAGTGCAGATTTTGTCGTCGGTTGTAAGTGCAGTTCTTGTTTTACGATTATTTAAGAAGTTATACGGCGTACAACCCTGGCTGAATCCGATCGCATTACTTGTCTCTCTTCTTCTTACTGTCCTGATATTTCTTGGAATGGAGACGGTAGTTTGCATCCCACTCTATCTATTATTTTGGCTGAAATTGTACCGTGTTTTGCTACCAGATGCTAAGAGTATCGTGGGGAATAACGCTTACAAGTCAGCAATATGGGCAGGCTTTTCGGGAATGCTGATGGTTCTCGCGCGGCTCGATACTCTTATCGTTATCGCTTTGTCTATTCTCTTGCTCTTTATCTATAAGTTTGACCGAAAAAAGATATTTGCAGTTTTTTGCGGACTCACCCCTCTTGGGATATATTTCGCATATAACAAAATTTGTTTTGGCGCTTGGTTTCCGGTTAGCGCGCAGGCGAAGCAGCTTTCAAATGGATTGCATTTTTCGTTCCGAGCCATCGAAGCGATCGGCACACCGCGAGGTTCTCTTTATTTCCTTTTGACGGTCGTAGGTTTTCTGCTCGCTGTAATTGCAGTCCGGCGAAAACGCTATGCTGATCCAACATCAGTGATAAGGCTATTGATATTTGGATTTCCGATTTTTTTTGCAATTGTCCTGGCTTTCAGGCTTTCCTGGAGTTCGTATGTATGGTATTTTTATCCTTTCCCAATTTCAGCAGGTGCGGCGTTGTTCGAAATACGCGACCGAATTCCGCATAAGTGGCAACAGATAAACGACCGACTTGCCCTTTCTGCGCTTCCAATTATTATGGCTTTTGCTTTCATAATTCTATTTCGTGATATAAGCGGCCTAACTACTCATCTGAATCTTATCGAGTCACAAGCTCGCGCTCAGCCGAACATATACATTCACGCTCTCGGCATAAAACCGTTCACCGATTCGCATCCGGGCCGATATGCGATGGGAGATCGCGCCGGACTCACATCATATATCACCAGACAACCATTTTTGCAGCTTGAAGGTCTCGCGGCAGATCAGGCAATGGTAGATTCCATTGCTTCGCGTGCAGACTTGTTGAATGTCCTGAGAAAATATGGAGTGCGGTATTATGTTGTCAGCTACCCACTCCGTGAATTTCATGAACATGATTGGCGTTGGGATTTGTATGAGCCGCATAAGCAGCAGGTGCAGCCGTGGGCGCCGGTAATGCACGGCAGATTTTATGCACCGGAAGTTTTTCGATTTCCCGCTCCTGTTTTGGCAAATATTTCTCATGCAGACTCCGCCACATTATGGGTTACACGAATTTTGGATATTTCTCAGGCACGCGGTGATGCCCACTGAGGACGAGATCATTCCAGTTCCAGGGCTTGGTGGCTATTTGGTTTATGGGCACTAATTTGGCGGATTTGTTATTGTCACACATTGTGAAATCGGTATTAATTATTGCGTTATTCTTTGGAGTGAGCTGTAGGCTGAATGCACAGCCTATCCCACAGGAGAATGACTTCTTTCTCCGCATTGACAGTTTGCCAGCAATCTACTCATGGGATAATTTCACCGATCCGAGTGAGAGTGGCACATTGACAGAAAATTCTGGCTCTGAACAATCGGGATTTTTAGATGGAGTTGGTACCAATTATTATTTCTATAACCTTACTCAATATGGAGATACGCTGTCACTCAATGGTTATTATGATAATGGTCAATATGATGGAGCTACACAACTGACCGTCATATTTTTTCATAAACCTGACATAATTGCAAAGATCGACTTCGAGTTTTCTGAACCTTACGAACTGTACTATAATAAATTATTTTATCATTTTAGTTTGGATTCAGTTTCACTATTCGGAACAGATACGTCGTTTGGTTGTTGGCTCATGGGGGCCCAAATTTTACCTCACGCGCTTATTAATATTCGGACCACTTACAATGGTGATGGATCGGGACAGTCTTGGCGTGACACATTCCAATTTAAGGATAGTGTGACTTCTTCTTCGCTGGTTACGTTCTCAATCGGGAAAAAGTTGTTAGTTCAGTCAAGTGTTAATTCAGTTCTCTTTAACG
>Ga0207110_10154_pt1 | contig 17161 bp, 10 predicted proteins | sample Alteio_BWMinHeat_74_FD_153582 | JGI IMG/M metagenome (GOLD analysis project Ga0207110, IMG submission 153582) | Enriched cells from forest soil in Barre Woods Harvard Forest LTER site, Petersham, Massachusetts, United States -... | ecosystem: Environmental > Terrestrial > Soil > Temperate forest >...
TTCCTTATATTCAACGGAACGATTAGCAAAATCGAGGCCGCTCAGGTGCGGAAGGCCACCGGCTCTCCCCAGTTGATTTCGGTTGAGCCGCTGCCGGAAATGTGCCCATGGGAATCCGCCAGCGCCAGCTCTTCGCTGATGGCCGCCTTGCAGCAATCGCAGGCTTTGCGAGAAGCTCCCCGAGCTGACGCAGCCAGGGCTGACGTGACTAGCAGGAAACCATTGCGAACGATCCGCGATCCCTACTCGTCTTATAGTGCAGTGGCCATCGACCCGGTACACAATGAGGTCATCATGGCGGATGAGAACTTGTTCAAAATCCTGGCTTATGACCGCCTCGAAAACACTCCTCCTAAAGCGCGGTTTAGTGAGCCCAAGCGAACCATCGAGGGGATGAACAGCGAGATTGAGTTTCAGTGCGATCTCTACGTGGACCCCGCCAACGGAGATATTTACGCCGTAAACAACGACACGTTGCAAAAGCTGGTCGTCTTTTCCCACGATGCCCGGGGAAATGTCGCTCCAGACCGCTATCTCAACACGCCCCACAGTACTTATGGCATCGCGGTAGACGAGAAGAATCAGGAAGTATTGCTCACGATCCAGAATCAACCGGCCGTCGCCACCTACAACAAGTTTGCCAAGGGTAACGACGCGGCGATCCGGAGCATCGAGGGGGAGCAGACGTTGCTGGCTGATCCGCACGGTATCGCCCTCGACACCAAGAATGACGTGATCTTTGTGACCAATTGGGGTGATGTCAGCATCCATGAGCCGTATGATTATAAAAAAGTAATCGTCGCGAGAGTGGCTCCCCCTGTCCCAGGCACCGGCAAGTTCCTGCCTGCCTCCATTACGGTCTATCCCCGGAACGCGAGCGGCGATACGGCCCCGTTGCGGGTGATTACTGGTGGCAAGACGCAATTAAACTGGCCCACCGCTTTGGCGATCGATCCGGAGCACGGCGAATTGTATGTCGTGAATGATCCCACGGACTCTGTCACCGTTTTCAAGACCGACGCTAACGGCGATGCGGCTCCCATCCGGGTCATCAAGGGACCCAAGAGTCTTGTCAAGAATCCTACCGGCGTATACGTGGACTTGAAGAACGATGAGCTCTGGATCGCTAATTTTGGTAACCACACGGCGACCGTCTTTAAGCGCACCGCATCGGGCGATACCCCTCCACTGCGGGTGATCCGGAGCGGACCGCTGGACGCGCCCGCCCCCATGATCGGCAACCCGCACACGCTGGCTTGGGACACCAAACGAGACGAACTCCTGGTGGCTAACTGAGTGTCCCACCCGCAGATTGCGGCATTCGCCAGGTTGGCGGATGGAGACGCACGGCCCACTCGGTCTATTGCCGGTCAGAAGACTCTGATAACGCGGACGATTCACGATATGGAATATGATCCCATCCGCGATGAAATTGTCGTACCCGAGTTGAACGCGCAAGCGATCCTGACCTACCGCGGAGGAGCGAACGGAGACGAAGCGCCGATTCGCGTTATCAACGGGCCCGATACCCAGTTGAGCACCCCGGAACGGTTGGCACTCGACCCGGTCCACAAGGAAATCTTCGTTCCTCTGGGAGACCACATTTTGGTGTTTCCCAGCCAAGCCAACGGCAACGTGGCCCCCATCCGTATCCTGAAGGGTCCGGACACTTTGTTAGGAGCGAGTGCGCTCACCATCGACCCCATCCATGATCTCTTGCTCGTTTCTGGCTCCGCTCCCCGGAGAGACCCGGGAGACGGGCCAAGAGGTCAAGTGCTGATTTTTAACCGCACTGACCAGGGAAATGTGAAACCTCGCGCGGTCATCGGTGGCCCCAAGAGTCTCCTGACACGCCCGATGCTGATTAAGGCTTATCCACCCAAGGAGGAGTTTCTCCAAGGAGTTTCCTCTTCGGAGCGATCCTCTCCGGAGAATTTCGTCGGCGTCTGGAGCGAGCACGATAACGGAGATGTTCCTCCCCGCTATACCATCGGGGGACCGAACGGAGCGCTACGACAGGTGCGAGGGATTACGATTGACGCAAAACACAAAACCGTGATCTTCGCTGACAAATACCTGAATGCTGCTATGACTTACTATTTTCCGGAGTTCTTCTGACGGCAATACGGAAACAGTGGTGGTCCGAGCCAATTCGGGATTACAATTTACCTCCGACAGACTCCTGCTTAGGCTAGAAAATCAGTCTAAATCCCAATTGAATTTGCCGGCCAACGCCACTCAGCGAATTGTTAATGCGTCCTGCCGTCCCGGAAACTTTTTCTGCTCCAAAGTTTCCAGTGAAAACAGCCCCGCTCGGTTTGCCGAAGTTAGTGCGATTCAGGAGATTAAAGAATTCTCCCCGGAATTGGAACTTGTACTTCTCCGTCAACGAGAAGACTTTACCCAGGGAAGCATCCCATGTCGCTACGCCAGGCCCATTGAGAGTATCTCTACCCACATTTCCCAGTTCATACAGAGTCGGGGGAGGCGTAAAGGCTGCAGCATCGAAGTAAGAGGGGGATTTCTTTGGGCTGCCGAGGATGATCTTGTCCTTTGGGAAGCTGGAAACCACATTCGGCACGCGAGTCTCGCGCACGCCGTTTAGAAAGGCACTGGTGCCACCTCCGGTGATCGGGAAAGGCTGTCCGCTCTGGAGGCTGATAATTCCCGTCAGTTGCCAGCCGGAACCGATGCGACCGGCGATCCCGCTCCAGCCGTGTCCGAAGGGCAAATCATACGAATAGGTCAAACGCAGGACGTTTTTCTGGTTGTAACCGCTCAACCCTTTTTCCGCCTTGAGATCCCACGCATAGAATACGGTTCCCGACCCCGAGCCCGAGTCGTCCACTATGGACGATGAATCCCCGGTGCTGATTGCCCGAGAGTAGGTGTAGGCAAGGTTGAGCTGGAGGCCGGCCGCAAATCTTCGCTCCAATGCAACGGTCATGCCGTTGTACCGGGAATCGCCTGCTGGGCCTGTGTAGGTGAGGTTATCGAAATGCGGATTGTTGAGGGTCGCCGTGGGAGAGACCGCCAGGGACAGGCCATCGAAGGTTGCCACGGGCTGGTTGGCTTGAATCGGTGTTTGGAGGTTAAGTCCTCGAGTGCCAACGAAGCCCACTGTGAGCACCGTGCTCTGTCCCACCTGCTGCTGCACATTTAAGTTGTATTGGAGCGCCCGGGGAGTCTTGTTGTGGGAATAATTTGTCACTTGCACATTGGTGATTCCCAGCACATTCAGGTAGTTGTTAATCAGCCCGAGGGCATCCGGGAAAAACTGCTTGAGAAGGGCGGCGTTGCTGATGTTGAATTCCTCGAAATAGGGGCCCGTGCGCGTAATGTTGGTGAAGATCAAGCTCGAATCGTTGGGAATATACATAACCCCAAATCCTCCGCGCACGGAAGTCTTCCCGCTATGGAAAGGACTCCAGGCAAAGCCGAACCGGGGCCCAAAGTTCTTCCAGGATTGATTGATAAAATACGGGTTCCCCAACGTAAGCTTTGGGTCGGAAAGGTTCCTGAGGTTGGAGATTTTGTTGTTCACTTCTGTTGGAACGGTGTAAGGCTCGTACCGGAGTCCCAGGTTCAAGGTCAGCTTCGGCGTGACCCGCCAGTCATCCTGCAGGTACAGGCCAAAGAACCAATTGCGGATACCCTTCTCGGGGTTGTATCGGTCGGGTGGGGTGCCCCTGTACCCGGATGGGATGTCCTGGAGAAAACTGTCTAAATTGCTGAAGATCCAGGTCCCGTTCGGCCGGCTGTTGCTGAGGATGTTAAATTGCAACCGCTCCAGCATCCCTCCGAACTGAAGAGAGTGGCTCCCCTTGGTCAGATTCAGATCGTCCTGATACGTGAAGCGATTGGTGATCCTTAGTTGTTTGCCATTCGTGCCGGGCGCAAACGGCGTAACCCCGCTTCCCGGAGTGAACCCCGGCGGCTGATGCGAACTCGGAACCGAATAGTACTTCGGATCAAGATTCGCCGCAAGGGAAGTTGTGTCGTCGTCCACGGGGTTCACACGGATAAAGGAAAATCGCGCGGTATTCAGCATCGTCGGCGAAAGAATATGGGTCTCCGCAAGGGTCAGAAATCGGTCATTTGCATACGGAAACCGTGACGATCCGGGATAGTCCAACACCTGCAAATACGAGGCGTTAGAAACTGTGTAACGGCCGAAGAGGGAATCCGAGGCGGAAAATTGATGATCAATCCGTCCCTGGCCGAAATCTTCTCTCGCATTGTTTGTCGGCTGAAAATTCAGTTCCTGCAGCCCGCCGGGAAGAAGCGCTCCATTCCCTTGGGGAAACAAGATGAGGTAGGGCATGATGAGGGGTGACACGATGACCGTGTGGTCCGGAATCGTGTGTGCGGTGTCCTTAAAAAAGAGTCCCTGGCGGGCGAACGAATCCGGAACCACGTCTATTACCGTCGTGCTTGCCGTCTGTCTGCTTCCTTCGTAGGCGCCAAAGAAAAAGGTCTTATCCCGCCTGATCGGGCCTCCCAAAGTTCCTCCGAATTGATTCCGGCGATACGGAGGCAGGCGCGGATCGCCGGGGTGGTTTTTGCGGTCAAAAAAGTCCCGGGCATCGAGCGCGCTATCGCGAAAATAATCATATGCCCCGCCGTGAAACTCGTTGTTGCCGGATTTGGTCACTGCATTTAAAACGCCCCCCAAGGCCCTGCCGTATTGGGCCCCATACGCGCTCGTGAGGACTGTAAATTCACGTACCGTATCCGCCCCCAACAGAGAGCCGGATGGGCCGGTGGGGATATTGCGGTGGAAGTCGTTGATGTAGCTGCCGTCCAGCAAGTAGGCATTATCCTCGCCCCGCATCCCGGAAATGGTGATGTGCTTGCCGAAGCCGTCTTGGGCGGTCCCGTGAGGGCCGTATGGAGCGAAAGTGACGCCTGGACTCAGCAGCACAAGCTCGGTCATGTCACGGCCATTGAGGGGCATATCGCGGACGGTCGTGTCCGTCACCAGATACTCCATGGTGGAATTGGTTGTTTGGACCAGCGGCGCTTCCCCGGTTACCTCCACTGACTCCGCCACCGTCCCGACCGCGAGTTGGAGGTCCACGACGGCGTGCCGAGCGACGGTGAGCACGATCCCGGTGTGGACGGCGGTTTGAAATCCTTCCAGGCTGGCGGTAACCCGATAGTTGCCCAGACTGAGCGAAGGAGCTGTATAGCGCCCCGCGGCGTCTGTCGTCACCGTGCGCGATACACCGGTATCCTCATTGAGGAGCACCAATTTGGCCCCAGGCAACACGGCGCCCGTACTATCGGCTACTGTCCCGGATATCGTTGCGGTCGTCTCCTGTGCCTTCCCGCTCCTAGCAATGCAGAGAAGTGAGAGAATCCCACACACAGCCACCTTGCGCAGCATACATCCTCCTTTGAGCGAATCTGTCCCTTTTGCCGCGGAAACTACGAGCTTATTCTCGCCCGCGTTCCGGCTCACTCGAGGCGGCGCTCAACTCGACGGGCTTTCCGTGGGGGGTACGCCGATAGGCTTCGGCCCAAGCTTCTTTGCGTGCGAGTAGTGCAGGCGGATCGGTCAAGCCTTTCGTCGTGACGAGGAACTCAAGACTCGCCAGCCAATGCTCGTAGTAATGCGAGCCGTCGTCTGGCTCGCCGCGGTCGGCGGCGGCCTTCAGTTCGCCGCTAAGCGCGGCAGCCCACTCCTTCCAGGTGAAGTATCCCTGCTCGGAGAGCTTAACGGCGAGCGCGAATGCCTGGGCCTGCCAGGGTTCGGCAAAGACGGGTCCGCCCTCGTCGCGAGGGATGCGCGGCAGCGCTGCCAGGCGGTCGTGCTCACGAATGGAATCAGGCTGGCTCAAGGTAGTCGTCCCACATGTCGATATGGACAGAATCCTGCGGCGCGGCCTGTTCGCCCCACAGTTCACGGGCGGCGAAGCGCACCGAGTACACGTGCTGCGGCTTTTCGCCGAGGAATTGGGCGTTCGTGTCCGGAAACACAAAGACGCCATGGTCCCTCTCGATCATGCCGAATCGTCCACGCGCGTAGCGCGGCAGGCGCGTGTGGCCGATCGGATTCATGTTGAGGGTGCGGACACGCTGGCCTACCTGAAAACGCGGGGCGGCCCCCCGTAGCTCCCGGCTCGCAGGCGCGGCCGGCTTAGTGAACATCGGCGCCACTTGGTCGGCGGTGAGCGGCGGAGTCGCCTTAGGCGAGCCCTGCGCTCGCTTTCCGCTCTCGACCTCCGTGCGGGTGACCAGCTTGCTGTTGACCAGCAGCTCGACCAGGCCCACGTACCATCTCTCGTAGTAGCTCATGCGGAAATAGTCGGCTGGGGGAATCAGCTCTTTCTGGTAGCGAGACGTATAGCCGTTCCACTTGCGCCAAAGTCCCAGCGCACGGTTCATCGCGTGCAATCGCGCCTCCCATCGCGCATGGAATACGGGCTCGTTCTTCTCGTATCGGATCGGGCCCATGTCCTGCATGCCGCCCATGTCATGTACCCCGTTCATGGCTGGCCTCCTTCCCGCGGCATGACCTTGGCCACGCCGATCATTGTGTCGCGCGTGACCAGCGCCGCGAGCGCCTCCTCGGTTAGGTTCTCGGTGCCGGGTGGCCGCTCGGGCAACACCAGGTAGCGCAGATCCGCGGTGCTATCCCAAACGCGCACCTCGACGTCCTCCGCGAGATCCATTCCGAACTCGCGCAGCACGCCGCGCGGGTCGATCACCGCGCGGGAGCGATAGGGTGCAGACTTGTACCAGACCGGCGGCAGACCGAGCACCGCCCAGGGATAACACGAGCACAACGTGCAGACGACGAGGTTCTGCACCTTGGGCGTATTCTCAAGGACGATCATGTGCTCGCCCTGCTGCCCGCCAAAGCCGATCTCTGCGATCGCGGCGTCGGCGTCGGCCAGCAAACGCTGCTTGTAGGCGGGATCAACCCAGGCCCGCGCTACCACGCGTGCGCCGTTGCGCGGACCGAGCTTGTGCTCGTAGGTGTCGACCAGCACATCGAGCGCCGCGCGATCGACCAACCCCTTTTCGACGAGCAGCGATTCCAGCGACTTGACCCGTAGCGTGGGGTCCGAAGGAACCGCCTGGTGGGCATGATCGTGGTCATGGTCTTCCGCGTGGGCGAGATTGTGTGCTGCGGCCGTTCCCGCCGTCGTCACCGCAGCCGTCAAGAAATCGCGTCGTGTCGTGTCCACCATACCCTCCTTTCCCTGTCTCCCTTCAAGGCTCTCTCCACGGCGAAGGCAGCCGCTATCTGAGCCGGACTAGCGTTGCTGGGCATCATCATATTGACCGCGTTGGTCAGTGTCAAGCGAATCATTGCGGGGTTATGCACGTTGCACAAGTGTGCTTCGCCGGAATTTGGTCCGACACCGCCGCGCCGCAGCTCTAGAAGAGCAGCTTCAGGCTAAGCTGAATCTGCCGCGAAGTCGTGACTGTGCGGCTAATAGTGCCCGCGCTGCCTACGCGGTCCCCGGTCCCCGTGAAGACACTGACAGCCGGTATTCCGAAATTGGCTCTGTTGAGTAAGTTGAAAGCTTCACCCCGGAATTGCACCTTCCAGCGTTCCGTCAGCATGGTATCTTTGGTTAATCCAAAATCCAAGCTGGCCAAACCAGACCCGATAAGGCCATTTTTCCCGGCATTCCCCAGTTCGCGCGGGCCAGGCGTTTTTGCTTGACTCGATAAGGCAGACGACGTACGATTTCGCTGAAAGGTAAAGTTAAAATCGGCGGCAGAAAATAGCCCAGCACGTATCGGAAGCTGGGGGACAAGCGAAAAAACCACGGAAGGGGCGCCAGGAATTCTGTTTCGACAGTTCGCTGGAATGGTTTTCTTTCGCCTTTGCAGGGGCTGGCGGGATAAACGCCTCCTTTTCCAGGGCTGACGCGCCCTGGAGTGGGTTCTTCCGCGCCTCCCCGCTGTGCTGATGGTGAGAAGTCGGGGCTAGTGTCCCTATGCGGATTAAGGGTTGAGGGTTGCCCGCTCCCGATACCTGGAGAGGCGATTCGCTTATCAAGGCACGACTTCAGTTGCGCCGAGGCGGTGTAGCTTGGAGGGAAATTAATTACTGGCCACGTGGTTGGCAGAAGGGAAGCATTTTAAATGGAGAAGAAAGCCTTTCGGTCGAGACAAAGTGCGAACGCTGTGGCGGCCCTGGCTCTGATGGGCTCCATAGCGGTTGGGCTGATTTACGCGGGAGAACAGCAGGCTTCGCATCAAGCGGGCCCTTGGCTCGTCGCTGCCGCGCAAGCGCAAAGCTCGCGGAGCGCGGCTGTATCAAAATCCTCTCCGGGTGACAGACCCATCCGGATCAACCGCACTCCCATCCGGACGATCAAGGATGACGGTGCGGTTTTCACCGCCGTGGCGGTAGACCCGGTTCGGGATGAGATTGTGCTGCAAGACGAAGCCAACCAGCGTATCTATGCTTATAACCGGCTCGACAATACGCCCGCCGCGGCCAGAATGACGGAGCCAAAGCGCACCATCGGAGGCAACAACACGAAAATTGCCGATAATTGTGGGATCTATGTTGATCCTCGAAGCGGGGATATCTATTCGATTACGGGCGACACCTCGGATAACATGCTCGTCTTCACCCACGAGGCCAAAGGCAATGTGCCGCCGGTACGGGAACTCAAAACTCCGCACCGGATGTTCGGCATCGCTGCTAACGAAGAGACCGACGAACTTTACATCGCCACGCAATGGCCGCCAGCGGTATTTGTTTATCGAAAGGAAGCGGAAGGGAAAGAAGCGCCTGTCCGCATCCTGGAAGGGCCCAACACGAAACTAGCCGGGGCAATGGGCGTTGCACTGGACACGAAGCACCAAGGGATGTACGTGGGCAACTGGGGAGCTACCAGCGCCACCCAGGAGGGAATGGGCTATAGCGGATTACCCGTTTATGGCGAGGGGAAATACCGCACCTGGGACCTGCCGGACGGGCTGCAACTCTTCTTCCGGAAGCGCATGGTCCCCGGATCGGGGACCTACACTGCGCCCTTTATCGCGTCTTTTCCGATAAAAGCCAGTGGAAACGTCGCGCCGGAACGTATCATCCAAGGCTCCAACACTCACTTAGACTGGCCCGGGCACATGTACATGGATATGGACCGCCAGGAACTCTACGTGGCCAATACCATGGATCATTCCATTCTGGTTTTTCGCGCAACGGATAGCGGCAACGCAGCGCCCATCCGGGCTATCAAGGGCGACAAGACCGATATTTCCTACCCCGTAGGCGTGTTCTTTGATGCAAAGAATCAGGAGATTGTGGTATCCAATTGGGGCAACCACGCGGCGACCGTCTATCGGAGAGACGCAAACGGCAACACCCCGCCGATCCGTAAGATTCGCACCGCCCCGGAAGGCACGCCGTCGCCCATGCTATCGCATCTCGGTGCCATGACCTATGACAGCAAACGTGATGAGATTGTGGTAGACCAGTGAGTGGAGTTCCCGCAAGTTGCGGCATTCGCCAGGTTGGCGAATGGTTCGGCTGCTCCTACCAGGTCCATCGCAGGACAGGCGACCAAATTAGCCCGTTCGGGGCATTACATACAATACGACGAAGTGCATGATGAAATTGTTATCGCCAATCCATTTGCTCAGGCCGTCCTGTTTTTCCGGGGCGGGGCCAATGGGAAGGAGGCTCCGGTTCGGACCGTCATGGGTCCTCATACTCAAATACAGAGTCCGGACTTCGGGCTGGCTGTGGACCCAGTGAATAATGAGTTGTATGTTGCGGAGCAGGATGAAATTAAGGTCTTCCCTCGCGGCGCCGATGGCGACGTGCCGCCCATCCGTATCCTCCGTGGCCCGCACACGCAACTTGAGAACAACTATGGAACCCCTTCGCTGAGGGGCGTACAGGTGGATCCGATCCATAATGTGCTGGTTGTCAGTGGCTACTTTCAGAACCGGGGGCACATCCTGATTTTCGACCGTACCGCCTCCGGGGACACGAAGCCCAAAGCGGAGATCGTGGGACCCAGGACCCTCATTACGGGTGCCTCCTACTCGCTCCGGGTATATCCGCCCAAGGGTTGGATTCTGAATGCCGTCCGCGGTGGACTCGGGATCTGGAGCGTCAACGACTCTGGCGACATTCCGCCTCTTTATCTACTGGGACGCGAAGGCGGCAACCGTGAGGAAGACGCTGGAGGTATGGCTGCAGCAGGTGTCGGAGGAAATAATCCTCTTGGTGAAGGTGGCGGAGGCGGGCTTGGTGACAGGTTCGCTCTCAACCCCAAAGCAAAAGAAATTTCCGTTGAGAACGGCAGCGCGATAAGGACCTACTCGTTCCCGGAGATTTTCTAGACTAAGTGCTGCTGGCGTTGCGGCTGGAGTTCGGAACTTCACAAGGGCCGGCGGGCACGGGCTCGCCGGCCTGTGCCCGAAGAGGCTTGGCCGCCGGTGCGCAAATCATCGAAGCGTCCAGGTAACCCAGGGACTTCGGATTCGAGTGTCAAGTCCGAACTCTTTCTGAAGTGTTAAGCAGGATCAGCAGAGGAGTCGTACAAACCGAGTTTTCAGTGCGGTCTCTCCCTATAGCATCGTCTCAATCGTCCGTCCGATTCTGCCGTGCCAAACGAACTGGGCGCTGTAATGGCGGCGTGCAGAAGCTGCTGCGGCTTCCCTTTGACGATATCTTGGATGACCATGCTCGTGCCATCCGGAATTCCGTCGCTTACAACCAGAGCGAGATCGACGTCGCACAATCAGCCGTAACATTTTTCATCACAGACGTAGCGGCGAGCGCTGTGAGAAGCTTTCTGGGTTTGATTCTGGCGGCCGTGATTGGCGTGGAGCATCTTTCCAAGGCGTAAAAGAGAAAAACCCGGCCAGGAGGGAAGCTGCCTTCTTTTTGGGAAGCGAAGCTTGCACTCCTGATTGCCGGGTATCTGTTGTTGCCCTCTCCGATTGACGGCCTGGAAACGAACGTTAAGCAATACACCAGAGGCGAATAACAAAGCAACGCCCCAAGCCTTGCCGACACGGCGTCCGTGGGAGTCGGCCGTGGTTCTGAAGCGGAGGTGATCGCTAACCGCCGCCGCCCGCGCGGCCGTTCTTCCGCGCCGCTAGCTCCCTCGTAGTGGATATCGCAGCGCCCGCCGGTCTCAGATTGTACTCCTGGGCGAACTTCGAATGCACGAAAACGATCTTGCCGTCCATCAGCGTCACTTGGGGCTGGATTTCATGAATCTTATCCTCGGGCATCGTCAGATAATCCTGATCCAGCACGACGATATCGGCGAGTTTGCCCACCTCCAGCGTGCCAAGCTTATCGCCCTTGAGCACATAATTAGCGCCATTCCTCGTGGCCATGATCAGGGCTTCTTGCCGCGTCAGTCTTTCCTGGGGAGCCCAAACCTTTCCTTGGTCATCTTTCCGTGTGATGAATCTTTCGATTCCGGTCCACGCCCGTCCGCCTTCCCCCTCCATGGACACATTGATCCCGAGATTCATCATCGTTTTCACCGGCGAAGGGTATGAGTTCGCAATTTTATCGCCGAACTGCCGTGCCATCGGAGCCCCGCCGATATTCGCCATGCAACTGAACATCACACCCAACTTGGCTGCCTGGGGCAGGTCCGCCGGATTCACCATGTTGCAATGATCCGAGCCCCAGTACTTGGTGGAGGCGGGCCCGTACCGCTTCTGCGCGTCTGCGACCATTTTGAGAAATTGATTTACGGAGCGGTCCCCGGACATGTGGGTATTCGCAAACCGGATTCCGTATTGCGCGCTGGCCATGATCCAATTATGGTAATAGTTTTTCGAGATGGGCGCGCCTTTTCCCGCTGCTCCTCGAAATTCGGTGTCCTGGTAACACTGACCCATCGGGTAGAGGCCATCAATCGCCCCGCTGCCATTTTTCTTCTGGTTCGTGCACATCCGGCTGCCCGAGCCGTCCACCGAAGACGGAGCAATGGAAGCGATCCAAATCTTATCCGTACCGCTGCCCACGATTGCCTGTTTCTGCTTCAGGCCGGTAGCCGGATCCGCAATCATGCCAAACTCGTCTTCCAGCCCGTACGCGGTTCGCTCGAGAAGCTCTCCCCGCGATTCCAGCAATTTCAAACCGGCTACACGGTAAATGGGGTATCTCCCTGAGTCCGTGGTTTGACCTACCGAGACCAGTTCTTCCTGCATCATGCGAAAGAGCGGAGCCAGCGTCTCGGCGGCGGGGTACGGCTCGTATTTCATCATGATCGGCCGGGTGGCGACGGATTCTATATGGCCCTCAGGTCTTCCGGAAGAGTCAATCCAGTAGCGGCCATTCTGCTTGATAAAATCGCCGTAATTCTTCCAAAGGATATCCATCGCCACGCCATTGAGGAGCAATCCGTTATATTCCGGAATGCCCTCCGACATGATGATGGGATTCTTCGGGGCGGCCTTATCGAGCAGGTAGCGATTCAGTTGATTAAAGAGAATGTCGCCTTGGAGCTCCGTGGTTTCGTTGCCCTCGCCCATAAACGATATCTGATTGTCAAAGTGGATCCACTCGCCGGGCTTGATCTTGTATTTTTCAATGATCCCGGAGATTTGATTGAGCACGTCTTCTTTAGTTCGCACTCCTCTCCAGTCGATCTCATAAACGGCCCGTTCCGGCTCGGGCAGCTTCCCTCCGTAATCCAAACCGGTGTAATGGAGATGGGTATCCAACAAACCCGGCACCACCGTTCTTCCCTTCAGGTCAATCACCTGGGTATTGGGCCCCGCCAGCTTCATCACATCTTCGCTGCTGCCCACCGCCGTGATCGTATTTCCCGTGACGGCTAGCGCCTGAGCAATGGAAAATTTGCTATCCACCGTCAATACCTTCCCATTATGAAGAATCAAGTCGGCAGGTTTCTGCTGCGCCGCCAACCAAGCAGCGCTAAGGACTATGCAGCAAACCAGCGAGATTGTACTACTGGCAAAATACGCTACCAAAGCCTTTCGCGACATAGCTTCTCTCCTTCCTAGATTTTCAGTATCGATGTACCCGATGCGGAATTTCCGCCTTACCGCCCGGCATCCCTGCCAATATACACCTATCAGAGGATTCCAGCGCATATTTTTTGGTTGAGGGCCCGAGGCTCGGGCGACAGGTGCAATAAATCCCGCAGAATAACTGAACATGAGCATCTTCCAGGAAGTTGGTAACGGCGTAAACGGCGTCCGGTAGCCACGGCATGCTGGGTGTGCCATAGTCCCGTTCCGGGCTTGGTGTTCTGCGGTTTGCTCGCTTCGCAGCTAGCGATTCTGTTCCGCCCAACTCAGTGCGATGGCGGTCGCTCCATATCAGAACGCCAAACGCAGCGCGAGCTGTAACTGACGCGGATTACCGCGGTAGCCCGTAATCACGCCCGCAGTACCCGCGAGCCGGCCTAGATTATCGAAGATGGTCGTCCCCGGATTTGAGAGTCTCGTATGATTCATCGCATTGAACATCTCAAAGCGGAATTCCATCTTGCCGGCCTCACCCAGCATATGCACGGGGGTCTCCTTGCGTAGGGTCAGGTCCACGTTGAACAGCCCCGGACCGGTCAAGACGTTTCTTCCGATGTTACCCACTGCGATCAGCGCGCCAGCGGCGCCGTTTCTGCCAGCGCCAGGGTAGTTGACCAGAGCCGGAGTGTTCAAAAAGCTGGCTGGCAGGGCGACAATGGAGGGATCGAAGTACTGATCCCGGTTTCCGGGTTTAATCTTGATCTGGCCCACCAAGTTTACGGTGGCGCCAGTCACACTCTGCACGGACGACGAGATGCAGCCGGCTGTGGTACCGCAGGAGACTGCGAGTGCGCCGCTCGGCAGCCGGTTGGCGGTCGGCAGCGTGGCGTTGAGCGACAGCGGGTTCCCGCTGGTCGCGCGCAGAATACCGCTGATGCTCCATCCGCCCAGAACCTTGCCCGTCAGGCCGTGCAACGTACCTCCGGGCAAGTCATAGACGAAGTTCGTGACCCAGCTATGGGTCAAGTCAAAGGCGGACCTCCCCCAATCATGTCCGTGCCCGATCGGATCCCGGTCGTTGCTAAAATCTCCGGCGGCGGCAAACCGGGAGCCGTCGTCCGTAGACTTCGAGAAGGTGTAAGAGCTTTGCGCCTGGAAGCCGTGGCTGAACCGCTTGTTAAGGGTGACCAGGAGCGCGTTATACTTCCCGGAGCCGTCCGTGAAGCGCCACCGCATCGAACCAAAATTGGGATTGAGCAGCGGCTGTTCCGGAAAGATGTACTGCCCGCCCAGGGCAGGGATGTACGCCACCGGAGTGGTGTTGATCTGAATCAGCCGCCAATTGTGCAAGGAACGCGACCCGGAATAGCCCACCTCCAGCATGGTCTCCGGCAGCAACTGCTGCTGAATGGAGAAGCTGTATTTGTACACGGTCGGCTGCGAAAGCTTGTAATCGATGCCTTCGTCATTAGGAACACCCCCGCCCGCCAGCAACAGGTTCGCTTGCGTGATATAGGCGTCCGGGAAGGCGATTTTTTGGCCCGAGCTAAGAAAGAAACTATTCGCGTTGAGCGCCGCCATCGTGTAGATCGGGACCCCGAAAGCCCCGGCGGTGATTATTTCTTTGCCAGTGATCTGATCGAAGAATTCCCCCGCGCCAGCGCGAATGGAGGTCTTGCGGTTCTTGAACGGCGTCCACGCCACCCCAATTCGGGGAGCAAAGTTCCGCAGCGATGGGTTCTCATAGTAGGGATTGCCGATATTCACTGTATTCGGGGTGACTACGGAAACGTGAGCGGGGGTAGTGTCGCGGAGCGTACCGATCCTATTATTGACTTCATGCAACACACTGCTGATCTCATAGCGCAAGCCCACGTCTATGGTCAGCCCGTCCCGCACGCGGATATCGTCCTGCACATACAAACCCAGGATGCTCTGCCTCCAGCCGCGACGGTTGATGGCGCTGGGAGTCGTGACGATAAACGAATCCACATTACCTGCGATGAAATTATCAAGCGTGCTGAAGGTATAGACCCCCGAGTCATTCATGGTCGACATTTGGTTGAATTGCACGCGGTTGAAATCTCCGCCCATCTTGATTGCCTGCCGTCCCGCCGTGTAATGGAGCCCCTCCTTGAACTGGAAGGAGTTCTGAGTGTTTCGCTTGGGAATTCCTGTAGCTTCACTGGAGCCCATCCCCCAGGCCTGAAGGGCGCCGACACTAAGCCTTCCGGGATTGTCGTTGTATCTAAAGCTGTACAGCGGCAGCTTGTAAGCCGCCGTGCCCAATTGAAACTTCGTCAGGTTCTTGATCCCAATAGCGGTCCGAATGAACGAGAAGTCAGTCAGGGCCAGCAGCGACGGAGAAAAGATATGCGTTTCCTCCAGGGTCGCATACCGGTCCGCGGTGGTATTGAACGAGGCTACGTCATAAAGAGGGGTGATTTGTGTTGCGACGTCATTATTGTAGCGGAAGAAGAAGTTGTCCCGGTCCCGGAGAGTCTTATCTACCCGAGCCAGCCAGTAATTCTGATGGGTGGTTTGGGTGTTGGGCAGGGCAAGGTTGATGGTCCCGTTCGGGTTCGCCCCATCGGCGTACTGGGCGGTGGCGGTGGACGGCTGGTTTCCTTGGGGATAGGCAGTCATGAACGGCGCCACACTCGGGACGATATACCCAGCAGTGGAGGGAATCACCGGCCAAACGCCTGACGCATCCGGCCTGAAGGTCGTGAAACTTCCATTCGCGTTGAAACAATCCACCTGCGTCCGAACCTGGTTCACTCCGGTGCCCGTTGTGCGCGGGATGCAGCCCTGGCGAACCAGAGGTCCCGGCATGGGGTAATTCCCCAAGGAGCCAAGCGCCTCCCGCAGCGCCTCAAAGCTCCCAAAAAAGAAGAGGGAGTTTTTCTTCACCGGCCCGCCCGCGGTTCCGCCAAACTGGTTCCGCCGATAGGGGGGCTTTTCGCCCCCGTTTAACCGGTTGTCGTCGAAGGAAGGAGCATCCAGCTTGTCGTTGCGGAGGAACTCGAACAGCGAACCGTGGAATTCGTTGGTTCCGGATTTGGTGACGGCGCTAACCACTCCGCCCACATGGTTGCCGTACTCGGCATCATAGGCGTTGGTGATAACCTTGAACTCCCGCACGCTTTCCATACCTGCCAGCGTTCCTGCCGCGCTGCCCGCGACGCCTCCTGTGTCACTGATGTTCGCGCCGTCCAGCAGGAAAGCGTTGCCATTGTACCGCGTGCCGCCGATGGATACCTTGACGCCGAAACCCTGAACCGTGCTGGCCCCTCCGGTCTCGGCAAACACCGCGCCCGCCTGCAACGGCACCAGATCGATAAAGCTGCGCGCATTCAGCGGAATGTCCCGCATCTGCTGCGGGTTCACCAGGCCGCTAACCGTCGCGGTCGTAGTCTCGATCAGTGGCGCCTCGCCGGTGACCGTCACCTGCTCGGCCACGCTGCCTACCGCGAGGGTGAAATCCATCACGGCCTCCAGACCCAGGGTCAGCGTGACGCCGCTGCGAGTCGTACTCTGAAACCCAGTCATTGTCGCCGTAACTGTGTAACTTCCGAGCCCTAGTGCCTGGATGCGATACTCTCCACGGCTGCCGGCTGCTACGCTACGCGCAATACCGGTTTCAACGTTCGTCGCCATCACTGTGGCTCCTGGCAGGACGGCATTACTTTCGTCCTTCACCACGCCCGAGATTGTCGCTGTCGTCACCTGCGCCTGGCTGACGAAAGCCCAGAAACACAGGATCAATACAAGTCCGCCTGCCGCCCGTGCCATGTAATTCTAACCTCCTGATGGGAATCGTGATTTGGCAGGTTGTAACACGACCGAGCATGGCCTGTCAATGAAGTCTTTGAAGTCTTTGATCAGCAGCGACGGCGTTCCCAGCCGAGTGCCGGCGGACGCCGTCGTTCCTCTAATGGATGCAGTTCCAGCAGGCTGTCTTCTACTTGCCCACCATCAGAATTGAAAACGAACCCGGTACCATGGGACCACGGGGAGGGCGTCCTGCTGGTCCTGGCGGCGCGTTAGCCGGAGGAGGCCCGTACTCAGCCGCCATGGTTAGCAGGTGACCCGTCTTGGTGTCGAGGACTATAGTCTTTGCGCCCGGCACGGTTGGCAGCGTCTGCTCTACCGTGAAGCTGGTGGGACTGTTTTCCTTGATGAACGTCATCGAGCCCGAGCCGCCATCCGT
>Ga0207110_10118_pt2 | contig 17034 bp, 15 predicted proteins | sample Alteio_BWMinHeat_74_FD_153582 | JGI IMG/M metagenome (GOLD analysis project Ga0207110, IMG submission 153582) | Enriched cells from forest soil in Barre Woods Harvard Forest LTER site, Petersham, Massachusetts, United States -... | ecosystem: Environmental > Terrestrial > Soil > Temperate forest >...
CTTCAGGTGGACGCCGCGATACTCCGCGGAGGTATGCTTCTCGCGGCAATACACGGTGACTTCATGACCGCGGGAAGCAAGTCGGGTGGAGAGTTCCTCCGCGAAAGTTTCAAAACCACCGTATCGGGCCGGGATACCGCGCGTGCCGACGATCGCGATGCGCACGGCGATCGACGCAGCCTCTTAGCCGCGCGCGGCTCGAGCGGCCTTCGCCAGGGTGCGCGCGCTGGGTTTGGGCGCGGGCCGGCTGACCGGCTCATAGGAAAACCAACTGGCGATATAGTCGTCTTTCACCCGGCGGCGCTTCATGATCTCCTGGCGCTTGAGCAGGACGCGTTTGTAGTTCTTAGCCAGATATGCGAACGCTTTCAAAGAGGAACGTTCCCGGATAAGACAAGCTCCCAGGACCACCACATCCCGAGCCGTTATGGAAAGCCAGTTGCGGCGGTACAGGTCGGGCGTCATGTTTTTGATCCGCAGTAAGAAGCGGTTTTTCACCGAGTGCATGTTGATGACAGCCGGTAGTGCTCTCCGGTTGCCTGGCAGCACGTTGCGTACATGGTATCCGCGGGCCAAGGGTGTGTAAATGCAACGCCAACCCATCAATTGAGCGCGCCACGCCACGTCGGCATCTTCACGATAGACAAAGAAGTCCGGATCGAAAAACTCGCCGTCAATGGAGATGTCACGAATCATCTGGCGGCGATAGAGCGCGGCTGCGGCCGTGGCCCCGAACACATATTCAAAGCTCAGATAGTGGCCATTGTCCACTTCCTGGCTACCTCGATCCAAATGCCGCAGCATGGGAGTAAAGTAGATTCCGGTCGAATCCACTAGTTGCTTTTCGGGCAGGTCGAAGCTGGAAAGAATCGTCAGTAGCTTGCCGCAAACCGTGCCGGCCTTTGAATCCGCATTCCCTGCATCCACTAGGGCTTGCACAAAGTTGGGAAGCAGAAGAACATCGGGGTTCAAAGTCAGGATCCACTCACCCGACGCTAAGGCGATCGCCTGATTCTGGGCGGCCGCGAACCCGATGTTCTCGTCGTTGTAATAAATGCGGCAACTTTCTGAAAACTGCTCCAGGATGTCGACGGTTCCGTCGGTGGAGGCGTTATCAATAATGACGACCTCCAGGTTCGCGTACTTCTGCTCGAGAACCGATTCCAGGCAGCGTTTGATGAATCTGCCGCTATTGTAGGTCACCACGGTGACGGAGACTAAGTCGTTGTAGGTCATGAGCGCCAGTTAGGTGTGATCTCCGGGTTCCGGGCTAACTCCCTGTGCGGACACTAAGAGCCGACCAGCGGAACGAATCATTGTACAACAGGAATTTACCGTAGGTGTAACTTTCCCCGAGAGAATCATCCGGGAAACCACCCGGGGAATTGAACTAAGGACCACCGCGAGGCAGATGCCACGATATGCCAGGGGGCGGAAGTGCTTAGCCGCATATCGTATTAGGCTACCACACCAAAAGACGTACCGGTCTGCCTCCTCCAACTGCGACACGGAGTGGCCGCCACTGTGTTCCGCGATTACAGAGGGGACATACTGAATGCGGTAGCCCGCATCAACCGCCCTCCGGCAGAAGTCAACGTCCTCAAACCACACAGGATGAAAGGATTCGTCCAGGCCGCCGAGTTTTTCCCAAACGTCGCGCCGGAACATCAAAAAGGCGCCTGCCGGTTGGTCCACGGGGCCCGTTTGCCCCAAATCCCGATCCAAATAACGATAGCGGCGGTTCACGGGATTCCCCGGCCACAATCGGTTCAGACCGAACAATTCCAGCGCCAGCGCCGAAGGAGTCGGAAAACGGCGGACCGTAAAGCCTGTTTGGGCCTTCCCGGAGGCATCCACGAGTTTTCCGCCAGCCAAACCGTATTGACGCGTCGCGTCGATCAGGTGGTCCAGTCCGGTGAGCAATCGAACATCCGGATTGAGCAGCAGCAGGATATCCGCGGAAGAGGCTCGTACTCCTTGGTTGACCGCAGCCGCAAACCCCTGGTTTTGGGCATTGACAATCACCTGAGTATGCCAGAGGGCTTTCTCGGGAAAGCCGTCCTTCGAGGCATTATCTACCACGACAGGGGTGAACGTGGGAGCCATTCTAGAAAGCGCGTCGAGGCATGACTCGATCACCCTTTCCGAGTTGTAAGTGACGATTATCGCGGCACAAGCCAGAAGTAGGCCCTCCAATAGAGGTCGAAGCCGGCTTGCTGCTGGAGGTCGAAGATAATCCGCTCACTTTCCTCCAATACCGCCCTGACGAGGCTGGGCGGTTGTCCCATTCTGGAGACCGGCGCGGAGAGTCCCTCTAGCTTTCCGCGCACATAAGAAAAACCTCTTAAGTGACGGAATGCTACTAGTCCCCAGAGCAATTGACCGGCCACGAGTGGCCATAGGCTTTGTCCCCCGAAATGCTTGCGTGCCAGTAGGACTTGGTTTCGGGAGATCAGCCGAACTGTGTCTTTATTCCACTTTCCCCATGTGGCGCTACCCACATGAAATGCCCGCGCGTCCGGGACATAGACTCCCCGGCGGTCCGCGATGCAGCAACGCAGGCCGAAGTCAGCATCTTCCAGATAAGACTCAAACTGCTCATCCAACGGGCCGATGTCGTCAAAGAGCTGCCTGCGGAACAACGCCGCCGTCATAGGTGCGATCCGGATGGGCCGTGGTTGGTTCCAGGTTGGCGCATCCAGCATCCCAGCACCACAACGCCACGAGCAAGCGCCGCGAGAGATTTCGTCGAATGTCGCGTCAATGGTCACCTGGTTAACGGAGGGCGTTGCTGTCGACATGATCTTTCCCGTGGCGAACCAGGTGTCTTGGTGAGCCGAAGCGGCGAGAAGCGTCTGGAGCCAATCCGGATCGAGCGTGATGTCGTTGTTAAGGATCGCAATCAAATCCGCGGAGGCTGCTGCGGTGCCGCGATTTACCGCCGCACTGAAGCCCCGGTTCGTTCCCAGGCGCAGAACCCGCGCGCCGGCCTTTTCCGCCATATCCGCCGAATCATCGGTGGAGCCGTTGTCGGCCACGATGACCTGATCGAATGGACGCGTTTGGAGCTTGAGGTTGGCAAGCAACGCAGCCAGCAGGTCCCGGCGGTTCCAGTGCGGGATGACGGCGGCCACTGTCATAGGATCAGGAAAACCGCTTCCTTAGTAAGAACCAGAGGTTATAGAACCCGTCCCGCCACAAGTTGAGTTTGGTTTCTCCCAGGCGTGAACTGTATTGAATTGAGATCTCGGCAAAGCGTGTCCGGTTGCGCTTCAAGGCTTCAATCTTGATCTCTTCCGAAAACGCCATCCCATCGGAGAGGAGGTTCATGCCGGAAAGGATGGAGCGGCGCAGCACCCACATTCCGGATTGCGAATCACGCACCCAACAAAAGTAGAGCAGCGACATTGCCAGCGAAAGAATCAGGTTGCCGATCTTGTTCATGAAGCTCATGGAACGGCGGTCGCGCGCCGGGAATCGTGAAGTGTTTAAGAAGTCCACATCCAGATGCAGGAAGGCTTCGATGAGATAGGAAATCGCGTCGGGCGGGTAGCTATGATCCCCATCCAGGGTTACAATCAGGTCGCCGGAGGCCGTCGCGAAGCCGGTCTTATAGGCACGGCCATATCCGCGTACGTCTTCGCGGATGACCTTGGCTCCGAGAGAGCCCGCCACTTCTGAGGTCCGGTCGGTGGACCCGTTATCGACTACGATCACTTCGTCGACAAACTCCGGGATCCGCTGCAGGACCTGCTCGATGGCCTCTTCCTCGTTCAGGCAGGGCATGATCACGGTGATTTTCTGGCCCTTGTACATTCAACAGAACCCACTAGTGTAGTGAAGCTTGTGGGGCAGGATGGCATCCTGCAGGCCGGTTGGTAACCGGCCGTTTTCGAGTGACAGAACGTTGGCGACGGTTGGCAACCGTCGCGCAGCTTGCCAAGCTGCCCCACCAACTGCATAGCCATGATGTTGAGGACTTACAACGCACTGCACTAGCATACCCTGTGCCATCATGGAGCTATGAAGTGGCTACGCTCGGTTTCGATCCTTCTTTTGACGCTGGCTGCGGCCTCCGGCGCGGATTTGGCCGGAGTGAAGAGCGTGTACTTGATGCCGATGTCGAGCGGGCTCGACCAGTATCTGGCCGTGAACCTGTCTACTTTTATCCAGGTGGTGACGGATCCGAGCAAGGCGGACGCGATTTTCACCGACCGGATTGGAGCCAGCTTTGAGCAAAGCGTGCTCGATCTGTCTCCCAAGCCCAAGAAGGAAGTGGCGCAGAAAATAGGGGACGAAGATTTCAGCAAGCCGACCATGCAGCCGCTTTCGCGTGGGAAGGGCTCCATTTTTTTGGTGGATCTCCACACGCACACAGTGTTGTGGAGCATGTATGCGGGGGTCGCCGGCTCGGAGGCGTCCAAGATGAATCAGTTGGCCGGAAAGATCGCCGTCCAGTTCCGCAAGGCCTGGGCCGGGAAATAATGGGGCGTACGCCCTCGGCGTGCCGCGTCGCGACTCATCGCTACGCTGCGAACAAAAACCAGGACCGGTCGGGGACCGGCCCTACTGCCGCATCTCTGAAACCTCGCGCTGGTAGGAGACCACCAGTTTTTCGGTCATCCGGCGCATATCTCGAGTCTCGATCACATAGTCGTGTGCGCGTCGTGCCATTACCTCCCCGCGCTGCGGATTGTTCAGAAGGTCCAGGCACTTTTCCGCGAACTCAGCCGGTTCATCCGCGAGTGAACAGATGTCGCCGTCTGTGGTTGTAAGTCCTTCGGCGCCCAGCCGCGTGGAGACCACCGGAATCCCCGCGGCAAAGGCTTCCAGAAGTTTGACCCTGACGCCGGAGCCGCTCAGGATAGGACATATGAACACAGCGCACCTACCCAGAGGCTCGCGGACATCCTCGGTGAAGCCGACCAATTCAATCGCGGCGTCCTTGGGAAGGGAATGCCGTGGAGGCGGGTCGGACCCGATCACGATGAGCCGCACGCGAGACTCCCGCGATTGCACTTGCGGCAACACATACTTTACAAACCAGACGAGAGCCTCTTGATTCGGCAAATGACGGAAGCTGCCGAGGAACAACAATGTGAATGGCTCCCGGCCGGACGGCTTGAATTGGTAAAGCGACGTGTCAATGCCGGCGCGATAGCTGTCGTCAATGCGTCCTCGTAGCGCGGGCAAGAAGGATGTAAGATAGGCCGCGTTTTCAAAGCTGCAGACTTGAATGCGATCGGCTTTGGGAAGAAGACGCAGCTCATAACGGAGCGCTCTGAGATACTCCCACCTGGCTTTTAGCTTTTCGAGTGCATTGGTCATGTGAGGCAGACGCCTGGCAATGGACTGGAAGTAAACATCGTGCTCAAACAGAATGCTGGGAATATGACGGTACTGTCCGGCGTACTGGCCCATGACGGTGTATTCGAGCTGCACAACGTCGATTTGTTTGGTGTAGATCTGCCGGTGAATGAGCCAGGCGAGGTCGCGGTTCCTGAACTCGCGAACGGCATGGGGTTCCATGGAGCCAAGGGCTTTCTGCCGTCCCTCCATTCTCACCAGGTACTCCGAGGAAGCACAGATGCTGTCGAGCTCCGCGTGGGCCTCGCGCTGTTCCGGCTCGTCCAACAAGACGACCAAATGCACTGCGCACAACTTCGCGAGTTCCCGCACCGTTTGATACATGAACACGCCGCCGCCATGGATCGGAGGGCAGATGGGATAGGGAGAAATAAACAGCACGCGGAGCGGCTCGGACTCGGCTGGTGGTTGGATTGGAAAAGACGCAAATGTATCGCGGAAAGGGCCGCCCAACGAACGCCGGAAAGCTTCTGTATCTGAAACCACAGCTAGACGGCGAGCGTTTGTACGTGACAGTATTGCTCCTGGCCACTGGAGCCAAGCCCGAGCGATGCCGCGATAGCTGGCGCGTTCCGGGGAATCCCCAAACAGCCAACTGAGAGTCGCGTTAGCCCAGGTGAAAAAGAAATGCGATATGAGACGGCGCCAATCGTGAATGTTCTTCCAGGCGAAAAGGACAAAGTTTTTTTTGAGGATCGATTGGATGTAGGCCTCGCTGAACCGCTTGCCGATGGTGCCGCGATGCTCGTGATACACGTGGCTGGCCGGCTGGTATAGGACTTTCCATCCTCGCTTCCAGGCGAGATACCCGAGGTCGGTATCCTCCAGGTAGAATGGCGCCAGCAATTGGTCCAAGCCACCAAGCTCGATGAACTTGCGCCGGTCGAACGCACAGGAGCCGCCGCCTCCGTAGAAGCACGGATACAGCTCCGTAATCCCAGGCTCAATCCGATGGCGGACACGCAGGCTCCCCTGAAGCCACCAACCTTCAGTGAGGCCGGTTTCTTCCCGGACCCTATCCGGATCCGAAAAGAAGATCTGACAAGATACGGCGAAGACATTTTCGTCGGTGAAGCCCGCGAGCAGGGGTGCCAGAAAACCTGGAGCGACACGCATATCGCTATTCAGAAGGACCACGATGTCGTTCCTGGCGGCCTGAAACCCAGCGTTCGAGCCTCCTCCGAAGCCGAGGTTGCGCGGCAAGGCCAGCACCTTGACTTGCGGGAAACGCTCGCGAACGAACGTCACACTTCCGTCTATGGATCCGTTGTCGACTATGATGATTTCACTGCCTGGGTGATCCGCGATCGAGTCTACTACCGAGGGTAGGTACTTCTCCAGCAAGTCTTTGCCATTCCAATTGGGGATGACGATACTCGCGGCGTGTGTGCGTGGCTGCGTCGAGGCGGGCAACCTGCGTCGAGGCAGGACCAAGCAGATCAGGTCGGTGATCAGGATCGCAACCGCCGGTATGGCCAGAAATACCGGCGCCAGCAGAGCCAGGGGAAGGTCTTTCAGCAGACGCCAGGCGCCTGCCGCGAATCGCTTCATTTCGGACCGAGTCCCAGACCTCGGCCGAGTTTCATCCAACGAGTCTGGCGGAGACTCTGCATGCTCGCGTTGAGCGCAGCCACTTGTTGGTCAAGTCCCTGGGCCCAGAGGGTTCTTTCAACGACCGTGTTTTCGGCTTGGTCCAGTAGCCGCACGGCGGTGGCGAGTTCCCGGGTTTGGGCCATGAGATTCGCAGTCAAACGTTGTTCTGTTTCCGCCAATTCCCGCTCGATCCTTAGGGCCCATTCGGTCTTTTTTCTATTCTCATCTTCCAATTCGGCTACCTGCAGGCTGTATCCAGTCTGAACCCTATCGAGTTCGGTTTGAAGATCCGCGATCCTCTGCTGGGCTTGGCGCAGGGTTTGCTCGAGTTCGAGCGCCCAACGGTTATGGGATTCGAGATGAGCGGTCTGCTCTTCGTGCGAGGTTTGAAGTTGGTGGTGGTCGGCGATGATTCGGTTGAGTTGTTCGGTGACGAGATCGATGTGCAGTTCACGCTCGCGAAGCAGGTTGGCGGCACGTGGCACATATAAGAAATCGCACGAGGGAGGCGGCTGATCGATGGCGCAGACGGCCAAGAAAAAGTTAGCCTGTTCCGGCGCATTATCCACTGCGGCGAAGCGCGCGCTTTGAGACCCTCTTGCGCCAGGGGAATAAAACGCGAAAGCTTCGAGCCTGTCTTGCAAGAGCACCTGTACGCTCGGAAAGAATTCGGACAGCGCTTGACGGAATTCGGCGTATTCGAATTCATGGACGTGATAGGGATTCGGACCATTGTGAGCCCGCGACTCGGCATAGTAAAGCTTGTTTGGAGTGGAGACGAGAAGAACGCCAGTCGCGGTGAGGACTCGTCGAGCTTGTTTGAGGAAGTCACGCCACTCCGACAAGTGCTCGATGACCTCAAACGCGGTGATTATTTCAAAGGAATGGTCCCGAAAGGGAGGCGCTGTGGCGGAACCTTGCACGTAGGAAGCTTGGACATGAGAAGTGCTTGGATGCCGAAAATGTTGGATGGCGTAAGAGAGTGCGTCCGGCGCGGTATCGAGCGCAATTACTGAAGATGCTGTCTCGGCGAGTAGGGCGGAACCATAACCGGTACCGCAACCTACGTCGAGGACGTTCTTCCCCGGAACGAAGCGGGCGGCAAACTCGTAGCGGGCGATATGTTCCGCCCACAGATCGTCGTTGACTTGTCCGGGGATGACTCGCTCCCCCGTGAACTCCGTCACAGAGCTTCGGCTCCAGCTTCGATTTTGGAGTTGACCTTGACGCGGCAAGGAAAGTGGAGTTGACCGTAGATGGGATCATCCGACCTCTCCATGGGAAGGACCACAGCGTTATCGATCCAGTCACAAGTGGAGTAGTGTTCAAGCGAGCCGTTCGCGACAGCCGGTGAAAAAGAGAAGAGTGACGCGTACAGCGCGGGCAGATCCAGGTAGAAATCCACGGTGGCGACTTCGCCAATCATCAAGGGCGGAAGCCTGCAACCCTCGCGAGTCGTGTTGGTTCCCGCGAAATCCACTCCCAGATGATTGCGGAACATGAAACCGACAATCGGACTGTCGAGGTTCGCTTTCGCGCGAACACTGATCCGTACAGCTATAGTCGAGTTGGGTTCAAGCGCCACCGCCCGGTTTCCATTCGAATCCAAGATCGCGATACCTAAGATCTCTGCACGGCCGTCGCCGAAGCGATGATCGATGTTCGGTATACCCTCAATGATTTCCTCGGGAGGCGCGTTGATGGATTGGGTAGCGTGGGGCTCATGTGCGCGATAGTCTTGGTCCTTTGCGGACATGGCCGCGAGATACTTCGACACAACCAGATCGGTGCGGCCCAGCTCCATAATTCTGCCATGGTCCAGCCACAGGGCACGGTCGCCGAGCGCCTTGACGTCCGCTGTGGCGTGGGAGACAAAGAGGATTGTGATGCCACGGGCGCGCAACTCATGCACTTTGCGCATGCATCGCTGCCGAAAGTAGACATCGCCGACCGCCAAAGCTTCGTCCACCAGAAGGATCTCAGGATCGACGTGGATGGCGACCGAGAATGCCAGGCGTATCACCATCCCCGTCGAATAAGTCTTAACGGGTTGATACATGAATTCTCTGATTTCCGCGAAGGCTTCGATGTCGGAGAAGCGGCGATCCATCTCCTGCTTGGTCAAGCCCAGGATGGCGCCGTTAAGGTAAACATTGTCCTTCCCGGAGAATTCAGGATTAAAGCCGGAGCCAAGCTCAAGCAGCGCTGAGACCCGTCCATTGACCTGAATCGTTCCCGAGGTTGTCTGAAGAATACCGGCGCATATCTGCAAGAGCGTACTCTTGCCGGATCCGTTCTCGCCCACGATGCAGAATGTCTCGCCGGGTTTGATCTCAAAGGAGACATCGCGGAGCGCCCAGTAGTCCGTGTGGTAACTGCGGCGGTTAAAGGTGGCTAGTTCTTTGAGGCGCTGCCGAGGAGCGGCGTAGATCGGATAGCTTTTCGATACACGCGAGAACTCGACGGCCGGAGCGGACACTACAGAGATTGTAGTTCAGAGATGTGCATGAGGGAAATAGAGATATTAAGAGTCTGTAGTATGAATACTTGACACGCACGAATACCGATTCTAGGCTGGTAAGTGCGCCGGCGTAGCTCAGAGGTTAGAGCGACGGTCTCATAATCCGTAGGTCGCTGGTTCGACTCCAGCCGCCGGCACCACTTATCGATTTCCGGTAATGTGTTCGAAGACGCGATCCAACTCGGCCTGGGAGTAGTATTCGATCTCCACTCGGCCTCTTTGGTCGCTTAGCTCGACAATACGAACACGAGTACCTAGGACACGCTCTAGCTCCTCAGCTGCTGCCCGAACGTTGGGGTCCTGTGGATCGTCCCGCTTCGGTCCCCCGCCTCGGCGCGGCCGGTCCGAGGTGGCTTCTTGGACCATGGCCTCAACTTGCCTGACGGATAGTCCCATAGCTACCGTCTTCTCGGCGAGCTGAACCTGTTGTTCCGCCGTCGGTAATTGAAGCAGTGCGCGAGCGTGGCCGGTAGATACCCGATGTTCCGCCAAGAGCAGTTGGACTTCCTTCGGAAGCTTCAACAGCCGAATGATGTTGGAAATGGAGGTGCGATCTTTTCCGGTGCGGCGGCCGATTTCTTCGTGTGACAGTCCGAGCTCGCGGCCGAGCCGTTCGAAGGCTTGGGCGGTCTCAATTGGGTTGAGATCCTCGCGCTGGATGTTCTCGATCAGAGCGATCTCCAAGAGTTGGGGATCGGCAATATCCTGGACAATCGCCGGAACGGAGGTTAGACCCGCGAGCCGGGCGGCACGCCAGCGCCGCTCACCGGCGACAATCTGAAACGCGTCGCCGTGACGGCGGACAATGATGGGTTGTATGACGCCGTTGGCGCGAATGGAAGCGGCGAGCTCTTCCAAACGGTCTGGTTGAAATACCATTCGCGGTTGCAATGGATTGGGAGCGATAGCTTCTAACGAGAGCAGTAGCTGAGTATGTTCGGTGGTTTTATTCACTGCTGGAGCGGGGGCAGCGCCCGCGGCGGGTCGACCGGGTAAAAGGGCCGAAAGTCCCTTACCGAGCACTCTGCGTGTCTTGTCGTCTGCGTTGTTCATTGGCTAGAATTTCCTTGGCGAGCTTGATGTAGCTCTCGGCGCCGCGGGAGCGCGGATCGTACATGAGGATTGGTTTTCCGTGGCTCGGCGCCTCCGCGAGGCGAATGCTACGTGGGATTACGGTCGTAAACACCTGGTCACTGAAGAAGTCTCTGAGATCATCCGCCACAGTTCGTGTGAGGTTGGTCCTTTCGTCGTACATGGTGAGCAGGATGCCTTCAATCTCCAGCGAATGGGAAAAGGCTTCCTTAATCTTGTCGATTGTGTCGATGAGTTGCGAGATTCCTTCCAGGGCAAAGAATTCGCACTGAATGGGAATCAGGACCGCGTCAGCTGCTACCAACGCATTCAGCGTAAGCAGATCAAGAGCTGGCGGGCAATCGATGAGGATGTAATCGTACCGGTTGCGCACCGGTTGCAGGGCCTTCCGAAGGGAATACTCACGATCTGGAACATCAACCAGGTCGAGGTTGCCCGCGACGAGGTTCTTGTCCGCAGGTACGATCTCAAGGCCATCACATTCGGTCTTTCGAATTGTGTCTTCGATCGGCACTCCTCCAAGAAGTATGTCGTAGACCGTTAATATCTCCGGAACCTTCTCGATATTCAGGCCACTCGTTGAGTTTCCCTGCGGATCCGAGTCCACGAGAAGCACCCGGATGTCGTTGGCTGCGAGCGACGCTCCCAGGTTAATGGCAGTAGTCGTCTTCCCGACTCCGCCCTTTTGATTAGTGATCGCGATTACTCTACCCACGTGGTCAGATCGTATCACATTGAGGTTTCACGTGGAACATCTTCTCCTGGTGTGTTTCACGTGAAACACTAAGGACTCGCTGCTTTCCCCATGGGAGCTTTACTACTTCCGCGACAGCATCAGGGTACCCGAGTAGAAGTGCATGATTTGGCGCAAGTCTCGCCGCGATTACCTCCTGAGGGGCCACAGCCCTAGAAACCACCCAGTCAAACCGTTCCTTGACCTCCTCAGCGCGCATTGGGACGACCCGCGTGTTGGAGAGGTGAGAAGTGGCTTCCCTCAGAAATGCAGCCTTTCTTTGGTGTGATTCCAGGAGGCAGACAAACAAATCTGGCCGAATGATCGCGATAGGAATACCGGGAAACCCTGCTCCAGAACCCACATCTGCCACGCTCAAAGGACCTGGAGGGAGCCAGGCTCCCAAGAAGAGCGACTCGCAGTAATGTAGGCGAACTGCGGTCTCCTCATCCTCAATCCGTGTAAGGTTCATGCGTTGGTTCCATCGGACCAACAGACGATAGTGTTCTTCTAATGCCGTCAGTTGCTCCGCTGACAAAACACCATAGGGCTGGAATTCCGAGGCAAGCAGGTCGCGAAACATCACCTACCTCATGCTCAGGTAGACGTCCAGCACCGCCACTGCAGCTGGAGTGACACCCGGAATCCGTCCAGCTTGACCTAATGTTACGGGTCGCACGCGGGTGAGCTTCTCCCTCACCTCGGTGGATAGCCCAGGAATGTTCTTGTAGCAAAACTCCATCGGAATTGAGCGGCGTTCGGAATCCTTCAGCCGAGCTACCTGGCGATCCTGCTGCCGGATGTAGCCGGAGTATTTCAGCTCGGTCTCGACTGTATCTAGTACGCCGCGCAGTAAATCGTCCGGAAGAAAACTCGCAAGCGTGCCGATGTTAGCCTCGGGCCGCTTCACCCAGTCCGCTAGTAGAGGCCTGTCGTCAGGCGCCAACCCAGTTAATCCAGTGAACTCAGCACCCACACGGGTGGACTCAAGATAACTCCGCACGCGAACTTTTTGGTCCTGCTTCCGCAAGTACAGATTCCAACGATCATCGCTGACCAGACCAGCACTTCTTCCGACTGGCGTGAGCCGCTCGTCGGCGTTATCGATCCGAAGGTGCAACCGGAACTCAGCTCGGGAGGTAAACATGCGGTAGGGCTCGTCAGCCCCCTTCGTAATAAGGTCTTCGATCAAGATGCCCACGTAGGCGTCGGTCCTCGAAATAACCAAAGGAGCCGACCCGCCCACCCGCAGCGCGGCGTTCAGTCCCGCCATCAGTCCTTGACAGGCGGCCTCTTCGTAACCGGAGGTTCCGTTGATCTGTCCAGCGAGGAAAAGCCCACCGATCCGCTTGACTTCAAGGGAGCCAAGTAACTCCGTGGGGCTGACGGCGTCGTATTCGATTGCATAGCCAGGACGGATCATCTCGGCGTCCTCAAGCCCCGGGATGGACGCAACCATGCGGGTCTGTACATCGATGGGCATGCTGGTCGACATACCGTTAACATAGACCTCGTACGTATCCAGTCCCTCCGGCTCAAGGAAAAGTTGATGCCGCAGCTTTTCTGGGAACTTCACAACCTTGTCTTCGATGGAGGGACAATACCGCGGGCCGACCCCTTCGATCTGGCCACTATACATAGGCGACCGGTCGATATTCTGTCGTAATAGGGAGTGCGTCTCCTCTGTCGTATAAGCCACGTGGCAAGGAACCTGTTCACGTTCTATTTTATTGGTAATAAAAGAGAACGGAGTCGGCTCTGGGTCTCCGTGCTGCACTTCGAAGCGGGACCAGTCTATGGTCCTACCATCCAAGCGCGGCGGGGTTCCTGTCTTGAGTCTCTTCCAGTCCAGTCCGAGGGACCGAAGCTGATCTCCAAGGAGATTCGAAGGAGCCTCTCCATTCCGGCCACAACTGTACTGTTGCTCACCGACGTGCGCCAAACCATTTAAGAAGGTCCCTGTGGTGATCACAACCGTATCGCACTCCAGGGTACGGCCATCCCGCAGTTGGACGCCGCAGACACGCCGCTCAGTCCCGTCGGAAATAACCAATTGAGCAACCTCCGCTTGCAGGATGCGGAGATTAGACTCTTTTTCTAGTAATTCCCTCATGCGCACACGGTACTGCTTCTTGTCGCACTGCGCGCGGGGGGATCGCACGGCAGGACCTCTGCTGGTATTCAACAACCGGAACTGAATGCCGACCGCATCGGTCAACTCGCCCATGATCCCGCCGAGCGCATCGATTTCCCTGACCAAGTGTCCCTTGGCGATACCGCCAATCGCGGGGTTGCAAGACATCTGCGCGATCAGGTCGAGATTCATCGTGATCATCGCCGTTCTCAAGCCCAGCCGCGCGCACGCCCGCGCCGCTTCGCAACCAGCGTGGCCGGCGCCGACAACGATCACTTGATAACGGCTTGCCATGGTGTGATTCGAGAAAGAGGTTCTAACGTCATTCTACCCTCCAGGGTTAAACTCATGTGTTAAACTCATGCGTTAAACTCATGGGTTAAACTGACAGTTTCCTCGTGAAAATCCTTGTCATTGGCAGCGGAGGCCGGGAACATGCGCTGGCCTGGCGCCTCTCCCAAGAAGGCCATCAAATCTTTGGAGCTCCGGGCAATCCGGGCATCGCACAACTTGGGCAGATCGTACCCACCACCGATTACCTGGCGGCGGCTTCTGTTGTGGAGCCGGACCTCACCGTCGTCGGGCCGGAGGTTCCCCTGGTGGCAGGCGTCGTCGATCAGTTCCGCGCGCAGCATCGTCCAATCGTCGGACCGACGCAAGAGATGGCCCAGCTGGAGGCGAGCAAGATTCACTCAAAAGAATTCATGCAGCGCGCCGGTATTCCGACGGCCCGTTTCGTCCGCGCGGAATCGAGCGAGGTAGCTCTCGCGGCATTGCCGCAATTCGACTATCCAATCGTGATCAAAGCCGACGGGCTCGCTGCCGGCAAGGGCGTAATCATTGCACAAGACCGCGCCGAAGCGGAGTCCGCCGTTTATTCCTTGGGCCCCACACTAGTGATCGAAGAGTTTCTAGTGGGTGAGGAGGTCAGCTTCATCGTTCTCAGCGACGGACGCGACGTCGTGGCGCTGGAAGCTTCGCAGGACCACAAGGCAGTAGGGAACGGCGATACGGGCCCAAACACGGGCGGGATGGGAGCCTACTGCGATGGCCGCATCCTGTCGGCATACGAAACCCAGCTCGTGATGGACACAGTGATTCAGCCCGCCATCGCCGCGACCGGCTTCACGGGGTTTCTTTATGCAGGATTGATGATGACCGCAACCGGTCCCAAGGTTCTTGAGTTCAACGTTCGGTTAGGGGACCCGGAAACGCAGCCGCTGATGCATCGCGTGGAGGGCGGTTTCGGCGAAGTCCTAATGAGTGCGGCTACTGGAAATCTGCGAGGCGCCACGCTCCGATGGAAGTCCGATCCGTCCGTCTGCGTTGTGCTCGCGGCGGCGGGTTATCCGGGTCAAGTGCGAAGCGGCGATGTAATTCATGGGTTAGGCAACTGTCCGGCTCTGGTTTTTCACGCCGGCACGAAATTGGGCGGGCAAGGCATCGAGACTGCGGGGGGAAGGGTACTGGGAGTTACCGCCTCCGGCCGCGACCTGAGCGCGGCGATCACCAATGCTTACGCGGGAGTTTCGGGAATTCACTTCGACGGGATGCATTACAGAACGGACATCGGCGCCAAGGGACTCAGGCGCTGGACTGGTACAATTGGGGTTCCGGGGACGTAGCTCAGATGGATAGAGCGGTCGCCTCCTAAGCGACAGGTCGGCAGTTCGAATCTGCCCGTCCCTACCATCTATTTACGCGGCATCATTTGCGATAGCCCCGGCGGCTGTGTTATTCGTAGGAGTTCATCTCTCATGGCATACGTAATTGCGGAACCCTGTATCGGTACTAAGGACGCGGCGTGCGTGGACGCCTGTCCGGTTGATTGCATCCACCCGAAGAAGGACGAACCCGGCTTCGATACGGAGGAGTTGATTTACATCGACCCGGTCGAATGCATCGACTGCGGAGCATGTGTTCCCGTCTGCCCTGTCTCGGCGATCTTTGCTCTCGATGATCTGCCGGAGAAGTGGTCCGACTTCGCGCAAAGGAACGCAGCCTATTTCGGCCGGTAGCTAGCGCTCTGGATATCGGTCTCCCAAACTTTGACTTCGGTGATCCGCACCGGGACCGGATTGGCGGCTAAGCCTTCGGACATCTCTTCGTAGAAGTATTCCGCGATGTTTTCCGCGGAAGGATTCCTCACGTCGAACGGCTTTATCTCGTTCAAGAACTGATGGTCCAGGCGCGCGATGACGTTGCGCATGGAACCCTTGACGTCGAGAAAATCGACCAGCATTCCGGTTTGATCGAGTTGCTCGCCCGCCAGCGTCACCTGCACCCGAAAGTTGTGCCCATGCACATTCTCGCAAGCGCCCTTGTAGTTGCGCAGCGCATGTCCAGCCGCGAAAGTCTGTTCTACGGAAACTTCAAACATTGAAAAACCTCTCTACATCATCTCGTTTCGTCGAGAACCGGTACGGCGGCAGACTGTCGAAAAAAATCTGGCCGTAGCGGGTCTTGGTGATCCTGTTGTCGAGCAGCACCAGAACACCGCGGTCACTCCGGCTGCGGATCAAACGTCCGAAACCCTGTTTCAGCGCGATGGCTGCCTGGGGAACCTGATACCCATGGAAGGCGTCGCCACCATCTTCCCGAATCGCCGCAATGCGCGCGCCAACCACTGGATCACTCGGCACTGCGAACGGCAGTTTATCAATAATAACGCAACTGAGCTGATCCCCTGGAACATCGACGCCCTGCCAGAACGATGATGTGGCGAACAGCACCGCGTTGGGTGTTCCGCGAAACTCTTCCAGCAGCGCCGTGCGGGGCCCGGTGCCCTGCAGCAGAGTCTGGAACGGCACCTCCAACGAAACGCGGTCATAGATGAGCCGCATTTGCTGGTAGCTGGTAAACAAAACGAAGGCGCGCCCCTGGCTCAAGAACAGCAGCTCGATGATTTCGCGCGCGGCCGCCGAAGTAAACGCCTGGTTGCGCGGATCCGGTAACGCTTGTGGAACATACAGCAGCGCCTGTTTCTCGTAATCGAAATGACTCGGCACGACCAGGGTTCGCGCGTTGCGCAGGCCAAGCCGCTCTTTGGTGTACTCGAATCCACCCGACACGGCGAGGGTCGCGGAGGTTAGCACGACTGTGTCCACCCGGTCGAACAACCGCTTATCCAACAATTGCGAGACGTCGATTGGTGTTGCCTGTAAAAAAGTTCCACGCCCGCGCTTCTCAATCCAATACACATACGTGCGGTCGCCGGATTCCATCCAGAACTCCAACTGGCGCGCCATCTCACGGGCTCGGGCTATCAGCGGAGTTGCTTCTTCCGGAGCCGCCCGCAGCAATTCGAGCTGCAATGCCACCAGCTCCAGCGCGGCGAGCACATCGCGATAGGCGTCGTTATGTTCTTCGAGAAACGCGTTTTGCGACTGGAAACCAGTACGGCCCTCGGCGACTCCGAAGAGTGTTAAGAAATACCCTGCGCGCTCTCCGAGCGTCATCAGGATACGATCTAGTTCCTGCGAACCGAAGTCCTTCCGATGCGCCACCGCCATGACGTCGCGCGCTAGTTCTTCGAACTGATAGCTCGAAACAGAAGCCCCGAAATACTGGCCGGCTACGTCCTCAACGTCATGA
>Ga0207110_10156_pt1 | contig 17011 bp, 10 predicted proteins | sample Alteio_BWMinHeat_74_FD_153582 | JGI IMG/M metagenome (GOLD analysis project Ga0207110, IMG submission 153582) | Enriched cells from forest soil in Barre Woods Harvard Forest LTER site, Petersham, Massachusetts, United States -... | ecosystem: Environmental > Terrestrial > Soil > Temperate forest >...
CGAAATGGGGCCTTACGGCTGCGGAACATGAAGTTGCCCTGCTGATGTTAAAAGGGCTGCGGCACAAGGAGATCGCCGACCTTCGCGGAACCAGCGAGCGCACGGTGAGGCAGCAGGCTGCCACCATCTATAAGAAAGCAGGCATTGGCGGCCGCACGGATCTGGCTGCGTTCTTTATGGAAGACCTTTTGCAGCCTCCCTCTCTTCCCGGTATTCCGACTACGGCTGATTCAAAGACTACCCGCTAACACGCTGAGCGAGCTTTCGTCTATGGGCTACCGATAAGCTACTATGGCAACCTGCCGAAGTAAATTGACGCTCGAACTCGGATCTTGTGGAAAGAACAGTGGTCAACCTGCCCAGATTCGTGAAACCGAGACTGTTGTAACAAGCGCTTTCTGATACACTCTGATGCTTCAAAAACTACAAGAAGCAAAAGAGGGAAGTCTTTGGATACTGAACAAGTCATCGAGGAGCTTAAGGCAGAGCGCCAACGCCTGGACAGAGCCATAGATGTTTTGGAAGGCGGCTCAGCAAGGTCGGCTAGGACTGGCCGTCATGGCCCCCGGCGCATGAGCGCTGAAGCGAGAAGGCGCATTTCGGAGGCGCAGAAGAAACGCTGGGCCGGCAGAAAACAAGGATTGTCAGCGACGATGAAGCTTGCAGGACGTAAGCGATCTGGAATGAGCGCGGCCGGCAGAAAGCGATTGTCGGAAATGATGAAGAAGCGCTGGGCAGCAAGGAAGAGGCTCAAAGCTGCCTGATGCTCAGAGAGCTTCTTTTCCGCGGCAATTCTGGTAAAAGAAACGTTTAGTGAATAGGACAAAGTTCGCAGTACCGCGATCATCCGAGACTAAACGTTTTTGCGGAGCCAGTTTATCCATGAACCTAAATGAACCTCTTCGTTCTTGCGGTCGAGGAACATGCCGTGCGTCTTGTCGTGGATTGGCCACTGGTCCCGAACCAGATTTAAGCCCATATTGAAACTTGCTGAAATGTGAGGTTTGTAACTGTTTGATATTGAACCTGTTGCGAGCGGCTCGTTGAACTTTGTTGACTTTTAAGGAGCTTGGGGGCTCTCGCAGCTACAAAATTATCTACACTCACGATTCCCATTTTGGACGGGAGTGGGTTATAGCAGTCAGACCTGGCGAGGGACAAGGCTTGAAAGCCTTGCTCCTCGCATACCGGTATCCCCAGCAAACGCACCGCGTATAGAACCCGACTATCGGAAGCTTAAACCGGTGTAATTTTTGCCTCCTACCATCACAAAGTTAATTTTTTCTAAGTCGTAAATATTCTGATCGGGTTTCCCTTTCACGGAGATGATGTCTGCAAACTTACCTTTCTGCAAGGTACCTACATCCTGATCAATGCCTAGCGCCTTGGCTCCATTGCCAGTTGCGGCACTGATGGCCTGCACTGGCGTGAATCCTGCGTCTACTAGATGGAATATGTCAATGTCCAGAAGGCCCTGCATGTTGTCGGTGCGGAAAGCACACCGTCAGGTGTGGGCCGCAGCCGTCTTGCTCAGCGCCAGCAAATCGAGATTGCGCTCCAGCATCTCGAGGACGTAGCTGATGTCTTCGGCGGTGTTGTAGACGTGCAGCCCGAACCGCACGCCATCGTGCCTGCTGGACGCGACTACTTGCTGGTCTGCGAGCTTGTTGACCAGCAGCTCGGCATCCCGGCACTTTAAGACAACGAGCGGCCCGACTGAATCATCGGACGTCTTGAGCTCGATGCCTAAGTCCTGTGCCCCGCAGATCAGGGTCGCTGCCAGCTCGGCGATATGCGCGGCTACGTTGCCCATGCCGATGGACCCCAGCAGCCGTACTCCCGCTTGCGCACCGTACAAACTCGGAATCGGAGGTGTGCCCGCCTCGAAGCGCCGTGCGGTTGGCGAAGGATCGAAACTTCTCACGTCGAAAGCGAATGGATTTGTCTGTGCGAACCAGCCCGAAATCGTCGGGAGCAGCGACTTCGCCAGCTCCGAGCGGACGTACATCATGGCAACGCCGGATGGGCCCAGCAAGTACTTCAACGTGCCGGTTACATAAATGTCGACGTCGAGCGCATTTACGTCAATGGGACGCGTACCACAGTCCTGATAGTCGTCGAGCAGAACCAATGCGCCATGAGCATGGGCATGAGCCACGATATCCTTGATTTCGGCGCGCCAGCCATTGCTGAAACACAGGCCGGCTACCGGCACGATTGCCGTACGGCTATCGATACATTTCGCGTACTGCTCGGCCGGCAGGCGGTTGTCGATGGGCTCGACAAAAACGACTTCGGCGCCACGAGGGCGCTGCGCCAGCCAAATATGACCCATCGTCGGGAAATCGAAAGCACCCAGCGCGACCTTGTTGCGAGCGCGGAATGACAACGCGCTTGCGATGGAGTTGATTCCGGCGGACGCACTGGGAACAATCGCGACCTCGTCCGCCAATGCGCCGATAAAATCGGCAAACGTAGCCCTAGCTCCTTCATACTCCTTCATCCAAAGGTCCCACGGCGAGCCGTGCTCATCCCAGGTATCGAGGTAACCGTTGAACGACTGGCGTACCGCATCGGAAAGGGCACCCTGCGAACAGCTATTGAGGTAAACCTTGTTCCGAAAAACCGGAAAACGAGAACGGATTTGCTTAATGTGACTGGGACTTAGCATCAACTGTCCTTTTGCCTGAGGCTCAAAACGTCCATCGCGTTCTATTCCGCTGAGTAACGGCTGTGAATCATCCGCCAGCCGCCATCCTTGCGGCAAGCAGACTGCCGCGAGGAGTTCCCCGGGAAGAAGATGACTCCGGCGGCGATTGGACCGTCTGATACGCTTACTGACATGCGCTATGTATACCACATGTTTACATGAACGAAAATTCTAACAGGTAGGACATGCGACCCCATTGAGTGTGTTAAATGCGTGAAAAGATGCAGCAAACACGGTACTTTATGGGGCGGAAGGCCTAGCGCCCACATTGGGTCACATACGAATGATATGCCGCTTGCATGCATTTTGTCCTTGACATCTGTTAATGAAACGCAATAATGGGGGGCCAAAAAATGTGGGGGCCTTATGGACAAACGTCTCGCGCAATGCTTTGCATTCACCCTTGCACTTGCAGTGGTGATTGCGGGCTCCGATAGTTTCCTGGCATCACAAACGGTCGGTGCGACCGTGCGTGGCACAGTCCATGATCCGCAGGGGGCCGTGCTTGCCGGCGCCACCATCACTCTTCTCAACCCTTCCGTTGGAACCGAGCACACGTCGGTCAGCGACAGCCGCGGCGCGTATCAATTCGCTCTTCTTCCGCCAGGCACTTACGAATTGCGCGTCGAACGGCAGGGCTTCGCACCCAAACGGATCCAGGAAATCCATCTACAGGTGGATCAGGAGCTGGCGCTCGATATCGCTGTCGATATTGCGACCGCAACGCAAAAGGTCGATGTCACCGCAGCCGTCCCGGTCGTCGAGGTCACTCGCTCGGATGTCAACGGTGTCGTCTCCCAGGAAGAGATCTACGACCTGCCTCTGGAAGGACGGAATTTCATCAATCTTGTTCAGCTGATGCCCGGAGTGTCGCCAGGGCGAAACGCGGAGACTCAGGGGTCAAACTTCAATGTCTTCGGGCAGCGCGGATTCTCGAATCGCTTTCTGATCGATAACGCCGATAATACGAACGAGTATTCCGGCAATTATCTGCAGGATTTTAATGAAGACGCAATTCAGGAATTCGAGGTCTTGCTGAATGGATTTCAGGCTGAATACGGCCGCGCGTCCGGCGCCATTCTCAACATCGTCACAAAATCAGGAACCAATACATTCCACGGCTCTGCCTTCTCGTACTTTCGCAATGATGCTCTCAGCTCTTCCAATGTAGCCGGACAGCCGGTCCCGCAACTGAGCCACTACGAAAATGGGGGTACCTTCGGTGGGCCGCTCATAAAGAACAAGACTTTCTTTTTCGTTTCCGCCCAGGAGCTGCTCGAAAACCGGGGATTCACCTTCAATCTTGCCGCTGTTCCGGCGGCAGTCAAAAACGGCATCATGACGCCCCCGGGGCTGTCAGAGAATTTTGGAGTTCTCCCGGAAACCACGAACTTCACCGGACTCGCAAAGATCACCCATCAGATCGGATCCAACCACCAGATTGTGCTTTCGACAAATTACACGCCCCATTATTCGACGAGTTTCCCGTTCATCCGGGGCTACAACGTTCTGCCCAGTACGCTCACCTCGATCAAGGATGCCGGCGTCTCAACGACGCTTTTGACAAGCCATACGCTATCGCCCACACTTTTCCTGCAAACCACAGCCACATTTGCCAACACGCGAATCGGGCAGAATCTAGACCGCCAAAAGATTCAGAATGGCAGTATTCCTGAAGGCATCACCGCCTTTTTCCCGGAAGGACCATTCCAGGCTGGTGCGACAGACTCGTTTCTTCAGATCAACGACCGGCACTCGAAGCGCCTCGGCGGAAGTGGAAACCTGAGTTGGTATGTTGCAAACTGGGGCGGCCAACATCAAATCAAATTCGGTGTCGCCGTGGATAGGTTTACCACCGCCGGCTACAACCAGGGTGCCATACGGATTGGCTATTCCAACGTGGCGGTGAACGGACACGGGTTTAGCTTCCAGCATGACGCGTTTCGCAACTGGCCGGTCTCCTTCAGGCCCGATGGCAGCTTCAACGTTGACCTGAAGAACACGGCTGTTGGCCCCTTCGTTCAGGACAGCTGGCGACCCGTTGCTGGCCTGACCATTGATGCCGGTCTGCGATACGACTGGGACTCAATCTTGGGAGGTGCGAACAAGAACTTCTCACCACGAATTGGGGTTGCGTGGGACCCGCGTAAGGACGGAAAAACGGTCATCCGGGCAAACTGGGGACGCTTCTACGATTCGACGCCACTGAGTTCAGCGCAGAGCGTTCCTGCCCTGGGCGGAACGAGCGCTGCGCTGGCCACAGACATCATTCTTCCGGATCTCGGCGGCCTGTATCAAGGCGACAGGACGGCTGCGTTCTTGTTCAATCAGGGCGGCGCGACCAAGGCGCTCATGCAGCTGGTTAATCCTACGTACGGCGGCCAAACCGCTGCACTGTACGACATCCTTGGTATTCAACTCAGCAATCGAGCGGACCCTTATTCCTATCCTGTCGTGATGTACAACAATATTCAGCAACTCAGTGGACTGACTCCGGATGCAGCGATCGCAAAGATTTACGCGGCCCAACCAGCTCTTGCGGGCAAGCTGGGATGGGACTTGCCGACCGGATTTCCCTTGGGAGTTGAAGGACGTCCACTAGCTTTCATCTTCAGTTTTCCGACCGCGGCCAGTTTGATCGAAACATTTGACCCGAACATCCGGGCTGCCCACACCAATGCCCTGAATGTGGGCATCGAGCGAGAGGTTATCCACGACCTTTCGGTCGACGTTCAATATATCCGGCGCACTTCGAGCGATATTCTGGCCAAACGCGTCATCAATCTCAATCCCGGACCGCCCGGCTCGACTGGGTTCGGCGGCACCACCGACGGGGGGCCCAAGAATCTGCAAACAGGATTCACCGGGCTGGCTGACTACGATGGCCTGGTTGTTACGGTGAAGCGCCGGTTTCAGGGCCGGTACTTCTTCACCGCGTCCTACACCTACTCTCGGGCGTTTGATAATTTACAGCTCAGCTCGCTGGGGCAGCTACCCAGCTATACCGATAGCCGCAATCCATCTCTGGATTATGGCAAGTCCAATAATGCGTTGGAACACATGTTGGTTGGCAGCGCCAGTGCTCGTCTGCCGTTGGCGTTCACTCTTAGCGGCGTCTTACACCTTTACAGCGGCCAGCCCTATTCGGCCGCGGGAAACATTGATAGCGACGGCGATGGAAACATCGACCCGCGCGATTACCTGACCGTGCGCAATGGCTACTCCATGCGGCCCTACGCGGCGCTGGATACACACCTGCAGAAGGACTTCTCCTTCAAGGAGCGCTACAAAGTGTCGCTCATCGGAGACGTCTTTAACGTTTTAAATCGTCAGAACGTGCTCGCCGTCGTGACCAATGATCTGACAGCCCAATTTGGACAACCGACAGCCTTTTCTCCTGGGAGAGAAGGCCAGCTCGCCGTCCGGTTTAGCTTCTAAAACCGTCTGAAGTTAGCTGCAGCAAGTTCCGGTCTGCCAGTTCATGGCAGCGCCCACAGTGGAGGCTTCTAGTGAAATACATCATCGCGATTCTGGCGGTAGTAGTGATCGCCGTCGCCGCATTCTCAGCTCCCGCACCGCCGTCCTCTGCGGTCGCGCTGGTCGGTGGGCGGCTGATCGACGGTACGGGAGGCGTTCCGGTCGAGAATGCCACTGTCATTATTCAGGGTGATCGCATTTCTTCTGCCGGCCCGTCCAGCAAGATTGCCGTTCCGGCGAATGCTACGGTCATCCACATCGAAGGCAAGAACATTCTTCCCGGCCTGATCGAAGGCAATGGCCACGTCATCTATAGCGGACAGTCAAAGTACGCGACTTTTCTGGTCAAGCATCTTGACGACTACTATCAGCTCGGTGCGCATAATCTGTACACCACTCTGACGCAAGGTATCACGACCGTTCGCGACACAATGATCGCGGTGAAAGAGTCGCTCGAACTTCGGGCCGACGTACAGAGCGGCAAGATCGCGGGGTCGCGGCTCTTCACTAGCGGCATTATTCTTAATGTCCCAGGATCTTACCGGCAGGACACGCCTGAGATCCTGCAGCTTCCTCCCGATTTGGTCCAACGTGCGCGTTCTATCTGGACTCTCGATATTCATGGCGAGGCCCACGGACGAGAGGTGGTGCGGGACTACGCGAAGCAAGGCGTCGACTTCATCAAGCTCTCGGCCTATACGGGCTATGGCGGCCGGTCAGATCAAGGCGGACCGCCGGTGCTGACCGCGTCGGAAATCAAAGCCATCGTGGACGAGGCGCACAAAGCCGGTCTCCCGGTTACAACCCACACCTCGAGCGTAGATAGTGTCCGCACCGTCGTTGAGGCAGGTGTGGATTCCATGGAACACCCCGAAATGATGGATGAGCACTTGAAGAATGAAGTGCTTCCTGATGATCTCATCGCTACGATCGTGCAGAGGCATATCTATTGCCTTCCGCTCATCTCTTTCGCAGAGATTTGGGGCAAGTTTCTCAAGCATCCCGAGCTCCTCGACGACCCCTTCTACATCGCGGGAGCTCCGGCTGAACTTGTGGAAGAGGCAAAGCAACGTGTGAAGTACGACCTGCGGGAAAACCCGGACATCATTCACACGAGAGAAGACATGTACCAACTTGCCCGGACGAATCTGAAGAAGTTGATTCAGGCCGGTGCGCCCATTGCGATGGCAACCGACCGCGGTTCACAGCTGAATTTCCATAACTACAACAGCGATGTCCGCGAACTGGAGATCTTTGTTGAGCTCGGGATGACGCCCATGCAGGCGATCGTTGCCGCGACGAAGAATGGCGCCGAAGTGCTAAAGAAGGATCATGACCTCGGCACAATTCAACCCGGTAAGCTCGCCGATCTTATTGTTGTAGACGGCGACCCGCTCTCTCGCGTGGGCGATCTGCGCTTCGTGAAGATGGTGTTCAAAGGTGGCGTTCGGTACAAATGAGAGTCGCTGATCGGATCGGTTGCCCGCTTCATGAGTGGACCCTTGCCTGATTTGCCACTGTGCCTCATCAAAACCTTCCGCTCACGTCAAATAACTTACGAAGAAGGTGTGATGGAGTTGCGCTAAGATTTTCCGCATGCTCTGCCCGCTCCGGCACCTGGTCGGCTGGATGGTTTGCCTGTTTCGCTCGCGCGAGGATCTCGTTCTGGAAAACCTCGCGCTCCGTGAGCAGTTATTAGCTCTGCACACCAAACGACCTCGTCGCCGACTTTCGTCCATGCACAAGCAGTTCTGGATTATTTTGCGCAAGGTCTGGCCTAGCTGGAAGAAGCCGCTGGTGCTGGTTACACCCAAGACCGTCGTGTCATGGCATCGAGCAGGCTTTCGCCTCTACTGGAAATGGCTCTCCAGATCCAGGCAGGTGTGTGGCCGAAAGCCAGTGAGTCAGGAGCTTCGGGCGTTGATCTTTCGCATGGCGGCGGAGAACCCGACCTGGGGAGCACCGCGCATTCACGGCGAGCTCTTGAAGCTGGGTTTCGCTCTATCCGAGCCCACGGTCTCGCGCTGGCTTCGACGAACCCCGAAGAACCCGGACGTAGGTAAGCGTTGGTTGACCTTTCTACGCAATCATCGCGAGGCCATTGCCGCGATGGACTTCTTCACCGTGCCGACGATCACCTTTGGCGTCCTGTATTGCTTCTTCATAATCAGCCATGATCGACGCAAAATTGTGCGCTTCAATGTGACGCGCCATCCTAGTGCTCCCTGGATCGTGCAGCAGATACGAGAAGCGTGGCCCTATTGGTCGGGGAGAGAGGATTTGAACCTCCGACCCCCTGGTCCCGAAACAAAGGAAATCAGCCAAAGTGTTGATTTTTCAATCCATGTGAGTGGTGCTTCGACCGTACAAACTCACGTGATTCCTGCTCGTCGTTCTCAGTCATTTTCTTATGGGTGCCCCGGAGTGGGTGCCCCGCACCAAGGGCTCAACCGAAATAAGTCGACTCGCATCGACAGCGTTGCCCGATGCCGAGCCAAAAAGATACCGCTCAAGTTAGTAAAGCCCGTGTCCTTCTTCCACGGTTACCCAGCAAGTTGACAGATTCTTACTCCCAACCTTCTATGCAACCCACGTTCTTCGCAACCCACGTTCTTCGGCGAGCGTACGCCTCGTTGAACGGTCTAGTGCTCGGGGATTCCCAACATTCGAGACTCTTGTCGTCCGGTTGATTCCTACCACTGCGGGCACATGACTTCGGCCCGCAGGCCGGCCTTCTCCATTCCATCTCAGAAGTTGAACTATTCGAGTGTCGAGTCTCAAATCATTTCGATGATGTTCACGTTGTTGCTGAGTTACCACAATGGATACTTCGCGTCTGTCTTCATGTTCCCGGAGATCACCCTATCGTAAGCCAGGCGGCGCCCTGGCCTCTCCGAGAGTTTTACACTGAGGATGCCGTTCCCTATTTGGTCCAAATCCTCGATCAGGCCAGCGACGACTTGGTAAAGAACCGTGCGATGAGTTCATTGGCGGAGCTAAAGAGTGCCGTAGCCGTTGAAACCTATGCCAGCCACCTGACAGACTTTTCGAGTTCTGTCCTCTACAATGCGCTGCGCTGTGTTAGCTTTCGGGATGATGTCTTCATTCCCGCAGCCGAGGCCATTCCCCTCAATCACTACCGCGTCACGGCACCTCGTTGAGGGCTGCAAGCGAAGAGACGTTCTGAAGCCACGAGCACGAGTCTGCCTCGGCGTTTCTTCAATATTCCGCGGCGTTGCCACTCGCTCAAGAGACGGCTGGTACTGAACCGGGTGATGTGGGCTGCATCCGCCAATTCCTCATTTGTGATGTCAAGAACTATGCCATCTTCCAGATGTTGGCCAATGTCGTTCGCAAGGTGAAACAGCACGCGTGCGAGTCGTTGCCGAGCCGATTCGGAAATCAAAGCTAGCTGAGCAGTGAGATACCAATCGAAATACTCCGATGCCAACGTCACGACATTTTCGAGCAAACGTGGGTAGCGCACCACAAAGCGTCGGATGTCGGCACGATGCCATACCAGGAGTTCGCTGTCCCTCACCGATTCTGCGCTAACTCGATACGCGCCGGGTTCATGCCTAAGAGCCATTACACCGAAAACTTGGTTCGGTAATATCCAGCGCAGAATAACTCTTCGACCATCCTCTGTAAGCGTGAAATATCGAGCGCGGCCGCTCAGCAGCATGAAGAACTGATCAGCAGCTTCTCCTTCTCTATACACAGCCCCGCCTCTAGAATATTTGCGCTGTATCGCACCGGCAACAACAATCTCGATTTCCGATTTTGTTAAACCTTGGAGAAAGAAAGACTGCGCCTCATCAACCATCTGCAAAGCTGTGCTCGTCTGTGGCTCCACGCCCTTATAAATTCCCGACTTTGAACACGTGAGCACAGCAGTTATAGGATGCTATGAACACAAGGCAGCCGTTCAAACTGAGACAAATGACAGCATTCTCGCGAATCGAGGCATTCAGTCAGGAAGACTAGCAGACGGGAAAATTTGTACAGTCTGCCATCGTATTCATGGTGTTCTCGAGCCACTAGACGCGTATGAAATTCAATTTTCGTAGCAAACTCTTAGCAAATGCGCGACAGCAAGCCGCTCGATGAGCTGTGCCTACAAGAACTTTCAATTGGCGCACCCGCATTGATAGTTAAATAATGGGATTAGGGTTCAATGGTTGATTCCTATAAGAAGCAGCCGCGGGCAACGACGGCTGCTGGTTTTCTTAGGCGATCATCTTCATTATTGCGCGCACGAGCTCCGGAGCTGGAGTGCCGATGAGAATCACTGGAATAAGTGGGAGGGCAGCCTGGGCGATGAGTTGTAGAACGAGGGCCTTGCTGATGGGCGCGATTCTCATGGCATTCACGCAAGCGAAGCTATTAGCCATATCGGCCAGTGATTGAATGTCGCTAGTCCCTAACAAAGGCTCTGACGGTTCGGCTACTCAGTGCACCCATTTTCGATCGAATGACTGCGTGTAACTACTAGCGAGCTTGCTGTATTCCAATAGGCCTTTCCGGCGGACGATGAAAAGCTTGGGAGCCACCAAGGCAAGCGGCAGTAAGCTGACAATGAGCGACAACACTACAAAGCCGGCCATTAACAATTTAAAAGATTCGATCTTTGCTCCTTCGAATACCATGCTGTTGGCCATCCGGCCGGCAAATGTGCAGCCTAGGGCGCAAAATAAAATCCCGAACGTTTGTTGCGCGATACACAGGAAATTGAGACCGGCGGCGCGATCCGGATGGGTTGGGGTGAGAACCAGGTCGAGTCGGCTGATCCTCCACACTAAGGCTGCCCATACAAAATATCGAAATGCCCAACGATAGAGAATAAATCGCAGCACGGGCGCACTGAACGCCGCGTACCACCATCCTGCTGCGGTCAAGCCTTGCGGGGTCGTGTGCCAACTCGAGATGGCTCCGGCGGACCATTCGTGTCCAAAGAGAAATACCGGCAAGAACGCCAGTAGGAAGAGGATCAATTCGGGAAGCGAAGAATCTCGCAGCTTCTGCGCTCTTTTGAGCACATTTTCGAAGGCTGGCAGGACGCCATTCTGCACGATGCCCGCGTCGACAAACTGCCTGACTGCTAATCGGATTCCCGGATCTATCACGATCTCTGCCATGACAAAAAGCGGCAGAGCCAGCAAAAAACGGCCATAAGTTGCGAAGTCAAGGAGCAGCGGAATTCTTACGTGATGACCCAAGGCCAAATCATCTCTTAGCGATAACAAAACAAGTGGCAGCCAGGTTGCAGCCACTAACACCACGATTCGGCGCAGTATATTGGGCAAGCTGAAGCGTACCAGCCGAAAGCGGTATAGAAAATCGTAAGTTGGCCCGCCAAAAACGATCGAGAAATCGTTGGCGAGAGAGGTCCCGAACTCCTGCGTGCTCCGGCTGGAGTTCGCAAAAGAGGGCTTCGGCCCTGAAGAAGGGGCTGCAGAAACTTCGGGACCGATCGCCGGCGTGCTCATAAGGTTTTCTCGCCTGGGGCTTTCACGACCGGGAACAGCACAGACTGCAGCCTCAAGGCGGACATGTCGGATACATCAAGGTCACATTTTTCGAATGGGTGAACGGTCCTGCCACTGTCACAACCGACAGATACCCTCCTGACGAATAGAGCAGCTCCATATTCAAACCTGTCAATCTTGCTAGCTCTGCTCTTAGGCAGAGATGGTAGAGATTCCCGAATAAGCGGTCAAAACGAAATCGAAAACTTTGGCAATCAATACATCAACGATTAATTCGCTTCGTGAAGTAAGAGCATATGATTTCCCACGTTCATGCGTTTTTCGCCGCAGCTCCGCTCGCGGCCATTGCACTGGCGGTAGCAATTGGCTACTTGGGCGGCAAGATTCGTTTTGGCACATTTGTTCTCGGTCCAGTAGCAGCGACGTTACTGGTGGCAATCGCAATCGGGCAGGTTGGAGTCGATGTGTCAGGACAGGTCAAGACGTTCGCCTTTGCCCTCTTCATCTATGCTCTCGGCTACATGATAGGACCGCAATTCGTAAGTGGCTTGGGCAGGGGCACATTGCAGCAGGTGCATTTGACGCTTGTTTCGACGATCGTGGTTGTCATTACCGTATGGGCACTTGCGAAAGGTTTCGGACTCGACAAAGGCAGCTCAGCCGGTGTATTGGCGGGCGGTGCAACGGAATCGGCAGTGATTGGCACCGCGAGTGATGCCCTGGCTGCTTCGTCTTTGCCTAAAGGAGAAGTCGCGCGAATGACCGCAAACATCGGGGTTGTGTATGCGATCACGTACCTTTTCGGAACATTCACGGTCATCTTTTTCGCCTCCAGCCTGGCGCCGAAAATGCTTGGGATTGATCTGGCCACGGCCTCTCGTGAATATGAACGGGAACTCGGTGGAGGCAAACCACAGGTCGTCGGCGGTCAGGTCGCGGTTCTTCGCAACATCGATGCGCGGGTGCACCAGGTTAGTTCCGAATGCTCTGGACGCACCGTGGGGGAGCTGGAACGCGAAATGGACGGAGTTGTCATCGAACAAGTCGTTCGTGGCGCAACTGCCATCGCGGTGGAGCCAACTTTAGCACTTCGGGTTGGCGATCGAGTAGCCGTTGCGGGACAGCGCGGGCAAGTAATTCAGCGCGTGAGCGTTCTGCTTGGACCCGAGAGCACCGATTCCTCTGGAATGAATCTAGTTGTAGAGGCGCGCGAGGTAGTGCTCACCAGCAAGAAGATCGCAGTTCGAACCATCGGCGAACTTCGCACCTCAATGGATTCTCAAGCTCGCCGCGGTGTATTTCTTGCCGGAATGACGCGAATGAACGAAGCGCTTCCTGTTCTTCCAGATACAAAGGTAGCGATTGGCGACGTCGCGCGGATCGTTGGTGCGCCTGCGGATGTCGAACGAGTATCGAAATCAATCGGTTATCCCGTACCACCTGCGGACAAAACAGACTTTCTGTATTTCGGCCTCGGACTCTTCAGCGGTTTCGCCTTGGGAATGGTTGGAGTCCCCTTTGCCGGCAGTCTGTTAGGACTCGGCACTGGCGGAGGATGTCTGATCGCTGGTCTGATCTTCGGCTGGCTGCGAGCAAAGCGTCCAACCTTTGGACAGTTGCCATCGGCGGCCGCACTTTATCTCAAGGATTTTGGACTCACCGTATTTGTAGCCTGCATCGGATTGGCGACTGGCCCCGAGGCGATCAAGCAGATTGTCAAGTACGGCATAGCTCTTCCTGTCGCGGGAATTGCAGTCTCACTGGTTCCGGGTCTTTTTTGTCTTATCTATGGAAAGTACATATTAAAGATGCACCCTGTGCTCCTGTGTGGTGCACTGTGCGGCCGTCAGGCGAGTACGCCAGCCCTCAACGCGGTAACGCTCTCCGCAAACAGCAACGCGCCTGTCTTGGGCTACACCGTCCCGTATACGATCGCGAACGTGTTGCTGACTTTGGCTGGTCCGATAATTGTAATGGTCACGTAGTAGCAAGCACCCGAATCGTGCCTTGGTGTTCTCGTCGCGAAGCGGACGCGTAGGCGCCCGAGTTTCCTTTAGGTATTCTCGTAGCGAAATGGAAGCCACCGATCCAAGCCCTGACGTCAAAACCAAAATGTGAACTGTCAATTCTGACAGTGGTCGACAACACTCGTGATAAATGCCGACAGTTCCAAATCGGCATTATCAACTTCAAAGTGTTACCTTTTTCTCTTGTTCATATGCTTGCTCCACCTGTCATTCAATTCGGTATGTCGCACGGTGATCCGCCGTTGCTCGGTTGGCAACGGAGAGCAGGATTTGCTGATCACTGTCATGAATGGGTAGCTTCGCGAGTCGTTTTCTCGGTCGGAACAGGGGGCGGATCGCTCGGCGCGGCGGCTAAAGATTCCCGTGATGCTAAGATTTCGCATCTTCCCCGTAGGGTGGACCAATTCCAGCAACGTCAATCAGAAAAAGGACCGAGCACTAAGGAGGCACTAGTATGCGGCACATTTCCTTACGCGCATTGGCGGTTATCACTCTGCTGCTGGCGGAAATTGCGGTCGCAGGAACGCCAAACCGCGTCACCATTCTGTATGATTCCTTCGGTAAATCTCCGACACTGACCATGGATTGGGGGTTTGCGGCCCTGGTTGAGTATGGTGGCAAACGCATCCTGTTCGACACGGGCAACGATGCCCAAATCTTTGAGCACAACGTAAAGGCTGTGGGTGTCGATCTGCGAAACCTCGATTTTGTCGTTATGTCGCATCGACACGGTGACCATATGGGCGGTTTGGCCTACTTGCTCAAGGTGAACCCTACCGTCAAAATCTATGCGCCGAAGGAGAGGTCCGGAGTCTACGGCGACGACCAGCCCAGCAGTACGTGGTATCGCAAGGACCCGTCTCTGCCCGCGGAACAGCGGTATTACAGCGGCGCGCCACCCGAAATCATACACATGGGAGAGGCCTGGCCCAGCGCCAACTTTCAGCTGATCGACAAGAACATCGAGGTTGTGCCAGGTATGTATCTGATTGCGCTGGTATCCGACATGCCCGGTACGCTGGAATTGCGTGAGCTTTCGCTCGCTATCCGCACACCTGACGGCCTCGTGCTAGTAGTCGGTTGCTCGCATCCTGGGGTGGAGCACATCGTGCAAGAGGCCAGTGCGATTGATCCTCACATCACTCTCCTGTTCGGCGGGCTGCATCAGATCCAGGCACCGGATCCTGAGGTTGAGCGTATCGCCAGGGTGCTGCACGACCAATACAAACTGGATCGCATAGCGCCGGGACACTGTACCGGCGAGCCAGAGTTTGCCGCCTTGAAGAAGACCTTTGGCGACCACTACTTGTACGCGGGCGTCGGATCAGTAGTTGATCTGCCTAAGTGAACGCGGCTAGCGTCCAGCTTTCGCGCAGCGCTAGACGCCTCGGATTTCGCCCGAGTGACGGGCAATTCGGAAGTAATCCTGATGCTGGATTCCAGACCTTTAGCGAGTTCACATCGCGATCTTTTGGGTTACCAAACCAAAGTCCTCGCGCGGGCTGACGCAGAAAGAATTCGTGTGCGTGGAGCACCGCGCAGGGTCGTGAGAGTCTTCCGCCTGACGTATCGCAAGATAGCATCTGTTTCGAGGTACCAGAATTTTGCCGACCTGGGCTGCGCCCAAAGAATTACAACGCTGCTGCAGGATTGCTCACTGGTTCTCTTGTTTCTGCAGGCTGGGAATTGTGGGCCTAGGCTGTCCTTCCGTTTTGAAACCCGCGGGAAATAAAGAGCTTCCCCGCTGAACCGCCGGCTTCTCTTCCTCATCCCGGATAACGTGGCCGCTGGCATTGGTGTCCTGTCGAATACCAGTCACCTGCCATGAGACTTTCACTTTCGGTTTGTCGGTCTTGATCGTGAAGCGATTGTTCCTCATCTCAGATGCAACGATCGCCTGCGCGAATTGGCCGATGACGGTGAGCTGGTAACGGAAGTCCCGGTTCGGGCTCTCGACGTCGCCGGGCATAACGACAACTGCCTCGCCGCGCTCGTCGGTGGTGACGTCGCCAGCAAATACGTTCGTCGTATCCGACGAACCAAGCGCAAAACTCGTAGTTTTCAGGGCGGAAGTACTCGGGTTTTCCTTCTGCGCGAGCTGCTTTCGAAGTTCGTCAATCGTCTTTTCTTGTTCCTGAATTGCGCGGATCACGACCGGCAAGAGACCGATGTAGTTCATGCTCAGCAGACTGTCCTTGCCTTCCCCCTGCACGATCAATTCAGGAAGCAGAGGTTGAACCTCTTGTGCGATGAGTCCGAGTTGAAGCCTGCCGGTGTTGTTGGTCTTCCAATTCCAGGTGACCGGGCGAAGGCGCAGGATCTCCGAGAGACCATATTTCAGTTCCGCGACGTTGGTCTTCAAGCGCAGGTCGGAGGGATTGGTAAATGTTCCCGGCACGCTTACCGTGTCGGTGAGCCGGCCCAGGACGATCTTGTTGCTGGCATCCACTGCTGCGCCCGCTCCGATCGCAGTGGCAAACGAAAGGCTATTCACTCCTAAGGGCATGCCGGCGTTCGCGCCCACCGCGGTGTTATTGCTTCCGCTCTTGTTGAATTGACCTGCTTTCTCGCCAATAAACACATTATCTGAGCCGGTGTCATTGAAACCGCCAGCAGTGTCTCCAATGAAGTTGTTCTCAAATCCCATGGTGTTGGCTCCGCCAGTGCCAAATCCGATGAACGCGTTGCCGTAACCAGAGGAGTTGTGGATGCCAGTGCCGAATCCGAAAAAGGCATTCCCGAAACCGGTGGTGAGAAACTGCCCAGCATAAGTGCCAAACATGGCATTCTCATACCCAGCACCCACCACGCCCGCTTGTCCCAAGCCCGCCTGCGCGCCGAAAAATGAATTCTCATAGCCGTCTTTGTTGTTCTGTCCGGCGTCAAAGCCAAAGTAGGCATTGTTGAAGCCACTTTGCGCAACCCCAAATGCAAACCCCGTAAAAACATTGGCCGAGCCTGCATTCAACCCGGCGAATAAATTGCTTGTGCCGTCGAGAGTATCGCTTTCAGCAATCAAACGGTTATTACCCTGGTTGTACTGGGTGACGGCGTTAAAGATGTTGGCCGTGCCGGTGCCATCGATATTGAACTTCGCTCCAGCTTGCAGCGTGTCTTGGTTCAGGATTCCGTTGCTCGGCGGCACGGCGACGGCGATGGACAATGTGTTTCCAGCAGGCGAGATGGTTACATTCGGGCTGCCTGCTGCCAAGACGACGTCGTTGTTCAGCCCGTTCAAGCTCTTCACCACCGGACCCGCGGCGCCACCGGCGGCCGTGAGCTGGGTTGAACCGTCGGGAAACTTGATT
>Ga0207110_10160_pt1 | contig 16913 bp, 14 predicted proteins | sample Alteio_BWMinHeat_74_FD_153582 | JGI IMG/M metagenome (GOLD analysis project Ga0207110, IMG submission 153582) | Enriched cells from forest soil in Barre Woods Harvard Forest LTER site, Petersham, Massachusetts, United States -... | ecosystem: Environmental > Terrestrial > Soil > Temperate forest >...
TCCGCTGGTGGAGAGACATTCCTTCGAGTCGGAGGAGCGCGGCGGAAAAGCCATCACCCTTGTCGAGCTCCAAAAATAAAAAGTGGAAACTGGAAAATCGAAAGTAGAGAATAGATTTCCACCGACCCAGTGTCAGAACAGGTGTGAGCCAGCGCGCTTTGGTATACTCCCGGCGTTCCTTTTGCCAATTCACAACGAGGTGCCTCGATGAAATTGCTGCAAAATTCCACGTCGCTTGCAGAAGCGGCGAGTAAAACGAAGCGGCTGCTGGTGTTTTTCGGTGTCGCCCTGTTCCTGCTCGCAGGAACGGCGTGTTCCGTCAGCGCGCAGGCGCCTGCGCCGAAGCGGACAGTGGTTCATCCAGGGCGCGTGCTCAACGTGCGCACCGGGGAGTTGCGCGCAAACCAGGCCATCGTCATCGAGGGCGACAAAATCGTGCGAATCGCGGCGGCCAGCGAAGTCAACGCCGCAGCGGGCGACGCCGTGATTGATCTTCCGGAGGCCACTTTGCTGCCCGGCTTGATTGACATGCACACCCACTTGACGTTCGATCTGGCCTCGCTCGGCTACCAGGGGCTCTCGATTTCGACGGCACGCGAAGCGCTGCACGGCGCGAGGAACGCGAAGCGCACGCTTGAAGCGGGGTTCACGACGGTGCGCAACGTCGGCGCGAAGGATTATGCGGACATCGCGCTGCGCGATGCCATCAATGACGGCGATGTGATTGGGCCGCGCATGGTGGCGTCCGGGCCCGCGCTCGGAATTACCGGCGGTCATTGCGATGAAAACCTGCTGCCGCCCGCGTTTCATCTTCAGGGTGATGGCGTGGCCGACGGCGTCGAGGCCGTGCAACACAAAGTTCGCGAAGTCATCAAATACGGTGCGGACGTAATCAAGATTTGCGCCACCGGCGGCGTGGTTTCCAAGGGCGATGACCCGAATGCTTCGCAGTTTACCCTCGAGGAGATGAAAGCCATCGTGGCGGAAGCGCACCGGCTGGGGCGCAAAGTCGCGGCACACGCGCATGGCGCGGAGGGCGTGCGCTGGGCTTCGGAGGCCGGCGTGGATTCGATCGAGCATGGACACTATATGGATGATGCGGCGATCGCGACGATAAAGAAAAACGGGACGTACCTCGTGCCCACCCTCTTCTTGACCGAATATATGCAAGAACATCTGAAGGACAGCGGCATGCCAGAGTACTCCAAGCAAAAAATGCGCGAGGTCGCAGCGGCCGCTCCGGTGAACGTCAAGAAAGCGTTTGACGCCGGGGTGAAAGTTGCGTTCGGCACGGACGCGGCGGTGTATCCGCACGGACTGAATGCGGGTGAATTCCACGTTTATGTGAAACTGGGCATGACGCCGCTAGCGGCCATTCAGACAGCAACGATCAATGCGGCTGATTTACTTGGCCCGAAGTTCCAGGTTGGCATGCTGGAGCCCGGCAAATTCGCGGACATGATCGCAGTGGATGGCGATCCGACCAAGGACGTCACGATCCTCGAGCACGTGAAATTTGTCATGAAGGGCGGAACAGTCTATAAAAATGAGTACACGATGAAATGAATGATCGTCACTGAATGGCAGAAGCAGGATCATTTGCGGAGAAAGTAAAACAACAAGCCGACATCGTGCGGGTTGTCGGCGAATATGTGCGCCTGAAAAAGAGTGGGCAGAATTTCACCGGGCTGTGTCCATTTCACGCGGAAAAATCACCGTCGTTTGCCGTACATCCCACAAAGCAGATTTACCATTGCTTTGGTTGTGGCGTGGGCGGGGACGTTTTCAAGTTCGTGATGGAAATGGAAAAGTGCCCATTTCCCGAGGCCATTCGCATTGTCGCGGAAAAGTGCGGGATTTCAATCCCGCGGCCGAAAGAGCGCTCGCCGGAAGAGCGAAAAGAGAATCAACAGCGGTCGGTGCTGGTGGAGACGCACCGCGAGGCGCAGACTTTTTTCGTGAAGCAACTCGAAGGCACGCTGGAAGGCAAGGCCGCGCGCGCATACCTTGAAGATCGCGGATTGGATAAAGAAACAATCACGCGCTTCGGAATCGGCTATGCGCCCAGCGGCGGCGACGTGTTGCTGCGGCACTTGAAATCGAAATATAACGAAAAACTGCTGGTGGATTCAGGGCTGGTTTCGCGCGATCAAGGTGGACGTCTTTTCGACCGCTTCCGGCGGCGCATCACGTTTCCCATATCGAATGAGTCGGGGAAGATTGTCGCGTTTGGATGCCGCGCGCTGGGCGACGATCAGCCGAAGTATCTGAATTCACCGGAGACGCCGATCTATTCGAAGAGCAACCTGCTCTATCACATGGACCGCGCCAAAGAAGGCATCCGGCGGCAGGACTTCGCAATTCTGGTCGAAGGTTACATGGACGCCATCGCTGTGGCGCGCGCGGGGATCAGCAACGTGGTGGCCAGCTGCGGGACGAGCCTCGCCGAGCCGCAAATCAAGCTGTTGGGGCGTTTCACGCGCAGGGTCATAGTGAATTACGATCCCGACGCGGCCGGTCAGACGGCGACAGAAAGATCGCTCGTGCTCCTGCTCGAGCAGGATTTTGAAGTGCGCGTGCTCGCGCTGCCTCCGGTGGGGAACAAGAAAGCGGATCCGGATCTGTTTATCCGCGAAATGGGCAAGGACGCGTATCTAAAGTTGCTGAAGGAAGCGCCGCCGTACGTGGATTACTTGATCGCGCGAGCGCGGCAGATGGATTTGACCACCGGCGAAGGAAAACTGCGCGCGGTAAATTTCCTTTTGCCCTACGTACAGAAAATTCCGAATCGCATTTTGCGTTCCGAATGGGCCACGCGCATCGCGCAGCAACTTCGTTTGGACGAGCCGGTGCTGCGCGCAGCGCTGAGCAAGGCGGCCTCGGAGCGGCGCAGCGAAGTAAAAACTCAGCCGGAGCTGGTGGGCCGCGCGGCCAAACCGGTCGAACGGCGATTGATTCGCATGCTGGCAGAAGCCGAGGGCTTCCGGCACGAACTTGCCCAGCAGTTGCAAAATGCCCGCCTATATCACGGCCTGGAGACGGAGAAGATCTTCGCGGCCCTGGTTATCGCCAGCCTGGCGGGCCAGCCGCTGCAGGCCACCGAGGTGGCCGCCGTTCTCGAGGAGCGCGACCGGCGGTTGCTCTTCGAAATCCTGTTCGAGGAAGCCAACGAGCCGACTTGGGAGGAAGCGCAAAGCTGCATCGAGGCGCTGCAGCACCGCCAAGCCGAACACGAACTCGCCGAAGTCCAGCGCAGCATCGAGGCTAACCCGCCCGCCCCGGAGATGCGCGGTCTGCTGGAGAAGAAGCAGGACTTGATGCGGCGTCTCGCCGCGGCAAGGTAAGCGTCGGTCGTGTGAGCCAACTGGCTTGGGCGGATTGGTGGCCCCCCTCCCCCGGTTTTTTGTATGTGTTGATTCTAAAGAGTTTAGAGACTTAGTAAGTCGTTTAGTTTCAACACTTACGAGATTGTCCAGATGTGTTGATTCTAAAGGAATTGGCTCGGAACGCGATGAACCTGTCGTCAGTTGCGCATGCTGATGCAGTCCGACACCGCCGGCCCTGCAAAACCGTAAGCCAGATGGATTGCAAGAAAGGATTGCGCAGGTTTACCTAGCCGATAGTATACGCTAAGTGCATAAAAAGTCAAGGGAAAAGACCGAGGCTCCTGGGTATCCGACTTCCGAGGCTCGAAATAAGCGGGACATTCCATGCTTAAATGGATTGCGCAGCTCGCGGGCTTACAGTCTTCCACACATTTCCACTAATTAAAATGTTGACGCGGCGGGACTTAAACGTGTAGCGTAATAGGGTTTCGCGGGAAACGGAATTGCCGTTACGCGCATCTATATAGGTGTGTTTAGCGGCGGGTTTCCAGCCCCAGACAGTGCGGAACGCGGGCAACGCACGGGGCCGACGGCGAGCAAGCGGCGCGGCGCAGAGGTTTTCAATCAAAAAAGCGAGCAATATTCCGGGAGAAATCCCCGTGGTTTGCGCCTGCGCGCCAGCCTGCCTGTATCTTTGCCGGTAAGCACAGTCCGGGCCATGCCGGGCAGCATTTGGGACAGCGGTTCGATTTTGGGAGGAATTTGTGGCAGCAGTAGGTCTTGAAGAAAAATATGACGCGGTAAAGCAGCTCATTGCCGTTGGCAAAGAGCGCGGCTACCTGCTCTACGACGAAGTAAACGATTCGCTTCCGGCGGAGGTGCATTCCTCGGAAGAGATCGACGACCTTCTGACGACATTTGAACGGAACGGCATCGAAATCTACGAGGACCAGGCCTCGGCGAAGGCCGCGCGCGCGGTGGAAGTTTCCGCGGAAGCCGGCGACCGTGACGTGGTCGTCAAGGACGACGCGCATTCCGACGAAGGCGGGAGCGATCTCGACCTCACGCCGGGTTCGCTGGAAAAGACCAATGATCCCGTGCGCATGTATTTGCGGGAAATGGGCACGGTGCCGCTGCTGACGCGCGAAGGCGAAGTCACCATCGCCAAGCGCATCGAGCGCGGGCAACTGGTGGTGATGAAGTCCATCACGCGCTCGCCGATCGTCATCAAGGAATTGATCGCCGTCGGCGACGATCTGCGCAAGGGCGTGCGGTCCATCAAAGAGATCGTGCAATTTGACGACGAAGAGCTGACCGAAGAGAAAATCGCGAACAAGACGAAGCAGACGCTCAAGTACATCGACAAGATCGCGAAACTCTACGACACGGCGCTGAAGCAGGCGACCAAGCTCGACAAAACCCTGAAGTCCAAGAAACGGTCGTATATCCGCGCGAAGTGGGACGTGGCGCGTACGCGCGTGGAAATTTCCGTCGCCATTCGCGACATTGATTTCAATCCTTTCGAGAAGAAGCGGCTGATTGACAAAATGCGCGGCACCGTCGAGCGGCTGCAATCGCTCGAGCGCGAAGCCGGACGGCTCGAACGCCGCGCCGATGTGGCCAAAGGCGACGTGGCGGCGGAAGCGCGCAAAGAACTGCGCACGCGCCGGACCGAGCTGAAGGACATCGAAGAAGCCAGCGAAGTCGGGCTGACCGAGCTGAAGCGCACGCTGACGTTCATTCACCGCGGCGAAGCGGAAGCCGAGCAGGCCAAAAAGGAATTGATCGAAGCCAACCTTCGCTTGGTTGTTTCCATCGCCAAGAAATACACCAACCGCGGATTGCAGTTCCTCGACTTGATTCAGGAAGGCAACATCGGCTTGATGAAGGCCGTGGACAAATTCGAGTGGCGCCGCGGCTACAAATTCTCGACGTATGCGACGTGGTGGATTCGGCAGGCCATTACCCGCGCGATTGCCGACCAGGCGCGCACGATTCGTATTCCTGTGCACATGATCGAAACGATCAACAAACTGGTGCGCACGAGCCGCCAGCTCGTGCAGGAACTGGGCCGCGAGCCGACTTCGGAAGAAATCGCCAAGCGCATGGACATTCCGGTGTCCAAGGTGCGCAAGATTTTGAAAATTGCGCAGGAGCCGATTTCGCTGGAAACGCCGATCGGGGAGGAAGAAGATTCGCATCTCGGCGACTTCATCGAAGACAAGGCCGTGGTTTCGCCGTCCGACGCGGTCATCAACCTGAATCTGAAGGAACAGACGTCTTCGGTGCTGAAGACGCTGACGCCGCGCGAGGAAAAAGTCATCAAGATGCGGTTTGGTTTGGACGACGGCAGCGAGCACACGCTGGAAGAAGTCGGCCAGTCGTTCGCGGTCACCCGCGAGCGTATCCGCCAGATCGAGGCGAAGGCGCTGCGCAAGCTGCGGCATCCTTCGCGGTCGCGCAAACTGCGCGCCTTCCTCGAAGGCCCTTCGCGCGATTACCTCTAGAAGGTTCAGAACAACTCAGAAACAAAAGCGCCTCCGGACATTCCGGAGGCGCTTTTATTTGGCATGAAATTCGGCAATGACCTCAATCAACCCGACTATGTTTTGGTTGAACTCAGTCAATTTCTCGGCAGGTATCCAATACTCGAGGTGGAGCGATCCACCTACTTTTTGCACTGTAAATTGCGAAAGGAACTCTGTCTTAACGGCAAAGCGCGTGACATATCCTGTCTTCGATTGTGAGTTCTTCGCGTTCCAGTCGCGCGCGATTTGAGTTGCGTACTCCTCATTAAGCACCGGATAGAAAATGGGTTGGCCAGGAAGGCGACTCGGAAAGGCGCGATATCCTGACTCGGCGATCAGGCGCAATTCGTTCTCTCCGACGGGACGGAACAAGATCGTGTTTTCTGCCAATCGTAGATCCTGCCGATACTGCCTTAGCCGGGCAGTTCGACGTAAGTGGAATAGGTCCTCGGCTCTGGTATTGCTTGCCCTTCCTCTCGCAGTCCGTCGAGATGAAACGCTATCGCCTCCCGCATGTTCTGCTCGACCTCTTCCCTCGTATGGCCAGTAGAAACGCAATCAGCAAGATCCGGGGAGTAGGACGAAAAGCCAGTCTGTGTCGGCTCGATAACGATCAAGTACTTTTTCACCATTTCGACTTTGCCTCAGTCCCGCCTGCTGCTCCAGAGTAGCTCAGTTATTCCGGCAACGTATCCGCTACTTAGGGCTGTGGGAGTCATTCTCAGGTGTCCGGCCGAAGCGACTGAACAGCCGGGCGATCCAGACAATCGTGAACACCAAAAAGCCCGCGAGGATGTACCACATGCGGGAAGCGTCCGGGCGGTTCTCCGGATGCAGATTGGATTGAATCGCGTAGTCGAACGTAAGAAGGATAATCAGAAAGACGGCGCAGCCGAACCAGGCAAAATAAGTTTTCATGAACTCCATCGCCTCCGCGAGGTGTTCGGGCGCGAGCCAGTAGCGTTTGTTCGGAAGGTTGACAAACTCGGGTGGAATCACCGAGATAATTCGTGGGATGGCAAATCCAACCACGGCCGCCAGAACACTCACGCCAACAAACATGCTAAAGAAAACGGATTTCGTTTGCCAGCCGTTGGCTACGCCGCGCGCGTTGAAGTGCGAGGCCACAACATGAGGCAGTTGCGGATAGTAAGAGGAAAAGTGCGCAGCCGCATAAACCGCCAGCAGAACGAACAAGAATTTGGGCAGCCGCGAGTTCATCGAATCCTCTTTAGCTGAAGGCTAACCGATGATTTGGTGCGACGGCAATAGACCTCGGTGTTACTTTTTCAAGTCAGTCAATGCAAAGTGCACCGCACGCGTCCCGGTGTGATATCTTCATCATCAACCCCTCCTGGTTGTCGCATACTAGACTTGAGCTTGGATCTTCGAAAACGGGAAACGATGAAAATAAAACAAAAAATTGCCGCGATTGCGCTGCTCGTGCTGTTGGGCGCCGTTGCCTATGGATTGTTCCACACCGATAGGCCGGCCAGCGCGCCCCCGATGAACGCCAAGACCGCCTCCGCCGGAGTGGCGCAGGCACCCATGGTGGATCAAACGCCGCTGCTAACCGCGCAGCGGCTCGCGCAGATGCCGACAAGCACCGAGGAAAAGACCTACGCTGAGGAAGCCCTGCGGATTGCCGATCACGAAATGGATCTTGCCTTCGCTGCCGCGGTTCGTGACGCCGAGGAGCATCCACCGGCATTAAGCGCCGAGGCCAAAGAGATACAAGCGCGGCTGCAGCACGCGGAGAAAGCCCTCGAAGTGGACAAAGCGGAGGTCGCGCGGCTCACAGCGGCGTCCGAAAAAGCCCGCGAAACGCAGAAGGATGTACTGGATAACCAGCTTGATGTTGCTAAAGCGCAGATGGAGCTGGATCAGGATGAAGTGGACGACGCGAAGCAGGATCTGCTCCGCGCCGGCGGCGATCCCAAAGGCAGGATCCAGGCAATGGTCGAAGAGCATGAAGCCGCTTCGCATTCCGCGGATACCACCCATGTTGCAGTCAGCAATGCCGTCGACCGGACCGGCCTGATTCACCGGTTTCAGCAATGGCTGGTGCTCCATCGAAAACAATTGTTATTGTGGCAGGCCAAGCGAGAGGCTGAATCCGCTGCCGCTTTTTTCTCGGCAAGGCATGATGCGCGGGAAGCGCACATCACCGCAAGCAAGACAAAAGCATTGCCGGTGGAGGGGCAGACCAACCCTGGACAAGCGGAGGTAAGCAACAGGCCGAGCGCAAAGCTTAGCCGTGAAGAGTCGGCGGCGCTTATTGAGGCCACAAAGCGGCGCTCATCGGATGCAAAGGCTCTGGCCTCCCTGAGTAAGCGCATTGATGATCAGAAACAGCTTGCCGAGAATTACGGCAAATGGATCGAAGTCATCGCGGCAGAGCAAAGAACCGTGGTGCATGGCGCGCTGATCGGGCTTAGTTTCATTCTTGTAATTCTGCTGATTGGAATCTTCTTCGATAGCTGGCTCGAACGGGTATTGGGCAAAACATCCCTGGATCGCAGGCAAGTTGAAACGATGCGCACGCTGACGCGCGTGTCGGTGCAAGTGGCCGCGGTGCTCTTTATTCTGCTGGTAATTTTCGGGCCGCCGAGCCAGCTCGGAACGATTCTGGGACTTGCCGGCGCGGGCCTTACCGTGGCGCTTAAAGACTTCATCGTTGGTTTCCTTGGCTGGTTCGTGCTCATGGGCAAGAACGGCATTCGCCTGGGCGATTGGGTGGAAATCAACGGCGTGACCGGCGAAGTGGTCGAGCTTGGAATGTTCCACACTGTTTTGCTGGAGACCGGTAACTGGACCGATTCCGGCCACCCGACGGGGCGGCGCGTGACGTTCACGAACAGCTACGCCATCGAAGGCCACTATTTCAATTTCTCGACCTCCGGGCAGTGGATGTGGGATGAATTGCAGATCGTACTTCCCACTGGCCAGGATCCCTATCCGGTTATCGATGCGATTCAAAAGAAAGTGGTGGAAGCGACATCCGAGAGCGGCAAGCTGGCCGAAGAAGAGTGGAAGAGCGCGGCGAGTTCGCGCGACATGAGCGCGCTATCCGCCGCGCCCGCCATCAACGTGAAGCCGGTGGTCGGCGGCGTGGAGATTGCCGTGCGCTACATCACTAGGGCGAATGAACGCTACCAGCTGCGCGCGAAACTCTACCAGGCCGCGGTCGACCTCCTTGGAGGGAAAGCGCCCCAGCTTGCTGCTCCGGAAAAACCGGCCGCCGGGCCCGCGTGAAATTTTTTTCGCGAAGTTTACTCCGCGCTGCTGCGGGCGCGCACTTCTTCCGAGGTAAGTCCATAGAGCGGCGGTGTGGCCACGCCGAGCATGCTGAGATAGAGATAGATTTGGCCGCGGTGATGGATTTCATGCTCGGGCATCAGCCGCAGCCATTTCCATTTCGTGATGTGCGCGCCGTCGGGCGTCTCGCACCTGCGCTGCAGTTCTTCATCGCTCAGCTTTGCGAAAATCTCCATCGATTCCGCGTGCAGTCGCTCCATGAAAGCCATCACGTTTTCATAGCCGTCCGCCAATTCTTTTCCGTGCGAAGTATAGCGGCTCCTGCGTCCCTGCAAGTTTTCGGCCCACATAAAGCGCTCCGCCACGACTATGTGCCGCAGCAAATCGCCGAGCGTGAATTTTCCCGGCGCGTACGTCCAGTCCAGTTTGTCCGCGGGAATGCAGCGCGCCACACGCATGGTGCGCTCGCGCACATTTCCGAAATAGTGCAGAAACGGCTGAATCGTGCGGATTTCCATGCAGGCCTCACGCGAGAGAATGTTCCAATGCCAGAGTTTATCGTAAGAGCTGGCGCGCGCGAATGGCGGAGACGGTGGCGCCAGTGTAGAGCAGCGCTAGCAGCGCGTATCCCGCGATAAGTCCCGCGCCTTGCGCCACCCAGCCTAGGGCAACACTCATCAACAGCTGCACCACGGTCGTCAGAATGGCCATGGCGGATTGCGTCCGCCCCATAAAATGCCGCGGCACGATGCTCATCAGCGAAGACTGCGCCACCACGCCGCCCAGCGCGCGGCAGAATCCAAACACGATCTGCATTGTTACGGCACCTGCGACAAACGCAACGAACGGCGCCGCCATGTGGCCTGCGGCGAGCCCGGCGCACACCGCTACGTAGAGCGGCATGCGCAGCCGCTGCGGAAGCTGGCTGGCAATCAGACCGCCGATAATTGCGCCCGTGGCCCAGCCGGCTTCCAAGAAACCGAGGCCGCGCGCGCCGGCGTGAAGAATGTCGTTTGCCAGCGCCACGAGAACGACGTTTGCGCTTACCACGCCGGCCATCATGATCGAATGCGTGATGCCCAGCGCCAGCACGACCGGCTGCTCGCGCAAATACGCGAAGCCTTCCTTCATGTCCGAATAGATAGCCAGTGAAAGCCCCGCTTCGGCGACCTCGGGATTCCCGCCGCTTTCCAGCGCCTCGGCGGTCGCTTCCGTGGCTTCGTTGTATTCCCGTGGATATTGGTAGCTTTCGCGCGGCGAGACGTAACCGCGCCGCACCTGGTACAAGCAATAGGCTGAGACGAAATACGTCGCGCCATCAATGGCCAGAATTCCTGCGATGCCTGCGGAGTTATATAGGAAGCCGACGAAAGCGCCGGCGATGAGCATGCCGCTCTGCACTCCGACCAGCACGGCGGCGTTCGCGCCGGTGAATTGGCTTGTTGGAATGACTTCCTGCACCAGCGCGTTCACCGTCGCCCAATACATCGCGGAGCCGGTGCCGGTGATCAGCGTCATGGCATACAGATGCCAGAGCTGCAGATGTCCGCGCCATGCGATGTAAGCGGTGGCGAGAACGAAAACGCCGCGCGTCAGATCGAGCAGGACGCCCAGGTAGCGCCGGTCAAGGCGATCGATCAGCACGCCGCCGAGGAACGGCACGAATAGCCCGGGCAGAGTCATGACGATGACCTGCAAGCTGACTTTCACCGTCGAATGCGTCGCCGCGAGGATGTACCAGCTCACGCCCGCGAAATTCATGCCGCTGCCGAAGAGCGACACGAACATGGCGAAAAAGAAAAAACGGAAGCCGCGCTGCGCCCAGATCAGCTTCCAGTCCACCGTGTTTGTCGTTGCCGTGGCCATGGAACTTATTAGCTTACTATCGTATCCTCGCTCGCCAGACGTCGGCCGCTTCCGAAGGTTCACACGGAGAAGCCAACCCCGAAGCAGGGCCGCTGCGTGGAGAGGAGGTGAAGGATGAAGTGGGTTCTTTGGATCTTCGTGGTGCTCGCCGGAATTCTGATTCTGATCACGCTGACCGGATACCTTCTTTCGAAGGAGCATACGGTCACGCGCGAAGCACGCTTTCATCAATCATCGGAAGTCATCTGGAAAACCATTACCGATGTGGACGCCATGCCGTCCTGGCGCCAGGGCCTAAAGAGCGTCAAGCGCCTTCCCGATAAGAACGGGCTGCCGGCGTGGGTCGAGACAACCGGTTCCGGAAGCATTCCGTTTGAAACTGTCGTTTCCCAGCCACCATCGAAGCTCGTCGTGCGCATTGCGGATCCCAAGCTGCCTTTCGGCGGCACCTGGACGTACGAAATCACCTCATTGCCTTCAGGCACCAATCTGCGAATTCGGGAAGACGGAGAAATTTACAATCCTCTCTTTCGATTTCTGTCGCGTTTCGTCTTTGGCTATTCCGGAACGATCGAAACCTATCTGAAATCCATGGCGAAGAAGTTCGGCGAACAGCCGCAACTGGGGAATTGAACGATGGGGAACGAAGCAACTTGCAAAGTGCGGTTCGGCAAGCAGGAGTGCGAAGGGAAGGCTTTGCTCGAAACGAGCGAGATTCTCTTCCGCGGCGCGTTCCGCCTGAAGATTCCTTTCTCCTCAATCAAATCAGCAAAAGCCGTGGACGGTGAACTCCGCCTGCAGACGGCGGAAGGTTCCGCCGTCTTTCATCTCGGTCCAGCGGCCAAAAAATGGCGCGACAAAATCCTTCATCCGAAATCGCGCATCGAAAAGCTCGGCGTGAAGCCGGAGGCGAAAGTGGCGTTGCTGGGCAAATTCGAGACCGAATTCGTTCGCGAGGTAGCCACGCTCACAAAGTCCGTGAGCAAAGAGAAAGTGGCGGCTGACTCGGAGTGCATCTTCTTTGCCGCGGATTCGAAGAGCGACCTCGCTGGGATCTCCAAAATCTCTAAATCCATGCAGGGCGCGACAGCCCTCTGGATCGTCTATCCCAAAGGCCAAACGCAAATCACCGAAAACGACGTCCTCGCCGCCGGCCGCAAATCCGGCCTGAAAGACGTCAAAGTCATCGGTTTTTCCGCCACCCACACCGCACTAAAATTCGTCATCCCACTTTCGAAGAGATGAGCTTTCGCCAATTCAATTGATCAATCCCTGCCAGTTTCGAGTTTCACTTTTCCATTTTCATCTCTAAGATGGCCGCATGAGTGCTTTGCTCGAAGTACGCGGGCTCGCCGTGGAGCTGCCGGCGCCGTCTAGCCGAGCAAGTCCTCCACCAGCCGAAAGACGAGTACACCCGCGAATTGCTCTCCGCTGTTCCAGAGTTCCCCGGACTTAACCTTTTCCGAATATCACACCAAATCCTCGGCCACCCTTCTTCCTCCTGATAACGGGCCACTGAAAACTGACAACTCTTTCCCATTTGCGCTAGAATCCACCCACTGAAATTTTCTGAACTGCCCTGCGTAGTGTCATTCAGAAGCAGTGCTATGCAACCTTGTGGTGGAGGAGTCCTCGATGGCTACAACCCCTGTGCCCGCGCCGGAGGCGCAATCGACCATCAGCCCGTTCGGCCGAGTGATTGGCGTTCTTTTCTCGCCTGGAAAAACCTTTGAAGATATTGTTCGCAAGCCTAGCTGGCTCGTTCCCATCATTATTTCTACGCTGCTGAGCATCATTGCCGTCGTCGCGCTGAACCAGAGGGTGAATTGGCGCGAATACATCACCCAGCAAATGGAGAAGAACCCTCGAACGGCAAACCTATCCGCGGATCAAAAACAGCAACAGGCCGAAGTCGGTGCGAAGTTCACGGTGGCCATCGTCTATGTGGCGGGCGTGATTGTGCCCGTCTGCTTCGCGCTACTGGTGGGCCTCGTTATGATGGGCGCTTACAATCTTCTCGCGGGCGCCGGTGCGAGGTTTGGACAGTCCTTTGCCATTCTTGCGCACGTCGGCTTGGTCGGTATTATCAGCACACCCATCTTCTTGCTCGTTCTGTTCCTGAAACCGCCCGGAACCATCGACCCCGATAACCCGGTGGTCACCAATCTCGGCGCCTTGCTCCCCGAAGATTCTGCGAAATGGCTGGTGGCACTCTGCAAGTCGTTCGACATTTTTTCGATTTGGATGCTCATTCTGATCGCGATTGGTTTCGCGGCGGTGAATCCGAGGAAACTCAAAGGAGCGAAGCCCTATACGATTGCCTTTACCGTGTGGGCCGTTTTCGTTGTGATTCGCACCGGCTGGGCGTTTATCTTCTCCTGATACATTGAAGTAGGATAGGCATTCCTGCCTGGCCTCTTCAACGTGTCTCAGGCGTGGGCCGTTTTCATCCTAATGCGCCACCGCTGGGCCTTTATCTTCTCCTGATACACTGGATCCGGACAGGCAGGAATGCCTGTCCTACTTTGGGTGTCTGGTCGAAGATGAATTTTTCCTTCGAAGTATCAAAAACTGATCCCACCGGCGCGCGCCGCGGCCGACTCATCACGCCCCACGGCACCGTCGAAACCCCCTTCTTCATGCCCGTGGGCACCCAGGCCAGCGTCAAAGGCCTCACCCAAGAAGCGCTCGAAGAGCTCGGCGCGGAAATCATCCTCGCCAACACCTACCATCTCTATCTCCGGCCCGGCCATGAACTCGTCCGCAAGCTTGGCGGACTGCATCAATTCATGTCCTGGCGGCGCGCCATTCTCACGGATTCCGGCGGGTTCCAAGTCTTCAGCCTTTCGGAATTGCGCAAAGTCACGGACGACGGCGTGCGCTTCCGCTCGCATCTCGACGGCTCCGAGCATCTCCTCACGCCGGAAAAAGCCGTGGAGATTCAGCTCGCGCTTGGCTCGGACATCGCCATGGTTCTCGATGAATGCATTGAGACGCCCGCGCCCCGGCACAAAGCCGAAGCCGCTCTCAAGCGCACCACGCAATGGGCTCAGCGCGCTCGCGCTTATTATCTAAAACAAGCGGCTTACAACGGTGATCTGCCTCAATGGCAATTCGGGATCGTGCAGGGCGCCACCTTCGCCGATCTCCGCCGCGAAAGCGCCCGCCAGCTTCTCGATCTTGATTTTCCCGGCTACGCGGTCGGCGGACTCGCCGTAGGCGAGCCCCATGAAATCACTTGCGAGATGACCGCGGAAGTGACCGCGCAGCTGCCCAAGGATCGGCTCCGTTACCTGATGGGCGTCGGCCGCCCGGAACAAATCGCGGATTACGTCGCGCTCGGCATTGACATGATGGATTGCGTTCTTCCCACGCGCGCCGCGCGTCACGCGTGTCTCTATACCAGCGAAGGCCGCGTGCTCATCAAGAACGCGCGCTATGCCCAGGATCAGCGGCCCATCGATCCCAAGTGCTCCTGCAGCGTCTGCCGCCGCTACTCCCGCGCCTATCTTCGTCACCTTTTCGCTGCCGGTGAACTCACCGCCGCGATCCTCGCCACCCACCACAATGTCCACTTTTACCTTGACATAATGCGCCAAATCCGCGAGGCTATCGAGTTTGGGAACCTAGCGAATTTCTCATCAGAGATGCACGCGCGCTATGCTGTAGGTCCGGCTTGAAGGGGCTGTAGCTCAGGCCGCAACCAACCGTGGCTCAGGTCTTCAGGCCTGAGGCTTTTTGAATGCGGCAGTCGGGCGCGAGCCATCCGCGGGGCACCAAAACGAATCGAAGAGATGTCGGCAAAGTAGGAGCGCGGGCGCTGTGCCCGCGGCACCGCGTTGTTCTCTTCCGTAAGGTGCAAGGTGCTGCGGGTTCGTCAGAAGCTTTCGAGGTGGGAAGTTTGAACTAAGAACCTAAACTTATAACTTAGAACTGAGTCAAGAAATGATGGCAGCACTTCTACTTCAAGCTTCAGGCGGCGCAGGCTTCGGCGGCTTTCTAATTCCGCTCGGCCTCATGTTCGCCATCATGTATTTCATGGTGATCATGCCGCAGCAGCGCCAGCGCAAAAAGGTGCAAGAGATGCTCGGCGCTCTGAAGGCCGGGGACAAAGTGATCACCAACGGCGGCATCTACGGCACCGTTAATGGCATTGACGGCGATTCGGTCATCTTGAAAATTTCCACCGAACCGCAGGTTAAAATCCGCATCTCGCGTGCGGCGATTGCTCAGGTGGAGGCATCGGAAGATGCAAAATAAGCCCACCCTTCGGCCGCGAACGCGTCTTACTTTCTGACCATGAACCCTAATTTGAAGTGGAAAGCAGTTTTCATCCTGGCCGTCATCGTGTTCTGCATCTATTTCCTGTTCGGCTATCCGACGTTCCCGACCTCGACGGCGGCGGTGAAGGATAATTTCAGCAAGCAGATCAAGCTGGGGCTCGACCTCCAGGGCGGCACACACCTCATCCTTCAGGTGCAAGTGCAGGAAGCCATCGCCCAGGAGACCGACCAAACAGTGGACCGACTGACCACCCAGTTGCGCACGAAAAATATCCATTACGACGAAGTGCGCCGCGTGGACGACACGCACATTCTCATCCGCAATATTGATCCCCAGCAGCTCGCGGATTTCCGGGACATCTTCAACGCTCAATATGCCAGCGTTTGGGACATGTCGGCGGCCGCCGGCGATCCCACGGGCTACACGCTGACACTCAAGGCCGGCGCCATTGCCGCCATCCACGATCAGACCATGACGCAAACGCTCGAAACCATCGAGCGCCGCATCAACGCCTTGGGCCTGACGGAACCGACCATTCAGCTGCGCGGCGGGCGTAATGACAATGAGATCCTAGTGCAGCTTCCCGGGGAAGGCGATCCCACGCGCGCCAAGTCCGTTATTCAAGCTGGCGGACAATTGGAATTGAGGCTGGTGGAAGATCCCCGGAGCTACACTTCTCAGTCCGAGGCTTTGGTTGCTCATGGCGGCATTTTGCCCCCGGGCACGGAACTTGTTCCGGGGCGTTCGGAAACCCGTTCTCCTTCCGGCGTGACGGACACCGGCGAAGTTTGGTACGTCCTAAGCCGCGCCCCGATCGTTACCGGCCGCGACCTGAAACCCGCCGGCGTGCAAGAGAACCGCAATACTCAGAATCCCTCGCAATGGCAGGTGAACTTCGTTCTCACGCAAGAGGCGGCCCGCCGCTTTGGGCCCTTCACGCAGCAGAACATCGGCCGGCAGATGGCCATCGTTCTCGAGCATCGCGTTTATTCGGCCCCGGTGATCAATGGCCGCATTGATGATTCCGGCGTGATTGAAGGCAGCTTCAGCCAGGGAACGGCTCACGATTTGGCGCTGATACTGCGTGCCGGCGCGCTGCCTGCTTCGATCAAGTATCTCGAAGAGCGCACCGTCGGCCCTTCACTCGGCGCGGACTCCATCCGCCACGGCGTTCAGGCTTCCATCCTCAGCCTCGTCGTCGTCATGCTGTTTATGCTCGTTTATTACCGCATCTCTGGCGGCAACGCTGTGCTGGCCCTGATTCTTAACCTGATCATTTTGCTTGCCGTGCTTGCCCTTTTCGGAGCCGTGTTGACTCTGCCCGGCATCGCCGGAGTCATTCTGACCATCGGCATGGGCGTGGATTCGAACGTTTTGGTTTTCGAACGCATCCGCGAGGAGCTTCGCAATGGCAAATCACCGGCCTCCGCGGTCGAAGCCGGTTTCAGCAAAGCCTTTTTGACGATTATTGACACGCACGTCACGACCGTCGTGTCCGCCTTCTTCCTGTTCCTCTTCGGAACCGGGCCGATTCGCGGCTTTGCCCATCCAGTCGATGTTGGGCTGTTTAAAGAGCTCGATCATGCCGCTTTTGCTTCCCTTCCTTAGACTCCAAGGGCTGGCGGAATGTTCCCGGAGCAAAGCCGTCTAC
>Ga0207110_10161_pt1 | contig 16727 bp, 16 predicted proteins | sample Alteio_BWMinHeat_74_FD_153582 | JGI IMG/M metagenome (GOLD analysis project Ga0207110, IMG submission 153582) | Enriched cells from forest soil in Barre Woods Harvard Forest LTER site, Petersham, Massachusetts, United States -... | ecosystem: Environmental > Terrestrial > Soil > Temperate forest >...
CAACGGTGACGACGAAGGCGCGGTCCCGCCGACTGCAGCGCCGAGTCCCGGCGGCTTGCCACAAGGCGGGCGATCCGGCGGAATGGGAACCGGAGCGGCGTCACCGGTGCCGGGCTCACTTCCAGCCGGCGGCGAGCCGCCAGCTAGCGCCTCCACCGGGAACCACGAGCGCCGGTCCATCACGGCAAATACCCAGGGAATCGTGGGATCCCCGGACCTGAGATTGTCAACTCCAGGAGATGAACCGCAGGGCTCGGTGATCAGTTCGGAGAAGAACAATGTGAAACTGGAAAGCGGGACGTTGATGTTGCTAAGGGTGAACCAATAAAACTCACGAAATCCAAGAGGTTAGACAATGCGCAAAATTGCCTTCTTCTTTACCTTGCTGCTCGCTCTTTTTGTGCTGACCGCACCAACCACTGTGCTTGCTCAAGTTAGCATTTCGGTCGCATTCGGCCCGCCGCCGCTCCCCGTCTACGAGCAGCCTATTTGCCCCGGCGACGGTTATATCTGGACTCCGGGCTACTGGGCATGGGACGACGATGACGGCGACTACTACTGGGTGCCGGGCACCTGGGTGCTGGCTCCCGAAGTTGGCTACCTGTGGACACCGCCGTGGTGGGGTTGGAGCGACGGCGTCTTTCTTTTCCATGAAGGATACTGGGGGCCGCATGTGGGCTTCTACGGTGGAGTCGTGTATGGCTTTGGTTATTTCGGCGTCGGCTTCCAGGGCGGACGCTGGGACCACGACCACTTCTTCTACAACCGGTCGGTGACCAACATCAACGTCGTCAATGTTCATAACGTCTACAACGAAACCGTAGTAAACAACAACGTTACTGTCAATCACGTCAGTTACAACGGCGGTCCTGGCGGCATCGAAGCCCGGCCGCGGTCGGAGGATCGGATCGCCGAACATGACCGCCACATCGCACCGGTGCCCCTGCAATCCCAGCACATGCAGGCTGCGCGTTCGAATTCTGACCTTCGGGCCAGCGCTAATCACGGGAAACCGCCCGTCGCGGCTACTGCACGCCCGGCAGAGTTTCGTGGCGGGGCGGTCGTCGCGGCTAAGGAAGCGGGAGGGCCCTATCACGCTCCAGCGAACCGTGGCGGCAGCCAGCCGCGAAGTGGAAACGGTTCTCCGGCAGTGCATCCCAATGATCTTCCGAAGTTTCAGCGCCCTGCTCCGCCTAACACGGGGGACACCAACCGCGATCAAAAATACCAGCAGCAGCAGGACAAAATGTTCGCAAAGCAGGAGCAAGAGCGGCAGAAACTTCAGCAGAAGCAGAATCAAGAACACCAGAAAATGGAGGGTCAGAACGCCAGCCAAGCTCAAAAGCAGCAGATGGAGCAGCGACACCAACAACAGACGCAGCAAATGCAGCAGAAACACGTCCAACAGCAGCAACGGGTGCAACAACGTCAACCCCCAGGAAAACCGAGGTAGAACTCGCTGAAGAGAAAGCTCGGATGGAGAGTCCTATGGAGCAGGAGCCCCCTTTCTTTGCGATTAGGTAAGAGTTGCCCGTCAGAACGAAGCCCCTGGCACGGCGGACTCTGCCGCGTAGGTGGGATCTTCGCTTCCAAGGGAGCGCGCTCTCGGCACCCGTTGGCGGTTTCACCAACTGCGCGCGCTTCTGCAACCAGCATGGTTCAAAGCGTTTACCAGTAGACACGGGCACGGACTTCGTCTTTCCGTCGATGAAAGGAAGCGGCAAGGTGCCGATCTGTGCTTCGGGTATTCTGTCGCGTTCATTTGCGGCGAGCAGCGAAGAAAGCCGGGGTTGTTATCCCGGACGGGCATGGCTGGGGTCTAGACAACCTTCGACACAGTCTGTCTAACTGGCTGGCGAACAAGGCGAAGGAGAACCCGAAGACTGCGCAAGGCATCTTGGGTGATTCGCGGATTCAGACCACGCTCGATCTGTATGCGGACGAAGACCTCGACGAGATGATCGCCGCTCAAAACAAATTCATTGACGCGGTGGGATTCGAAAAGGAAACCGTCCAATGACGGCGTGGGTGAAATTGTGGGTTGGACTTTTGGGTGCCATTCCTTCCAACCTACTGAAAAGAATTGGCGGGGACGACGGGACTCGAACCCGCGGCCTCTGCCGTGACAGGGCAGCGTTCTAACCAACTGAACTACGTCCCCTCTTTGTTTTCTTACCGTTATTGGAAACCCGCGTATTTACTGGCTTTCCTCAGGTTCAAGCGTTTCGACAGCGTCGCCCATGTCAACCCCACAGAACCAAATTCCGGACACCATGGACACCGAGCTAAACCGCCGTCCAAAACTGTGATGCAGGCAATCACCAACCCAGAGCAGCTGTCCCTGCCCTGTCAATGAATTGTAGCAGAGCGTCGATTGATCCGTCAGGACTCGAATGCGAGCGGGGTTCTGGGACGGTTTTCGCTGTTGGACGATAGTTGGTTTCAGGTTCGCTGGCGCATAAGCGATCACTTCATACGGATTCCCGCGCCTCGAATCACGGTAAAACTCCGTCGATTCCGATTTCCGTTCCAAGATTGAAAGATAGGTTCAACAAAATGTCATGCATGAGAGACAACTTTACTGAGGCTGAGGCTTCTCTGCCTTGTTGCGACAGAGGCCCGGGACGCGTACCCCCTCTCACGGTGTCGCTTCAATGACTTGAGGTTCTAGATTTGCAGCCGCAAGCCCTGCAAACCCGGCGCCCACGATCAGGATTCTTTTCACCTATTGCCTCCCTTTGCCTCCCTTAGTAATTCACGCCGCTACCTTGTCGAAGCGCCGGTCGATCAGGCAACGCGATTCGTTACGGGAGTTCGCGACTCGACCATGGCTCGGATATCTCGGTTCTCGAAGACGACGCCTTGGCGCTCCCGTGTTTGTCGAAGCACAACATCCACCATTGCCCGGGCCAAGTCATCGGCGCGAATGACCTGGTTAGGAAACAGCACTCGGAATACCGGATAGACGGTGCGCAACAACCGGTAGCTGAAGTTCGGATCGTTCCGCGGCTCGACGGGGTAGATATACGCGGGCCGGAAAAGATAAACGTGCGGGAAGCCAGCCGCGAGCAATGCCTTCTCCGCCTGGCCCTTATAGCGAGCGAAGGCCAGCCGGCTTCGTCCTGTCGGGTCTGCGCCGCTCCCGCTCAAGAACGAGAACGCGGCGTCAGGACTGCTAGCACGAAACACTCGCGCGAACTCGATCGAGTAGTCGGCGGTTATGACACGCAGTTGGTCGTCCGATACCGACCCGGTGTACGTCCCCAGGCAATAGACCACCGCGTCCTGCTTTGAGAGTACGTCTGCGAGCGGGGAACAGTCTGCGAAGTTTTGATGCAAGACCTCTTTGAGCTTGGGGTGGCAGATGCCAAGTTTCTTGCGCCCAATTGACGTAACGCTTTTCACGTCTGAGTCGTCGAGCGCGTAGCGAAGAACGTAGCCACCGACCATTCCAGTCGCGCCTACAACGACAAGACTTTTTGGGCCGACCGCTGGATTGTTCATCGACGCATCCGAAGACGCCTGGTTTGTAGTTGTCATAAATTTCGCGGTTCTCGATCCAGCGCAATCACTCCCAAGATTCGCTCCTGAACCTGCCTACCAAAACCGCCACTGTAGTCGCTATGTAGAGAACCCCCGTCACTCCTTCCAGTGCCGTTAGTATGCGGGCCATTCCGCTGAGCGGCACGATATCGCCGTATCCGACAGTAGAGAGCGTTATCAGGCTGAAATAAAGCAGCTCGGTCTGACGGTCGGCTGAGCGATTTCCAACCTGGATTGAACCCGGAGAGAAAGCATCGATCGCTAGATAAATCGCCGCCCACAGCAACCCAAGCAATAAGTAGATGTTGACCGCAGTGTAGAGCTCCGCCTGAGCGACCGAACGAGAATTCCTGAGATACGAGAAAAGACCTGCGGCCGTGAGCCCGAAGAAGGCAGCGAGAAATGCCCATCGAACTCCGGTCAGGGTCGGGCTTGGGAATGTATTGCCCGCCACCACAAAAACCGCATTGCCCAATGCCAACAGAACCGAGGGCCACACCCACCTTTTGATCTGCGACAACCGGACAGTGGATAAGACAATTGGTATGAAGGTGACGGCCACGAGTACCAGTCGCCTCCAATTATCCTGGTTCAACACTGGAGTCAACAGAATCGCCGCCAACAAGGACAGGAGGAGCAACAAGTCCGGTCGCGATTGAACTTGCGCATTCAATGAGAAAACCTCGACAACGCACACTCGCCCACAATGATGAGGGATTTTTTGGCCGACATTCAGAACGTGCATTGACGTTCCCGAAACCAGTTTGTTCGTCGCCGTCATGACAATGCGCGTTCCTCCAGCCAGTCGACGTAGAGTAGGCGCTCTGCAAATAACCATTCACCGTCTACCTTCACAAATGTGTCGTAATAACGGAGCGCAGCAATCATCAACTGTCGCTTGTTACCGTCGACACTGAGGTGATGGGGCATGCAATAAGTTTCCCCTGTGCCTCGATCGCTGGTCAGCGTGAGGATCGTCGTCTGTCCAAGGAAGTGCATGGTGGTAGCGTACTTGTTCAGATCGGCAAACACGGGGGCAAGCTGCTCGCGCGAACGCAGTTCCTGCGATGGATTGGGATCCTTTGCGTTCATGTAGACCACGAAGTGCATATCTGCGGTAAAAAGAGCCATCTGACCTTTCGCGTCACGGCGATCGGCGCAGTGGGCGTAGGCCTCTACCAGCTCCCGGATCGCGAGGCGGTCCGCGGCTTCGTTGGGGGAGATCGTGATGTGCTTGCTCATAAGTTGGTCTCCTCGTTCGATTCGTCCCCTCGCGGCAAGACTGTCACTCTTGTAGCCGGGAAACAGTCTTGAAAAACATTGAAAGCTAGGTAACACCTTCTACGATCAGGCCTTGGTAAATCGCTCCCTTTTGACGGTGCTTGGCGACCCTTTGGTATCCTTCGCTGTAGTACCAATCCTTCGCTGCCTTTACGGTTGGGAATTTTGCTATCACGATTCCCTCTACGGGATCGCCCTCCAAGACTTCATGCTTCCCATAAGCCACCAAGACGTCGATTGGATGCCCCTGCATTGTCGCTTTAATTCCAGCCCAGTAAGTCTCAAGCTCTTTTTGGTCCAGCGTTTTTGTTCGAGTGAAAACGATGTAAGCGGACATGATTGTTCACTTTCAGGAGCCTGAAGTTGTTCGAGCACTTGGCCTAAAGCTTTCCGGATAAATGCCGTTTTCATTCGGCACCTAGGATGGCTTTTGGCTCGAGAAACGCCTCAATTCCGTATTTGCCATATTCGCGGCCTACGCCGGAGTACTTAAATCCGCCCCAGGGTGCCTGGGGATCGTCCGTCATGTTATTGATCACCACCCGGCCGGCCCGCAGCTGTGAAGCAACACGACGTGCGCGATCGAGGTCAGTCCCCAAGACAGCGGAGTGGAGACCATATTTAGAGTCGTTGGCAATGCGGATCGCTTCATCCTCGGAGTCGTAAGCAATCACGCTGAGCACGGGGCCGAAAATCTCTTCCTGGGCAATCGTCATGTCGTTCTTCACATTGACAAACACCGTGGGTTTCACGAAGAAGCCCGCTTCAAGACCCTTCGGATGGCCTTCTCCACCGACCAGCACCTCCGCACCTTCTTCAATGCCTTTGCGAATGTAGGATTCGATGCGCTCATACTGTTTTTGGGACACCATCGGTCCAACCATAATATTGGGATCCGCGGGATCGCCGACCGTGTAATTACGCATCTCGTCCCTTATGGCCCGCTTCACCTCGTCGAGCCGGCTCTTGGGCACGAGGAGCCGCGTTCCGGCTGCGCAAGCTTGACCGCTGTTCATAAAGGCCAAGACAAGAGCCGTCGGGATGGCCTTGTCGAGCGCGGCGTCGTCGAGCAGGATGGTGGGGGACTTTCCACCGAGTTCGAGCGTGACCCGCTTCATCGTCGCGGCGCCGTCGCGCATGATCTGTTGTCCGACAGCAACTGAACCCGTGAACGATATCTTCGCCACATCCGGATTGCGCACCATCTCAGCGCCGACGACGGTGCCTAGACCTGTCACCACATTGAAGACACCGTTTGGTAGTCCGGCCTCGCTCACAGCCTCAACCATTACGCGGGTCTGCAGCGAGCTCATTTCGCTCGGTTTGAGCACGACCGTACAACCAGCCGCGATAGCCGACGCAAGCTTCAGGCAAATGAACAAAGCGTTCGCGTTCCATGCTGTAATCAGGCCAGCAACTCCGACTGGCTCCATTGTGACTGTCGTCTTTCCCCAGCTTTCTTTCAACGGGAGCTTTTGAAGTGCCTCCGCCGCCGCGGCGAAAGCGCTGACACCTGACTCGACAATAAGGCGGGCGAATCTAGCTACGCCGCCGTATTCCTCGATCATGACGGCGGTTAGATCATCGACTCGGGCCGAAACGGCCTTGTGCAGTTGGTGCAAGTAACGCAAGCGTTCTTCTTTCGTTGTCCGGCCAAAATCGGCGAACGTGCGCTTGGCCGCAGCGATCGCGCGCCGCGTATCTTCCTCATCTCCAAGCGTGACGCGAGCGATGACTTTCCCGGTGGTCGGTTTGATGATGTCCATGACCTCTCGGCCATGGGACTCCACGAATGCGCCATCGATGTAGTGCGTTGTAAGGGCTTTAATTGTGTCTTTCTCAGTCATTGTTGGCATCGCGGCTTCTCCTTAAATACATCTGAATTCAGCGCTGCGTAACGTCTTTGTGCAGCGAAATCGTGTTTGCGACCTCTGTGCTAGTTCCGCTTAGGGCCCTCGGAACGAGATACCTCAACGGGCACCGGCGTGAGCAATTCCTGCATGGCAAGATCCATCGTGTCACTCATCGCCAACACCACGGCAGATACATCTCTCTTGTCGACGTTCCCAACTTTCGAAACAGCTCTAGTCCATACAGTCGCGCCGGTATCCAACCTGATCATCTGGGCGGAGATCGACACCACAACCTTGACGCCACCCTCGTAGTCAATTTCCTCGAGCTTTTCCAAGCGTCCGGTCACGAGGTAATCGGCGTCAGGTCGACCGTCATAACGCTTCACGTGCGCGAAGAGTCCGGTAGCACTAAGGCGATCCCTCATCGAGTCGGTCACAAACTCGCATGGATCAACAGCCCAGCGGTGATATGCATAGAAACCGACGGATTCCGGCGACGTCTTGAACACAATCGCTCCACGGCGAAGATAGGCAGGCGCGCCGAACTCACGAATCGCCACTGTTGCCTTGGCGTTTTCAGCCGCTGGGGGATCAGGTGGAGCCGGAAAATTGAGCGTGTAGTAACTCGGGTGGCGCATCTTGCCCGAACACCCGGCCAGGATGATCAGACTGAAAACCGCAAGCACTGTCGTGATGTAAATTCGCTTCATATTTAGCCTCCGCCGCTGCGTAAAGGTGTTTATTCCTCAATCCGAATAATTTATTTGGGTAACTTCCGGTCTTCGGGCTGTTTGACACGAATGAGGCTCCACGGCTGTTGTTTCACCGACTCGGTCAGCTGGCCCAGGTTTTCGGTCGCCGTCCGCAGGTTTTCGATCGTGTCATCAATCTTGTAATCATTCGCCCGTACGAGAACCTGCATCTCAGCCAGCAATTGCTTGGTTTGGAGCAAAGTGCTCTGCAGTTGAGCGAGGTCTTCACGGATTGGCTGGCGCACGTCGCTGACCGTATCTTTCACGTTTTGAATCGTTTCGTCAGCATGCTGGCTCACTGCATTCAACTGATCGGTGAGACGGTCGATTTTGGGCCGCTCGGTCGCGAGCATCGTGTTGACATTATCCAGAGCGGCTTGGATCTTCTGCTGATTGGCTTTGCCGGCAACGGTGTTCAGATTTGCCAGCAACGTGCGCGCATCCCCGCCGACTCCTTGCAGTTCGCCGCGCACTTCTGTAATTAACTGGTTGGCGTTGTCGGCGACGCCTGCCATTTTGTCGGTTATCGCATCCAGGCTGGCTGCCTCCTGCGACGGAATAACGGAACCCGGCGAAAGCCGACGAGCATCGTTGCTTCCCGTTGTGACGGATAGTGCAGCGCCACTCATGACGCTGACGAATCCCAGCTTGGCCATAGACTTTTCGTTCAGTGGAGTGCCTTCCTTCACGTCCAGCAGGATCTCGATCTTGGTAGGGTCCGAGGCAGCGGGCCGCACTGCCGTGACTCTTCCTACGTTGATTCCGCCGAATAGAACCTGGGCACCCGACTCCAGCCCGCCCGCGTAGTGAAGATAAGTGCGGTACGGGGCGGTGTGTCCGCTTAGCTGCGCGTTGAGCAGGGTGATGACCGTAAATGCGAGGACCGAGAAGGATCCCAAGACAAAGGCTCCGACTTTGGCTTCCGTGCTCATTGATATCCCTCCGGTGAGTTCAAATATTTCGCGAAGTGCTCGGTGACCGGTGCTCTGGTAATGTCTTCGGGTACACGGTCAAGAAACTGGCGAACCCGTGGATTCTGGCTCGCCTGGATTTCTTCTTTTGTACCGATCGAGCTGAAGGAACCCTGATAAAGCATGGCGATGCGGTCGGCGATAAGAAATGCACTGGGCAGTTCGTGGGTAACAACAATGACGGTCATGTGGAAGGTGTGCTTGAGCAGCAGAATCAATTCATCGAGTTCGGCGGCAACAATTGGGTCAAGTCCCGCCGATGGTTCATCGAGAACGAGGATTTCAGGACCCAGCGCGATCGCGCGCGCGACTGCTGCACGCTTCTTCATTCCTCCGGAAAGCTCCTGAGGAAGCAACTTGCCACGGTCCGCAAGACCGACTGCGGCCAACTTCATCCAAACCACGAGTTCAATAATGGAAGGCGCAAGACGCGTATGTTCACGCAAAGGTAGAGCGACGTTGTCTTCGATGTTTAACGAGTTGAACAACGCCGCGCTTTGGAAGGCGACTCCGATGGACCGGCGTATCTTCTTCAGCTCGGACTTTGAACAACGCACGATGTCAACTCCTTTCACGAAGACGCTGCCGGACTTGGGCTTCTCCAACCCGATGATGTGGCGCAACAGCGTGCTCTTTCCGCAGCCACTCCCGCCCAACAGCACCATGGTTTCTCCACGCTCAATGTCGAGATTGAGACCATTGAGCACTTCGCGGCCGTCGTACTCAACCACAAGATCGCGGACGGAAATAATGGGTGTCATTGTTTTGCCGTGAGATAAAAGAGCGCTGTGAAAATCGCGTCCGCAACGATGACCAGGAAAGTCGACTTAACGACAGCGCTGGTAGTCGATCGACCAACTGAATCAGGGCCTCCGTGGACGCGAAATCCTTCGAGACACCCAACCTGCGCAATAATGGTTCCGAAAACCACGCTCTTGATCATCCCCATGACCACGTCGCGCAACGCGATTGCCTCAAACACATAGTGGAGATACAACACGGGCGTCAGGTGAATGCTGAAAAACATGAATAATCCCCCGGCCAAGATGCCGCAGAGATTTGAAACGACACTTAAGCAAGGAACCGAAATCAAAGCCGCCAGATACTTCGGCGCGAGCACAAACTCAAGCGGCTCAAGAGCCATGACGCGAAGAGAGTCGAGTTCCTCGGTCACTTTCATAGTCCCAATCTCTGCCGCGAAAGCCGAGCCTGATCGGCCACTTACCGCAATCGCCGTCATCAACGGTCCAAGTTCGCGCGTGAAGCCGACTGCGACCAGGTCAACGACGTAGCGAAGCGCGCCAAAACGGCGCAGTTCCGACGCCCCTTGCATGGCAAAGATGAATCCAGTGCAGACGGCCATCAAAGAAACCATCGGGATGGCATCGACGCCGATTTCCAGCATCTGCCTTACAGCAGCCTTCCAGCGATAACGATTCCCGACAAAAGGAAGCGCCTGCCCCATTGCGCGCACTGTGGCCCACCACTGAATGTTCAGACTTCCGACATAGTCGAGGTGTTCGATTGTTCTTTCGCCAACGTTTTCGAGAATGTTCGCCATCAAGACGCCCCATTTCCGCCCGAACTTTTGTCGAACAGTGCGAGCAACCCAGCAGACTCGAACAACTGGAATACAGAACCATGCCCCTGCAAATGGAATCGGATCTCCCGATGCCTTGCCACTTTGAGAGTCTCGATCAAGGTCGCAATCCCGGAGGCTTCAATGGAGGTGACGTCAGATAAGTCCACGGTGACCGCGGGAGGGAGCGGATCGCTCAACAGGATGGCCCGCAGGCGATCCCGAACGTCCGGCGAAGAATCCACGTCAACCCGGCCCTTCAAGCGGACGATGGTGTCTGCGCCACCGTGATCCACTGCAATTTCGATAGTGCTGGTTGAACTGTCTCCACGTTGTTTCATGTAATAGCCTCGTTCGCGCGGCTGCATCACCTCACTGCTGCCACCCTCCTCCGAGTGCCTCGTACAACTGCACGAGCGCCAACAATTCGTTCTGGCGCGCCTGCACGAGGGCAAGCTCGGCCGTGAAAGCGTTGGTTTCGTTCGTCAAGACTTCCAGGTAGCCCGTCACGCCGCCCGTGTAGCGCATGTGGGAGAGGCGCGCCGCGTCCTGGGCGGACTCGAACAGAAGTTCTTCCTGCACCCGGAATTCGCGCGTCTTGCGGTACGCCACCAGCGCGTCGGAGACACTGCGAAATGCTCCCTGAATGGACTGTTGGTAAACGAGCAGCGCAGTTTGCTCCCGGGCCTCGGCCAAACGAACTCCAGAGCGGAGCTTGCCCCCTGTAAAGATGGGTTGTGCCAGCGATGCGCCGAAGCTCCAGGCTCCCGCGGGCCCGGTGAACAAATTGCTCAAGGCAGAACTTTGAAATCCACTAGTGGCACTGAGCGAAATCGCCGGAAAATAAGCGGCGCGAGCAACTCCGATCTCGGCATTCGCTGCAATCAACCGCTCTTCTGCCTGGCGAATGTCAGGGCGGCGCTCAAGCAACGCCGAGGGAAGCCCCGAAGGAACTTCGGGGGGTTGGCGTTGTTCGGTGAGAGTCTGGCCTCGGGGGACATCACCGGGATTCTGACCGAGGAGAATGCTGAGAAAGTGTTCCTGTTGCGAGATCTGTTGTTCGAGGACTGGAATCTCTGCGCTCGCCGTGAAGACTAACTGCTCCGCCTGACGCACGTCTAGCAGAGAGGTCGCACCGCCGTCTGCGAGCATGCGCGTCAGCCGCAGCGATTCTCGCCGTGAATCGAGCGTACGTCTTGAAATCTCGAGCTGCAGATCCAGCGCTCGTAGTTGGAAGTAGGCGCCGGCTACATTCGCCACGAGAGTCGAAACAACTTCACGACGGGCCCATTCACTCGCGAGCAGATTGGCTCGCGCGGCTTCCGTGGCGCGGCGAAACTGACCCCAGAAATCCAGCTCCCAAAAGGCCGAGACATTGGCTTGACCTGTGCTGGTTTCAAATTCTGGAATCAACTTGGATTGAGGCGAACGGACATCGGCAACCGCCCCACCGCCACTCAGCGTTGGAAATTGATCGGCGCGTGTGATCCCGAGCTGCGCCCGAGCTTCGAGAACCCGAGACGCCGCTATACGCAAGTCGTAATTCTGTTTTAGTGCAGTGCGGATCAGGGTGCGAAGCTGTTCATCCTGAAATATGTCCCACCACTTTTCCTCCCCAAGCGGGACTATCTGTGGCGCCGTGTCTTGCGATTGCGCTCCCTGTTCGGGAGCCTCCCCGCGGAATGAAGCAGGCACCGCGACAGCAGGTCTCTTATATCTCGGACCCACAGCGCAGCCGGTAGTCAGAAGGGCGGCGAAGCTCAGCAAGAGAATGCGAAGTTTCATATCAATCACCCTCCGCTGGTGCGATTTTCGGAGCAGCCAAGGGTTCGCTCCTCTTGCCTGCGCCGGACCACTTCTCGACGAGGTAGAAGACGGCCGGGATAAAGAAAATACCGAGGAGGCTCGCAGCCAACATCCCGCCGATGACTGCCGTACCCATGATCTGGCGTGCCACAGCTCCAGCGCCGGTAGCAGTCCACAGCGGGACTGCACCCAGGATGAAGGCGAAGGAGGTCATTAAGATTGGACGAAGCCGCAGGCGCGCTCCCGCCAGGGCCGCATCCGCTAAAGATTTGCCGTGATCATATTGTTCTTTCGCGAACTCCACAATCAGGATTGCGTTTTTCGCGGCCAAGCCAATCAACATCACCAGACCGATTTGCGAGTAGACATCGCTTTCGATCTGCACCATGTACGTTGGCAGGAAAGCGGATAGAATTGTGCGCCTCAGCCACAAAGCGGCAAACGCTCCAAAAATCGCGACGGGGGTACTCAAAAGCACGCTGAAGGGGAGAGACCAGCTTTCATAGAGTGCCGAGAGGATCAGAAAGACGAACAGAAGAGAGAACCCGAAAATCGCGGCTGGCGGAATTCCTTCCTGGGCTTTCTTTTCCTGAAAGGACATGCCGAGGTAGTCGAAGCCCATCTCGTGCGGCATCGTTTTCCGGAAAACATCTTCGAGGGCTGCCATGGCCTGGTCTGCGCTATAACCGGGAGCGGCGGCGCCATTGATTTGGGCAGCGCGATACTCGTTAAAGCGCATGGTGAATTCCGGTCCGTCGCGCGACTCGAAGCGTGTCATCGACGACAGAGGAACCATTCCGCCTTTGTCGTTGCGAACGTAAAACTGGCCAACATTTTCCGCCTGAGTGCGATAGTCGCCTTCCGCTTCGATGTAGACCTGCCATTGCCGGCCGAATCGGTTGAAGTAGTTGATGAAGTAGCCGCCCATGAATGCCTGCAGCGTTTGGTACACGTCCCTGACGGAGGCACCCTGCTTCATGACTTTTTCGCGATCCACGTCCGCGTACAGCTGCGGCACGCTCGAAAGAGAGGTGGTGCTGAGTCCCGCAAGTTCCGGGCGCTTCCGCGCCTCGGCGAGGAAGGTCTTGAGATTCGACGACAGAAACTCGAGGTCCTTGCCAGCCCGGTCCTCCAGCACGAACGTGAATCCGCCAGACGTTCCAATACCAGGGATGGCCGGCGGAGAGAAGGAGAAGGCGATCCCTTCCGGCAGCGACGACAGATCCACATTAATTCGTTGCTTGATGGCCTGGAGTTGCTCCGCGCGCGATTTCCGGTCGTCCCAGGGCTTCAGCGTCACGAAGAAGAAGGCGTTGTAGCTGGTGCGCACGAAGCTGAGCAGGCTGAATCCAACGACGCTGGTCGTATGCTCAACACCGGGTGTGTGGGCCAGAATGTTTTCGATTTTCGCGGCTACATCGTCGGTGCGCTGAAGAGACGCGGCAGTCGGAAGTTGAACGTTTACGTAGACGTAGCCCTGATCCTCATCCGGAAGAAAACTGGAAGGGACGTTGCCTCCGAACCAGGCGGCGGCAACCGCGAAGGCTGCCAGTAGAAGGAGCGGGATTGCGCTCTTGCGAATCAGGAAGCCGCAAACCCGGACATACCATTCCGTGGCATTCGCGAAGACACGATTGAACCAGCTGAAGAATGCCGCGAGCGGTCCGCGGGAAGTGGTCTTTGGACGCAGCAGCAAAGCGGCCAGCGCCGGGCTCAGCGTCAGCGCGTTGAATGCGGACAAAATAACGCACAAAGCGATGGTAACGGCAAATTGCTGATAGAGACGTCCGGTGATTCCGGGGATGAAGGCGGTCGGAATGAATACGGCGGAAAGAACCAGCGCGATGCCAATGACCGGACCGGAGATCTCCTCCATCGCTTTCAGTGCGGCGGCTTTTGGCGTGAGACCTTCGTCAATATGCCGCTCCACAGCTTCCACAACGACGATGGCATCGTCCACCACCAGTCCGATCGCCAGCACCAATCCGAACAGCGAAAGCGTGTTGATCGAGAATCCAAACAGGGGAAAAAACATGAACGTGCCGATTAGGGAGACGGGCACAGCCAGCAGCGGAATCAGCGTCGCGCGCCAGCCCTGGAGAAAAACGAAAACGACGATGAGAACCAGGACGATGGCGATGACCAGCGTGAGTACGATTTCCTTCATGCCGGCGCTCACGGCCTCCGTCGTATCCAGGGAGATGGCGTATTCCATGTCCTGGGGCAGCCGGGTCTTCAGATCGGCCATGAGCTTCCTGATTTCGTTGGCCGCTTGCACTGCGTTTGAACCGGGTAACTGGTACGCCGCAACGATGGCCGCCGCTTTGCCATCCAGTCGGCTCACCATGTTGTAGCTCTGCGCACCGAGTTCCACGCGCGCGACGTCCTTGACGCGGACGATGGCCCCTGTTGGCGATTCGCGCACGACGATATTTCCGAACTCTTCGGGAGATGTCATGCGGCCCTGAGCCCGCACGGTATAGGTGAACTGCTGCCCCTTGGGGACCGGTTCGCTGCCCACCTGCCCCGCGGGGTTGACGGCGTTTTGTGACTGGATGGCCGAAACAATCTCGGGAACCGTGATGTCCAGTTTCGCCAGCCGGTCTGGCTTCACCCAGAGGCGCATCGCATACTGGCCGGCGCCAAAAATCTGCACACTCCCGATTCCGTAGGAACGATTGATCTGGTCGGATAGATTGATGTACGCGTAATTGGCGAGAAAGCGCGCATCGTAGGTGCCGTTCGGCGAAAAGAGTGTGACCAGCATCAACGGGGCGGTCACGGTCTTTTGCACGGTGACGCCGTAGTTTGCGACATCGGACGGCAGTTGCGAGGCAGCCTGGGTCTGTCGCATTTGCGTCAGCATCAGATCCGTATTCGGATCGGTCTTCACGTCGTAGTCAACGATGAGGCGCATCAGACCGTCGGCTGTGGAGTTCAGCGAATACATGTAGTTCATGTTGTCCACGCCGCTCATCTGCTGCTCGACCGGCGTGGCCACCGACTGCTCGATGGTCTGGGCATCCGCCCCCACATAGGTTGCGAGCACTTGAACTTCAGGTGGAACGATGTTGGGGAATTGAGCCACCGGAAGCGTGGCGATGGTGACTGCTCCCACGATCACCATCAGGATCGAGATGACCATGGCTACGATGGGCCGGTTGATGAAAAACTTGGACACGGGTCAATCGCCTTTCGCCTGTGACTGTTTGATTTTCACGGTGGCGCCGTTTTGAACCTTCTGCAGGCCCTCGACGACTACCTGTTCACCTGGTTTGACCCCACCTTCGACGATCCACATAGGGCCGACACGGTCCCCGGCTTTCACCGCCCGGATGCTCACCTTGTTGTCCGCGCCGACGACCGCGACCTGGTAACTTCCCTGCAGTTCACTCACGGCTTTTTGCGGCACGAGCACCGCGCCGCGCCTTACTTCCGGCGCCGCTCGCAGCCTGCCAAACTGGCCGGGGCGAAGAAAGCTCTGCGGATTGGGAAAGGAGCAAACGATCTGAATACTGCCTGTGCTTACGTCCACCTGGCGATTCGCAAGCAGGCCAGTCCCTTTGTGCGGATAGACGGAGCCGTCCGCCAAGATCAACTCAAATGGCGGCCCGTTGGAAGGAGTCTCTTTTTGCGTGTCGGCATTAATCTTGTCAGCGAAGTGGATGTACTCCTGCTCGCTAATGGAGAAATACGCTTTGATGGGATTTATTTGTGATACCGACGTGAGAACCGTCGTCGGATTGACGAGATTGCCGATTTGCACCTGAGCAATTCCGGCCATGCCATCGACTAGCGACTTCACCTCCGTGAACTCGAGGTTCAACTGGGCCTGCTCCACTTGAGCCTCGGCGGCCTTGACCGCCGCCTTCGCCGCCCGGTTGGCCTGAATGTCGTTGTCCAACTGGCTCTGCGCAATGGCCCGTTCTCTGGCGAGCGGGGTGTCCCGATCGACGTCCATTGCGGTCTTCGCGAGTTGTGCCTGAGCCTGTGCCAGTTGGGCGTTCGCTTGTTCGAGCACAGCTTGAAAGGGACGCGGATCGATGTGGAAAAGAATCTGACCCTTGTGCACAAACGAACCTTCTTTGTACGACTGCCGGATGATGTATCCCGCCACCTGGGGCTGAATCTGCGCGTTTACGTAGCCATCAAGGGTCGCGACCCATTCGCTGAAGATTGGAACGTCCTTCTGAACTACGCTGGCAACCTCGACCTCAGGGACTGGAATAGCAGGCGCTGCAATCGTCTTACCGCAACCCACTGCGAAAGATACCGACACCAGCAAGAGTGCCGGAACGAGCCGAGATGCAACGCCGCAAGGAAGGCTGTCAATGCCTTCTGAACAATGACGGTGTGGCATTTGCATTTCAGAGAGGCGCCGGTTGTGCCCCGTGAATAACTCCGCTCTGCTTTTTTTCTCCATGTCAGTCGTTCCTAAAACCGAAATTAATGCCCGTTGGTCAATCCCGCGCCACGCATTTCACCACCGCAGTTCTGCCGGACTTATGCTTGAACTGGAGATCGAACAATCGACCGACTACACGTACTTTCACGTTGAGATCCCTTAGGCCTTGAGCGCTTCTGCCCACTCACCGCGCTCGCGATCTCCATACGCGTTGAAAACCTTCGGCCGAAACTTAGCCAACTCCTGAATCGCCTGAGTGCGGGCTTCGCGAACTTCGGAAGCTAAACAGCCGAGAAGCAGAGCACACTCGTGCTCGCGATAGCGCTCCAGAACGCACAGCACAAAGACAAACCGCTCGAAATCTGCAAGCCCTAGCACAGCGTCCACGTCGAAACGTTCGATTGAACCTTTTTTGTGAGAGAAAGCACTTGGGAGCTGCGCGAACGACCCGGAGTGACTCGGTCGCGGCTGGAGTTCGCGAATTGCATTCTGCACAATCACACGCTTCGCCCAGGTGCGTGCCCATTCCCTAAATAC
>Ga0207110_10149_pt3 | contig 16708 bp, 19 predicted proteins | sample Alteio_BWMinHeat_74_FD_153582 | JGI IMG/M metagenome (GOLD analysis project Ga0207110, IMG submission 153582) | Enriched cells from forest soil in Barre Woods Harvard Forest LTER site, Petersham, Massachusetts, United States -... | ecosystem: Environmental > Terrestrial > Soil > Temperate forest >...
AAATTCGCTCGGCGCGAGCCAGGCCCTTATCGAAGTGCATCGAGTCCCACGCGTAAGACGCCTTCTTGGCGAATCGTGCGCTCCGCGAGGACGCGTTGGCGACGGCGGTGGACGAATGTGTCGGACACTTTCGCCAACCCAGTCCGGCGGCGCTGGCGGTGGCCAAGAAGGCGTCTTACGCGTGGGACTCGATGCACTTCGATAAGGGCCTGGCTCGCGCCGAGCGAATTTATTTCGACGAGTTGATGAAGACCGCAGACGCCCACGAAGGCGTTCGGGCGTTTATGGAGAAGCGGGAGCCGAAGTGGACGGGGAAGTAGGAAGCAGAAGCGCTTCCGACAGCATCCGATGATGGAATACGAAATTACTCCCGAGGAAGTGAAAGGCAAACTTGAGCTAGGCGAGTCTCTCACGCTGCTCGATGTTCGTGAGCCGTGGGAGTTCGAGACGGCGCGGATCGAGGGCGGCAAGCTGATGCCCATGGGTGATGTGCCCTCGCGGGCTCATCAGGAACTCGATCCGGAGGATCACATCGTTGTGGTTTGCCATCACGGAGTTCGATCGATGAACGTGACCGTGTGGCTACGGCAGCAGGGATTCGAGAGGGCGCAGTCCATGCGCGGCGGCATCGATGCCTGGTCGCGGCGCGTGGACGGGAAAGTGCCGATGTATTGAGGCGCTCTTGGCTTTTGGCTCTTGGCTTTTGGCCAAATCGGTGAGCCAGTAGCCAAGAGCTAAGAGCTAAAGCTAAAAGCTATTCATGAAAAAAGAACTCATCGAACTTCGCGTCAATGGGCGTGCGCACGAACTTGCCATCGAGTCCAGCGCTCTTCTGCTCGACATACTTAGGCAGGAATTGCAGCTCACCGGCTCGAAGCGTGGCTGCGATGATTCCTCGTGCGGCGCGTGCACCGTGCTAGTAGACGGCGTCGCGATGATGTCATGCACATTGCTCGCGGCCAGCTGCGAAGGGCAGGAGATCACTACCGTTGAGGGCGTGAGCGAACACGGGTCGCTGGCGGCGATCCAGAAAGCCTACGGCGACTGGGGCGGCGCGCAATGCGGCTTCTGCACGCCGGGCTTCATGATGACGGTGAAGTCGTTGCTGGCGGAGAATCCGGATCCATCTGAAGCCGACGTTCGAGCGGCACTGAGCAGCAATCTCTGCCGCTGCACGGGCTACAGCCAGATGTATGACGCCATTCGGTCGGCGGTTGAGGCGGAGCGCAAGGGAATGGCTCTGGCTGAGTGAAGTGGCCACCGCGGCGAACACCAGATTCCTCGCTTTGCTCGGAATGACAAGATGCTCGGAATGACAGGATGAGCGATTTCTCCATTATCGGCAAGCCCACCGCGATGATCGACGCGGCCGGGAAAACCACCGGCGCGGGCAAGTACACCGACGACCTCAGCCTGCCCGGCATGCTGGTCGGCAAGATTCTGCATTCGCCGTATCCGCACGCTCGCATAAAGAGCATAAACACGAGCCGAGCGGAGAAGTGCGAAGGGGTCGTTTCGGTTGCGGTGGGAAAGGATGCACCGAATCCTTACGGCATTCTGCCCGTGGGCCACGACGAATATCCTCTGGCGCTCGACAAGGTGCGCTACGTGGGCGACAACGTAGCCTGCGTGGTTGCCGTTTCGGAAGCGATCGCCGAGAAGGCGCTCGAACTCATCGACGTCGAGTATGAAGTCCTGCCCGCGTACTTCGATCCCGAAGAGTCGATGAAGGCGCAGACGGATCTCATTCACGACACGAAGCCGGGCAATCTGGAGAAAGACTATCATCATGTCTTCGGCGATCCCGATCAGGGCTTTGCCGAAGCCGATCACGTTGCCGAGGCATGTACTCTTTCAAATGTTCCCCGTAGGCGCGGTCGTCGAGCAGTTCACCCGACTGCGCGTGGAATTTCTGCCCCGCCCATTTTCCGATGGCGCGATTGAACTTGATGTGCGGCGCGTACAGCTTGGGCTCGCCCGCTCGGAGCGCGCTGTTGAAACGCTCGATCAGTCCCGCCACTTCGTCGCGATAGAGATTCCGGTTGTAGTCATTCAAGTCGTCCAGGTCCGGAGCCTTGTCATTCTTCGGCTCGTCGTAGCGGCCCTTGACGCCCCACACATACGCCCAGTGCGCCGACGAAGAATGATCGGTGCCGAACAAATCGTAAGAACTGGAGATCCACTTGTTGAGATATTTCTGAATCAGCCACCCTGGGATCACGCCCGCTTCCACGATGCGCCGCAGGCCGTCGTTGCCCGTGCCCATGTGAAAGGCTTCTTCGCGCAGCATGTACGACATCGACCGCCCCAGCGGAGCGAATGCGGAATATTTGAGCATCTGCAACTGGAACTTGCCATCGCGGTCGACGAAATCGGTGTAGGTGAAAAAGTCCATCCAGTTGTCGACGTCGACATTGAAGGCGCCCAGCAGACGCTTGTTCTCAAAGGCGCGCCGCTCCAGCATCTTCTGCGCCTCGACCTTGCCCGAGTAGCCGAAGTGATCGACCAGCAGTGCGCACATCTGCCAGCCATGGCGCATTTCTTCGATCATCACCCGGGTAATGGCGCGGCGGTCCCACTCGGTCGGCGCGTTCTCCAGCAGATTGCGTTGTTGTTCGACGCTGGCGAATTCGGTGTCGCCCTGGTACACGATCATGTTCATGAGCGCGTCGCGCATCTGCTGGGTGGGAATCTGGCGTAGGTTCTCCCACTTGCGGCGGCCTTTGTAGGAGCCGAACTCGATCTCTTCGGTGTCGATGGCGCCGTAGAGCGTGTCGAAGTGGAAGGCGTCGATGTCGGCCGAGTTGACGCCGATATCTTTGCGCCAATCGTTGAACAAGCCGATCCAGTCACTGAAGGTTCCGATTTTTGCAACTTTGCCTGGCATAAACTGAATCCTCGTCACATCCCAATGTAGCCATCAAGCACCGAGCTTCGCTCGGCGGACGGGCGAGGGCGCCCGTCCCCACACCAGCCACTACTTCGCTTTGAACACCGCGGGACGCTTCTCCACGTACGCCGCCAGGCCTTCTTTCGCGTCTTCGCTCTGAAACAACAGTTGCTGGTTCTCGCGTTCGACGGCCAGCGCGGACTCCATCGGAATCTCCCAACCGGTCTGCACCGCCCGCTTGATGCGTCCTACGGCCTTCGACGCTTTGTTGGGCGGACAGAATTGTTTGGCGTACTCCATGATGTTCTCCATGAAGCCGTCGCGCTCGAAGATGTCGTTGACGATGCCGAGTTCGTGCGCCTCTTCGAACGAGAAGGTGTTGCCCGTGACCATCAACTCGATGGCCTTGCTCTTCCCTACCATGCGCGAGAGGCGCTGAGTGCCGCCGGTGCCGGGGAGCACACCCAGGTTCACTTCCGGCAGGCCAATCTTTCCCGCTTCTTTGCGCGCGATGCGGAGGTCGGCCGCCATGGCGATTTCGAGCCCGCCGCCGACGCAGTGGCCGTTGATGGCCGCGATCACCAGCTTCGGGGTGTGTTCGAGGCGCAGCAGCATTTCGTTGGCGTGCAGGCAGAAGTAATACTTAAAGATGGGATCGACGCTGGTCAGCATCTTGATGTTCGCGCCGGCGGAGAAGAATTTGTCGCCCGCGCCCGTCATAACGATCACATAGACGTCGTTATCCATACGCGCCTTCAGGATCGCCTCGTCCAGTTGCCGATTCATTTCGTAGGTGTAAGTGTTGGCGGGAGGATCGCACATCTCGATCACCGCTACGCCGCCGTCGGTGCGGTAGTTGACGAGTTGCCTGGTGGTTTCGCCGGTGGTCGGCTGTATTGTGGTCGCCATCTTTTGTATCTCCTTCTGTCTCGTAAAACCTCTTGTCATTCCGACCCTGAGCAAGGCGAAGGGGAAATCTGCTTTCGCTCGGGCTCAACCCTATGTTCGACTCAACGCCCGTTCTTCTTACTCTGTCCGTTCGCCATCACGCCCCGCAGAAAAACATCGCCCATCTCGCGCGCCATCGACGCCGCATCCGCATCCACCCGCGGGTTGTGCCAGGTGTAGATCCAGTTCATCATGCCGAACAGACTGAGCACGCCAATGCGTGTGGAAAACTGCAGGCCGTGGAGGCTCTTCAGGTCGTCGAGCAGGCCGACGCAAATCCGGTAGTACTCGCGCTTGATGGCTGCGATTTCCGACGCGAAACCGTTCTTCAGCACCTCGGCTTCGTGCGAAAGAACTTTCATCGCCGCCTGATTCGCCAGAAAATATTCCAGGTGATTCAGGATGAAAATCCTGATCCGCTCTTCAGGGTCGGTCACGCCTTCCAGTCGTGCCTTCAAGCGCTGCACAATCGTGGTGAAGGTATGCTTCTGGATCAAATACAGCAACCGCTCCTTGGATTCGAAGTAGTAGTAAAGTCCCGCAAGGGACATGCCGCTCTCACGCGACAAATCGCGCATCGAGGCGCCTTCGTATCCCTTTTTGCAGAAGACCTCGGTGGCGTGCCCGAGAATTTCCGCCAGCCGACGGTCGTAGCGCGTCTCGGGAGCGGCCGGAGCGCGATGCCGTCGCGCCGAAAGCCTGGAGGTTGTGGAGGGACTTGCCATGATTCTTAATCGGGCAATTCGAACGTTCGTTCGAACAGAGTATACGCCCGTGTGATCTTAATCACAAGTGCAGCGCAACTAGCTTGATTTCTTCTTCTTGCCCGCCGCCTCATAGGCTCCTCCCAGCCAGTCGAGAGCATCGTGCAAATCGGCGTCCGAGGATATCTCGAAGGCAAACCAGCGCGCCTTGTCCGGCTGGGCAGACCAGGGCCGCGTAGTTTTATCGAGGCGGGCCTTCACCGCCCGGGACGGAGACTCGAGTTTGAAGGCCATGGAGTTCGCAGTCTCCAGGGCGCGAGTGCGGGGCACAGCCGCGAACATTCTATCTTTGCGGTAGAGAGCGCTGAATCCGAAGAAGGAGCGCGCGCTCACTTGGGGCCAGCCGCTGACTTCGGCCACCAGGGCCGCAGACCAGGCCTTCATCTGTTCGGAGACGGCGGGCAGCGAAGGATGCCGGCGTTTGACGGGTTTCACGGGTTCGCCGGGGCTAGCGCTTCTCGCTCAACGAGCAGAATGCGCTTCACTTGGTTGCGATTCAGGCGCTGGTCGGTACCACCGACTTTGATGACGATCTCCATCCCCGAAACCGACACCAGGTCGCCGGTTAAGACACTACCGTCTCGAAGTTCGATCGTGTCGTGAGCCGAAGTGCCGAGTTCGAAACTGACGCTCCCGCCAGAAGCATCGTCCGGCCCCATTTCGAAGGGAAACTTCCCGGGATTGAATCCTTCCTTGCTGAACTCAAGAACATGATTTCCCACACCCACCTGCACGATCTTCGGAGTCGTTCCCACATCCACGCCATCGAGTTTTGTTGCTGCGCCTTGCGGGACTGTATTCACCGTGATTGAAACCAGCCGTGGAGGAGCCATTGGCGCGAGCTCTTTGGGCAGATATCGAGCAACCAACGACAGAGAGGCAGGCGGCCCCGAAGAGGCAATCGTAGTCTGGAATTTAATCGTCTCTCCGGGAGCGATGTTGCTTACATTGATCGTCGCCTCGGCGATGCGAGTCTTGTTCTTGTCGTAAAGGTATAACGAGAAATTCGCATTGCCGATGGCTTTGGTCCATAGATTCTCGGCAGTGGTTTCGGTGACGTAAGATCGCTGGCTTCCCAGCGAGCCGATCTCCTTGAATTTTCCGAAAGTTAATCGAAGAACTGGCGTCCCGTTTTCAGGCCAGACAATCACCTGGGCTGGGGGATCTTTCGCGTAGGCGGCCACAAGCGAGAAAAAAGTCACTACTGTACAGAGCGCAGGCCCGAGCGTTTTTCTCATTTGGCGGACTTGTAACACACTCCGGAACCCGGCGCAACCTCAGATGTCTCTGCCCTTGTTGATCAGTTCCTAACATCCCCCAGCACGCTCTCGATCTCCGCCTTCAAGTCCGCGGTCAGCGGCAGAAACGGCAATCGCGAGGGGCCGCCGTAGTAGCCGTTGAAGTCCATGCCGTACTTGAATCCGGGAACACCGAGATCGCCAACTCGCTGCGCTGCCTTCGCAATTCGTTCTTGCTTCAGACTCGCCAGCTCAGCGTCGCCTTCTTTCCATGCGGCATAGATCTCGTAGCAGGCGGTGGGTGCCGGGCAGGCGAAAGCGAGGATGGCTCCGACCGCACCGGCATCCAGCGATGGCTGCAGTTTGTGCGCCGCTCCCACGAGCACCTGGAATCCGACTTCCTTCTGGCGCGTCTTCATCTTGCCCACAACCGTCACGGCCGACGACGACGGCTTCGCGCCCGAAGTGCCCGAGATTCCTCCTACCTGCACCAGTTCTCCACCCTCGGTGCCGCCTCCGGACGCTGCGGCAGCCAGCATCCGCGGAGTCACTGCGTCAAACGTTTCGTTGACGGTGGCATTCCGCTTGACGTGGCGCGTGCCTTCGACCATCGTGCGGACTTTTTCCACGTCGCCGCTCGATTCCTTGATGCCGATCAGGTTCGGGTGGCCGGCCAACTCGATCACCACCTCGACGGGGATGTCGTATCCGGTAGCCTGCGGAAAGTTGTAAATGATGACCGGCAGCGGCGAGCGGTCGGCCACGGTTCGGTAGAAAGCCAGGATGTTCGCCGGCTGCATCTGCTTTTTGTAGTAGTGCGGTGTTCGCACCATGGCGACGTCGTAGCCAAGTTCGGCGGCGTATTCGGTAAGGCGCAGCGTCTCGATCGCCGATTCGATTCCTGTGCCCGCGACCAGCACCTTGTTCGGCGCGGCAGCCGCGCGCGCAACTTTCAGCACATCGCGCCGCTCCTGATCGGAGAGCAGGATCGCTTCGCCCGTCGAGCCCAACACGACAATGCCAGCGACCGGCGTGCGCGAATAGCGCTCCACGTTCGATTCGAGCTTCTTGAAATACACGTTGCCGTCGGGATAAAACGGCGTGGTGATGGGAGGTAGAATTCCGTGCAGAAGCATGGCTAAGTCCTCACAGACTGAGAATACTACGGAGACTGCTCGGTTAGCGCGGATTCGGGAAATCGATCTGGTACCAGTACAACTGGAGTTGATCCCGTTCGCGGATCCACACGAATCTCTCGTGCGCCTGACCGAGCGCAAATTGTGTGTTCACGACTTCGTCGACCCACGCGCGGCCACCTTTCCAGCCGGTGTAGAACACGACGGTTGATACCTTTCCCGAGTTCCCCATTTTCTGGTGGGCTTTCTCAAAATACCCGATCCACTGTGCATGGTTCCCTGAGCGGTGCAGCGGTTCACTTGCGTCCGCGTAAATGGCGTCGTAGTCTCCAGCGTTCAAGTGCAGGTGAAAGCGATCAACTGCCGCCGAAGCGGCACGATAGTCGCTGTATGCGCCCTTGCCCAGATTCAAAAGTATGACAATGAAGGCCAGCGCGGCCAGGATGATCCATATCACGAGTCTGGCGCGGCGGCGTTTCCGCGGCGGATCCGGTGGGGGCGGCAGGGGCAGGGGCGGTGCGCTCATTTCGAAGATCGATTGCGCCGGAACGCCAGGATACTTCCGTCATCGCAGGTTGGCATGTCGCTCCGCATGCAAATGCTGCAGCGCCTTCACATTGATTTCGCCGCGCTGCAATGCCGCGATGCCCTCTGCCGCGGCTCGCGCGGCTGCCAGAGTCGTGATCGTAGGAATGCGCGCGGTCACTGCAGCGCGGCGAATCGCCTTCTCGTCGAACCACGGTTCCAGTCCAGTCGGGGTATTCACGATGAGCTGAATGCGCTGGCCCTTGATGAAGTCGACCACGTTCGGCCGGCCTTCTTTCACCTTGTAGACGCGCTCCACGTTCATGCCGGCATCCTCGATCACATCGGCTGTGCCGGCGGTGGCTACGAGTTTGAATCCCATGTCCACAAACTTGCGGGCCACCGCCGGCACATGCTTCTTGTCGTGGTCGGTGACGCTGATAAAGATGGCCCCCTGCGTCGGCAATTTCTGTCCCGCGGCAAGTTGCGCTTTCGCGAACGCTTCGCCGAAGTTGTCGGCCACACCCATCACTTCGCCGGTCGATTTCATCTCCGGCCCGAGAACGGTGTCGACGCCCGGAAATTTGTTCCACGGGAACACGGGAGACTTCACGTAGAAGTGGCTCCCGGTGTCGAGGTCGGCGCGGCGATCGATGAATTCCGGAAGAAACTCCCGCAGCTTGCGGCCCGTCATAAGCCGCGCCGCGATCTTTGCCATAGGCACGCCCGTCGCCTTCGAAACGAACGGCACGGTGCGCGAGGCTCGCGGGTTCACTTCGAGCACGTAGACTTTGTCGCCATCGCCGTTCCCGCGCGGAATCGCAAACTGAATGTTCATTAGCCCGACCACCTTCAGCGCTCGCGCCAGCTTGAAGGTGTAGTCGCGCATCCGTTCCAGCAGCGACTGCGGAATATCGACAGCGGGCAGAACGCACGACGAATCGCCGGAGTGCACGCCGGCCTCTTCGATGTGCTGCATGATGCCGCCGATCACGACGTCTTCGCCGTCGGAAAGCGCATCGACGTCGACTTCAATCGCATCTTCCAGAAAGTGATCGATCAGCACCGGGCGATCGTGCGAGTACTCGACCGCCTCCTTCATGTATTTGATGACGGCCGCTTCATCGTGGGCAATCACCATGGCGCGGCCGCCCAGCACATACGAAGGCCGCACCAGCACGGGATATCCGATGCGCCCCGCACCTTCTACGGCTTCTTCAATCGATGTGGCCATCACGCCTGGCGCCTGCGGAATCTGCAACTCTTCGAGCAGCTTGTTGAAGTGCTTGCGGTCCTCGGCCAGGTCGATCGACTCGGGCGATGTGCCGATGATCTTCACGCCCGCGGCCTTCAGGGGCAACGCCAGGTTCAATGGAGTCTGCCCGCCGAACTGCACGATCACGCCGACGCGCGCGCCCTTCGACGTTTCGTGTTGGTAGATTGCCCACACGTCTTCAAAAGTCAGCGGCTCGAAGTACAGGCGGTCGCTGGTGTCGTAATCGGTCGAGACGGTCTCGGGATTGCAGTTGATCATGATCGTCTCGTACCCATCGTCACGCAGCGCGAACGACGCGTGACAGCAACAGTAGTCGAACTCAATTCCCTGCCCGATGCGGTTCGGGCCGCTCCCGAGAATAATGACTTTCTTCTTGTCGGTCGGCGCGGCTTCGTCTTCGTCTTCGTAGGTCGAATAGAGATAGGGCGTGAAGCTTTCAAATTCCGCCGCGCAGGTGTCGACGCGTTTGTAGACGGGCATCACGCCGTGTTTCTTGCGCAGATGGCGAACTTTCTCCTGCCCGTCGAGTCTCCACACTGCCGCCAATCGTCCATCGGAGAATCCCATGCGCTTCGATTCGCGCAGCACCTCGGTGGGTATCGACTCCATCGGATGCTTTTCCAACTCAAGTTGCTGGTCGTTGATTTCCTTGAGCTGATACAGGAACCACGGATCCATCGAAGTCATCTTTGCGATCTGCTTCACTGTGTGACCCTGGCGCAGCGCGTATTGCACGTAGGCAAGGCGCTCGGGATGCGGCGTCACCAACCGTTTGGTCAGAATCTTGGGCTCGATCTTTTCGCCGCCCACGCGCTTGCCGGTATCGAGCGAGCGAATACCCTTCATCAGCGCTTCCTTGAAGGTGCGCCCGATGGCCATTACTTCGCCCACCGACTTCATCTGCGGACCCAGCGTGTCGTCGGCGCCGGGAAATTTTTCGAACTGCCACTTCGGAATCTTCACGACCACATAGTCGAGCGTTGGCTCGAAGCAAGCCGGAGTCTTGCGCGTGATGTCGTTGGGAATCTCGTCGAGCGTGTAGCCCACAGCAAGTTTCGCGGCGATCTTGGCAATCGGAAATCCCGTGGCTTTCGATGCTAATGCTGATGACCGCGAGACGCGCGGGTTCATCTCGATCACGACCATCCGGCCGGTTTCGGGATTCACGCCGAACTGAATATTCGATCCGCCCGTATCGACGCCGATTTCGCGGATCACGGCGATCGACGCATCCCGCATCGCCTGGTACTCGCGGTCGGTAAGCGTCTGCGCCGGTGCGACCGTGATGGAATCGCCGGTGTGCACGCCCATGGGATCGAAATTCTCGATCGAGCAGATGATGATGACGTTGTCCTTGGTGTCGCGCATCACCTCGAGTTCGAATTCTTTCCAGCCCAGCACCGACTCTTCAATCAGCGCTTCGCGCACCGGCGAGAAATCCAGGCCTCGAGTCAACACTTCCACCATCTCTTCGCGGTTATACGCGATGCCTCCGCCCGAACCGCCTAGCGTGAACGACGGCCGGATGATCACCGGAAAACCGATCTTGCCCGCGAACTCGACCCCGTCCTTCGTATTGTTAACCAGCGCCGACTTGGGCACGTCGAGCCCGATCCGCTGCATGGCGTCTTTAAAGAAAAGGCGGTCTTCGGCTTTTTTAATGGCGGCGACGTTGGCGCCGATCAGGATCGCATTGTATTTTTCCAGCACGCCGCCGTCGGAAAGTTCGATTGCCAGATTCAGCGCGGTCTGTCCGCCCACGGTCGGCAGCACGGCAAAACCCGCGCCCGGCGCCATCTCCCGCTCAATGCGGATGATCTCTTCCAGATACTCCAGCGTGAGCGGCTCAATATAAGTGCGGTCGGCCGACTCCGGGTCGGTCATGATGGTGGCCGGGTTCGAGTTCGCCAGCACCACTTCGAAGCCCTCAGCCTTGAGCGCCTTGCAAGCCTGCGTGCCAGAGTAATCAAACTCCGCCGACTGCCCAATAATGATGGGCCCGGAGCCGAGAATCAAAATTTTCGAGATGTCCGTTCTTTTAGGCATGAAATCCCGTAGTAATTCAGCAAAAAAACTCTGTCATCCCGACCAAACAGTTCGATCGGCGAAGCGATCGAACTGCGCGTGGAGGAACCTTGGGTTCGCGGCTACATCGACGCCACGGCGAACCCAAGGTCCCTCGACTCCGAAGATCGTTCCCTTCGGGAACGATCTTCTCCGCTCGGGATGACAATACTGGTGAAAGCTCGGGCGTTCCTCACCCTTTCCACTCCTCCATCATCTTCGTAAATTCCTTGAACAGATAATGCGAATCGTGCGGCCCGGGCGCGGCTTCCGGGTGATACTGCACGCTGAACAGCGGGAGATTCCGGTGCCGCAGGCCTTCCAGCGTATTGTCGTTCAGGTCAATGTGCGTCAGCTCAACCTCGCTGTCGGCCAGCGAATTCGGATCGACCGCAAAATTATGGTTGTGCGCCGTGATCTCGATTTTCCCGGTCTTCAACTGCTTCACTGGATGATTCCCGCCGTGATGTCCGAACTTCAGCTTGAAGGTCTTGCCGCCGAGGGCGATTCCCGTCAGTTGATGGCCCAGGCAGATGCCGAAGATCGGCTGCCGCCCCATGAGCCGGCGAATCGAATCCACCGCATAGGTGCACGGCTCCGGATCCCCCGGGCCGTTCGACAAGAAGACTCCGTTGGGCTTCAACGCCAGCACATCCTCCGCCGGAGTCTGCGCCGGAACCACGGTCACCTTGCAGCCCTCGCCGCGCAGCTTCCGCAGAATGTTCTGCTTGATGCCGAAGTCGTAGGCTACGACATGAAATCGCGGAGGCTCGTCCTTCACTCCAACGACGGCCACCGGCTCGTGCGAGCGTTCGCCCACTTCCCACACGTACGGCCGCTTCGTGCTGACTTCTTTGGCCAGATCCATCCCATCCATCTTGGGGATGGACCGCGCTTTCGCGATCAGCTTGTCGGCATCGCTCTCAATGGTCGAGACCACGCCCCGCATCACGCCGTGATCGCGCAGGTGCCGCACCAGCGAACGGGTGTCGATGTCCGACAGCACCGGCACCTTGAACTGCTCCAGATATTCTTCGGCCACCTGCTGCGAGCGCCAGTTGGAACTGACGCGCGAGAACTCGCGCACAATCAGTCCTTCGATCCACGGGCGCGTGGCTTCGTTGTCTTCGTGGTTGGTGCCGTAGTTTCCGATTTCCGGGTTGGTCAGGACAACAATCTGCCCCGAGTAGGAGGGGTCGGTGAAAATTTCCTGGTAGCCAGTGATGGAAGTATTAAAAACGACTTCGCCGTAGCATTCGCCTTTGGCGCCGTAGCCTTTGCCTCGGAAGACTCTGCCGTCTTCCAGCGCAAGGATAGCCTGCATTCTCGCTCCAGTGCGGTGGATTTTATGAATCTTATCAGTTAATACTGCAGGGGGCCAAGCGTAGAACGCGGATTCCAGGAAGAAATCTGTGGATCGGAGGGATCGAATCCGTTCTCAGGCCGATCATGCTCGCGCGGCTCGGAAGGAACCGGCTCGCGCAATGCTTACCGCACGCGCCCCAGTTTGTCCATCGGCCAGTACCCGAACACTGCCTTGCCGTAGATAAGGCTCTGGCTGACGGGGCCGAATTCGCGACTGTCACTCGACATGGAGCGATGGTCGCCGAGCACAAAGAAGTAATTCTGCGGCACTGTGGTTTCGGGGTACGAACGGAAATCGGTATAGGCCGGGGGAACGTAGTCCTCGTCGAGCGCCTCGTCATTGACGTACACGTGTCCGCCGTCGATGCGGATGCGGTCGCCCGCCATCCCAATCACGCGTTTGATGTAGCTTTTGGAAGGATCGTGCGGATAGCGAAAGACCACAATGTCCCCGCGCTCAATGGGTTCGAGCCGATATACAAACTTGTTCACGAAGATTCGTTCCTGATCTTCGAGCGAGGGCATCATGCTAACTCCCTCAACCTTTACAGGCTGGTAGAGGAAGATGATGACGAAGGCAGAGATCGCCAGCGAGATAATCAAATCGCGCAGCCACACGCCAATCCCGGTGCCGACGCGGACGCGAGCTGTCGTTCCAACAGGGGCGGCCGGGGCCGCCGGCGAGGGTGCCGCTGCCTGGCCGACTGAATTCGGGTCCGAAACCGTGACTGGCATGCCTCCCTATTGTATACAGAACTTGCCGAGCGGCAGCAGATTGAATTCGAGATCAACCGTCGGTAGGACATGGGCTCGCGCGCTTCCAGTCGACTTCGGGGTCAGGTTACAATAACCGCACGAGAAGGAATCTTATGACGCACCCTTTACTCCAGAACAAGATCGTGCACCGCATCCTGACCTTGGCTTTCCTCTTCCTGGTAACTCTAACCATGTCCGCGCAGTGGACCTCGCCGCAGGAAGAAGGAGGAGGCGTCCCGGCCTACAACGCTGGACCTCCGCCCAAAGGAACCAAGCTGCCTCGCCTTTTGACCAAGGCTGACCTCTGGGGAGCCGACGCGCAGAATCCTTATCAGACGCATGCCTATGAGCTCGCGGCGAAGATCCCCAACGTGCTGCACCAGCAGCCTTGCTACTGCTACTGCGACCGCATGGGCCACAACAGCCTGCACAGCTGCTTTGAGAGCACACACGGCGCGCAGTGCGCGACCTGCCTCAAGGAGCTTTACTATTCCTACCAGCAGCACCAGAAAGCCAGGTCCGCATCGCAGATCCGCGCCGGAATCATGCGGGGAGAATGGAAGCAGATCGACCTGATGTCGGCCGCCACCATGAACTAGTACCGAGTCGCGAGTACCCGGTACCGGGAAAAAACGCGCCGGCATCGCTCGGTACTCGCGCCGCCAACTGGACCTTCACCCACTCTTTGGGCGATACTTTACTGCTCAGCAAAAGCACGATCCAAGGAGTTCCCCATTACCAAGAGCACAGGAAGAGTTTTGCACATGGCCCAGAAACCTACCGCGAAAAAGACCGTGGTTGAAGATCCGCGTTACACCCAAGCGCTGCAGGGCTACGAAGCTGGCCTCCGCGCCATGCAGGAGCACAAATTCGACAAGGCGAAACCTCATTTCCAAAAGGTGATCGCCGGGCCCATCAAGGAACTGGTCGACCGCGCCAACGTTCATCTCAGCATTTGCAACCAGCATTTGGAGCGCTCCGCGGCCACGCAGTTCAAAACGCCGGAGGAGCACTTCGACTACGCAGTGTCGCTGATGAACGTCGGCGACTATGTTACCGCCCGCGAGCATCTCGACAAGCTGCTTAAGCAGAATGCCAAGTCGGACTACGTGGTTTACGGTCTGGCTGCGCTCGACTGTCTCACCGGACACGTCGAGGATTCGCTCAAACGGCTGGACGAAGCGCTGCGTCTGAATGCTCAACTGCGTTTTCAGGCGCGCAACGATTCCGACTTCCAGAACCTGGCGGAGGATCCACGCTTCACGGAATTGCTCTATCCCGATCCGGGCGCCGAACTCGGCTCCTCCGACGGCGACCTCGGCGAAGAAGAGCCTGCATAGCCGCCTGCGGGGCACCCTCGAATGCAAACCAAAACCGCCGATTCCCCTTCGCTGGAGAAGACCGCGCGCGAGCGCGGTCTGCGCGTCGTCGCCATCGGCGGCGGCACCGGCCTTTCCACTCTGCTCAAGGGACTGAAGCGCTTTGTGCTCTCGCCGACGGAAATTCTCCCGCCCGCCGATTCGCCGATGATCCGTGATCTGTGCGCCGTAGTCACCGTCAGCGACGACGGCGGCTCCAGCGGCCGCCTGCGCAAAGAACTCAACATGCTTCCGCCGGGCGACATCCGCAACTGCATTGTCGCCCTCAGCGAAGACGAAGCCCTGCTCTCCAAGCTTTTCCGTCACCGCTTCGACAAAGGTTCGGGACTAGAAGGCCACAGCTTTGGCAACCTTTTTCTCGCGGCGCTCACATCCCTGACTTCGGATTTTTCCGAAGCGGTGCGCCTCTCGTCCGAAATTCTGGTCACGCGCGGCCACATCTATCCTGCGACCACGTCAAACGTCGAACTGGAAGCGCTCATGGAAGACGGCACCCGCGTCCGCGGCGAAACCAAAATCACCGCCAGCAAGGGACGCATCCGGGAACTGTTTCTGGTCCCGCCGAACGTGGAACCGATGCCTCAAACTCTGGAGGCCATCGCTCACGCCGACATGATCACGATCGGTCCGGGATCGCTGTTCACCAGCCTGATTCCGAACCTGCTGGTGCGCGGCATTGCCAAGGCCATTGTCGAATCGGCCGCTACCAAGGTCTACATCTGCAACCTGATGACCCAGGCCAACGAGAGCCTTGGGCTAACCGCCGCCGACCACATCGGCGCCCTGAATCGCCACGCGCAGAAACAAATTTTCGACTTCGCGCTGATCAATCGCACTCCCGCGTCCAGCGAACTGCAATCGAAGTATGCCAGTGAAGGCGCCTGCCAGATTGTCAACGATCTCGAAGCCGTCGAAGCGCTCGGCGTGGTCCCCGTCCTCGGCGACTATCTCGATGAGGGCGGAGTCGCGCGTCACAACACCGCCCGCGTGGCCCGCGATCTGATGCACCTTGTAGCACAACGCCCCCTGCGAGAGCGCGCAACGTAGCCAATTCATTTTTTGTCATTCCGAGCGAAGCGAGGAACCTGCTTTCCGCCGGAGCCCACACCGCTGCCGTTTGTCGCGGCCCCGCCCATCCTGTATCGTGATTCTTCGTCGTCGGGGCTTTGCCGTCCTCGAGTCGAATCATCATGCGCTGTTCCCTGTTCGTCGCCGCCGTCCTGCTGATCGCGTCGTCCCTATGCCTCGCCCAGACCGGTCCTGAGCAAGGCGGCCACGAAATTCAGATCTGGGCGGGAGGCGGCCACTCCGTCAGTGGCGGACGCGGTGACACGGGCGTCCTTAACGCCGGTCTGCGCTACGGGTGGATTCTGACCGGACCGCATCTGCCCGGCTTTCTCCGCGGACGCTTCGAGTATGCGGTCGATGCGGTCCCCGTGTTTCTTGTGTTCCAGCCCGCGAACACCGCCTACGGCGTCGGTTTCGATCCGCTCGCCCTCAAGTGGAACTTCGTGCGCCGCGGACGCATCTCGCCCTACGTCGAACTCTGCGGCGGCACGCTCTTCACCAACCACGAAGTCCCCACCTTTGCGAATACCGTGAACTTCACCGATCAGGCCGCTCTGGGCATGCACATCCTGGGCGCGAAGCACAACGTGACCTTGGAACTGCGCTACATGCACATCTCGAACGCGGGACTCGCGAACTTGAATCCCGGAGTCAACACCGTGCAAGTACGGTTAGGGATAGGAAAGTTCTTCACACCGCGATGAGGAGAATGGTCGATAATTCAAGGCGTCATGAAGAAGCAATCCACCTTCCACCAAGCCAAGCCGAGAACGCCCAAAGGCGAGGCGCGCCAACGCGAGATCAAGGCGATGAAGGCTATGGAGGAATTAAGTAACCTCGGCGATGAGGATGAATACAAGCGCATCCTTGCCGAGGTCTACGGAATCAGACCGGGACACCCACGATACGACAAGGCGATGGCTACTTGGAGGGAGTTGCAGCGCGCGAAGTCTTGATTTTTCCTACGCGCTCAACCAGCGCGTCGGTACGTTCGTTCTTCTCAGCTTCCGACAAACCCATCTCATCCATCTGATCCTCAAGAAGACGCGCGATCGTTTTGAGCGCTCCCTTGCGTGATGCTTTGTGCCGTGGCTGGGGTCGCGGACTGGGTTGCGCAGACATCTGACCACTCCTTCTATTCGGTCTCTGAGACAAGTTAGTTTACTCCGAACGCCGGTTCTAGGTCTTGCTTGACTCTATCCCAGTTGTTTTGATGCGCGAAAGTTACGGAGGACACGATGCACAATTCCTTGCATTTTGCTAGGTCTTAACACCCATGGTGGCTTCCCCCCCGCTTGG
>Ga0207110_10140_pt3 | contig 16576 bp, 15 predicted proteins | sample Alteio_BWMinHeat_74_FD_153582 | JGI IMG/M metagenome (GOLD analysis project Ga0207110, IMG submission 153582) | Enriched cells from forest soil in Barre Woods Harvard Forest LTER site, Petersham, Massachusetts, United States -... | ecosystem: Environmental > Terrestrial > Soil > Temperate forest >...
AGCCATCGACGCATGATCGTATCCTCTGTGTGAGCCGAGAATCTGGGAACTGTCGTCAAACACTGAGAAGATATTTATCCATAGATCTTCGCGGCCTGCGCAGATTTTCACCCCTCTCCCCCGAGTACGGAGGAGAGAGAGAAGATCAGTTGCGGCTCGGCCGCGCTGTGTCGTCTATGGACATTCCTCTTCTCTCTTCCAATATAGGGTTTTGCCACGTACGTGGCGCAATCAGACCTTAAGGCCCTTGCCGAAGCGCTCGGTCAGGGCGCGCACGCCGCCGTGGGTGAGATGATTCTCGCGCATGTCGAGCCGGCGCAGGCTCGGCAACCCTTTTGCCAGTGCTTTGGCGTTCTGGCTCACGTCCAGGTATTGCAAATTTGCCAGTATGCTGGATTCCGCAAGGTGATGGGCGGCGCGGTTGGTCAATTTCGTGTCGCGCAGCACCAGGTGCGTCAGGTTGCTGCGCGCCTGGGTGCGTGCCAGTGCCCAAACGAAGGCGTCGCCCAGGACGTTGTCCGAAAGGTCGAGCCAGGTCAATTTCGGAAGATTCTCGGAATGGATCAGGCTTTGCAAGCCCATTTCGTTTACTTTGCAGCGCACCAGATCCAGGCGTTGCAGGTTGGCAAGGTTCCGTGCCAGCCCGATCGCATGCGGCCCACCGTCGAGGAGTTCTCCGCCCAGGATCACCAGGGACTGCAAGCGAGCCACGTCGGAAACATAGTCCCGGCCCTCGTAGGACTCCGCCAGCAGTTCGCGCAGGTCGTCGCAGCAAAAGCGCTCGTCGAGAAAACACAATTCCACGGCGAAATCCAGGGCAGCACTGGCCCGAAATAAGTTCATGCCGCCGGCCACTTGATGCAGTTTCAGACTTCGCACCGGCGCGTTTTTCGGCAACTCGCAAAGGTTTGCAAAAAAGTCCGAGCGCCAGATTGAAACCTGTTCGACAAATCCGCGCCGGAATTCGCAGCCGGGCCTGGCCCAGTGGGGAACTTCTTCTCGCCACAGGTCGCCGTACATCATCAGCAGGTTATTTTCGCGATCGAGCAAGTTCTCCTGGCGCGAGTCGACTTCATCCAGGTGGGACAGCTCGCACTGCACGCGGATGAATTCACCGCGCGGATCGCCCTGCTCTTCGAGCCAGTCGGAATAGACCAGGCGCGGAGCATCCGAGCCGGGGTCGTCCAGAATAGTGGCCAGGAATGGTTCGTACCCGTCGGGTGGCGGCATGGCATACCATGGTTAGCGGCGGACCGCAGGTCCGCGGCTAAACTTATGTGGGCAAAGATTTCCCGCGTTGACCCAACAAACTGGCCAGGTGTTCCGCGGTCAGGCGCGGGTCGTCGAGGAGCAGCGCTCCCATTTCGGTGAGGATGAAGCCGTTCAGATCGTCGCCGGTCCAGCCTTGTTCCTCGAGCCGTTGGCCGATTTCTTCCAGGCAGCGCTGTTGGAGCTTGTCGGTCCTGCGGGCCAAGTTGCCTTCATGGATGCCGAACACGCGGGCCACCTCGCGCTGGCTGAGCTTGTAGCGGAAGCGCAGGCCCAGAAGAAGGACCTCTTCTTCACCCAGTTCGCCGATCCAGTCGCGGGCTGCCTGGCAAAAAGCATCATGCCAGCGGTCCTCGGACTGAGCTGGCAGGGGCAGGCCAATTTCCTCGTCGGGCAGGGCCTGGTCGTCGCTGCGGGAGCGAAGTTGCGAGAGGTGCCAGTTTTGGAACACGCGAATCAGCCAGGGGGCCAGTCGTAGCGAAACAGGATAGGCAAGGAACCCGGCGTTTCGGCGATAAGCAGATGGCTCCAGAATTCGCCCACTGCGCTTTCCTGCTTCTCCTCGTCGCGCGGGTAGAGCCGAACGGCCCTGGCCCGCAGGGCATCGATCAGCAGGCAGTCGGTCCGGCCGGTGCGGCTGGCAAAGAGCCGTTCCCAGGCACGTTCCTGCCCTTCCAGGCAGCCGCAGCACAGGTACCAATCCACGGCGTAAAGCGAATCGAGGTAGCCGGCCCTCGTGGCTTCGGCATTTTTCTGCCGGTACAGCTCAAAGGTCCGCTGCAAATGCTGCAAGAAGACCGCAAGGACAAGGCGAACGGCCGGCAACTGCAACCGGCAGAAATGGTACAGCAGCGGTTCGCGCGGATCGGTGTTTTGGTTTCCGAGGTCGGCTGGCATGGTTGGACCTTCCATCAGTCAATGTTCCTGATAGGTATTCTAACCACCGGCGGGAAGATGGGGCCAGGAAAGTATCTGGAAAGCGGTTGAAATGCTACCCGCGCAGCCTTAAAGACTGGGCAGCAAGTTATCGCTCGGAATCATCGCAACGAGCGAAGATTCTTCACCCCTCTCCCCTTGGGGGAGAGGAGCCGGGGGTGGGGAGTTTTGGGCCGCCATCCCCTCACACCGACCCTCTCCCCCAATGGGAGAGGGAGCAGTCTGATTGCGGCGCCGCTCTGTGGCTTTGAACATTGTCAATCCACTGCCAGGCGGCTACCGTCTTAGTGTTTGACGACAGTTCCCAGATTCTCGGCTCACACAGAGGATACGATCATGCGTCGATGGCTTTGGCTTGCTCCCGTTGTTGCGGGAGCCGTGGCCGTGGCGGCGTTCTTCATGCACAAGCCCGCCGCAACCGCCCCCAATCAGGACAACGGCAACGCGGCCGCACCGGCGGCGACGCTGCCCATTCGCACCGTCGTGCTGTTTAGTAGCGGCGTGGGCTATTTTCAACGCAAGGGCGAAGTGGACGGCAACTCGCGCGTGGACCTGACCTTCCAGGTCCGCGACATCAACGACCTCATCAAAAGCATGGTCGTGCAGGACGACAAGGGCATGGTCGGGGCGGTCAGTTACGATTCGCTCGACCCCGTGGACCGCACGCTGCGCTCGTTCGCGGTCAACCTGACCAACAACCCCACTTTCGGCGCGATCCTAACGCAAATGCGGGGTGAGCGCGTCGAAGTCGTGTTGCAGCAGACCGTGGCGACTCAACCGGGAACCGTCACCGGGGCCATCATGGGGCTCGAACAGCAGAAACTGCCATCGAAAGACGGGGCCGTCGAAACTGAGGTGCTGACCTTATGGTGCGCGGAAGGCGTTCGCGCAATGAAGCTGGCCGACATCCAGCGGCTGCGTTTCCTCAATTCGCAAATTGAAGGCGAGTTCCGCCGGGCGCTGGATACTTTGGCCCTGTCGCACGATGCCATGAAGAAGGCTGTGTCCATTAACTTCGTGGGCGACGGCAAACGCGAAGTTCGCGTGGGTTACGTTGTCGAAAACCCGATCTGGAAGACCAGCTACCGGCTGGTGCTGGACAAAGACGGCAAGCCGTTCCTGCAAGGTTGGGCCGACTGGAACACTGTGGGCATGGCGCTGATTTCCGGCCGGCCTATTTCGTTCCAGATGGATTTGTACCAACCGCTGTACGTGCCGCGGCCGATGGTGGAATTGGAATTGTTCCAGTCGCTGCGGCCGGTGGCCTACGAAGGCGGCAAGGAAAATGAACGCTTGGCTGATCTCAATCGAGCGGGCGACGACAAGGCCGCCTTCAAGAAAGATCCGTCCGACCGCACTCGTGGCGCCATGGCGGGCAAGCCTGGTGGTGGGGGCACTGCACTAGGCCTCGGATTCGATGCTCCGGAGGCAGCCGAACGCCGGCAATTTGCCGAGGGCATGGACCGGTCCCTGAAACAGAAGATGAACCTGGCCCAGGGCGTGCAATCGGCCGCCACGGCCTCGCAGCTGGGCGATTTCTTCCAATATGTGATTAACACGCCGGTCACACTGCCGCGGCAAAAATCGGCGCTGCTGCCCATCGTAAACAAGGAAGTCGATGCCACGCGGTTGTCGATCTACAACCCGGCCGTGCATGCCAAGTTCCCGATGCTGGGGCTGAAGTTGAAAAACACTTCGGGCCTGCACCTCATGCAGGGGCCGATCACCGTGTTTGAGGGCTCGACTTATGCCGGCGATGCCCGCATCAACGACCTGCCGCCGAACGATGATCGGCTCATCAGCTTCGCCGTCGATCTGGGCACGGAAGTGGAAGCTAAGAGCCACAGGCCGCCGGACCGGCTGATCGCCGTGCGCATTGAGCGCGGTTTGGTTATCAGGACCGATAAGATTCGCGAAGAGAAGACCTACACCGCCACCAATCGCAGCGGCCAGGAGCGCACCCTGTGGATCGAACATCCCTACCGGCCCGAGTTCGAACTTATCAGCAAAGAGCAGCCGGTGGAGCGGACCCAGGAATTCCGCCGTTTCGAGCTGAAGTTGCCGGCCGAGGCGAAGAAGTCAGTCAGCATGACCGTGATCGAAGAAAAGGACGTGAGCTTGTCGATTGCCATAGCAAACACCGATGACAACACCATCCGTTTCTTCATGAACAACACGATTTCCAGCCCGGAAGTGCGCCAAGGCCTGCAGAAGGCCCTGGAGTTCAAGCACGAACTCGTGAAGATTCAGCAGGAGCTGAACAACGTGAATCAGCAGCTGCGAATCATCACGGAAGACCAGGCCCGCCTGCGGGCCAACCTGCGCGAGATGCCGCAGACTGCCACGGCGTATAAGCGCTACCTGGAAAAGTTCGACAAGCAGGAAACGGAGATCGAGGACTTGCAGAAGCAGCAAAAAGCGCTGCAAACCTCGGAGCTGAAGGCGCGGCAGGCGCTGGATGCGTATCTGATTAGCCTGAACGTGAAGTAACATATTCTGCCGCTTGCGGCGTAACGGTAGAGCCCGCTACGCCGCAAGCGGCCAGTGCATCGTCACACCTTGATTTTCGGGTAGCCGCACTCGCCAGAGTGCGAGAAACCCGCGTTCTGGCGAACGCGGCTACCCGAACTTTTAGCCGTGACACAGCACTAGTCCAGCAGTTCGCGTTCGACGCGCTCCACCAATTCTCGGATGGGCCATTCGCGGCCGCCGGCGGCGAGGGTGTCGCTGGCAGCCAGCCAGGCGCGGATTTTCTTCTCCGCTGCCACGGCGGTGCTGTGGCTCTTGCCGCCGAAGTGCTTGCTGATCTCGCCAAAGCTGGCGGCGGTGTGCTTGCGACAAAGGAAGATGGCCAACATGCGCGAATGGCTGACCGCCCAGGCTCGCTCTTTGCCTTGAAGCGCGCCGCCGGGCAGCTGCATGACGCCGCATACCGCGGCATCTACATCGGCCAACCGGACCACGCGCACGGCATGGCGCAGCAAATCGCCTAGTGCTTCGCGGGCCAGCGCCAAATCGATCTGGCGGTTCGTCACCCTGCTGAAATGATGAATGCTGTGCCAGGCGCCTTCCAGCTCGCGGATGTTGCCGCGCAACTGATTCGCCAGGAAGATCAGCACGTCGTCGGGAATCGCGGTGCGTGGAGCGTCCTCTTCGGGCTGACTCGCAGCGTCCTCCGGGGGTTTTCGCCTTCGGCTCGCATGGACGGTGCGCGAACGCAGGAATGCCAGGCGCGTTTCGGCATCGGGCGGTTGCAATCCCCAGATGGCGCCTCCCAGCAGCCGGTCGAGCAGTTCCGGCATGAACTCCTCGTTCAGGCGCGGATGGCAATCGCAAGTCAGGGCTACTTGTCGGCCTTCGTCCAGCAGAGCGTCGAGCGTGTGCAGGAATTCCTCCTGCGTGGCGCGCTTGCGGGCCAGGAAGTGCACATCGTCGAGCAACAGCACGTCGCAAGTACGGAAATATTTGCGAAAAGCCGCCTGCTTGCCGAAACGCACTGAGCTGACGAAACGGTTGGTAAAATCTTCCGAGGTCACGAACACGACGCGCAGTTCCGGGAAACGCCGCCGGATTCCGGCGAATATGCCTTCGAGCAAGTGCGTTTTGCCCGTGCCGACTGGCCCGTGCAGAATCAGTGGGTTCGGCCCCTGGCCCGGTTCCTCGACGGCGCTTTGAGCCGCCGCGCAGGCCACCCGGTTGCACTGGCCGACAATGAAATCGCCCAAGTGCCGCCAACGCCTCTTCGAAACTTGGGCTTTGCGGCGCTGCATCTTCTCGTCGATGCCGTCGAACAATGTTCGGTCCGGTTGCAGCAGAGGCTTGGGTTGCGGTTTGGCTTGCCCGGCGGCTTCGGTGCGAACCTCGCGATTGGCACGGAACAGTTCGGCATCGATCTGAAAGCGGACTTCGGCCGCCCGGCCCAGCACGGCCAGCGCCGCCGCGCGCAGGGCCTCCCTGTATTCCTTTTTCAGCCATTCCTGAAGGTGGAGATTGGGCACGCGGACGACGAGGGCTTCCCCGTCCAGCACAAAACGAGTGCGATTTTGAAACCAGAGCTTGAAGCGCTGCGGCCCGATACAATCGACGAGAGCTTGCTCCAAAGCAGCGGCGAAATCCATAGCCGACCTCACAGGCGCGCAAGCAGGCCACGCCATTCCATGGGCAAGAGAGGTCGCTATTCCGGGCATGGCAGGGAGGCCGTGCCGCGGACGCCGTCAACTCGGAGAAGGTGGATATTATGTCGGGGCCCGACGCATTGCCAGTGAAAAGGTGAATCTTTTTTGCCGATCGTTTTCGCAGCGCCGAGCGCAAAGATTCCGAGCTTCCGACGCGCCAAGGGTTTCCGGCATTCCGGTCCATGCTTGAGCTGACCGAAAAATTTCCAGAACAAGATGGAACAGAAGCAAACGAAGAGAAAATTGGACAATGATGTGCCAGCTCTTCGTTTTCTTCGTTTCGTTCTGTTCAATTCTTCGATAGCTCTTGCTTCCGGGGACACGGATTGCCATAATTCCATTTTGCCTTTTTGTGATTTACTGGTGAAGGCAGGCGCATCATGGCCGAGAGCATTGTGGTAAAGACCCAGCCCCGGAAGGCGTTCGGAAGTGCCAACGCCAAACGGCTGCGGCAGAAGGGACTGCTGCCCGCCGTCGTCTACGGGCACAAGGAAGCCGACCTGACCGTGGTGCTGCCGCGCGACGAGGTGGACAAGATCGTGCGCCGCGGCATCCGCGTGCTGGAACTGGAAATCGACGGCAAGCCGCAAACGGTAAAATTCGCCGAACTGCAATGGGACCACCTGGGCAAGGACATTTTGCACGCCGACTTCCTGCGCGTGAGCCTGGATGAAAAAACCATCGTCCAGGTGCGGCTGGAGCTGCGCGGCTTGGCCCCAGGCATCGGCGAAGGCGGTGTCGTCGACCAACCCATCCACAACCTGACCGTGGAATGCACCATCGCCACGATCCCTGAAGTCATCCGGGTGATGGTCGACAAGCTGCACCTGGGCGAAGCGATTCACGTAAAGGATTTGACCCTGCCGCCCAACGTAACCGCCAAGGCCGACCCGGACGCCATCGTGGTGCAAGTGCGGGCGCAGAAGGTCGAAGTCGAAGCCCCAGCCGCCGCCACCGCCGCAACGCCGGGTGAAACGGCCGAGCCGGAAGTCATCGGCAAGAAGGTTGCCGAGGTCGAGGAAACGGAAGAATAGTGAGTGCTACGCCGCTTGCGGCTTTGCGGGTGAAGCATGAAAATCGTCGTGGGCCTGGGCAACCCGGGGCCGCGCTATCGGGGCACCCGGCACAATGTCGGATTCGCGGTCATTGATTACCTGGCCCAGGGGCCGGGCGCAAGTTCGTTTCGTGCCCGCTTCCAGGGCCAAGCGGCTGAGCTAAACGAAGACGGCTTGCAGATGCTGCTGGTGAAGCCCGAAACGTTCATGAACCTCAGCGGCCGGTGTGTTCGCGAGATCGTGGACTATTACAAGCTGCCGCTGGAAGATTTGCTGATCGTTTGCGACGACATCAATCTGCCGCTTGGAAAAATTCGGGTGCGGGCCAAGGGATCGGCGGGCGGCCATAACGGCCTGCGCAACATTCAGGACCAGCTGAGCAGCGCCGACTATTTCCGCCTGCGGATCGGCGTGGACGCGCCGGCCCTGAAGTACGATGAGGCCACTGTCGATCACGTCCTGAGCCGGTTCAAACCAGGCGAACAAGACGTTATCGACGAGGCGATCCAGAAGGCCGGCCAGGCCGTTTTGCTTTGGGCCCGCGAAGGCATAAACGTGTGCATGACCCGCATCAACGCACCCGACGAGAAAGAGAAGAAGAAAGAACCGCCGGCGAGCCGCGAGCCGAAGGCTCGCCAGATCGAGCCGGACAAGGAGACTAGGAGTCAAGGAGACAAGGAGACAGGAGAAAAAAAAGAAGGATTCTGCTGATCGAGCCCATGTTCCGCATTCCGAATTGGAGAGAGAATGGCTTCGAATCTTTACGAATGCATGTTTATTCTGGATACCAGCAAGATGGCCGGCGACGTGCAGGGAGCGGTTGCCAAACTGCATGCCAACCTGGAAAAACACCACGCGGAAATTGTGGCCAGCCGGGTCTGGGAAGAGCGCAAGCTCGCCTACTCGATAAGGAACCAGAAAAAAGGCCTGTACTACATGATCTACTTTCGTTGTGACGCGACAGAGCTGGCCGACCTGGAACGTGAATACAAACTGAATGAAACGATCATGCGGCTGATGATCCTGCACATTGAGCCGAAACTGGAAGAAGAGATGCTGGCTGTCGCCCACGACGAGCGCGCCCTGGCCCTGCAAACCGCCCACGAGGACGCCAGCGACTCTGTGGAAGGTTACGAGCCGGTTGGCCCGCGCAAGGAATAGCCGTGTGCGTTTCGCGCACAAATGCTCCCTGATGGACGGGCCATCACAACAAGAAATAACTCGTGCAAAAAACCAAAAAAAACCTGCTGCCGAGCTTGCCTACCATAGGCTAACAAATGTATACTGCCGGGAAAGGAGCCTGTATCCTTTAACCTCCCGCGTTCCAATTTACACAGGGGGAACGCAACACCCAGGAGCCTTACTCATGGCCAACTTGAACAAAGTGATGCTGATCGGCCGGTTAACTCGCGATCCGGAAATGCGCACATTCGCCAATGGCGGGCGGGTTGCTCATTTCGGGTTTGCCGTCAACAACCGCAAGAAAAACCAGCAAACCGGGGAATGGGAAGAAGAACCAGTCTTCATGGATTGCGACGCTTTCAACCGCGGCGATTTCGGCAAGCTCGCCGACCTTGTCGAACGCTACTTGAAAAAGGGTTCGCAGGCATATTTGGAAGGCCATCTGAAGTTGGATCAATGGGACGACAAGACCACCGGCCAGAAGCGCACCAAGTTGAAACTGGTGGTGGACGTGGTGCAGTTTCTTGACCGCCCACCGGAAGGCGCAGGTGGTATGAGCCGGCCGGCGGCCGTGTCGGCCGCGCGCGACAATGGTTCGCCACCCCCTTCTGATTCGGGTTACAGCGGCGGTTACGATGATGCTCCACCCGCCGAGCCTCCCGCGGCCAGTGGCGGCGATCACATTCCGTTTTGATTGCTAACTTTGATCACCGCTTGCGGCTTCGCGTTCGGGGAAAACGAAAGACGAGTCATTTTCTTCCGAGCGCGACGCCGCAAGCGGCGAATAAACCAGTATTGGAAGGGTTCCCCATGCCGACAGCAAGACAGATCCTGCCCAAGGGCAACCATGGCAACGTCAAACTCGTGCTGATCGAGGACGTGCTGCACCTGGGCAAGCAAGGCGATTTGGTGGAGGTCAAACCAGGCTATGCGCGCAATTATTTGTTGCCCAACAGCCTTGCCACCATCCCTACCCAGCACAACCTGCGCCAGCTCGACAAGTACAAGGAACGCGTGCAAAAGGCCCGCGAAGCCAAGATTGCCGACCTCAAGGTGCTGGCCGAGCAGATCCAGCGCAGCAACGTCACCATTGAGGCGAACGCCAACGAGGAAGGCCACCTCTATGGTTCAGTCGGCCCCGACGAAATCAGCAAAGCCCTGAAGGCCCGTAACTTGAGCGTGGACTCGGCCATGGTCCGCCTTGCCGGTGTCATCAAGGAAACCGGTGTCTACAAGGAAGTCCCCATTCACCTGGGTTACGAGATCGAAACCAAAGTTGACGTCACTGTTGTTCACCAGACGGACAAGAAGCAGTGAGAAGTGAGTAGTGAGTGAAAAAAAACATTCGCCAAGATAACAAAGGCCACTCACCATTCACGATTGACGGAGCAACCCGTGTCCGAACCAGGCCAGGAACGCCTGCCACCGCAGAATCGCGATGCCGAACGCTGTGTGCTTGGCAGCATGCTGCGCGACAATCGCGTCATTCCCGACCTGGTGCCGTTGCTGCGCACAGATCATTTTTATTTCGACGCCCACCAGAAGATTTATCAAGCCATCGCTCAGACCCACGACCAGGGCCAACCGGTCGACGTCGTAATCCTGGCCGAGGTCCTGCGCTCGCGCGGCCAGATTGAAGACGTGGGCGGCTACGGCTACCTGGCCGAATTGTGGGAAGCCGCCCCCACCGCGGCCAACGCCATTTATTACGCCGACATCATTCGTGACAAGGCCATCACCCGCAACCTCATCCACGCCAGCACCGAAATCCTGAAAGACGCCTACGATCAATCGGAACCGGCCGAACAGCTGCTCGACGCCGCCGAGCGCAAAATCCTGGAAATCGGCCAACTGGGCGTGACCGGCGAAGCCGTCGACCTGCACAAAGTGCTGGACGAGGCCTATCGCCGCATCGACGCCCGCGCCCAGCGCCTGCACAATTCAGTCAGCGGCCTGCCCACCGGCTTCGTCGATCTGGACGAAAAGACCGCCGGGTTGCAGAACAACGAGTTGGTCGTCCTGGCCTCGCGGCCGAGCGTCGGCAAGACCGCTTTCAGTCTCAACCTGGTTCGCTACATCACGGTCGAGGAACATTACCCGGTCTTTTTCGTCAGCCTGGAACAGTCGCGCATTGAACTGGCCGAGCGTTTGCTCTGCTGCCAGGCGCGGGTGGACAGCCACCGGCTCCGCAAAGGGCAACTCAGTTCAGAAGACATGGACAAGCTGATCGAAGCGGGCGACGTTTTGCGGCAGGCCAAACTGTTTATCGACGACCAGCCGACGCAAAGCCTGATGCGCATTGCCGCCAACTCGCGGCGCTTGCAGCGGCGCGAGAACATCCGGCTGGTGGTGATCGATTACATGCAGCTGATCGAGCCGGAGAACCGCCGTGACCCGCGTCAGGAACAAGTGGCCCAGATTTCCCGGCGTTTGAAGGCACTGGCGCGCGAATTGAAAATCCCGGTATTGGCCCTGGCCCAGGTCAATCGCGCTTCGGAAGAGCGCCAGGACCACCGCCCCCGGCTGGCGGACTTGCGCGAATCGGGCAGTATTGAAGCCGATGCCGACACCGTGCTCATGCTGCACCGGCCCGGCAAATACGACGGCAGCCAAGAGGACAACGTCATCGAAGTCCTGGTCGCCAAGCAACGCAACGGCCCGACCGGGGAAATAACCCTGACCTTCCTGAAACAATTCATGCGCTTCGAGAACTTCGCCGTAGGCGACAGCTTCGGGTTGGATAACTAGGCGGCAAAGCAGCGCTCTCAATAATCCGGGACCGGTTTGCCGTCATTCCGCACTGCCAGCAGGCGCAACGTTGTGGCCGGCGTGCTGTTGCTAAGAGCATGCACGCTGCCGTCGCAGAACACGAACTGGCAAACGCCGGTGTGGTAGCTGCCGAAGATACGCTGGTAACGATCGGGGCCGCCGGCCACGTCGAACGGCCCCTGGCCAAGATCGTAGACGTACCCCGGCGCGGATTCGCCGTCGCCGGCCACGCGGCCCAGCGTGCGCTTCCAATTGCCGTCGTAGATCGAGGCGTCGCCCTCGTCGCCGTTCAGCCATTTTTGCGGCACGTGCTTTTCGCCAATCAGGAACGTGTTGCTGGTTCCATCGCTGATGGAGGCGAACCTGAGCTGCCCGTACCACTTGGTGACAATGCCGCCGGCCTCGGTGGAAGTGGCAATAATCATGGCCCCATTGGCCGGCGTAGGCGCGGCGGCGCCATTATTTCCGTCCAATTCGCCGCCGTAGCCGACACGGTCGCCGCCGCAACCGGCATAATCGCTGTCCGAACCGGGCAGGTCGTTGCCGCCGGTCCCGTCCACGCCTTTTTTGCTCACGCTTGGCGGCTGGCGCCGGCTTGGGCAGAAATAGATTTTGACTGGCGTGGTGCGGACCACGGCATTCGGCTGGGCGTAATAGGTCCGTGACAGGTCCCATTGTCTGGCCAGGGGCACTTGCTCCACAAAAGGCAGAATCAGCACTGCCCAGGTGGCATACGGTTGGCGGATGCGGCTTGGCGGCAGCGACCCGTACACGTCGTGATAGTTGTGGCACGCCAGGCCGATTTGCTTGAGGTTGTTTTTGCATTGAGTCTTGGCCGCCGCCTCGCGCACCTTCTGCACCGCAGGCAAAAGCAGGCCGATCAGGATTGCGATAATTGCGATCACTACCAACAGCTCGATGAGCGTGAACGCTTTTCGCTTTGCGTGACGCATGGCAAACCTCGCAACCAGTGTTAAGGATTGATGAGAAGAATTAGCGTTATGGTGACGCGAAGCGCAGGCAATGTCAACGATAAAACGCAGAATATTTCATTTCTCAACCCCGCTGAGCCGCAGGCGGCCCATCGGCCCTACACATACTTCGCGTTGTCAGCGCCGGCGATCCGGTTACAATTGCCGCATGCCGGAGAATTACTCCTATCGCGTTGGTTCCGGACACGACAGCCACCGGCTGGGCGAGGGCCGCCCGCTCATCCTGGGCGGCATCAAGATCAATCACCCGCGCGGGTTGATTGGCCACAGCGATGCCGACGTGGTGCTGCACGCCGTCACCGATGCCCTGCTGGGCGCCGCTGGCCTCGGCGACATCGGCGATCTGTTCCCCGATACCGACCCACGCTGGCAGGGAACCGACTCCCGGATTTTCCTGCGCGAATCCCTGGCGAAGCTGAACCAACTCGGCTGGCGCGTGGTCAATCTGGATGTGACCATCTTCGCCCAGGAGCCGAGATTGGGGCCAGTGAAGTCGGCCATCCGCGCGAATCTGGCCGCGCTGTTGGGATTGGCTGATGATTGCGTGAACGTGAAAGCGAAGACCGGCGAAAACGTGGGCCACATCGGCCGCGGCGAAGCGATTGCGTGCCACGCCGTGGCGCTAATCGGGAAGGCCTAACCTCATACGTCATATAGGTCGCATACGACCTATCAAAAAGGATTTGTTTATGCCCTTGCAAGTTTACAGCACGCTCACACGGAAGAAGGAACCGTTCCCCAAACAGCCCGGCGCGGCGGTGACCATGTACGTCTGCGGGCCAACGGTCTACAAGCCCAGCCATATCGGGCACATGGTCGGCCCGGTCATCTTCGACACGGTCAAGCGCTATCTCACCCATCTTGGTTACAAGGTCACGTGGGTCGTCAACATCACCGATGTCGATGACAAGCTGATCGTCCGGGCCAAGGAACTGAACACTACCGTGCCGGAACTCGCCGCGAAAATGACGGCCGACTATTTCGATTGCCTGAAGAAGCTCAACGTCACCGGCATCGACAAGTTCCCGAAGGCAACCGAACACATTCCCGGCATGATCGCCATGATTGCCAAGCTCATCGAAAAGGGCTACGCCTATCCCGCGGCCGGCGACGTGTATTTCGATGTGTCGAAGGACGACGACTACGGCAAGCTCTGCAACCGCGACCCGGAACAGTTGAAAGAAGGAGCGCGCGTCGAGGTCAGCGATAGGAAACGCAACCCCGGCGATTTCGCGCTCTGGAAAGGGGCCAAGCCGGGCGAGCCGAAGGAAGTGATCTGGCCCAGCCCCTGGGGGCCGGGCCGGCCCGGCTGGCACATCGAATGCTCGGCCATGAGCCAGGCACTTTTGGGCGACACCCTCGACATCCACGGCGGCGGCCTGGACCTGCAATTCCCGCATCATGAGAATGAACTGGCCCAGAGCGAATCCGCCAGCGGCCAGCCGTTTTCGCGCGTATGGATGCACAATGGGTTACTGAAGATGGGCGCCTCGAAAATGGCCGGCTCCGTCGGCAACGTGGTCAATATCGCCGATTTGCTGCAACGCCATTCGCCGGAGACCGTGCGCTTTTTGCTCCTGTCCACGCACTACCGCAGCCCGATTGAATACTCGGAAGAGCGGCTCAATGAGGTTGCAAAATCGTTGCAGGGGTTCTATCGGTTCTTCGAGCGATATGAGCGCATCAAGGGCGGCAGTTTCTTCACGCTGCCCGGCCAGCAGGTCGATACGCTGGCTCGACCGATCGGGGGTGAAGTGCCGGCGCTGCGGGACCGGTTTTTCGACGTCATGAATGACGATTTTAACACGGGGGCCGCAGTTGGCGTGCTTTTCGAATTGCTCTCTGCGTTGAATAAGATCGCCGACACGTGGAAACTCGACGAGGAGAAGGCGCAACCGGCTCTGGATTCGTTCCAATCCGGCGTGCAGGCACTGCGGGGACTGTCCTCAATCCTTGGCCTGTTTTGGGCGCCGCCGGAACAGGCGAAGCTAGGAGGCGATGATGCCCTTGTCGCCGGGCTGATGCAATTGCTGATCGACCTGCGCATCAACCTGCGTACCGAAGCGAAGAAGATCTCCGCCAAGGACGACCCCACGAAGAAAGCGCTGTTCGAGCAAACTGACGTCATCCGCAAGCGCCTCGGCGAGCTGGGCGTGGTGCTGGAGGACCGCCCCGGCGGGACGACGTGGCGGCGAGGATAGCCGCTGGCGGCTTCGCGTTCGGTCGATGCTGGCCGGACCTTTCGATTCCTGCCGGCGAAAGCAAAGCCGCAAGCCGTGGCCCAAGCCACTACCGAAATACTTCTTACCGGATTATTCTGTTCACAAGGGAATGTCGATCCCTATCTACGGAAAAAATCATGTGGCCCGAAGCACAGCGTGTGCAGCAGTTGCTGGACCAGGCCAGACAAAAGAAGCCGGCGGCCGTCGAGGATCTGCTGGCCCTCTTCCGCGAACCATTGCGGCGAGCCGTGGAACTGCGGCTCGACCCGCAGCTGGCCCGGCGCGAAGATGCCAGTGATATCGTGCAAAAGGTACTGTTCGACGCCCACCGCCGTCTAACCGAATATTTGCAAGACCCGCGCATGCCTTTCCATCTCTGGCTGCGGCACATGGCTCAGGACCGGATCATCGACACCTACCGCCGGCACAAAGAAGCCGCTCGCCGCAGCATCGATCACGAACAGCCGCAGCACCCGCCGGCGTGGGCCACACAATCGTCAGTGCAATTGCTGGGTCACCTCATGGACAAGGAGCTGACCCCGGCGTCGGCCGCGCTGCAGCAGGAGTTGCAGGAAAAACTGCAGCACGTGCTGGCGGGCTTGGACGACATCGACCGCGAAGTTATCCTGATGCGCTATTACGAGCAGTTGTCGAACCAGGAAATCGCAACGGCCCTGGGCCTGACCGAAGCCGCCGCTTCGATGCGCCACCTGCGCGCCTTGCGCCGGCTCAAGGATGCATTGACGGAAAGTTAAGTCTAAATGAACCACAGAGACACAGAGGGCACAGAGAAAATACAGAGAAAAACATTAGAATGAATTGATCTATACGCTGGCGTGGATTTCTTGTTCTCTTCTATGTTTTCTCTGTGCTCGTTGTGTCTCTGTGGTTCATTCTTCTCCGAGAAACCAGCATGCGTGCGGCCCATTTTGATTGTTTCAGCGGCATCAGCGGCGACATGACCTTGGGCGCGCTCGTCGATGCCGGGGTCGATCGCGAGGCCATTTCCCAGGGGCTTAGTTCCTTGGGCCTGCCAGTGCGGCTTGTCTGGGAACAGGATAAGCGCTGTGGCATTTCGGGAACTCACGTTCAGGTCGAGGTGGGGGAGGAACCTCGGCACCGGTTTCTGCCGGAGATTGAAGAGATCATCGCGCGCGGCGATTTGACTGGCCCACAGCGCGACCTCGCCGTGCGCATTTTCCGCCGCCTGGCCGATGCCGAGGCTCGTGTGCATGGCGTTCCGATCGAAAAAGTGCATTTCCACGAAGTGGGGGCGCTCGACAGCATTGCCGACATCGTGGGTTCCGCCATCGGCCTGGACCTGCTCGGCGTCGAGCACATCAGCAGCCGGTCGGTGCCTCCGGGCACGGGCACGGTCAAATGCGCCCATGGCGTCATGCCGGTCCCTGCGCCGGCCACTGCTTTGCTGCTGGAACACGTGCCGCTGGCAACGGTTCCGGTGAAGGGCGAAATGACCACGCCCACCGGGGCCGCGATCCTTACCACCGTGGTGCGCGAATGGACCGAGCAACCGAACCTGACCATTACCAAGATCGGCCACGGCCTGGGCACGCGTGATTTCCCCGATTGGCCCAATGTTCTGCGCTTGTTCATCGGCGAAAAAACCGGCCTTCTTCCGAAGGAGAAAGCGTGCGAAGACACCGATGAAATCTGGGTCCTCGAAACCAATCTCGACGACGTGCCGTCGGAGATCATCGGCTATTGTTTCGAGCAACTGTTCGCCGCCGGCGCGCTGGACGTGTTCAGCACGCCGATCCAAATGAAGAAGAATCGCCCTGGCGTTCTGCTCAGCGTGCTCTGCCCGGCGGAGCGAAGCGCAGATTTGGAGGCGATTCTGTTCCGCGAGACGGCCACCTTCGGCATCCGCCGCTACCCGGCCCAACGGCACAAGTTGCTACGGGAGAGTTGCACGGTGCAATCGCCCTGGGGGCCGATCCGGGGCAAGAAGGGCCGGC
>Ga0207110_10147_pt2 | contig 16560 bp, 14 predicted proteins | sample Alteio_BWMinHeat_74_FD_153582 | JGI IMG/M metagenome (GOLD analysis project Ga0207110, IMG submission 153582) | Enriched cells from forest soil in Barre Woods Harvard Forest LTER site, Petersham, Massachusetts, United States -... | ecosystem: Environmental > Terrestrial > Soil > Temperate forest >...
CGATGATCGCCGCCAGGGTGGTGGACTTTCCGGAGCCGGTGGGTCCGGTGGTCAGCACAATCCCATTCTTCAGATCGGAGATGGCCGAGAGCGCGGGAGGAAGATTGAAAGTGGAGAAGTCGGGAATAGATGTCGGAATCACTCGCATGATGATGGCGCAGGTGCCCCGCTGCATAAAGATATTCACCCGAAAACGCGATGTTGCCTGCAGGCTATAGGAGATGTCGCAGGAGCCTTCCTGCCGCAACTTCTCGACGGCCAGTTTGTTCTTCCCGATCAGGTCGCTTGCGATGCGGGCGGTGTCTTCCGCGGTGAGCTTCGGCAACCCCTCGATGGCCACCGGTGTCAGTTGCCCGCTCAGTTCCACTTGTGGCGCGCGTCCCGGCGAGAAGACCAAATCGCTGACATTCTTTGAAACCTGCAGCATGGTTTTTAAGATGAAATCGGTTGGAATTCCCGGCCGGGGAGCCGGAGCCCCTGCTACGGGGGCCGGCTGGTGGGTAGCGGTAGGAGATGTGCCCAAAGGATTCCTCCTCTAAATCAAAAAGTCTATCCCAGGCCGTGCTGGGTTTCAAAATCTTCTATTTTTTAGCCTTTTGCGCTTTGTAGGCAGACCACAACTGAGGGGGTAATTTCCAGATCGCCACCGCAGTGAGCCATGGTCTGGCTACCAGTGCATAGACGCTGGCCGTCTGCGTTCGCCGGCTGAGAGCGCGGGACAGCTTGCGGGCCCTTTTGGGAGAAGCGGAGATGCTCCATGCAGGGGGAGCCAGTCCCCACATTAGAATGATCCAGACGATCGGAACCGTCACCAGAGAGAGCGGAGACCAATGCCAATGGCGGCTGAACGCCAGTTGGAGCAATGAAACAAAAATGCTCAGGACCACCCCCTGGGCCAGCGCCCCGGCCAGGATTCTTCCCCAACGGGTCATCTCGAATTTTCTCAGCAGTTGACCCTGCTCGGAGTTGGCCAGTTTTTTCTGGTTGGCGCGCATCTCTTCGGCTCGCTCGGAATCGCCCGCGAGCTTGGCTTTCTGACGGCGGTTTTCGAGGCTGGCGATCTTTTCCAAAAAATCCATCACCGTGGAGAGGTTCCCCTGGTCAAAGGGCGGTATTTGAGGCGTCTCCATGACCAGCCGGCGTTGTGCATACGCCTGCTGCATTTCTTCCAGTGTCGGATTCCTTTTCCTCTCCACGCGAGCCATGCCCGATTGTAGCCTTTTTTCCGGTTGCAGTGGTAGCCACGGCAAATTAGCGGTTCAATTTGCCGTGGGCTTGTACGCTTCACAGAGCGAACCCACGGCGGGAAAAGCGTTCGCTGTGGCTACCCAGCCCCAAAAATCGAGTATCCTAAATTGAGGAGGGCGGATGCAAAGCATGGTTGCGGAGATGGAGTCCATTCTGCGAGGGGAGCACCGTGATCCATTTCAAATTCTAGGCCCTCATCTGGCAAAGCAGGACGGAAAGGACGGGATCCTAATCCGTGCTCTTTTGCCACAAGCACGACAGGCAATGGTGACATCGGCAGGGGAGGCCGATCTGGCGCAACCGATGCGAAAAACGCATCCCTCCGGCTTTTTTGAAGCATTCTTCCCGGGACGCCGCGAAATTTTTCCCTATCGCTTGCGCGTGGTTCCGGCGATCGGTCCGCCGCAGCTTTTGGAAGATCCCTATCGTTTTCCGCCGCTTCTCAGCGATTTTGACCTTTACCTGATCGGCGAAGGAAACCACCACCGTCTCTACGAAAAACTGGGAGCACACCTTTGCCAGGCGGAGGGGATCAGCGGAGTCCTGTTTGCCGTATGGGCTCCCAACGCTGCCGGCATCAGCGTTACGGGCGACTTCAATGCTTGGGATGGCCGGCGGAACCCGATGCGCCAGCGCCGGGATTCCGGCGTGTGGGAGCTTTTCATGCCGGGTGTGGCGGAGGGGGCGGTTTACAAATATGAAGTGAAGTCCCGTTCCGGGCCGGGCGTGCAGCAGAAGGCGGACCCTTGCGGATTTTATGCCGAGGTGCGTCCCAAGAGTGGTTCTGTCGTTTTCAATATAGACCGCTATCGCTGGAACGACGATGCATGGATGGCGGATCGCGCCCGGCGAAACGTGCTGGAAGAACCCGTCGCAATCTATGAAGTCCACCTCGGCTCCTGGAAGCGCGCTCCGGAAGAGGGCCACCGGTTCCTCACGTACAGGGAACTGGCCCATCAACTGGTCTCCACAGTGAAGGAGTTGGGCTATACGCACATCGAATTGCTCCCCGTCATGGAGCATCCCTTCGACGCCTCGTGGGGATACCAGACGCTCGGTTATTTCGCGCCTACCAGCCGCTTTGGGAATCCGGAAGAGTTCATGTATTTCGTCGATACGTGTCACCAGCAAGGCATCGGCGTCATCCTGGATTGGGTTCCCGCGCACTTCCCTAAAGACGGGCATGGACTGATGCAGTTTGACGGGACCTCTCTCTATGAACATGCCGATCCCCGCCAAGGGGTGCATCCGGATTGGGACACGTTGATTTTTAACTACGGACGCAACGAGGTGAGAGGATACCTGCTGTCGAACGCTCTTTTCTGGCTGGAGAAATACCATGCCGACGCGCTGCGGGCCGATGCGGTCGCTTCGATGATTTACCTGGACTACTCGCGGCGGCCCGGTGAATGGATTCCGAACCGGTACGGCGGAAACGAGAACCTGGAAGCAATCGAGTTCCTGAAGAAGCTGAACGAGCTGGTGCATCAAAAGCCCGGTGCTTTTATTCTGGCGGAAGAGTCAACGTCTTGGCCGGGCGTCACCCGCCCCGTTCATCTGGGCGGGTTGGGATTCACGTTCAAGTGGAACATGGGATGGATGCACGACATCCTGGAATATATGCAAAAGGACCCGATCTATCGCAAGTATCAGCACAATAATCTCACGTTTGCCTTGCTCTATGCATTTCAAGAGAATTTTGTCCTTCCCCTTTCGCACGACGAGGTGGTGCATGGCAAGCGGTCGCTCCTGGACAAGATGCCGGGAGATTTCGTGCAAAAATTTGCCAACCTTCGGTTGCTGTACGGTTATATGTACGGCCAGCCCGGCAAAAAGCTACTGTTCATGGGCGGAGAGTTCGGACAGTGGGCCGAATGGAACCACGATGGCAGCCTCGATTGGCACTTATTGCAATACGAGCCTCACCAGAAGCTGCGCCAATGGGTGCGGGACCTGAACCATCTTTACCGATCCCAGCCCGCTTTATACGAGGTGGATTTCCACTATTCCGGCTTTGAGTGGATTGATTTCCACGACTGGGAGAATAGCCTCGTCTCCTTTGTGCGCCGTGCCAGGAATCCCGAAGACTTTCTCCTCTTCGCCTGCAACTTCACACCGGTGCCCAGGAAAGACTACCGCATTGGCGTTCCGGAAGAGGGCTACTATCGCGAATTGCTGAACAGCGATGCGGAAATCTACGGCGGGTACAACCTCGGCAACGAAGGGGGAGTGCGGGCGGAGCCGTCTCCCTCGCACGGCAGGCCCTATTCGATCAGTCTGACACTGCCGCCGCTCTCGGTCCTGGTGTTCAAGAGAGAATAAATCCTCCTAACCTCAATACCGTTTACTTAGGATGGGGCGCTGCTAAACGATCCCCAAAGGGGATGAAGATGATAGCCGGGGGCAACGCCCTCGGGACCGGCCCCCCCAACAATACGCGACCCTGAAGGGGTCGTAGGAATCGGGTCTCACGCCTATATGTACGAACTCCTTAGAATCGTGCGACCCCTTCAGGGTCGATCCCCCAATCCGGGGCCTCAGACCGGGGGCGAGTGCCCCCGGCTACCTTGTCGATCCCCTTCGGGGATTTCCGGCCCGTCACTCGAATGGTTTTTTTGGCCCAAAGTAAACGGTATTGCTCCTAACCTAGATTATTCATGAATGCCTCCTTGATTTTTTCTCTAGCCCAGCCCTTCAGGGCTGGGTTTGCAAAACCAAGAGATTTTCAGCCCGCTTCAGCGGGCTTCTCTCGGCTTCAGCTCTCCCCAATCCGAGGCTGAAGCCCAGGCGGGGGAAGGCCGTTGAAACGGCCTGTAGATAGGGTCTTGGCTCGTTCACCCCGGCCTGAAGTCCGGGGCTAGAGAAAAACGCGGCTCGTCAGGTGAACGTCTATAAATAATCCAGGTTCAGGTTAGGGACGAGCCGGGAGGCCCGTCACTACCCGAACGCTATCCTCAAGCACGTGCATCCAGTCACACCATAGGTAAAAATGATTCAGCGCGCGCCTCCCAGTGCGTTATACTGTGCCGATTCCATATTGGCGAAAAACCTATGGCGCTCCCCCCTGGAAAACGGTTAGGCCCTTACGAAATCATCTCGCTCATCGGCGCCGGTGGAATGGGAGAGGTGTATAAGGGACTGGACACCCGCTTAAATCGCATCGTCGCCCTTAAGGTGCTGCCTGCGCATCTCGCCGACCGGCCCGAGCTGCGCGAGCGGCTCGAGCGCGAAGCCACCACCATCGCCAACCTGAAGCATCGCCACATCTGTATTCTCTACGACAACGGACGCGACTTCCTGGTCTTGGAATATCTGGAAGGGGAGACCCTCGCCCAGCGGCTCGCCGCGGGGCCGTTGCCGCTGGATCAGGTGTTGCTGTACGCCAGCGAGATTTCCGACGCCTTGGACAAGGCGCACCGCAGCGGCGTGACGCACCGGGACATCAAGCCCGGCAACATCATGCTCACCAAGGAGGGATCGAAGCTCCTGGACTTCGGCCTGGCGAAGTTGAAGCAGGCGGCGGTCAAACAAACCGTCTTGGCCTCGGTTGCTCCGACCCCGCCGCTGGGCGCAAAGCCGGCAGGCCTGACCGTGCATGGAACGATCTTGGGCACGCCGCAATACATGGCCCCGGAGCAGGTGGAGGGCAAGACGGACGAACTGGATGCCCGGACGGATATTTTTGCCTTTGGCGCGGTGCTCTATGAAACAGCCACGGGAAAAAGAGCCTTTGAGGGCACGAGTCAGGCCAGCGTGATGGCGGCAATCCTGAAAGATCACCCGCCTTCCATGTCCTCGCTTCAGCCCATGACCCCGCCCGCGCTGGACCGCCTGGTGAAGAAGTGCCTGCGCAAGGACCCGGAGCAACGCTGGCAAACTGCGCGCGATGTAAAGGATGAGTTGGAGTGGATCAAAGAGGGCGGATCACAAATCGCACCGGTTCCAGTACCAGTTCCAGTTCCGATGCCGGAAGTGAAGCCTGAGCCGAAACGCTGGCGGCATGCGCTATTGTGGAGCATCGCATCCTCGGTCGTAGCCGCCACTATCGCGGGCATCGCTATCTGGACTCTGAGGCCATCGCCCGCGCAGCAAGCCGTCAGCCGCGTGACGATCACGCTGCCGCCGGGCCAGCGCCTCGCCGCGCTCGACCAGCCCGCCATCACCATTTCACCCGACGGCAAGAACATCGTCTACGTTGCGGTGCAGGGCGCATTGAATCAGAGCCGCGACCGTGAGGGAGCGGACCCTTCAACGCGGGGGACTGGTCCGCTTGCTGACGCGCGCGGCTCGGATACGGGCCGAACCCAGCAACTTTTCCTGAGGCCGCTCGACAGCCTGGAGTCAAAACCCATTACGGGAACGGAAGGCGCGGTGGGTCCATTCTTTTCGCCCGACGGCCAGTGGGTCGGCTTCTTCGCGAACGGAAAGCTGAAGAAGGTTTCCGTGAACGGCGGCGCGGCGGTGGCCTTCGCCACGACGCCTGGTCCGGGAGGGGCCAGTTGGAGCAGCCAGGGAACTCTGGCGTGGCAGCCGACAACATTAGCGGGACAGGGCCTGCAACAAGTCTCCCAGGAAGGAGGCACGCCGCAGCCGCTGACCCGGCTCGCAAAAGGGGAGTTCATTCAGCGGTGGCCAGAGTTCCTGCCCGGCGGCAAGGCGGTGCTGTTTGCGGGCTCGGTAAGCGCCGCAGCTTGGAACAACGCGCAGATTGCGGTCCAGCAAGTAGCGACGGGCATTCCTGCCCGTCCCAATGACGGGGCGGGAGCCCCGTCACCACTCGGCGAGCGAAAGAACCTTGTGCAAGGCGGAACCCAGCCCCGATATTCGCCGACAGGCCATTTGCTGTACGCGCAATCCGGAACGCTGATGGCTGCCCCGCTCGATGCGCGGCGGCTGACGCTGACGGGCGCCGCCGTTCCCGCGCTTGAGGGCGTGATGGAGTCTATCGTCACCGGCTCCGCCCAGTACAGCCTCTCCTCCACGGGAACTCTGGTCTATCTGGCGGGAGGTGTTGCCGGCGGCCAGAGCCGCCTGGTGTGGGTAAGCCGCAACGGCGAAGAGCAACCCCTGCCCTCCGCCCCGCACAATTACGGGATGCCGCGGGTCTCGCCCGATGGCCGCCGGGTGGCCGTGACGATCGTGGAGCAGGAGCAGCACGTTTGGGCTTATGACCTCTCCAGAGAAACTCTCACCCGGCTGACGTTTGAGGGAAATGCAAACAGCGTCCCCGCCTGGTCGCCCGACGGCAAACGAATTGCGTTCCGATCAAACCGTGCGGGGCCGGGCAATCTGTTTTGGCAGGCGGCCGACGGCAGCGGCGCGGCGGAGCGGTTAACGACGAGCGATTATCTCCACGCCTCGAATTCGTTTTCGCCGGACGGGCAACTGCTGGCGTTTACCGAAAACACCCCGGAAACCGGGTCTGACATCTGGGTGCTCCGGCTCGCCGACCGCAAGGTGCAGCCGTTCCTGCGGACACCCTACGAAGATACCGCGCCGAAGTTTTCTCCCGATGGGAAGTGGTTGGCTTATTCCTCGGACGAATCGGGCCGCCGGGAGATTTACGTGCAACCCTATCCCGGCCCTGGCGGCAAGTGGCAGATTTCCACTGATGGCGGCCAGGAGCCGGTCTGGAACCCCAAGGGCGGCGAGCTGTTTTACCGCAGTGGGAGCAAGATGATGGCGGTGGAGGTTAATCAGAGCCGCGACAGTAATGGAGCGGACATTCCGAATCCGAGCCGCGACCGTGAGGGAGCGGTGGCTTCCGGCTTTTCCGCGGGCAAGCCCAGGATGCTCTTCGAAGGACCGTACCTGCCGACGGCCGCCAGCTTTCCCTACTACGACGTCAGCCCCGACGGCCAGCGATTCCTGATGCTGAAGCCCGTCGAGTCCCAGACCTCCGCGCCCACGCAGATCAACGTGGTGCTGAACTGGTTCGAAGAGCTGAAACGGAAAGTGCCGAAGTAGCGCCGCCGTCCCGGCGGCTCAATGGGCCGGCGGGACGCCGGCGCTACAGCGGTTTCCGAAGTAGAATAGAGGGAGGAGGCACGAAACCCTTGCGAGATTACGAATTCACTATAGTGATCGAAAAGGACGAAGACGGTCGTTTCGTTGCGATTTGTCCGGCGCTTCAAGGTTGCTACACCGAAGGAGAGTCGGAAGAGGAAGCAAGACAGCTTATAGAAGATGCGATCCGGCTGCACGTAGAAAGCCGATTGGCCAGGAATGAGCCGATATACGAGGAGGTGGGATCCCACAAGGTCCGCATTGCCGTGTGACTCCAAGACTCCCTGCCGTCAACGCCCGCCAAGTCATCTCGATTCTGCAACAGCATGGTTTTGTCTTCGACCGCCAGTCGGGGAGCCACGCCGTTTTTATCCACCCCGATGGAAGACGGACGACTGTCCCCATACATGGCAAGAGAGACCTCGGTAAAGGACTTCTGCATCAGATTATGAAAGATGCCAAACTGGATATCGACGATCTCACGAACAGATGAAGGCGGAAAAGGGAGTCAGGCGACAAAGTCCGAGCCGCCCTTCGACAGGCTCAGGGCCATGAGCGAAACCGAATGGCGACCGTAAGCGAGCGGTCAATCCGAGCCGGGAGCGTCAGCGACCGGTTGGAAGTCCCGCGAGGCCGCAACCGGTCGCTGACGCTCCCGGCTCGGATTCAAACGGATAGGGCGACCCCATATCCGGCGTTGAGCTATTGGGCGGAGGCAACAGCGGTTACCATCATGTCTTCCCCGCGAACAAATCCCGTCACTTTCGCTTTTTCGCCGGCCAGCTTTTCCAGGCCCGCCACCTTTCCTTGGAGCGTGAGGACCCGCTGTCCAACCACCAGCGCGTAATCGGCTGACTGGTGCTTGATACAGTCCATGGTGCACTTCTTGGCGGTGCCGACCATGTGCGCGTTGCCGCACTTATCGTCTCCGACCGTGCCGGTCAAAGTCGTCTCTCTCGGCTGGTTCTGGGGAAGAGCGGAAGGAGTGAGCGGCCCGCCGATCAACAGACAATACCCCGCGAAAAGCAGCGCGCCGGCCAACGACCGCCTATATAGACGATTTGTCATTGATTGTTCTCCTTTTGACCCTCAGCCTGGGAATTCACTCAGCTTCCTCATTCTACTCCCGAAGAGTCGTTTTTACCTGGATTATTCATGAGTAGCCTGGCGTAGCGCCGGCGTCTCGGCGGCGCTGCGTGAATCATCCATTTTTCGGAGCGCGTATAATGGGTCCATGCGCATAACGGATCAAACCCATGTTTGACGCCTCCCATATCCGCAAGCTGGACGAACACCGTTACCTCATTCCCAAAGAGACCCGCAGCGACATGCGCACGAATGCGGTCGTCTATGCCAGCGAAAAGCTCATGGCGGCCATTCTCAAAGACCTCTCGCTAGAGCAAGCCGTGAATGTGGCCACGCTGCCGGGGATTGTGGGCGATTCGCTCGCCATGCCGGACATCCATCAGGGCTACGGTTTCCCCATCGGCGGTGTGGCGGCCACCGATTATCAGACGGGAGTGGTCTCGCCCGGGGGCGTGGGCTTTGACATCAATTGCGGGGTGCGGCTGCTGGCCAGCCCGCTGGACCGGGAAGAGGTCCAGCCGTGCATTCGCGATCTGGTCGAGCAACTCTTCCGCGACGTGCCTTGTGGCAGGGGTAAGGAAAGCTCTCTGCGGCTGAGTTCCGCGGACCTCGATGCCGTCCTGGAACAGGGTGCCGCATGGATGGTGGAGCACGGCTATGGCTCGCCGAACGACTTGGAGTTTTGCGAGGCACAGGGCCGGATGCGCGGGGCCGGCGCGGATCAGGTCAGCGAGCGCGCCAAGCAGCGTGGCAGGCCGCAGGCGGGAAGTCTCGGCAGCGGCAATCATTTCCTCGAAGTGCAGTATGTTGACAGAGTGGTGAAGCCGGAGCTGGGCGAGTCTCTGGGGCTGGCGGAAGGCCAGGTGGTGGTGTTGATCCACACCGGCTCGCGCGGCCTTGGCCACCAGGTTTGCACCGACTACCTCGCGCAAATGGGCGCAGCGATGAAGAAGTACAACATCACGCTGCCGGACCGCCAACTTGCCTGCGTGCCGATCCAGTCGCCCGAGGGCCGGGATTACATGGCGGCGATGAATGCCGCGGCAAACTTTGCCTGGGCCAACCGGCAGGCGATCACGCATTTCGTGCGCGGAGCCTTCGAGCGGATTTTCGGAGAGAGTGCGAAGCTCCGCGTGGTCTATGACGTGGCCCACAACATGGCTAAGCGGGAGACATACCACGTGAACGGTCGCGCGCGCGATGTGCTTGTTCATCGCAAGGGCGCGACGCGCGCCTTTCCGCCCGGCAACCCGGAAATCCCCCAGCGTTACCGGAGCATTGGCCAGCCGGTGCTGATCCCCGGCAGCATGGGGACCGCTTCCTGGGTGCTCGTTGGCGCTCCCAAGGCAATGCAAGAGACGTTCGGCAGCGTTTGCCACGGCGCAGGGCGTCTGTTGAGCCGCACAGCGGCCAAGAAGGGCCGGGACATCGCGCAGGTGAGGAATCAGTTGGCCGAGCGAGGCATCTACGTCAAATCAGAGACCCGTGACGGCATCCTGGAGGAGATCCCCGAGGCTTATAAAGACGTGGATGAAGTGGTCGAGGTTGTCCACCAGGCAGGCCTGGCCCGCAAAGCCGCCCGCTTGGTGCCGATCGGGGTGCTGAAGGGTTGAGCGGGAATGCGCTCGAAGATTGAATAGTCAGCCAACCCTGAGGCGACAAACTGGCCAGTGATTCTGCATGCTGTGATATATTCGGGCGTGCGATGAATGAAACGGATGTGAGCTTTATGCAAATGGCCCTCGAAGAAGCCCGCCTCGCCGAAGCGGAGGGAGAGGTTCCTGTGGGCGCGGTCGTAGTGCGAGGAACGGAAGTGGTGGGCCGCGGCGGAAATCGCAATATCAGCCAACGCGATCCCACCGCGCACGCGGAGATCCTGGCATTGCGGCAGGCGGCTCACCGCATCGAGAACCACATCCTGGAGGGATGTACCCTGTACGTTACGATCGAGCCATGTGCGATGTGCGCCGGGGCGGCGGTGCTGGCGCGTCTGGCGAGGCTGGTCTATGGTTGCGATGACCCCAAGAGCGGCGCGGTCCGCACTTTGTTCCGCGTTGCCGACGACGGCCGCCTCAACCACAGGCTGCAAGTGGCCAGAGGAATTCTGGAAGAGGAGTGCGCCGCCTCCATCCGCACATTCTTTCAGAAGAAGCGCTAGTTCAAAACTGAGCCGCGCCTGTTGGGGTGGTAGCTCCTTCTGAGGCAATGGGGTGGCGCAGGGGGCGGTTCTGGTCCGTGCCGGTTCGGTTCCCTCGGTTCTCTCGTCTCCCTTGTTTCGCTCGGTATCCTCAACAGAATTTTCTTGACATAGATCCCTCAAACCGGCCCGTGCAGGCGTTTCCTCCGCACCGGCGCCAAGTCAGGGATTCAAGCGAAACACGCTGACCGGCTCCGATTGATCCTTGGCCGTCTGAATGCCACAACGAGCGCCCAGGACATGAACCTGCCCGGTTTGGGTCTCCACGAACTCCATGGCGACCGAAAGGGCACGTGGGCCGTCAAGGTGAGCGGCAACTGGCGCGTCACGTTCACCAGCGTCGGCAAGGACGTCGATCACGTGGACTACGAGGATTACCACTGAGGTGACCATGAAGATGCATAATCCGCCGCACCCGGGTGAAGTGCTCAAGGAGCTGTGCCTGAAGCCCCTGAACCTGACCGTCACGGAAGCCGCGCGAGCGCTCGGCGTGAGCCGGAAGACGCTCTCCAGCATCCTGAACGGGCGCGCTGGCATCAGCCCCGAGATGGCGGTCCGTCTCTCGATCGCCTTCAAGGCCAGCGCTGAAAGCTGGCTCAACCAGCAGCTTCAGTACGACCTCTGGCACGCAGAAAGAAACCGGAAGCGGCTCCGCGTGACGAAATTGTCAGCCGCCTGAACCAGTGAGTAAGCGAGGCAGCCAAGGCGCCTGCCCCGGCGCGCCGTGGATTTGCCGTGGGTTTGTAAAATCCGTCGAAATGCCCACAGACCATAGGCCCTCTGGACCGCAGGCTGGCGAGAAAAACACTCACTGTGGCTACCAGCAAACCTGCCTGGATAGGTCTTTCTCCTCGTAAAACGGCATTTTTAAGGTATACTGTACCATATAAGGTGCAGGGATGGCAGGAAGCCCGCAGCCGCGAAAAATCCCGCTGGTCTTCTTCCGCACGGAGGCTGGGAAGGAGCCTGTGCGGGAGTGGCTGAAGGGACTGCTCGAAGCGGAGCGCCATGCCATAGGAAAAGACCTATTGCGGGCGCAGTGGCGGTGGCCGGCCGGGATGCCACTATGTCGGCCGTTGGGAAATGGGTTGTGGGAGGTGCGGACAGACCTGCCGACGAAACGGACAGGGCGCGTGCTGCTCTGCCTCTGTCGCGAGCATCTCGTTGCGCTGCACGGGTTCATCAAAAAAACGCGTACCACGCCGGATGAAGATTTAGCGTTGGCGCGCAAGCGTCAGAAGGAGTTGGAGCGATGAGCAAGAAACACATGGGTTCGAGCATTGATCATTTCCTCAAAGAGGAGGGCATCTTCGAAGAGGCCCAAGCACAGGCGGTCAAGGAAGTCGTTGCGTGGCAGCTCGCCGAGGCCATGAGGAAGAAGAAAATATCCAAGGCGCGGATGGCCGCGCTGCTCAAAACGAGCCGCACCCAGGTCGACCGCCTGCTTGACCCTAAAAACGACATCACGCTTTCAAGCCTGCAACGCGCCGCAGCTATGGTGGGACGCCGGGTTAGCATCGAGCTGGTGTAAGGGACTCATCTGTACAGCCGTCTCTCCTTGCAAAAAAGAAGCGGGCCACCGGGTTGTGGTCGCCACGGCAAATTCGCAGTTCCAATTTGCCGTGGGTTCGTAAAATCCGTCGAAATGCCCTCGGCCCTCTGGACCGCAGGCTGGCGAGAAAATCACTAACCGTGGTTACCAGCTTTCGAAACCGGCCCGTGCAGGCGTTTCCCCCGCTAAAAAAGAAGCGGGCCACCGGGACCCGCTCAAGGTCGCTATTGCTAGCGTTGCCTTACGCGAACGGAGATAGCCCGGCTATCCAAACCGCTGATATGGTAATATCACGAGCATGGAATCAAATATTTCAGAGGCTGAAGCCGTTCGTCGTTTCTCTGATATCCTGAACCGAGTAATCCAACGGCGAGAGGAATTCGTGGTTCAACGGGATGGCGATGCAGTATGCAGGATTATCCCGGCGGCTCCGTCGCGATTCACCCTCGCCGAGCTTTCGAAGCTTCTTGCAACGAATTCGAAACCGGATTCCGCGTTTTGGGATGAGGTTGAAGCAATCGGTCGGAATCAACCTGGCGTCCCGAAATCCCCATGGTAGTCATAGATTCCAGTGTTTTGGTTGCAGTTGAGCGGGGTCAACTGGAGCTGAGTATGGTGATGGCCGAGGCTGGGACGTCACCGGTTGCGCTGGCAGTTATCACTGCTGCTGAATTGCTTCATGGAGTTCACCGTGCCGGGACAGCGGCGCAGCGTGCGGTGCGTGAGGCGTTTGTAGAGCGTCTTCTTTCTTCCATCCCTGTACTTCCGTTTGATCTAACGGTAGCCCGCGTTCATGCCCGTGTGTGGGCAGACCTTGCAATGCAAGGAATCACCGTCGGCGCGCACGATCTTCTGATTGCTGCAACCGCCCTGGCCAACGCCGGAACGGTTGCAACTCGGGATGAGCGTAGCTTTCCGAAGATTCCCGGGATATCCGTGCTGCGCTGGTGAGTTGCCTCCTTTTCGGGAGAACGTCCCGTCTGGAGCGGCTTTCACCCGCTCAAAAACGGCCGCAATCAATTTCTTGTTCCTGCCACCGGTTTCGCGTGTCACCGGTTTTGGCTTACCTTCCGGTGTTCCCTGTCCCCGGTTTCCCAGTTTTCTCCTTCAAAGACGAAAAACGATCGACAGGCCACAGCGTATGCTAAGCTAAATGTCCGCAACAGATCGTGTGGAATTATCATGGGTTCACTAAATACCTCAAACGGCTTGACCCTTCACCAGGTCCCCTTGCTCCGCAATCTGCGGAATCCCAGGGAGGTTTTCCGTGAGCTGCGCAATTACCTTGCCGGGCAGTTCGTGGGCTCAACGCGGGACGAAGGCCTGCTCGATGAGATATTGAAGTGCCTATTCTGCAAATTCTATATTGAGGTCGGCAAGGCTGACTCCATTCCTAACAATTTGGATGTTTTTCAAAAGAGCCGGCTGGTCAGGACGATCTTCGCGAGGGTCAGAGCGGATTTTCCAGATATCTATGATTCTGGAACGGAGATCATGCTCGACCCGAAGTCGATCGATGTTGTCCTTGAAGGGTGCGACTTCTCATTGGTCGAGTCGGCTTCTGACCCAATCGGCGATGCCTTCGAAGTTTTTGTAGGGACCGAATCGCGCGGACGCTCCGGGCAGTTTTTTACTCCCAGGCCGGTTTGCGAGTTTCTCGTTAATGCGCTGGACCCGAAACCCGGGGAAAACATTATTGACCCCGCTTGTGGTGCTGGGGGTTTCCTGACTGCTGTTACTCGGCACTTCCTCGCGACCGGAGTTTCAGTTGGTGAGCTAAGCCGCCTTACATCGGAGACCATCTTCGGGATAGATAAAGATGAATACTTGGTTACCTTGTCGAGGCTGCATCTTTCGCTCTTAACTGGCGGCCATCCGCATACAGTATGCGGCGACAGCATAGCCATGCAGAACGGTAGTCAGGCGCTCGTGGATCTTCTCCCAAGCGAGGGCTTTGACGTACTTCTCACAAATCCGCCATTCGGCGCGCGCATTGTGGCGGCCTCTCCCGAAGTGCTCAGCACTTTCGAGCTTGCCAGACGCTGGAGAGAGGATGAATCTGGCAAGTGGTTGTTGACTGGGGTCGTGCAAGGTCAAGTTCCACCCCAGGTACTCTTTGTGGAACGTTGCCTCTCATTGCTGAAGAGCGGGGGGAGGATGGGGATCGTTCTCCCCGAAAGCATTCTTTCCAATAAATCTTATAGATATCTTGTCCAGTTTTTACTTGATAAAGCAGATGTTCAGGGTGTTGTGGGAATGCCTGAGTCACTTTTCAAGACATCGGGTAAAGGTGGTACGCACACGAAAACCTGTCTTCTCATTGCGCAAAAATGTGCTCCATATAGTAAGAAGACAGGCAGGGTATTCATGGCTGAAGCAAAATGGTGTGGTCATGATTCCAGGGCTCGGCAAATTCCGAAAAACGATATACCTGCAATCGGGGAGGCGTTCGCGCTCTACAGAGCGCGAAAGAAATTCGCGGAATCGCCACTCGGCTTTGTACTGAAGAAAAGTGCAATAAAAGAAAACGTTCTTTCACCTCGATATTACGACCCTAAGATCGCTCAAGATTTGGTTGCCCTAGAAGAGACGCATAACCTCTATCTCTTCCGACAATTGGTTGATGAGGGAGTGCTCGCCATCTCGACCGGGGACGAGCTAGGAAAATTGGCTTACGGCACAGGTACGGTACCGTTCATACGGACCTCCGATATTAGCAACTGGGAACTAAAGGCAGACCCAAAGCATGGGGTCGATCACAAGATTTATGAGTCCTTTCGTCGCAAGCAAGACGTTCGCCCTGGTGACATTTTGATGGTCAAAGACGGCACGTACCTGATTGGCACTTGTGCAATCATTACTGAGGCGGACACCCAAGTGATCTACCAGAGCCATCTCTTTAAGATCCGCGTTCATGAAAACAAATACGGGCTAAATCCCTACCTGTTGCTTGCGGTATTGAGTTCGCTTGCGGTTCAACGGCAAATCCGTGCGAAGCAATTCACTCAGGACATCATAGACAGCCTCGGCGAAAGGCTCTATGAACTAGTGCTTCCAATACCGAAACAAAAAGAGAACTGTGAAGAGATAACAAACCTTGTCAGGAAAGCAGTTCAACTGCGGATACAAGCGCGCCAGTTGGCAGCCAGGGCTCGGCTATCTGTGCATAATGGAGGAGAGTTAGAATAAATTGAGCTCTTCGTAATTTGCAGATATCTTCCTCAGGAGCTGTCGCACCGCCGTTAGGCTCATACTGCCCTGGATTCGATTGCCGTCGGCGGAAATCCAACTAATGTTGTCAGCGGTGTGCCCCGCTGCATTACCTCCAGGTTCATCGAGTTTCAGTGGATTCAAGTGGCCGACCTGAAAGTCGGACCTGCCATGTTGGGGGTTCATAAGCGCGTCTCTGAATAAGGGAAACGACATCGGCTCTTGTGTGACAGGGCATCGAAAGGTAGGGAGCTCCGCCGGCAGTACGCCCTCTGTCCGAAAGAGCTCGCTCGATACTTCCGGAAAATCTTTGAAAGCGCAGAGTTGGGTGACGAGCGTGTATTCGATTTCGAGGCAAGTCCTCCGAAGGGCAAACTGCACTGACTTAGGATGGGTTTCCCATCTCTTTTCACGGTTCGTCTTAAAGTCACCAGTGAGAGCGCGGTCCGTGAAGTAGGTCTTCACCTTGATCTTATCGTCCAGCACTCTGCGGAAAAACTCGGAGTCTGGGCTCCTCTCGGGATTCCGCAGAAATCGTCGCAGCTTCAGGGTCCGCAGTATCAGCTCGTCAAAATACCAGGACACATTGCCTAAGGTGTGAATAGGGATGTTGCCGGCAGGTCCCTGCAAGTAATCTATAGGGGCTTCGTAGGGCAGAAGCCCTTCAGCACAGAAAAGCCTCAGCAATTCTGTATGGGAATCGGTGTCAAGCCAACCGGGAAGGTCCCGAACAAGCTGATTCGCGATTTGGGCGCACTCTTCGTATGTACAATGCCGAGGATCATCAACAAGTTGCTCAAACCATCTAACACGAACTTTTGTCGTTTCGATCGCAGGCACTTTTACGAGCTCAATCAGGAAAGCGTGCCTGAGGATTGCAATAAGAACACTTCGGGCCTGCTCGTGGCCGAGCTTCTGCCTCAGGGCCTCGATTGGTTGAGGATTGTCCCCTTGACCTTCAAACAACGGCAGCAGTTGCGCTGCCAATGTGCCCATATTGAATCGGTCGGCAGCGACGATTTGCTCGATTATTTCTTGCACGTCCGACTATTGCCGGCCCGAACAGCTTTTTCTAAGCGCGCAGTAAATAAGGACAGCGAGAGGTTCAGAGCTTCGCAAAACGTTCTCAACTCGATAACGTCCAGCCTACGTTCGCCTCGTTCCACCTTGCTTATAAAGGACTGTGTCCTCCCAAGCCGCGCCGCAAGTTCTGTTTGGCTGAAACCAGCAGCCTTTCTTGCGTTCCGCAGTTGCTTCAAGA
>Ga0207110_10159_pt1 | contig 16537 bp, 13 predicted proteins | sample Alteio_BWMinHeat_74_FD_153582 | JGI IMG/M metagenome (GOLD analysis project Ga0207110, IMG submission 153582) | Enriched cells from forest soil in Barre Woods Harvard Forest LTER site, Petersham, Massachusetts, United States -... | ecosystem: Environmental > Terrestrial > Soil > Temperate forest >...
TTGCAGCAGCCTTCCCTCGCACAGTGGAATTTGACATTGGACCGGCAATTGCCATTTGGAATGGCGTTGACCGCTGCATATGTCGGCTCCAAAGGATGGCACGCCATACAGACGCAGGAAGGTAATCCAACCGTGCCGGTGGCCACCAATGCGAGCGGACTGCCGGTCTATGGCTGCTACTTGACCGATCAATCCCAATACATTCTCCCGGACTCGACAGGAACCTGCAACACGAACGCGACGACCGGTTGTTTCGCGGCTGCAACCTTTGCGTCGGCTCCCTGCAAGACTACAACGAAGGCCAATAGTTTCAGCACGTTTGGGCTGAAGACGAACCCGGCCTTTGGTCCCACGCTTTACGCTACTGCAGGCGGACTTACCTGGTACCACTCCCTCCAGGTAGCCGTAAACAAACGAATCAGCCACGGTATTCAGTTCCAAGTGAACTACACCTGGGCGAAGTCGGAGGATAATGGGGTGAAATCAATCCTCGATCCTGAATCCACCGCTAGCGACCAGGCACCCAATAATCTGTCACTGGACAAGGGCCCCGCGTTCATCGACATCCGTCAGAATTTGCGCGCAAACGTGATTTACCATGCACCGGATTTCAAATCCGACCAGTTCTATGCGAAGCCACTCCACGGCTGGTGGTTTGGAAGCATCATTTCCGCACAGACCGGGTATCCCATCACTCCCGTTCTCGGCGGCCCCGGCAACTCGGACCGCGCCCTGCAGAACAACATCAACGAAACGGACCGCCCCAACATCGATCCGTCCTTTAACGCCAGCACCGTGGTCACCGGAGATCCGAATCACTGGTTCCAATATTCCATGTTTGACCTGCAACCTGCAGGCACTCTGGGGAACGCCGGAAGAGGCATTGTCCGAGGGCCACAACTGAGGAACGTGGACGTCAACATCAACAAGGATACCCGAGTCAAGTGGTTGGGTGAACAAGGGAATGTTCAATTTCGCGCGGAGCTATTTAACGTGTTGAATCACGCGAATTTCCTGCTACCCTCCGGCAATGTTTGGAATGGCCCCGCCAGCGGCCAGACAACTGGGTCAGCACCTGTGGGTCAGTTCGGGTCAGCGGGTGGGCCGATTCCATCCATGAGTAGTGGGGTCCCAAGCGTTGGCCGAATCAGCAGCACGCAAACGAAGTCACGGCAGATTCAACTAGCGCTGAAGATCGTGTTCTAGCCGGACCGGGCATAAGTTCACGGCCCCCAGTTCGGCGTAATCCGACTTAACAACTTGCGCCTGCTTCTATCTGGATGGCAAACGGACTCTGACCATCCAGATAGGGGCCATGGCGCGATTCTCGCAATCCCACCGATTCGAAGGGCAGGCGAATCACCTCCCCCAGAAATGGTCCGCCGTCCTTGGATTTCACCGATTCCGTCACACCAATGTTGACCAACGTTCAGCCATTGCAATCATCCCAGAGAACCTTCTTTATATTGACAGCTTGAAGCGCCAGCAGTATGCTCCGAGCGAATGAGGACTGAAGCGGGTCCTTAGTATTGCTTGGCACGAAAATGAGTAGGGCACTGCCTTGGGCGGGGTGTGGTTTCAGCGGCACTAAGATTTCCAATCGTGAATTCTAAGAGAACTTCAGGCTGTCGATGAACGCCGATGGGTTCGGCGCCTAAACTGGAGTAACCGCATCGGCATTGGGCTGGTCGGTGCCGATTGAATCGTTCCGATCTGCGAAAATGAGCCTGCTTCTAGACCCTTTTGAAATTCACGGCTCATGCGAATTTAGTTAGGGGCAAGGAAGAATATACGGGAGGATTGAATCATGAATCACAAACTGATTGGGGCATTTGCGGGTTTGCTTTTGTCGATCATGGCTGTGCCCGCATCCGCTCACCACGCAGTGCAGGCGGTCTTTGACTATAACAAGCACGTTCAGGTTACAGGCGCGGTTACCAAGGTGGAGTTCATCAATCCACACTCCTATATTAGTCTTGATGTGAAGGACACGAAAGGCGCGCTCCAGCATTGGACGTTCGAATTGCCCGGGCCGGGCTCACTCAAGAAGTCCGGCATGAGCCGCGCAGACCGTGGCGGATTGAAGCCCGGCGACGAAATTACAATAATTGGCTACGGAGCCAAGGACAACACGAATTTCGGTTTCTTGAACACGCTGAAGTTTCCCGATGGCAGATCCTTCGTGATTGACACGCGCGACCCCTACGGTCGCTGAGAAAAAGGAGCACTCGCTATGAAATCGGCTATTTGCAATATTTTCGTCGCAATCGCAATGTTATGCTGCCTGACTCTATCGGCAAGCGCGCAACGACAGGCTCCCGCGGGCGACTCAAAGGTGGCTACGCCCCGTACTGCCGATGGACATCCTGATTTGAGCGGGCTTTGGAACGGCGGAAATGGTGGTGGTGGCGGAGGCGCGCCGGAGGAACCCGGCGACCCGAATTCGTTTCAGCCATCGGTTTTTGCCGCACGGCACACCGAAGGGTTGACTGGGGCTGCTGCGCTTATCAATTTTGAACGCGACAATACGATTTTGCGCCGTATGAATGGTAACAAACCGCCGTATAAGCCGCAGTATTGGGATACGGTGAAAAAGCTCGATCAGAATGGCAACACCGAGGATCCTGCGGGCAACTGCATGCCTCCCGGTGTGCCTCGCGTCGGACCCCCGGCCCAGATCAGTCAGACTCCAAACCAGCTTATCTTCTTATATGTGGCGGGAGGGGCGGCAGCCTTTCCGGCAACTTATCGCGTGATACCTACCGATGGACGGAAACACACGCCGTTGGACGATCTGGATGGAACGTTGAATGGAGAGTCGATAGGGCACTGGGAGGGGGACACAATGGTGGTCGACACCATCGGCTTCGGATCCTCCACATGGTTGGACATCGAAGGTTATATTCACAGTGAGAATATGCATGTTGTCGAAAGATTCACACGCAATGGGAACACACTCACCTTGCAAACAACGGTCGAGGATCCCGATATGTTCTTGAAGCCATGGGTCATGACTCCGCGTGTTGTCCGGTTGAACCCTGATCCATTGGCCGTGATCCCAGAGACACCGCCATGCAGCGAAAGAGATTACGCTCATGCGGTGACGAAAGAGCACCACTAAATCAATTTGCCGTGTAAACGGACTCTACTTGGGCGCGATTGTGCAGGTGTAACAATTTTCTTGCTCCATTGAGAGACCACTTGGGGTCCTCTGGGCAAAATTTTTCGCCCACCGCAGGTCAACTTAGGAGGCAGGATGCGAGGAAGATTCGGAATTTGTTTGTTGATATTTGCCTTGATTGCGGCAGTTGCCTCAGACCCCGTCCACGCACAGAACACCGCGCCAAAGGGTAAACCGGCAGGGTCGAAAGGTGGTGGAGCGGTGGCTGCCACTGCTGCATCAGACGCCCCCACGGCTCTCAAGGCGGCTGCAGACGCGCTCGGCATGCTTCGCGGTCCAAACCGCATTGACGCGATCAATACAATGGAGTTTTGGGGCAGCGGCACTTCCTATAGCGGAGGTCAGGCCTACAAAACCGACTATCACGTTGCCCTCGGTTATGATCCGCCGGGAATGCGCGTGGAGATCAAGCGAACCGGCGCCAAGGGCGGCGCTGCAGAACGTATACTGCAAGTGGTAAACGACAAATACTCCTGGAACGAAACTGAAATTGGCTCTGGACTCGCGGGTGGGAAAGGCAGTGCGACACCGGCCGCGGGCGCATTCGAATCCCGCTCTTTGCAACTTTGGACATTGCCCTACGGCGCGATCAAGGCGGGAATGGCCGCAGGAGAGAAGGCTAAGCTTTCAGTTGAAAATGGCGCCACGGTAATTACCTTTCCTTTGTCGGGGCAACTCGCTGGCATAACCCTGAAGGTGACTCTGGGGGCAAAAAGCTTGGTGACAAAGGTCGAGGCACAGAGCGACAAGCCGACCCCCGACATGATTACCCAAACGGATTATTCCACTTACGCGGATCGTGGCGATATCACGAGTGATTTGCAATTCCCAGGTCACATCATCCAGAAGCAAGGCGATAAGATCGTCCTTGACGTCATGATTAAGATGGATGATCCCAACAACCCATTCTTGATCTTCCCGGCGCCAGACAGCGTGATGAGTGCAGGAAAGTAGAAGTACATCACGCCATAGCCCTTATGCACGCATCGTTCATCGATGCAACCCCGGCTTCCAGGTAACGTCTTGCTTGCCCTGATCATTCATATATCTGGCAAAGACAAATAGTAGATCCGATAGTCGATTCACGTACTTGATTGTGGCCGGGTTCACGCCTTCCTGATTTGCGAGCTCAACGATGCGTCTTTCTGCCCTTCGGGTCACGGTCCTCGCTTGATGCAAGAGAGCAGATGCTTCGCTCCCTCCAGGGAGAACGAAGCTCGTGAGTGACGCCAACCCCACATTGAACTCGTCAATTCTCTGCTCCAGCCACAAAACCTGTTGATCACTGACACGCAATACTTCTCGGTCAAACTGCCGCGACTCTGGCAGGCACAAGTCGGCTCCGACATCGAACAGATCATTCTGGACGCGCTCCAATACTTTGCGGACTGCAGCGTCCTGAATATGGAGCACTGCGGTCCCAATTGCGGAATTCGCTTCGTCGATGGAGCCATAGGCTTCGACACGAGGGTGAAATTTTGGCAATCTCTTGCCGTCACCGAGTGAGGTTTGTCCTTCATCTCCGGTACGGGTATAAATTTTATCGAGCTTCATCCGGTCTGTCCTCTTCGCAAGCGCAAGTGTCCATGACAGCTGCGCCTATCGAGCCATGCGAGATTCACTCATATTGCCAAATAACGCTCCTGGAAGCGAACCGGAATGCGCGGCACCAAACTACACGGCAGTCTTTTTGGATTTCTTGGAAGGCCTACGGGCTACCTTCTTTTGGAAGGATATAAGTTGTTGTTTACAGCAGCGGTCTTCTTGGGCGGTTTCGATCTTGTCGGTTGCGGGGCGGGCACCGAATCGAAGCAGGATGTTTCGTGTTGCACGTTTCACGGCCGGATTGTCGTACGTCTTGCCTTCCATTTCGGGGTCAACCAAACCCCAACTCCATTGCATCGACCCGGTTGCAACGACAATACTTCCGGACGGGGCCGTGTACACCGTCATGTCGGAGTAACGAGTGTTACCATGGAAATCGTAGGGGGAGTGCGCGATTCGTTGAATCGTTGCGGGAGCGTGGCCGGAAACCTTATCCACCTCATAGCCTAGAAGGTCATGCAGGATGTCACCATTCTTTAAGCCCGTGCCATCGAATACCCAACTCCCGGCATCGGACACGACGATGTCCGCTTGCACAGGATCGGATTCATACATCACTCCGACGAGCGCGTCTTCAGGGCGATCCACAGGGTGTGACCGGAATTTGACCGTGGTCATGCGACGCATTGCGGGATCGTCCGAATGCGACACCGGGTCAGCCGTCTCATTCTTGTAACAAGTAATCGTGCGGTTCTGCTCGCCGGTGATTACGCTAGGTTCCAATCGGATCTGCCAATAGGCTGGATTCGAGCCGAAGAACGCGACGTGGATGCCGTGGTCTCTCGCGCCTTCCACATTGTCCATCATCTGCCAGGTCCAATACTCATCGTGGCCCACGGAGAGAAACCCTTTGTGGCTCAGAAGCCGTTCCCCATGAGCATGCGTGTCCACATCCGTCGTGTAGGTGACGTCGTATCCTTCCTTTTCGAGGAAACGCACCATGCTGAGTTCCCAATAGAGCATATCGCCTGTCCCATGGCCGCGACGGTAGGGACGGTTGAATGACACCTTGAAAGCGCGCGGGTTCGAGTATAGCGAACGCCCGCCCCATTCGTTGTAGGCCTGGTACGTCGTTACGCTCGACTGGAACAAAAGTTCGGAGTGGCGTTCGTCATCCCGCACGACGAATACGATGTAGCTCTGCTTACGGCTGGTCCCGGCGGTCAACTTCGCGATGTAAATGCCGCTCTTCCATTCCACAGGCTCGAAGGATTTCGGCACGTGGAGAACATAGGGATCATTCCAATCGCATTCCACCATACCGGTTGCGGCGTCCAGAATCGGAAGCGGCTGGCTTACACTTTTTCGCGCGATCACCGGCGTCATTTTCTTCATGCCGCGCCCACCGTACCATCCCATGCGCAGCACTTCGATCGAATATTCAGGCTCCTTCGTATTTACAAAAAGCTTGATGTCTTCGCCGCGATTCACACTCACCGCAGAGGCATAGCCTTCAATCTCACCATTCGTCGCGGGGTCCGTAAGTTGAAGAGCGTCGATTGCAGCCTGGGCGCTCTCCATCTCGGACCAGGTCGGAATCTTCGTGTAAGTCTTGTTCGTGGTGCACGCAGAGATGATCGCGGAAGCAAACAGGAAGAGGCACAGTAGGAATCGACGGACGAAATTCGTCCAGAATCCCGCTGAATGCGCGGCTACTTCTCTACCGTCACCGGCGGGCACATGCACGCGATGGCCTCCAGTACCGAACATCTTTCAAACTTCCCGTGTTACAGGAGTCCCGACAAAACCGACAAATGGGGTGGCCGGAGTATACGACAGGCCGTCTCAGAATGAAACATTTTTTGGACTGCGGCCAAAACCTAGGTCATGTTAGCCGTCGTGTTTCCTGTTCGATTTCCGGCAAACATCTCCAAGGCGCCATGAAGATTCTTTATGCTGGGGGTGGCAGTCGCAATGGACCAAACGGCTTGGTAAGGCTGATGCTGGGGTCCTGTAACGGCTAGTACGTGGTCGCGATAATGTCGGCAGAAAACTGTTGGCCGTGCGAGGTCGCCGAGGTGACTTCCTAACGGGTGTTTGATTCGAGGATCGTGGCCCAGTGCGAGATATGATTCAGGGATGTTTCGTGGGTGCGGTCGAGATGGAGTGGCGTGACGGAGATGGCACCGTCGAAAATGGCGGCGTAATCGCTTTCGGGATCGAGCCCTTCGATGTGCTCCTGCTCAAGCAACCAGAAGAAAGACCGGCCGCGCGGATCAGTTCCTTCTTGAAGAACATTGCGCGTTACTTTTCGGGATTGCCGCGTGAAGCGCACGCCACCTTTCCATTCCAGCGGGACGTTCACATTGAGCATCACTCCCTCCGGCATTCCTTCGGCGAGCGTCAACAGCGCCATTTCGCGCGCGAATCTTGCGGCATGCTCATAATGGAAGTTTCTTCCGCGGTGCACGACGGAAATCGCAACCGCGGGGATGTGATTAATCGCTCCTTCCATCGCGGCACCCACCGTGCCGGAGTAGAAAACGTTTTCCCCAAGATTGCCACCGCGATTAATCCCTGAAATGACCAGGTCGGGCCTGCTTGGCAAGAGCTTATTAAGTGCGAGGATTACGGCGTCTGCGGGAGTTCCCTCTACCGCCCACTCGTTCTCCTCAATCTGCTCCCAAAAGATCGGCTGGCGCAGCGTCAGTGATTGGGCGGCGGCGCTACGCTCATGGCTGGGAGCGACAACGCTGATCGTTCCCAAGTCCTCGAGCGCGCCTACGAGCGCACGCAGACCTTCAGCGTGAATTCCGTCATCGTTGGTAATCAAAATGTGCGGCATCGAATCTTTAGGATGAAACTCTGGGGCTTCGGCTGAGGCCGGGAACTTCTCCGGAAGCGACTCCTGCGTGAGGAAAAATGGTCGGGACGACTGGATTTGAACCAGCGACCTCACGCACCCCAAGCGTGCGCGCTACCAGGCTGCGCTACGTCCCGACGGTCTGCCTCTCGTTGCAATTGTTACAGTCCGCGTCTTTGGACGCGGGGGTTCTCTCTGATCCTTGGAGAAACCTTGCCTCCAATCCTTCATCTTCAATCAGGACGGGAGAGGCGAACCACAGCACTTCCCTGGATCTCCAGCGTATCACTCGCGTTCGAGGAGCGTCAAGAATGAGCGCAGTGTGTCGCGCAAATCGAGCAGCATTTTGCGATTCAGGACGGCGAAGACTTCTCTGTCGGTTCTCTCCGGCAGAAGCAGGTCTCCATTTGTGCCCCCCTGTTCGCGCAGGTAGCGGCGCGCGCCCACGATGGTGAAGCCTTCGTCGTAAAGGAGCCGTTTGATGCGCAGAACCGTCTCGATGTCCTCGCGACGATACAACCGGTGTCCTTTGGGGCTTTTCACGGGCTGCAGCATCGGGAATTCGGACTCCCAGTAACGCAGGACAAATGGCTTGGTCGAAGTCAGCCGACTGACCTCGCCAATCCGGAAGAGATCCTTTTCCGGGAACAATGTTTCTGCCTGTCCGTTACCTTCCATGCTTCCCTAATCCTAATCCGATTCCGCCGCGTGTCAATGTCCGCGCTCGCGCTTCTCTTTCAGTCGCTGGAGGAAGCGGATTGGCGAGCCGGTGAAGTCGAACGTCTTGCGCAGTTGGTTCTCGAGGAAACGTTCGTAGCTGAAATGAAGACGCTTGCCTTGGTTGGTAAACACGACAAACGTCGGCGGCGAACTCGATGCCTGCGTCATGTAGTAGATTTTCACTTTGCGCGCGGCAGGCGAGGTGCCGCGATCGAGGTCGACCTCGGAGAGCCAGCGGTTTAACTCTCCCGTCGTGACGCGGTGCCTCCGGGCGTCAGTGACGCGGCCAATCAACTCGAACAATTTCCCTGTGCGCTCGCCTGTCATCGCGGAGAGGAACACGACCGGCGCGTAGTCGAGGAATTTAAAGCGCGTCCGAACCATTCTCTCGTATTCGAAGAGCAGTTGAACGGGATCGACCTTTCCCGTGGGAGCCTTCTTGCGCACCTTGGAACTGTGCTTCGGATTACGGGCTTTGACGACATGCTGCCCCCGAATCGCAACATTCGCCACTTCCCGCTCCGCCTTTTCGGCGGCGGCCTGGATCGCCAGATCCCACTTGTTCATCACGATGATCACCGAGCAGCCTGACTTTTCTGCGTAACCCGCGATGTTGGCGTCGCCTGCCGTCACACCGGTGCTCGCGTCGACCACCAACAATGCGACATCGGCGTGTTCGAGAGCGCGTCGCGCCATCACCACGCTTAATTTCTCGGCCACCAATTTTGTCTTTCCTTTGCGGCGGATCCCAGCCGTATCCACAAATCGATAGCTGCGCTCACCGTGGCTGACCTCGGCATCGACGGAGTCGCGCGTCGTTCCCGGCTCCGCAGAGACAATAGAGCGCTCGACGCCTGCCATTCGGTTAAGCAGGGTCGATTTGCCAACGTTCGGACGGCCAATGATTGCCACGTTCACTTGCCCGGGCGTCTCAGGCGTCACTTCCACGGATGTCTCGGGCGCCAAGCGCGGGACGATTACCTCCAGCATCGCGTCGATGCCATAACCATGCTCCGCCGAAACGGAATACACCTCGTTCGAAAGCCCGTAGAACGGTGCGGCAAGCGATTCCTGCATCTGTGTATCGACTTTGTTCGCGGCGATTGCGAGGGGCTTGCCGGTGCGCCGCAGCAGACGAGCCAGTTCGGCGTCGAGCGGAGTCAGCCCCGCGCGCGCATCCACCACCAGCACGATTTGCGATGCCGCTTCGATGGCGATTTGCGCCTGGCGGAGAATTTCACGTGGAATGGCTGCCTTGTCGTCGGGCACCATCCCGCCGGTGTCCACCACTTCGAAGGAGCGACCCTCATACGTGGCGTTGCCATAGATGCGGTCGCGCGTGATTCCAGACTCGTCGGTGACGATCGAGCGCCGCGTGCCAGTGAGACGATTGAAAATCGTGGATTTGCCCACATTGGGGCGGCCAACAATTGCAATCAATGGCAATTTTTCATTCATTGGGGACACAACGAACCTTGCGAGAGCGGCTCGGGAGCTTACACTCTAACCTACTGTTGGTGGAAACAGAAGCAGTGGGATACTTTACGACAATTCAGCCTGTCGGCGAGAGAACACCAATGCATCATGAACTGAAATTCGTTGGCGGATCAACTTCCGCCATTACGGATCTACCGTTTCAGGTCCACGGCGAAGTGTATTCGACTGGCGACAGCTCGACCGTCCCTGAACGCAGGAATGAACTTCCATTTCGTCGCTACGCTCACCAGAGAGACATCAACAAGCTCAGTGCTTCCATACGGTTTCGCAGACCGAACCTTTCCCGCAGAATCGATGACCAACTCCAATGACGATTGCGAGTGAAGCAAGCTTTCCTTCGACATACCCGATGGCGGGAGGTGTTCAATCAGAATTGGTTCGGGTGGGACAACCGGTAGTTTGGTGTCCGTTTCTCCCTCCCACGCAGCCCACCTCGTTCTCGCATCGTAAATCCTGGCCTTCTTCTTCCGCACGTCGGGGGCTTCCGTTGACACTCCTTCAATTTGCGAGCGAATCCCGCGAGAACGCGCGTCCAAAAGCGCTGCACGAATCCGATCAACGTCCGCGGCTGGCCACATTTCGGCTAGTGAACGCCATGCCTCTTCTTCACGGCCGCTGTAAAGGTAAGACCAAACGATCTCTAAAACCTTCATCTTCACGTTCCGCAATTTGTATAGGAGGTGCACGGGGAACGAGCCATCGGGCGCGAGTCTGCCATCGCTGCTCTTGAAATCACGAAGGTCCTGCCTATCGAGACCGGCCCGTTCCATGGCGATTCTGTGGTCAAAATAGGGTTGAAATTCTGGGCTTACATCGAGCAGTTTCCGATCGGAGAACCGGAGGACGATAGGCGGCGCAAAGTCGAGTACACTCAGAGATAAGTCCTCGAAAGCGTCGACCGAAGCTGCATCGTCGGTCCAGATTTCGACACGGCCATCGAGATCTGTATCAGCAGCACTGAAATAGTCTCCGCCCGTAATGACCCGCAGCAATCCGGAGGGCTTTTGCAGTGAATAAATCCGGTACTCCATACAACATCCGGCGCTCGATTTCCGCACTTGAAAGGTGACGACAGGTACGCCCAGGCCAAGGTCAATACCTAACGCATCGACATCAAGACGTGAAGCCTTGTCTGCCACTATGAGCTGTTGCTTGTCCCACTTGAGAGTTGCCTCGCATGCCCGTGTCGCCAACCCCCCGCTCCTTGCCGCTCCGACGTGTAGTTTGACGCCGGTTTGAAACCCCGCCTGGAAATCACCCGCACCGTCGCTACAGATCACATCGTGGCTTTGGGCACGGCTGAGACCTGCCGTGAAGCAAAGAAGCAAAACCCACTTGAACGACATTGTGAAACAGCGAAATCGAACGATCGAACTCCGCGAGAGGCCAGACGACGGACGCGACATGTCATCGTTAGCCGTGCTCCCCATATAGAGATCAATCATCGCTTTCTGCGCCTCAAATATCCGCCTTGCACTTAATGGGAATTGTACTCGAAATGCCTATCGCTGACGCAGCGGCAGAGTTTGGGAAAGCCCCATGCTGCTCACAATCCGTCACGGAAGCTTAAATTTGTAGACACCGAATTGCCGAAGAGGTCCCCGGAATTAGGTCGAAAGCGAACCACCATAGGCGGGTCGCCGTGTGGCCGACCTCGGAATGACGTCAATCTAATAAAATCGAGCGTAGTTTCCGGAGTCGCTAATTTCGGCATAGATAGGCCCGCTGTCGCCAGAAAGGTCTATATCGCAAAGCGGTTCTCGGCTTGCACCGTAACTCTCGCGGGTTCGACAATAGAGCCGAGCTGTTCGCGTCCATCTCCCCAACGTTTCCGGAGCCAGCGATTCATTGGTTCGGAATAGAATCGCCCCGCGAGTTCACCCAAGAGAGCTGCGAACAGAATGACCATGATGAATAGAATTGGAACAGGCATCATCCGTTTACCGGCCATCAGAAACAGGTGAAAAAACAGAAAGACGACAAACATGTGCGTTAGATAGACCTCATAGCTCCGTTGGCCCAATAACAGAAACGGCGCGAAGACGCGAGGGCTGCGCCATTCGGTCTGTGCGGCGGTGATGATGACCAGGCACGTGCCAAGCGCTACCACAGTCATATCCAGGCCAGTCCGACCAAATCCCCAGGAATACGCTCGGACCGAGAAGCCAAGGATGAAGATCAAGAGCGCTGTGCCCACGCTTCCTATCGCTAGGAGGAAAGAGCGAGGGAGAGGACGGCGTGAGACGAATAGAGCAGTCAGGCATCCGAGCGCGATCGCGTCCATCCCTCCAAGATAGGACTTCTCCTGCCAAATCTCATTGCCATGCGTCATTACCGTGCGTCCGAAAGGCCCCAGCACGACAAAGGTCAGAAGCAGCACGACGAGCAGTTTTCCTCGCCCAAACAGAAAGCAGACGATAGGAAAAAAGAGATAGAAAATCTCTTCCACGGACAGGGACCAAAGGACGTCCCAACTGCCGGGAAGATAACCATGTCGAGCCTCAAGCACATTGACGTGGAATGTCAGTGCCGCGAGCAAAGCTCGTCCGAGCCCTCCCGTCTTTGCTTGCACAATGTAATCGGTGAAATGCGCAAGGTGGAGAAGGCTGAGCACTGCGAGCAATAACAGAAGCAAAGGAGCGATTCGAGCGAAGCGGAGCAAATAGAAATCACGCACACTGACCCTGGAGAGGGAACCCCAGCGCCGAAGCGTCGTTGAAGTAATGAGGAAGCCGGAAACCGCAAAGAAAATCTGGACTCCGAACTGAGCGTTCCAGACGAGCGAGTTCGCAAGCTGATGAGGCAGGCCTCTGAGGTAGGGTACTCTTGCAAGCAGCAGGCGTATGTTGACGTGGTTCATCAAAACGAAGTAGATCGCGAGCGCTCGCAGCAGATCGACACCGTCGAGTCTAGTCCAACTGCGATCTGGGTTGTTGGATAGGGATGAATTCATGGGTTCATGGTGGCGTAGCCGGGTGGCTAATTCCACCGAATTTACTCAATAAGAGGCGATTCAGCAACTGCGAGCCAACTAACGGATAATCTGGAATCTTGCGTCATTTCTGCCTTTCTATTTAGATTGCCAGGCCTTGGTGCCCGGCAGACTGTTCACGCGACTATGGTTCACATGTCCCGCTGAAAGCGACTCTGCTAAAGTGCCCACTGGCTCAGGCGAGTGAAATATCTACCCACTCAATTGCGTATATCTAGATGGATGCAAGGAGACATCCCGAGGGGATGAACCCCGCGGATCAACCCGCCATCGCTGCGCAAATCAAACAGGCTCGCGATGGAGACTCGGATGCCTGGGGCGAGCTTTACCGCCACTACGCTCCCGCAATCTTTCGCTTTTGCCGCAGGACGATGCCGACCTACGAGGACGCCGAAGACGCCACCATGGACATTTTCGTCAAAGTCCGAAGCAAGCTCGGCCAGTACGATGCGACCCGGCCTTTCAGCGCGTGGCTTTATACGGTTGCGGCAAATCATTGCTGGGATCTGCTGCGACGCAGGAAGGGCCGACAGGACCTGGAAACAGGAGAGATCGAAAATATGCCTTTAGGAGACCCCGATCCAGGTCAACTTGAGAACCTGATCGAGCAGCGCAGCAGCGAGGAGGTACGGCGCGCTCTTCACAAACTGCCCGCTCGTGCGCGAATGGCGCTCGTGCTGCGCTACTACTCGGAAATGAGTTATGACGAAATCGCCGCCGCGGTGGGCGTGCGCCGCGAATTTGTTGGCGTGGTCCTCTTGCGCGCGCGTCACCAATTGCGCGACGTCCTGAGCGCGGGCGGCGCGGCAAAATTCGCTGCGGGAGGTGCCAAATGAACCACTTCGACGAAATGGCCTGCCTGCTCTATCTTGAAGGGCAACTCGAACCCGCAAGTGCGGAACAGTTGCGGCAGCACACAGCGACATGCGATGCATGCCGAAAATTGATGCGCGCACTTGAACGTGAATCTCTGGCATTGACGAGCGCCTTGATTGAAGAAAACGAATCCGTGCCTGTGCGCTTGCTGGCGCCGGGGCGGAGCGTCGCGGCGTGGGTTTGGGTGGCAGCGTGCGGCTTGCTTGCGGCGTGCGTGTATTGGATTTGGATGGACAGCATCAATCCCTGGCTCGAACAGTTGGGCAATGCGGGCTTCGATGCCATTGATTTTATCAGCATGTTTTTTTTCAGCGCAGCTTTCTGGGAAGGATGGGCTGACATGATCGACCTCCTGCAGTTCGCCGCTTTGATTATTGCCGGCGGTGTGGCGTTTCAATTGGTGCGACGGCGGATCAGCCGGCCCGCAACCACTGCCATCGTAATGAGCGCAGCCTTTCTGGCGATAGGGATGCCGCAATCCGCGTCCGCAGCAGAGGTTCGGCACGGACAATCTGTCGTTGTCGCCGAATCGGAAACGGTTCACAACGATCTGATTGTGGCCGCCCAATCGGTTCGCATTGACGGGACAATCGAGGGAGACGTGATCGCGTTTACACGAGACCTTCGAGTTTCCGGACACGTGACAGGGGACGTTATCGCGCTCGCAGGCCAGGTGCGCGTCGAGGGCGTGGTAGATGGCAATATTCGTGTCGGATCGAACAGTGTGACGGTCACAGGAACTGTGAGGAAGAACGTCACTTCCCTCGCAAACACTCTGGAGCTTACATCGAAGGGCCAAATCGGAGGCGGACTGATCGTTCTGGGTAGCAATGTAACCTTGGATGGCACGATCCACCGCGACCTTCTTGGTCTAGCGGGACGAACCGATCTAGATGGACCGATCAACGGTGAGGTTTGGCTGCGAGGAGGGAATCTTGCGATCGCGTCGTCCGCAAGCATCGGCGGCCCTGCCACATTTGAGGGCCGTACCCAGCCTGTGGTCGCGACCGGAGCAAAGCTGGCAAGTCCCGTTCATGTCGAAATTACCCAGCAGGTTCAACGCTATCGAGTATCGGTTGCCGGGCAGGTATTTCGAAAAATTCTAGGCTACGTGGCGGCGCTCCTGCTAGGTCTGCTTCTGGTGACCGTGTTTCCGGGTTTCTTCCGTGCTACCATGAAGGAAACCAACCGGATTGGCGCGCCCATTGGTGTTGGGGCTCTCACTCTGATTACAGGTGTCTTTTTGATCGTGTTTGCAATCCTGCTGATCCTTGTTGGGTCGGGAGCAGGCATTGCCGCAGTGCTGCTCTACGGGCCGGTCCTCTACCTTTCACAAGTTTTTGTGGCAGCCTGGCTGGGAAACAAGATTTTGGGCGCGCCGCCTGACATTCCCGGCGTGATCGTCGCGCGGATCGCCCTCGGTCTCCTAATTATTACGGTCGCAACAGCGATTCCGATTTTTGGGGGTATTGTAGGTCTGGCCGTGTTGATGTGGGGAAGTGGCGCGATACTGTTGGGTTTCTACCGAATGTCTCGCAATGGCGTCATCCCTGCTGTGGCCGCCTAATCATGCTTTGCGGTCTTTGCAGTCGCCATGCGTGGCAGCCCGGTGCTTCAGCCGGCTCCATCTCCGGGAGCATCGATTGCGGGGGCGCTACTGCTTGAGCGCAATTTTGGTTACGAAGAGGGTTCGCGAGCCACTTAGATTGAACAATGGCCCGCGCACGGATACAGAATTCCCCACCGCAAATTGAATGAAACTGGTAATTGGCAGGCCAGAGATATCCGTGCCCGAATAGATCGTCGGGGCTGAAGTAAGCCCTTGAATCTGCGTAATCCCGTGGGCCGAAAATATCGACGGAAATCCCGGGGAAATACCCCCGAGATTGATGATTGGTGCGGCGAGGCTCTGAATGCTCGCTGTAAATCGCGAAGATCGAAGACGAACGCGATCTGCCGTGATGGAATTACCGGATGAGGCAGGGTTGCGTCTTACTTGCACTTGTTGGCCCAGCGCTAGATCGACGGGCAACGCAAACAGATAACCTGTGGTGTCCACCGGCAAATTGTCCGCATGAGTGAGATCGATATCAAAGAGAGTCAAGGGGACAAGAGAGTAGCGAACCGTAGCACTATCTCCGATCTTCAATCCAACGACCGAAGCTGATTCAGCGAGCGTCACGATGTTAAGAGTCTGCGCTCCAGTGTTGATTGCGGTAATCAAGCCCTCGACTTCGGTGTCGCTGGAATCGGCATCCTCGAACACAATATTCCTGGCGCCCACGGTTCCGTCGGACCGCATTGCGATGTCCACGCTAAGGATTTGTCCCGCGTGCAAACAGGCAAAAGCGGGCGTGAGGCAAGCGGTCGACGGGAACTGGAAAAAATTAGCTGAGCCATCCACACTCAGAGAAACAAGGCTCTGTACATTCTGTAGTGAAAACGTATTGTGGGTTGCGTCGATCGCCGTAATCTGACCCACGACGTCTTCCGCCCCCACTGGAGGCGCGCCGGTCCCCCCCGGCAAGAATTGCGAAACCGTCGTTCCAGCATGAAAATCTGCGCCAAATGATGCGGAGAGCAAATTGTTCAAATTGAGGTCCAGCAGCAGCCCCGTGCTCGCGCCAGACGAAAGCATCAATGTTGGTAATGGGATCGAGGTCGAAAGATTCGAGGTGATCGGCTGAATTGTACAGACCGCGCCCGCTGAACACGTTGGGTTGCCCACTCCCGCAACGATGGAGCCTACCGTGTCATTCTCAAACGTGATCGTAGGATTCGCGAATGTAAGATTCAGGCTTGTGTAAGTACCGGCGTTCACATTTGTCGCATCCACCTCCCCGATCACCCTGGGGCTCTCGAG
>Ga0207110_10164_pt1 | contig 16474 bp, 11 predicted proteins | sample Alteio_BWMinHeat_74_FD_153582 | JGI IMG/M metagenome (GOLD analysis project Ga0207110, IMG submission 153582) | Enriched cells from forest soil in Barre Woods Harvard Forest LTER site, Petersham, Massachusetts, United States -... | ecosystem: Environmental > Terrestrial > Soil > Temperate forest >...
GCATCCGGACCTGAATGGAGTGTGGTTTCCAAATAGTGCTGGAAGGCAGGTACAAAGGGCCTACCCGATCGACCCAGCAGCGCGCAGGCAATTCGATCCTAAGGTGACACCGGAAGAGAAACCGGTCTTCAAGCCTGGGATGGAGGCGAAATTCAAGCAACAAGTCCCTTATGGTGAGTGTGTGATTCCTGGGACTCCAGGCACGTTGCTACAGGAAAACAGCCTTACCTGGCCTATTCAGTTGATTCAGACTCCGGGCCGATTGGTAATGCTGGTCGAATACCCGATGGATTTTCGTGTCATCCACACGGACGGACGTCCGCATGAGAAAAATCCCGATCCCACGTTCAACGGCAACTCGGTGGCTCATTGGGAAGGAGATACGCTAGTCATCGATTCGATCGCCCTGGACAATAGGATACCGAACTTTGGCGGCTGGTTTCATAGTGAGCAGGAACATGTGATCGAGCGCTTTAGCCGCCCGTCCAAAAACTATATCGTCCACCAAGTGACTATTGAGGACCCCCTGGTGTTGGCGAAGCCTTGGAATTCAGCGCCGCGTCGCTGGTCGCTGTCGGTCGTTGCCGATGACGATCTGGAGGAATTCTTCTGCACGCGCAACGAAGAGCCGCAGGAATGGCAAAAAGAGGGGCGTCCGTCAGGTTCGTTTTAGCCCACTGTAAATAAAGTAAGCAAAGGCCTTGCGTGGGGTTGCTTTTGCCATCCGCGCAAGGCCTTGCGTGTTTCTACGCCTCAAGTTCAATTGGATTGACAAGTCCGTGCAAACTGACGGTCCAAAAAACCTTCTTCCTGGACTTTCCTCGGTTTTCCTGACTGCGCTTCGCGATTCTTGTTTCTCTTGGCATGATCGCGGCACGTCCTATTCGCGACGACGCAAAACCTGAAGTAAAAATGACGGTACCCGCTATCTTCTATCCTGGAAATCTCACGCGTCTTACCTTGACAATTGCGCATCCGTGGGCTAAAAGCACAGTCAGTTTCCACAAGTCGCGGACATTTCCGTCGCGACAGCACAACGACCGGGGGGTGTATTTTGATTTCTACCATGTTCACAGGGAGAACTGTATCCCAAGTGCTGCGGTTCTTAGGTGCGACCATTACGCTGTTCCTCATTTGTCTCCCTCTGTTTTCACAAACCAATCAAGGCGCGATCCAGGGCGCAGTGCTTGACCAGAGCGGCGGAGCCATTGCGGGTGCCACCGTGACGGTAATCGATGTTGCCCGCGGTCTCACGCGTGCCTTGACGACTGACAGTGCCGGGCAGTATGTAGCCACTAACCTAACCCCTGGCACATATACGGTAAGCGCCGAAGTTAAGGGCTTCCGGAGGACCGAGCACAGCGGGGTGCTCGTGGAAGTCGGGCAGGACGTTCGTGTGGACCTGGTTGTGCAGCCCGGTGAGCAAACTCAGACTGTCACCGTCACCGGCGAAGTTCCCGCGATCAATTCCACAGACGCTACCCTCGGCGGAACCGTCAGCAATCAGTCGATCAATGCGTTGCCTTTGAACGGGCGCAACTTCGAGCGCTTGCTGCAGCTGCGTCCGGGAGTAGTTACTGCGGTGGGAGCCGGCACGGGTACCGCAGTTACCAACGGCCTGCGCGGGACCGCAAATATGTTTCGGCTGGAGGGTATCGCCGGAGTCGCGCACACCGTGGGCTCGAGTCTTTTGAATAATGCTTATCGCGGCGGAGATACAAGCTCTCTGGTACCGATCGATGCCATACAGGAATTCAGCTCCGAGCAGAATCCCAAAGCCGAATACGGATGGAAGGACGGCTCGGTCGTAAACGTTGGAGTGAGGTCGGGCACCAACAGTATCCACGGCACGGCCTATGCATTTGGTCGCGACGCGAGCGCCACGGATGCGGCAAACTTCTTCACGAATACGGTCACGCCGGCGACCCTGGAGCAGTTCGGCGCAACGGCAGGCGGACCGATTCTCAAAGACAAACTCTTCTGGTTTGCTGCCTACGAAGGCCTGCGTTCCAAGGTGGGACAAACAGCGACCACGACTATTCCGTCAGATGTGGCAATGTCCGCGGCGGTCGATCCAACGAACAACTTGAGCTTGGTGAACGCGTGTCAATTTCTGACACCAGCAAAGATCAACGCGCTCAGCGCGCAATTGGTCGGGCTCAACCCGACGACCTGCGTGGTAACGCCCGCTTCCTCCACGGTCGAGAATATATTCCCATTCAATTCGAGTACGACGTCGAACACCTTTGCCCCCGGCATCGATAGCAATCTCCCCCTGAATAATGGGCTCTTTAAAGCGGACTACGTCCTCGGCACACACCACCATTTGAGCGGCACGTTTTATGAATCCAAGTCAACGCAGTACGCTGCTGGCAGTGCCGTAGTGTTCTCATCAGGAACCATCGCTACCCAGCTTGCCAAGCAGATCTCTGGAGACTGGACTTGGACTCCCACTTCCGCATTGGTGAACGATTTCAGGTTGGGCTACATCTACGTGATCAACAACACAATAGATCCCGACACGGCGATTCCGTCGAACCCTTGGCCAGCGGGCTATGGAATGAATACGGGCGTGAGCAACCCGTTATATGCCGGGCTCCCGTTGATAACGATTGGCAGCTTCAGCCCTTTGGGTTTCTTGAACGGTCGGCCAAGCCACGGCGGCGCGCAAGGCGACGTTAACTTAGTGGAAAGTATTTCGTACTTACGCGGAAAGCACGCTTTCAAGGTGGGCTTCGAATTTTTGGACATGGTTTTTGATCTAAACGTTTATCCCGCGGCAGAGGGCACGGTCGTTTTCAAAACCACGCAAAGCTACCTGCAGGGCATTCCGAATAGCGGGTCGATTTACTTGGGCAATCCTCTGGCAATTAACCGGTCTCACTGGTACTCCGGATTCATTCAGGACGACTGGCGTGTAACTCCCCGACTAACATTGAACGCAGGTCTGCGTTATGAGTACTACACGCCACCCATCGAGGTACACAACCACATTGGCACCTTCGACCCCAGCGTCAATCCGCTGACCACTCCGGCGGTGCAGCAGTTTGGCCCCGGCGCGCCAATCTCGTCCTCGTACGATGCAGGCTGGGGATACTTTTCGCCGCGCTTGGGTTTGGCTTGGGACGTCCGGGGTAATGGCAAGACCGTGTTCCGCGCCGCGGGGGCGGCCTTGAGGAACGGCCCCTTCATGGGGACGATGATTCCCACTGCTCCGTACGGGGCGAACTTCCCCAGCCTCGGCGTTAACAATAGCGGCACGGAAATTAACGCGTTCACCGCCACGCGCGTCGCCCTGGGCGCCTGCGCGACGTCCGTGTGCCCTGGCCAGTGGAATTGGAATCAGACAGGCGCTTCTATCTTTCCCGCGAATAGCAGCTTTGTCTCCAATGGCCAAACCTATACCGGTGTCGCATGCGCTCCCGCCGGTTTTGCCGTCACTTCGGGCCAGTCTCCCCCTCCCTGCCAGACTGGTGGGATAGACCCTAACTTCAAGCAAGCTTATACGGTCGAGTGGAATATGGATATTCAGCGGGCCATCACGAATAACTTGACTGTGGACATTGCCTACGTCGGCAATCACGGCTACCAGCAAGAATACTTGGTCGATCTTAACCAGTCCCCGATTGGTACTGGGTGGCCCGGTCCTGTTGCTGGAAATAACACTGCCACTTGCATCGCCACCAACGTTTGCACATCCAACAAAGCGGCTGAAGTCGCGGCCGGGCAATACAGCTCCAAGTTTCCGTACCTGAGCAATATTGACATAGCGTCAACGCTGGGCGGCGGCGCTTATTCAACCTATAACGGCCTGCAGGCAACACTGCAGGCGCGGGGCTACCACGGGCTGTCCTTCCTCGCTGGTTACACCTTTTCCCATGCCCTCTCCGTGACGGACGGTAATTCCACCAACAATGGGTCAGCTCTGTTAGCCGACAAGGGCAACTTGCGCCTGAATTACGGAAATAACTCAAACGACCAGCGCAATCGCTTCACGTTTTCGCCGACTTATCTGATCCCCGGGATAAAGTCTCCTGCGCAAATGCTCGAAGGCTGGTCTCTCAATGCCATCCTGACTGTGCAGAGTGGCTTGGCGTGGAACCCGTCTGATCCAACGACAAATGACTGGCTCGGAACCGGAGAGAACACCAACAGCGGGATTGGCGCAGGCACCACGCAGTTCTGGAATTACAGTGGACCGCGCTCCGCATTTTCCAATACTGGCCCGAACGCAATTCCCTGTTTCGGCGCCCTTGCGGGCTGCACGCCTTTCGCCTCCGCACCTGCCTCCGTGCAAGCAGCCTGCAAGACTGCAGCGCAGGCTCCGTACGCCGCCGGCAGCACGAACGCCCTACTGGCACTAGCTGCACTAGCGAATAATGCCTGCTACACCCAGGGCGGAGGGTATTTGACTCCTCCGGCTTACGGAACTCTCGGAGATGCAACCCGCGGCCTGTTCACCGGCCCAACCTACAAGAACGTTGATTTTGGGGTCTCGAAGCTTTGGAAGCTGAAGGAACGCTATAGCGCTCAGTTCCGGGTGGAGGTCTTCAATATCTTCAACCGTGCGGACTTCTCAGCGCCGGGCACCGATCCGACCAAGCCTTCAACGTTTGGTCATGCCATAAATACGCCGGATTCGGCCAACCCAGTGCTCGGATCAGGCGGTCCGCGCCATATCCAGTTCGGCTTGAAGTTGGCTTTCTAACTGCCTAGGATAGGCTTTATCGGAAAATTGCGAGTTGTTGGGCGCGAGAGTGTGCAAAGTAGCAGCAGGGCGATGAAACGCGGGGCGAAGAAGCTCAAAAGCGAATAGACGCTCGCATGAATCGTCGGCACATCGCGCCCACCAACCCGCTAGGGGCAGCCGTAGTTAAAACGGAAACCTCTGTGCAACGGCTGCATTGGGCATGAAGTAGCGCAGACGCATCCCTGGCGACTTATTAATGCGTCCGAACAGGACTTCGCAATTCTTGGCCAAGATCCTCCCCGATAACGATTCGTGCCGTCGAGATCCTCAATAAAAGACACTGTATTGGCTGGGTTGCGAGAGTAATATAGGCGGCCAGTAAGCGGATATTCCGAAATCGCAATCAATGCAGAAGGAGCAACTCGGATGGAGCGAAAAAAAGCGACAGACTATCCGCAGGAACTGCTGGCAATATTTGATCGCTACGTTCACGGCGAGATCAGCCGCCGCGCCTTCCTGGACGCTGCAGCGAAGTATGCGGTGGGCGGCATGACGGCCATGGCCATTTGGGAGAGCCTCCGGCCGAATTATGCGTGGGCCGAACAAGTCGCCAAGGATGACTCCCGGCTCAAGACCGGATACGAGGCCGTGCCTTCGCCACAAGGCAACGGCAACATCCGCGGGTATCTCGCCCGTCCCGCCAAGGCTGGGAAGTTGCCTGCAGTGCTGGTCATCCACGAAAACCGGGGACTAAATCCATATATCGAAGATGTTGCGCGGCGTCTGGCCGTTGCCAATTTTATGGCCTTCGCGCCCGACGGCCTGACCTCGGTCGGAGAATATCCGCGTGACGACGAGAAAGGGGCGGTCCTTTTTACCAAGGTCGATGAGAATAAGATGATCCAAGATTTCTTGGCCTCTGCCGAATGGCTGAAATCTCGCTCAGACTCCACCGGCAAACTCGGCGCCGTGGGCTTCTGCTTTGGCGGAAGAATGGTCAACACGCTAGCCACGAGGCTTCCGGATCTCAGTGCCGCGGTGCCGTTCTACGGCACCCAGCCCACCGCCGAAGATGCCGCCAAGATTAAAGCTCCTCTCCTTCTTCACTACGCATCCCTGGATACCCGCATTACCAGCGGATGGCCGGCTTACGAACAGGCGCTGAAGGCGAACCACGTGACGTACACCGGATACGTTTACGAGGGCGCGAATCACGGCTTTCACAACGATACGACACCCCGTTATGACGAGCCCGCGGCAAAACTGGCCTGGCAACGCACGCTCGACTTCTTCAATAAGTATCTGAGGAGTTGATTTCGCAGCCGCTGGTTTTCTGAATGCTGGAGCGAGGTAAACTTTAGAGCAGCGCGCTTTAAAAAAGGCGGAGCAGATTCAATTCCCCGCACAACGGAAGCCGTTGACATATCCGTCGCCGTAGCTGCGGTACCCAGGGTCGTACCAGCTACGGTAGGAGACGCGAACAAAGGATCCATCAAGGCCAAACGAAGCGCCGCGCAGCATGCGAACGCGTCCCGTGCGCGGCCCCTTTGGGTCCACCGTACTAGCGGCTTCGTAAGGTCCGTACCAATCCGCAACCCACTCCCAGACGTTGCCGAGCGTGTCGTACAGGCCATAGTCATTTGCTTGCTTCTTGCCAACCTCATGAGTTGTGCCATCGCTGTTCGCGCTGTACCAAGCGACCTGCGCGAGCGGCGCATAGCGCGCCGCCGGACTCCCTCCGCGTGCCGCATATTCCCATTCCGCTTCCGTTGGCAGCCTCATAGCCACAGCTTTGCAATACGCTTGGGCGTCATCCCATGACACAGTCTCAACTGGCAACTGATCTCCTTTGAAAGCACTCGGATTGCTGCCCACGACTTTCTTATAAGCTGCTTGCGTTACCAGCGTCTGGCCGATCCAGAAGCCTTTGGTCAGCCTCACAGAATGCGGCGTTTCGTTGCGGTTGCACTCCGAATCATTCGGCGAGCAGCCCATTTGGAATGTGCCCGGCGGAATCCAAACATAGGTGAGGCCGTCCCGCGGGTTAGCTTTGGTTTTCGCCTGCGCCGCGACCGCAGGAGCCGTGTCCACTCGCCAAACGGCGATGGTGGAAGAGATCAGCAGCGGGAGTAGCCAGAAGCCGAGGCGGCTTCCATACCTGAAAATGGCGGAGCAGTTGACGACTTTCATTCCGCAACCTCCAAGCCAATGACGGAGAGCAGCGGCATTATGCCGTCTGGCGCACCGAGGCGCAACCGGAGCGCGCATTGCAAATGAGCGCTGAATTTTTGGCGCTATGGCTGTTCACGCTGTTGTTCCACTTCCCTCTCGTCCTCCTTGACACAAGGAAGCTCCTTCCGGCATCCTTGGCGCACAGGTAGGGTGTGTCTCGTCTGAAGCGGTCTCTTATGAAAGAGATGAGGCTCTTTTCAGCTATAGCTTAAGCCTACGCGTACCGAGGAGAATCGGAAATGAAACCACGGTTTGGCAAGTGCCTTTGGAGAGCAGGTGCAACCCTACTGGTGGTCCTGTCTATTGTTGTCACCCCAGCGCTTGCCCAGAAAGCAAAAAGCCTTCCTCAGCGGATTCACGCGGTGCCGCCGGGCGGAGCGTCACCACGCACGGCGGACGGGCATCCTGATCTGTCTGGCGTCTGGTTCCCCAATGGTGCAGGCATGGATTTGGAGTTTGTGGCTCCGGACGACACGTTTAGCGGCGCCCCGACCGCCGACCCAGAGGCGCGAAGGCAATTCGACGCCAAGGCAACACCAGAGGAGAGGCCTCCCTTTCAGCCCTGGGCGGCGGCAAAAATCAAAGCGATGACGCCGGCAGAGCGTGAGTTAGGGAAGTCGTCGGTGAGATGCATGCCGCGCGGTGTTCCCGGCATGTTCATGGCTAGCCCCTATCCGATACAACTGGTTCAAACCCCGGGGCAGTTGGTACAACTGATGGAATTGAACAACAATTTTCGCGTGATACACACCGATGGACGCCCGCATTCTAAAGATCCGGAACCCGGATTCTATGGCGACGAAACCGCTCACTGGGAAAAAGATACGCTGGTCATAGACTCAATCGCCCTTGATGAAAACACCTGGAATGACCTCAATGCCTGGTTTCATAGCGATCAGGAGCATGTGATCGAGCGTCTCAGCCGTCCTTCGATGAACTATCTTGTCTACCAGGTCACCATCGAGGACCCCAAAGTCCTGACGAAACCCTGGACCTCAGCGCCTCGTCGCTGGACTCTCGGTCACGAGGACTTGCAGGAATACTTCTGCACCAATAACGAGGAGACAAAGGAATATCAACTGTTGAACGAACAGGAAAAGGCAGCGAAGGGAAAGAATTAGGCACAACCTGGGCGCTAGGCGTTGTCGTTCGGCGCGCCCTGTGGGCCCCAGTGACGGCCTCCGCATCTCTCTCCAGACGTGTTGGCATAAATCCGCGGCAGGTGGTCCCATTCGGTGGACAACAGGTTGAGAGATCACCTGGGACTTCACCAGGTATTGTGATAACCTCCAGCATTCTTTTTGAACTGCAAATGTCACCCGTTGAAATTTTTCAGTACATTGATTCTACGCGCAGCTCCACTGCGCTTCGTGAGTCTTACTACGTGTTTCCACTCGTGGAAGGAACTCATGTAATCTCTCTGGCGATATCTGTTGGGCTCGTGATTTGGTTTGACTTGAGGCTCGTTGGATGGATTTTTAGAGACCAGCCGGTTTCAGCCGTGTTTCGGCCGATTCGGCCGTTTATGCTGGGCGGATTCGTGCTTTCGTTCATTACCGGTGGGCTGCTTTTCTGGTCCTTGGCGCTGCGGTGCTATGGAAGCCCTTTTTTCTGGGCAAAGATGATCATGCTGGTTCTCGCGGGCGTCAATATCGGCATATACCACCTGACGATCGATCGTCGACAGACGGAATGGGACGAGGCGCCGTTTCCCCCGTTTCAGGCGCGGGTGGCGGGGCTGATTTCCATCGTTTTGTGGCTCGGGATTATCACAGCGGGCCGGCTGATGGCCTACTTCTTATAGGGGTTTGATCCTGTGTGGGACAGCCTTTATCCTTACTTTCTATGGATTGAAAACACCCGGCTCGGCCATGGGATCCGGGAATCAAAATGGACATTCACGCTCTCCGAGGTTGTTCACCTCTTGGGCTTGACCGTGCTTCTGGGCACTATGCTGCTCCTGGCGCTCCGCCTTTTCGGCTTCGTTCTGCAAAAGAAAAGCGTCGCGTCAATTGCGCATGAACTGAAGCCTTTGTCGATCGGAGCACTCGGCGTGACGCTTTTGACGGGAACGCTTCTGTTTACGTCTGAAGCGACTAAATGCTGGGGGAATATCGCGTTTCGATATAAAATGCTGTTTCTGTTCCTTGCCCTGCTATTCCAATTTACAGGCCTGCAAAAAGTCGCTCGAGCCGAAGATCGGCGCTTTTCTCCGCTGACGCGCAAAGTGACCGCTTTTGTTGCCGTTTTCTTGTGGTTTGGCGTCGCCGTCGCCGGACGCGCGATCGCGTTTTTCTAATTATGGGAATCGAACCGTAGCGTTTCCATGCGTATGCCGCGTTGTCGGCACCAGGAAGAGAGCGTCACGGCTCCTCGTCCAGGTTTCTGGTGGGACCGTTCGAAGGCACAGTCGGAAGCGCGCTGTCTTCCTTGGCTTTTTCCTCCGGGGTTTGCACCTTGCGAAGATGCCCGTACATAAGCTCTTCTACGAATGGCACACAGTTATAGTCCAGCAGCTGTATGTTCTTTTCCAATCGCCGGTAGAGCGGCATGCTCATCTTCCAGGGGCGTGTGTAAACCTTCGGATCATCGATGGTAACTTCGTAGAGAAGCGAATTGGGGCTCGTGGCAGTATAGCGCTCGGTGACGTGTAGCGCGTCGCTATGAAAGTCTCCCGCGCGGTCAAACCAAGTATCCTCCACCTGGCCGGTCACATCCACAACCAGCGTATCCCCGTCCCACGAACCGCTCGACCAACCCATCCAGGAATCGACCGGAGCCTGGCTCTTCATTCCCATCTTTACAGCCCGAGAAGCGAAATCATACCCATAGGTGAGCCCGATGTACTGCGCGGATTGCGTGATTTGAAATGGAAAGCCCATATACGTCGCGCGGGGTACGCCCGGCAGGAAGCATTTGACCACCGGATCCAGGGCTAGCGCATTTGCCTCATTTTCTTTCTTCTTGGCCAACGCATCTGGCCGGTAAGGAAGCGGTCCCCCTTCAACGACACCAAGACTGGGCGGAATCCCGCCCCAAGCCCCCAGCACGACGAGCGGGCCCGGCTTGGCGTCATGGGCCTGGATATCATAATCCGCATCGTTGAAGGCTTGCCATATCCCGCTCAAATTCGGCCTTCCATCCTGAGTGCGGGGCGCTCTGTATTTTGGCGCGGCCTGAGGTGTGGTCTGCGACCCGGTGCGCGGCGCGGCCTGCGGTGCGGCCTGAGGTGTGCCCCGCGGCGGCGTAGCGCGCGGCGCGGTCTGCGCGGCCGCCTGTGCGAATGATGGCGATGCGCTGAAACCTGGCACGATGGCCCCGAGGACGGCCATCAAGGCTATGTTTTTACTGAAAGCTCGCATTCAGATCCTCCCCCTTGAGTCGGGTGGCCAGCTCTTCATGGTTTCGGCTTGGCGGGTTCTTCTGTGGTAACTCCCCTTTTCCAGCAGGTTCGGGAAAGGTACAAAATCGAATCCGCCTTCAACTCCGCAGGGCGAGTACCGTTCGCATCCTCCAGGATCGGCCCCCTGATCTCCACTTCGTGCCCAACCTGGAAATTCAGCATGTCCTGGTCCCCTTGAAGCCGCAGCACCAACGGCACCGTCGCTTGAAACGGCGGCGCGCCTGCTCCATTTGAGTGTTCGGCTCCCCTCCAGTCCGTAATGCGAAATTCGCCGTTGGGGGTTTTTGACACACAACCGATGGAAACGAAGTTATTCCCCCGAATCATCGACTTGGGGTAGATCGAGGTTCCATCAGGAATACCGGGAATATGCACCCTTTGGGTGGGCGCCCCAGCCTGCCCGAGCGCAGTGGCAGCAAAACAAACAACCACGCCAAACGAGCTCACAACGGAGAGCGTACCGTTCATTCGGATTCCCCAACGATCTTAACGTTTTTCGCGCACGACCCGAAAACCGAGGTCAAAGTGTTTGTAATCTTCCTGAAAATGCTGGCGAAGTGAGACTCGCGTCAGCCAGGGCCCGTCGTCATGAAAAGACCCACCGCGCACACCCCGCCCTCCCTCGGTGGCGTTAGTGTCGGGTCCCTTGGGATCAGCCATCGGGCTCTTCGAGTAATACTTGGAGTCGTACCAATCCTGAACCCACTCATTCACATTCCCGCGCATATCATACAAGCCCCAAGCATTGGGTTTTTTGGCCGCTACGGGTTTTATTTCCTCGACGTTGTACCATGCCCAATCGTCCGCTGGTGAATACCGGCCCAGCGAGTTCGCTACTTTCGCTCCCCCAAACTGGTCCACATTACCGGCGCGCGCTGCGTATTCCCATTCCGCTTCTGTTGGCAAACGGTACAGAAATCCATCATTGCGCGCATTCAGTTTCGTAAGGAACGCCTGCACATCTTGAAAGGTGACTTCTTCCACAGGAAGGTCGTTCCCCTTATGCTGACTGGGGTTCGAGCCCATCACCGCTTGCCATTGCATTTGGGTGACTTCTGTCTTTCCGAGCTCGAAACCCTTTGTGATTTGGACGGCGTGTCGCGGCTTTTCCTCCAAACCGCATTCCACCGGCTTCACGCCTTCGGAGCACCCCATGGGGAACTGCCCGGCGGGAACCGAAGCGAACTGCATGCCCACATCGTTCGAGCTGTACGCAACGGCCGGTCCATCCTGAGCGACCCCCAGTGCCGTAGCTGGCGTAGCGAAGCTGAATGCTCCGATCACAAAGCCCACCGCCAACACGCTCACACGTCGACCGACGCTCTTGTAATCAACCATGCCTTGCCTCTTCGATGGAGTTCAGACCGAGACTATTTCTTACTCTCCCCGGGGAATTCCTTTGGCGCACCCGGGCTTGATCCACCCACAAAGAGCAATCGGCCATCCGGCAACGTAATATCCCGTCCATTCGCTCTCAAAGCTCCATCTTTCGCGCGGTAGCCGTTCACCTTGATCACAGTGCCAGCAGCCAAGGAGTCCTTCGTGAACCCCGCTCTGACCAATGTGCCGGGCGGTCCCGCCTCGACGGCCCAACTCTCGACTGCTCCATCCGGCTTTTTGACATCAATGTAGATCCACGAATGCGGATTGATCCAGGCCATCTTAGTCACGGATCCGGTTAGCGTCACCGGCCGATCCGCATCGTATTCGGCCGCAAACGAGTGATGTGCGCTCGCCGGCGGGGCCACGGGAATCATCGCTATCGCCACAACCACGAACATCAACAGGTTTCGAGCTTTCATCTTTATCTCCCGAGCCAATCCTTGCGGAATCGCTGGCGATTGGCTGCTACTTTCCTTGCTCTTGCTCTTTCTCTTCCCGCTCTTTGGCCCGCGCCGCGGACAAGGTGAACTCCAGACCGACGTTACCTTCGTGGCACGCATACTCCACAAGCTGCTCCTGATCCGTCAGCCGCCACATTACGAATTCCACGCTATAAGGCTTCATCCGCGTTCCGGGATCATCCCTCGTATATCCGAAGAGTAGGTGGTTGTCGTCCAGCCGCTTGTAGCGCGCGGTCAGACGCTCTTTCCCTTGACCTTCGTCAGTCGAGAAATTCGTGTATTCCACGATCAGCGTATCGCCCTCCCAGTGCCCGCGCGCCGCTCCCATTTGCAAATGCACGTTCTCCGAAGGACGTGGACGTCCGTCGAGGTAAATCAACTGCGATACCAGCGACTCCCCGCGAACAATCACCGAGTCGGTGCCCTGAATAATCTCCAAGGTCGATTCCTGACCTCCGGGACCTGAACCGCTAAACGCCGGTCCCGGGGAGCCGGGCCGCCGGACGCAGCGGCTCGAAAGAGGCCGATCCTCCGGACCAGTAGCCGGACGATTGTCCAATTCGGCGGCGCGGTTCTGTCTGATCCTGGCAGCCATAGTCATAGGAGGCAGTCGCCCATCTGGTGGATCGACAACCTGGGACGTGCGCAGACTTGTCATCGGCACTTTGAACCAATAACCATCTCTCCAGAACGTGTTGTAAGCGTCCGTAGTCTTCTCTCCTGGAGGAGTATCGGTGGGTTCCGTGCGAAGGTCGAACTGTTTTTGCTGCGCTTCATCCTCGAGCTTCGCGGCGGTTTGCGCGTCAATTTCCTTCTTGTCTTGGCTCCGCGGCCGCTCCATAGGCACCAGGGTGGTGCGGCTCCATATACCCTGCAGGTCGGGCTTGCCATCGGCCGTCCGCGGCACTTTGCCTACCTTGTATTCCGCGAAGCTTTTCCTCCAGTCGTAAGGCTTGGCCGGTGCGTTGGTCTCACTCTTGGTGGCTGACTCGTCATCGAGCGAAACCGTGCAACTGTTGCCATGGCACTCGGCCTCCGGGGGCGTAGTCATACTCTTGGGGGCTGGTTGAGACGCTGTTTCACTTTTCGATTGCGAGCGCCCCTGCGCATGAACGCCAAGCGAAATGAGTCCGCACAGGCTTGCGCCAGCTAGCGATGCAAGCACAAACGCGATATTTTTACGATGCATCGTAATGCCTCCTCCACCTAAATGACTCTTCCCCGAATGCCTTACACGTTACTCACGATGGGCGTGTCTACCGTAATTTACACCAAAGAGGATCTAATCCCGAGGCAAAATTTGGTAGCCGCCCCCGGAGCCGTCAGAATATGAATTTCAAGCCGAACTGGTACCGCCGCGCCTCGCCCGTGCCCTGGACTACGTTCCCGTTGGCTACATTAGGCGTCGCGGCCGATGTGCCAAACACTCCCGGATTGGTGAGAGAAGCGCCGGAACCGCTGGGACTCGCGAATTGAGGAGTGTTGGTCACGTTGTACATGTCGAATTGGAATTCGCTACTCACTCGCTCGGTGATCCGTATCTTCTTACGGAACGAGAGATCCCAGAGTCGCAGGCCGGCGCCCCGGAACATGTTCCTATTCATGTTGCCGAACGTGCCTTGGGCTGGAGGAACGATAACAGAATTCCCCGCCATGTAGCAGCCAAGGGCTCCGAGCGACTTGATTCCAGTGGATTTGGCATCTGAGCTGGGAACGATGGGATTCGTCGGCAGGGAGTTGGCGGCATCAATGCAAGGTTGTGGCATAAGGTTAACGTTCGCGACGACTGTGCAAGCGGGAATGGCAAAGCTGCTGCCGGTGACGCCATAGCAAGGGATTGGAGCGGTACGTCCAAACGTGTTGAAGTCCTTTATATTCCCGAAGAGGTCCCAGCGATCTCCAAAGCCTGCGGTGGTGCCCTCGCCGGTTCCACTGAGATCGTTGGAGCTATCCGATCCGTTATATGAAATTGCGCCGATCATATTCACCAGCGTACTGACCTGCCAGCCTTCCAGGATTTGCCCGAATGATTTCTTCCCCGGAACGAGATAGGTCGCTCTGGCAGTCACGCGATGGCGGATGTCAAAAGAAGTTGGTCCGTAATCGCACTCCGGGCACTGCGCGTTCGGGTTGACACTCATATTGATATCGGCTTGCGTCACGTCGAGAGCATGGCCGTATGTGTATCCAACGGTTGAAGTCAGCCCGTGCCAGTTCCGCTGGTTCAGGGTCACCTGTAGCGCCTCGTAATTGCTATGGTCTTTATTCGCGACCTGAATAATTTTCCCCATCCACGGAAACGCCCCGTAGTACGGACGAGACGTCTGCTCCGCGGACTTACTGGCCGTTCCCGCCACAGGTATATTCAGATCGTATTCGTTAAGCAGGTTGCTGCCGTGGTTGCCGACATAGGCGACGTCGAGAGACATGGCGGAGGTCAACGAGCGCTGGATGCCTAACGTCCATTCGTCGACATAGGGCAGGCGCCAATGTTGATCGATCGACGCAATCGAGCACGTCCCGGGATTCGTCGCCGGAGCACCAACTACTGGATTCACGGGCGCTAAGCCGTTTCCGCACTTGAGTGACCCCGTGGGGAAAACAGGCCCTGCGGAAGTCCAGTTGAGCAGTGGGGACGGCGCGGTGAAGGCTTTAGTGGTGCTATTAACCGTGCCGCCGCCGGTAGGGAACGCAACGGCGGCGCTATTGACCGTTCCCGTGCCTTGAGAGGTCGCGCCATTCACTCCGTAGTACGTTCCTGCAGTCGGGTTGCTTTGAAGCGGGGCATTATTGATGAATACCTGCCAAACCGGCCAATTACTATAGATGCCGAAAGCGGCGCGCACCACGGTAGTGCCCTTGCCGGTCACATCGTACACGGCGCCAAGACGTGGTTGCAGATTCTCACCAAGAACGTGGGGTCTCCAGATTGTGTCAAGTCCGTGGCCGAGTTGCACGAGTCCGAGGGTCGGATCGAACTGGGACAATTTATTGCTGTTCTCGCTCAGCGGCGTTTCGTACTCATACCGCAGCCCGAGGTTAAGGGTCAGCCTGGGAGTAAGACGCCAGTCATCCTGGAAAAATGTTCCAATGTTAGTGCTCCTTACGAGCACGCTGGGATCACCAAAGAAATACGTCCCCGTGCTGGGCACGCCATCCAGGAAGTCCTCCAGTGGGGTCGCGATGGTATCGTTTGGGGTCTTAGTCGTGGTGGCGAAGGCGGAGACGTTAGAGGTCCCAAAACTGACCGAGCCCCTGACGTTCGTGTAGTTCGCGCCGGAAAAATAAGGCCGGCGAATCTCAATCCCGAACTTGATGTTGTGGTTGCCGATGGTATGCGAAACGTTATCAACCACCGCCGGGTACCCTTCTACACGCCGCTGTTGGGTCGTGCCGGCTCCAAGGGGGTCGAATGAGCCAATGGTGGTGATCGGAAATGCAAAGTTTGCTGGGCTGTTAAAACCAAGGCACGGCGTTGCGGCGCCCGTGTTGATGCCATATTTCGGTGGTGCGGCGGCCCGGCCTGGGTTGCACTCGGCAGGCCAGGAGTTTTCGATCTTGCGGTCAAATCCAAAGTGGAACTCGTTCACCCAGTTCGAAGTCGGCAGGTAGGTCCAGTTAGCCCTGGCCACATTACCCGTCAAGTAGTAATCGGTAAACCAGTACGGTTGCAGGACGCCGTCGGAATTGCCGATTTCAGTGTCACGGTTCCAGAAATATTCACCACTGATCTGGTTCTTGTCGCCGATGTGGTAGTCAATCTTCCCGATGATGTTCTTATTCGGATCTCGAAGCGCGGTGAAACCAAAATTGTAAACATTACTACCGCTCGTCGGCAGGCCCGTCTGGAAGATGCCGGCACCCACCAGAGCCGCGCTCAGTTGTTGGGCGGGAGTGAGCAATGTGGAGTTAACAACCTTGCCGCTGGCATCGATGGCTGCGGCGGCAATCTGCCCCTTGGCCACCATATCCAGGTAGGCGGCTGGAATGCTGTTCGCTGCGTCGCCAGCAATCATCGCCGTTGTTGCGGATGTGTGAGTTGTTGGAACTCCCTGGGTAAACTCCATCCCCTCGTAAGCCACGTAGTAGAAAAGCTTATCTTTCCTGATGGCGCCGCCAATCGTTGCGCCGTATTGTTGATACGCAAGGAGCGGTTTCGGCCTCGGCGCAGGATTAAATGGGTTCCGCGCATTCAACATGCTCGTTTGGCCCACGGCGAAGGCCGTGCCGTGAATGGAGTTGGTTCCCGACTTAAGGCCCACGTTAGACGCTACGCCCGGCTTCCAGCCATACTCCGCTTTGTTT
>Ga0207110_10165_pt1 | contig 16387 bp, 10 predicted proteins | sample Alteio_BWMinHeat_74_FD_153582 | JGI IMG/M metagenome (GOLD analysis project Ga0207110, IMG submission 153582) | Enriched cells from forest soil in Barre Woods Harvard Forest LTER site, Petersham, Massachusetts, United States -... | ecosystem: Environmental > Terrestrial > Soil > Temperate forest >...
AGCTTGAAATCCTCTAGCGAGAGAGTGGTCGAACCGTCAGCCTGTTTCTCGCCTTTTTTCTTGAGCAGATCCACCGTGGTCTCGGGGCCGCCATTGACGGAATAATGTAGCGCGACGCCGGTGAGGCCAAACTCGCCGCTGGCCTTGGCCGCGATGCTTACCTCTTCGATGGGGCTGGAGTGGTAATCACGAGCAGGGTGCACCAACGAAATCTGGGGCGGATTGGCTTTGCGGGCTTCAATGAAAAAATCCTCGCTGACACGAACGGGCTGGCCGTCCTCAATGCCGGCGATATGATAGACACCGTCCTGATCCATCTTGACGGTGCCGTGATAGACATTATTCTGGCCGCCGGTGAGCTGGATCTTCTGTCCGCTGTCGAGTTGGATCTGCCCGCCCTGAAGGGCGCGATCCGTGGAGACATCGAGTTCGGCCTGGGTGCCGGCGACGGCGCGCAGATCGCCGCCGCGCTCCTCGATCTCGGACGGCATGCCGGTCCAGGCAGGGTAATGATAGGTGACGCGAATCTGCTTCACCGCGGGCAAATCGGTGACGCGGATATTATAGTGATTCGAGGTCATCGCTCCGGCGGTGACATAGTATTCGACGTTCTCGGCCAAACCGGCGAATAGAAATTGATAACCGCCCGCGAAACTGCCGGCCACGTTGGGTTGCATCGCGATCTCTTCCCACGCGGAAGAGCTCTTAAAGCGCGCATACAACTTGACGCTCGGCGACCGCAGACCCAGGGGAAGGGCGGAAACCAGTTGATCGGCGTGGCGCCGCACCACGGCGTCGCCGGGAGTCACCCGGAGGTCGTAAAGAGCAGGTTTGTCGTGGTGTGGACCGGTCCACAGCAGGGAGGCGCCATAGCCGAGAAAACCAGGGCCGGCGGCGATCATCCACACCAAGATGGCGAAGGAGCCGGCACTTGTGCCGAGCGAAGTCCAGAGGCGGCGGTCCGTGACCATTTGCTTGGGCTCGGCGGATTGGGCGACGTCGAGGGTTTCGCCTGCCAGAAGTTCAATAAAAGGATCCCGGCCGTCTCGCTCGGTGAAGGTGAGGAGGCGTTCCTGGAATTGTGGGAAGGCGGCTTCAGCGGCTCTAACAGCACGGCGGCGGGTCAGGCGGCGCAAGGGCAACGCCAGTCCGGCGCCGGCGGCGATGGCCAAGATCAGGATCAGTCCAAAGCGGGCCGCGGTTACGCTTCCCTGCGAAAAGGCGAGCGCATTGGCGATGCTGACCAACACTAAGGTCGCCACCAAAGCGCTGCCGGTGAGAATGGCTAGGCCGCGCAGCAAGGTGCTCCAGCGCAGACGTTGTTCTAGTTGCGCAATGTACGCGTGCAGTTGTGCGCGGAGACTCATCAAACCTCCAACGGCGTGGCCGACTTAACTACATAGAGGATATCGCACTGGCGTTGGCGGCGGCGCAATGGGTCCGCGACATTAAAGGGGGAAGACTGTCCAAGTGCCCGCCAACTAAACAAGTCCGAGCGTAGCGGTACGTGCGGCAATTGACTTGGTGGGGCGGACCCCCTGGTCCGCAGCCGACGCCCTCGTCGGCTTCTTGGATGGCTGATTCTATTGGGAGAGGTGCGGGTCCAGGGGGACCCGCGCGGACCAGGGGGTCCGCCCCACTAACCACTGGATCATCACTTTGATGTCGCACACCCCTGCGCAATCCGGACGTCAGCCTGCTTTCGGTATCTTGTTTTCACATGCCTTGCAGCGAAATAGCGCGTAGAACACAGGTAACAAGCAGATGATAGCGGCGGCGATGAAAAATACACCAACGGGCACAGCTATAGGGCCTTCATAGCGTTGGTAGTAGGCAAACGCGATAAGAGCGCAGCTTGCACCTAGGGCAATGATGATCCTTGTGTTAAGTCTTTTGAGCATAGTTCCTCCTGAACAGACGGATCGCACTTCCACTGTGGTCAGCCGTCAGTTACTTCAGTCGCGCCATCGACGCAAATCTTACAGGTCGGCCGTGATCGATCTCAGTTTGCCGCTCAGTTCCTGAACCTGGAGGCGCCTGGAGCGTTCCAGCAGGACGCCGGCCACCATCATGATGATCAAGGCGGCGATACCAGCAACGGTCTGCATCGTGTGAAGGTGGGGATGATCCGCTCGTGCCGGCGGCGACGCGCTGATGCCGGCAAGCTTCGCGATTACATAGCCCGCCACTGCGCCACAGGGCACGCCGGCGTAAAGGCATCGCGCGACAAATAGATCGCTCTTTGCCCGAGCCAACATGAATCTCAACAAGCTGACCGTATCGGAAGTGAGCGCATCGGAGCGATTACATCGAGCACGCCGGCGCCAGACGACTCCGGCGACAAGACAGAGCGTCCAGATCACGCTTAGGAGGCCATGCGACGCAACGCGTCCCGTTACCTCCTCAAAGACAAATAGGATGTCGATCCCACAGAATATTGCCAATACGCTTCGGTTGAGCCGCTGATGCAGCCGGTTCAATCGCTGCAAATCCTGCAGAAGGCGGCGCGTGTCGGGTTTCGGTGCGGTTTGCCAAAGAGCGACTAACGGATCATGCGGGGGTAGAGAAGTCATGAAGGATCTCCCAAACTAAGCTTTATAGCGGCCTTGGCGCGGTGGAGCCGCACTGAGGCGTTGCTTTCGCTGATCGCCAGTGTAAGGGCGATGTCCTTTACCGGCATGTCTTCGAGATAGAGACTTGCCACTGCCTTGAGATTTTCAGGCAGGCTGCGCACGGCATCGATAAGGCGGGTCAGACGCATGGCCTGGGCTGTTGTTTCATCAAGAGGCGCGGCCGGATCGGGCAGAGTGTCGCTCAGTGGGTAGGTTTGCCGTAGGAGAGCACGCCGGACATGTGTGACGCATATATTCTGTGTGATGCGGGCAATGTAGCTTTTCAGCGAAGCTCGGTTATTTAAGCGCGGCAGCCCCTGCCAGACGGCGATCCACACATCTTGCGCCAGATCATCGACCCTATCGGTGTCGCGCTCATAAACGGTCGCGATACGGCGCACCATGGCGGCATGGACTTCGACGATTTCCCGCAGCTCGACCATACCGCTCATATTCCAGTTCTTGATCTCTTAACAACAGTCGCTCACCGTGATGCGATCTTACAAACAATCTGGAGTGAAAGGAACTGATCCTTCGCGGCATTCCCTCAGCGGCACGGCAAAAAGAAGCCGGAACCATGAAGCAACCTTAACCGTCCAAGGCGTCAGGTTAGGGACGGGCGTAACGGCCGTCTGAGGGGTTTTGAATGCAGATTCGTAATGGACTGGTGTGTCTCGACGCACCGCGTCTTGACTCGCGAAAGCCAGGGGCATCAAGCCCTCCCTTCTCTCGATCCCAATTTCGCCGGATCCCTTCCGTTTTAAGGAGGCGTATTATATGAAGGCCAATAACCACGAGACCCGCCATGAGTCTCGTAATCCAGTAACATTCTGGTTCTTCTTTATCGCTGCCATGCTGCTCATCGGCACGGTCGCGACGCTCGAATCCTTTCAACAATCCCAAGCGGCAAGCAGCGAGTCGCCCTCGGTCACCTATGTGCGCGGTACACTCCGTGTGTCCATTCCCTACGATCTGCCTCATCCCGGCGCGGGACGTCTGACCGTAGAAGTCCTGGATCCAGAAGATCAAGTCGTGGGACGCTCGGACGGCGTGGTGAACGGGAGCGTGGGAAAGGCGTCATGGCAGGAGGAGATCAAACTTGCAAAAGTGATCCCGACAGAGGATCTAGTTTGGCATCGCCTGCGTTATCGCTTCCAGTACGACGATCGGAAGGACGCAGAAGTGCAGGGGACTGAGTCAATTTCGGAAATTCTGCGCACGCCGGTAGTCCACATCCTCGGCCAACAGTCCTATTTGACCGGCGGAGCGGCAGCGGTACGAGTAATCGTCTCGGATTCGAAGAATGCGGTAATACCGGGGTCGAGTTCCGTTCGAGTAGACCTATTGACTCCCGGCCAGGGGCCCCGCGCACTTTTCGCAGGGCCGCTGAACCAGCGAGGAACAGCGGAAGCACAGTTCCGGTTTCCCGCCAAACTGGTGGGCAATCATTCCTTGCGCTACGTGGTGGACACGCCCATCGGCTCGACCGAACTGACGCAGCAGGTGCAGTTGCAAGACAAGGCCTCTATTTTACTCACCACGGAAAAGCCGCTCTATCAGCCGGGCCAGACGATCCACGTGCGCGCGCTGGCGCTCGATCGCTCCCTTCGCGAGGCAACGGCAAATGCCGCGCTGACCTTTGAACTCGAAGACTCACGCGGCAACAAAGTTTTCAAGAAGGCCACGCAGACAGACAAGTTCGGCATCGCTTCGGCGGAATTTGGCTTGGCCGATGAGGTCAATCTTGGTACCTACCGCCTGCGGGCGCTCATGGCGGAAGCCGGAGCCGTCCCCACCAACACGGCAGAGATCGCCTTGAACGTAGAGCGATACGTACTCCCGAAATTCAAGGTCGCACTCGATTTCGCCGGAAAGGACCGCCTAACCAAGCACGGTTACCGGCCCGGCGATCACGTCATGGGCACCGTTCGCGCCAACTACTTCTTTGGAAAACCCGTGGATGGCGGGGAGCTCACCGTCAAAGCCACCGGCATGGATGTCGCGACCTTTGAGGCCGCCGCCGTGCAAGGCAAAACCGACAAAGAAGGAGCTTACCACTTTGACCTCAAACTGCCCGGCTATTTCGCGGGACGCCCTCTCAGTCAAGGCGCGGCTCGCGTGCTGATCGAGGCAACCGTCAAAGACGGCGCGGGGCACGCCGAGACTCGCGGCGAACCGATTACCGTCAGCGAATCACCTCTAATCATCACCGCGGTTCCCGAGGGAGGCACATTGATCCCTGACTTAGAGAACCAGGTCTTCATCCTGACCTCTTATCCCGACGGAAAACCCGCCAGCGCCGATGTCAGAATCCATGCAGCGGGAAACGCCGATCAGAATGTGACCACGGATGAGGGCGGAGTCGCAGTGGTTCGCGTCGTCGGGAACGCGGCAGCTAAGGCACTGGAAGTCGAGGCGCACGACAAGGAAGGGAACCGCGTATCCAGTTCCGTGCCGCTGCAACTGCGCGAGGGCGCCGACCAGATTCTTTTGCGCACCGAGCACGCCGTCTATCGCGCCGGAGACCGCATTCAACTACGGATCTTTTCGACCAAGAAACAAGGCACGGCATATGTGGATGTGGTGAAAGAAGGGCAGACCGTACTGACGCGCGACCTCGACATCGTAAACGGCACGGCGGAGCTCGCTCTTACGGCCACGCCGGATTTGGCCGGCACGTTGGATATCAACGCCTACCAGTTTGGGCGCGACGCTCGCCCGATCGGGGATCACCGGCTGGCTTTCGTGCAGCCTGCGGATGAGCTCAAGATCGAGGCTGCGGCCGACGCAACGGTCTACAAGCCTGGCGGCGACGCTCACATCCAGTTCCACGTGACCAACGCGCGCGGTGAAGGAGTGCAAGCGGCTCTCGGATTGCAGGTGGTGGACGAGGCGGTCTTCGCGCTGGCGGAGAAGCAGCCGGGCTTTGCCAAGGTCTTCTTCTACCTGGAGCAGGAAGCGATGAAGCCGCGCTATGAGATCCATTCGCTGGGAATGCCGGAGATCGTGGAGTCCGCCGGCAAGTCGCAGGCGGATCAACGTGACCGCGGCGCTCGCGCATTGTTCGCGGCGACGGAGATGGTCAACACCAATAAGTTTGAAACTGAGTTCGGGCGCTCCGCGCCTCAGGCGAAACGAGGGGTGTACATCCAGCGCTACCAGTCGCGTTTCCAAGTGCAGGCGGGCAGGTTGGCGGAAAGCTTCACCCGCGCTTCGAAGGGGAATCCTGCGAGCGACGATCTCACTAAACTCATGGCGAAGCTCGATGGACCGGATACTCGAGATGCCTGGGGCACGGAGCTGCGCATCGAACGCGGTCCGCGGAACTTCCAGAGCGAGTACTACACCGTCCGCAGCGCCGGCATGGATAGGAAATTCGGCACCGATGATGATCTGGTGACCTACTTGGAGGCACGCACCGGGAGCGTAATGGATCGTCCCGAGCCGATCGGCGGGCAATTTGACGTCAAGATCGAACGCGATCGCGGCCCCTTCAACGGCCGCGCCGAAATCGTGGGAACCGTGAAAGACCCGGCTGGGGCAATAGTTGCGGAGGCGAACGTCGAGGTACGGTCCGTCGCGCGGGGAGTTGCATTCACGGCGCGCACCGATGCCATGGGGCAATTCAGGCTGGCTGCTTTGCTGCCAGGCGACTACAACATGAAGGTAACCGTCGCAGGGTTCAAGATCGCTGCGAAGACAAACCTCACTCTCCACGAGCGAGACCAAGCCGTAGCGTCGGTGGTTCTGGCTATCGGATCCGTAAGCGAGTCGGTTTTCGTCGTGGCGGAGCCGACGCTACTCAAGACCGAGACCGGCCAGCTTCGCCGTGGTGTGTTCGGTGGGTTCGCCGAAGGATTACCCATGCTTGCCATGAGCGCTGCGCCTCGCGGCCAGCAGGGCCAGCAGGGTATGGCCTTAGATAGCGTGACGATTGCCAAGCTGAGCCCTGCTCTTCCCAAGGCGCAACCAGACTCGGTCCCGCGAGTGCGGTCGTACTTCCCCGAGGCTCTCTACATCAATCCGGAAATCATCACGGACCAGAATGGGCGCGCCAGCATCGACATCCCGCTGGCGGACTCCATCACTACGTGGCGCATGGCGATGTTGGCTTCCACTACTCGCGGAGCGCTGGGCAGCGGCACGTCGAGCCTGAAAGTATTCCAGGATTTCTTCGTCGACCTGGATCTGCCGGTCACCCTGACTCAGGGCGATCGTGTTTCGATTCCGGTGGCGATCTACAATTACTCGGGCGCGCGCGGGGACGTTAGTGTTCAGTTGCAACCGGACGATTGGTATTCGCTGGTGGGAGATGTTGCCTCCAAGAGTCTACCGGTGGATTCGGGTCAAGTAGGCGGTTCGCAATTCACCGTCGAAGCCAAGCGCATCGGAAAATTCAAGCTCACTCTATCAGCCCGCATGACAGGCGCCTCTAAGGGTGCGGACATCGTGGTCCGGGAAATCGAAGTGATTCCGAACGGACGCGAGCAGAGCCTCGTTTTCAACGGGAGACTCGATACGGCGGTCCAGCACGAGCTGAAGTTTCCGGCCGTTTCCATCGAAGACGCGAGCAAGATCCTGGTGAGGTTGTATCCGGGCCCGCTCAGCCAAGTCATCGAAGGCATGGACAGCATCCTGCGCATGCCGGGCGGCTGCTTTGAACAGACCTCCTCCAGCACCTACCCGAATGTGCTGGCGCTAGATTACATGAAGCGCACCAAGAAACTGACTCCCGAAGTACACGCAAAGGCCGAGGGCTACATCGCCAACGGGTACCAGCGTCTGCTGACTTTCGAAGTTCCCGGTGGAGGGTTTTCGTGGTTTGGCCAAGCGCCGGCGAACAAGATCCTCACGGCTTACGGCTTGATGGAGTTCAGCGACATGTCCAAAGTCCACGACGTGGATCCGAAAGTGATCCAGCGGACCCAACAGTGGCTGGCGGGACAGCAGCAGGCGGACGGAAGCTGGAAACCCGATACAAACTTCATCAACGAGGGTGCGACCAATCGCTACAATTCCGACATACTGCGCATTACGGCGTACATCGCCTGGTCGCTCGAGAACACGGGCTACCAGGGGCCTGCGATCCAAAAGGCTCGGCAGTTTATCGAGTCACACATGGGCGGCGGAAAGCCGGATGCTTACACGCTAGCGGTGCTGGCGAACTTCGCAGCCGATTTCAAGAATAGCCCCGAGTTTACACGCCAAGCCATGCAACTCCTGCTGGACGCGCGGACGGAGAAGGACGACCTGGTATCGTGGACCGCGGAGCAAACCGGTGTCTATGCCACCGGCTCCAGCGCCACGGTGGAGACCACTGCATTGGCTGCCCAAGCGCTGCTCAAGTGGGGTGGGGCGGTGGGTACGGCAGGCAAGGCCCTCCTCTATGTGGCCTCGAAGAAAGATGCGTCCGGCGCGTGGGGCACCACGCAAGCAACCATCATGGCGTTGCGGGCGTTGCTGCTCTCCACCGATAAAAGCTCGGCGGACGTGAGCGGCAAACTGGAGATTTCCCTGAATGGCAAGCCCGTCGAGCAACTGACACTGACCCCTGAGAACAACGACCTGCTCCATCAGTTCGTTTTGAAGGGGATCGATTCGAAGGGCGCCAATCACGTGGAAATCCGGTTTGCAGGAAAGGGTAGTCTTGCCTATCAAGTGGTAGGGCGATACTTCGTCCCGTGGGAGGGGAAATCCGTCCGGGAGCCGCTTTCGATCGACGTGAATTTTGACCGAACGCAACTGGCGCAGGACGACATCGCCACGGCGACCGCGTCGGTCAAGAACAATTTGTCCAAGGTCGCGAACATGGTGATGGTGGATCTGGGCATTCCCCCCGGGTTCGACTTGCTGAGCGAAGACTTGCAGTCCTATCAGGAGAAGAGCGCCAAGCAGAAGAGCGGGCGGCTGGAGAAGTTCAGCCTTACCGCGACGCAAGCCATTCTGTACTTTGATGCATTAGCGCCGGGCGATACGGTTACTCTGCGCTTTCGTTTGCGGGCGAAGTATCCCATCCGCGCCCGGACGTTCGCGTCGAGAGCTTATGAATATTATGATCCCGAGGTGAACTCGGTGGCGCGGCCTGTCCAATTGGAGGTTCGGAAGCGTTAAGAAATCGCATCGGGAAATGGCTGATAGGAGGGCGCGGCATGACTTCCAACAATATGGCTAAGCAGTTGTGAGGCAGCTTGGTAAGCTGCGCGACGGTTGGCAACCGTCGCCAACGTTGTTGTTATGCGAAAAAACGGCCGGTCACCAACCGGCCTGCAGGATACCATCCTGCCCCACCACATTTTGTGAGGTGAAAAAAAAGCGGCGCGAAAGCGCCGCTCCGAAAAAAGAATTGGTTCCAAGTGACCCGTTAGCCAACTTGCTCTCCGACCGGCATGCACGGTCAGAACGTGGCATCCGAACCGGGGTGACGTAAGCCCTTCGCTCCCCGCTGCCGGTTTTGCCCGGCTGCGGATCAATACTCTGGTGCGCGTCCGCTCTTCCGATCCGGTAGAAGCCCGCCCCTCGATACGGCCTTTCGCTATTCAGCAACGACTCCCTGCCTTGCGGCTGGTCCCCGCTACTGCTTCAACGTTCCCGGCCTGCATCTTCGGGACGACCCTGAGACCCTCGTCTGACCCGTTCGGTCTGCCGCTCCCACACCCCCTTCGGCTTTTGCTGCCTCGTAGGGCGCGTTCAACGCGCCAAACCCGTTGCCAAACTCCAGTCTCAGAACTCTTCGCTTGTCCCCAAGCCTCCGCTCCCCTCCTGGACCTCTCGATCCGTCGGGATCAAAGCATCAACTCGTTTCCAACCGAAGAAGCTTACCCTTGCAAGTTGCCCGATCTTCCTTCGCTCCCCGCTGCGTGGAAATTTTGTTTGCTCGCGCCGCGGATCAACGTTCCAGATTCGCTACAACCTACCAGGCTCGCTGTCCTTCGAACCTCTTGGAACCACACTCATCATGCACCCGAACGGATTCCGCGTCAATATGAAAATTGCGTTTCCAACAACAAATATCTCGTGCAATATCAATAGCTTAAAAGCGGATGTCTGTGAATCACGTGTGGATAAAACAAGTGCCGGAAGATCTGTTTTTGGAGCGCCTTACTTCGCGAGATGGAGAATCATTCCGGTATCGGTGGCGGCCCACAGATGGTCCGAGTCCGGTCCGGCCAGCAGTACCGCGCCGGCGACAGCTTTGTAGTCCACCGGCATTTCTTCCCAATTCTTCAGGTCCGTACTCCTTAGTATCTTGACCTTGCCGGGGACGAGTGGAGAGTTGAGACGACCCGTCGGCTCAACGGCCGCGATGAATCCTTGCGACCCGAACAGCGCAGCGCTGCTGACGCGCCGGTCCTTTTGACGAAATGTCGAGACGCTGGTCCCTTTGGCGAAATCGACGTTGTAGACTTCCGAAGGCACTTCGAAGTTTTCATCAAACGCGAAAACAGAAAGGCCCCTGGTGCCCGAGATCGCCATGCTATTCAGATAGCCGAACAGAGGCGCCGTGGTGGATCGCCAAGTGGCCCCCTTATCCTGGGTCTCCAAGAGAAGGGTCAGTTGAGGCACCTGCCGCCGTTTGGCGGCCTGTTCCGGAGCAACCCAAACCGGAAGTGCGTTTCTTGATCCGGGGCGGGGAGGATTGGAAGATCCCACGACAAAACCGGTTTGGCCCTGCAAAACAATCCGAGAGTACGACGAGTACTCCGGACGGGACTCCGGTTTGGCGGCTTCCGCCACGGGCATCCAAGTTCGTCCGCCGTCGTGAGTTTCAAACAGGGACTTCTGATCGCCCACGGCAAAGCCATGCTCCGAATCGAAGAAGGCGACGCGCAGAATAAGCCCGCGAGAAGGCCCTCGGATGATGGTCTTGTCGGATTTCTTTTGATCGGAGATCTTGCGCCAGGTCCGCCCGGACTCCTCGGTCTTCCAGATCCCCTTGTCGGTAACCATCCATCCGAGGGAGTCGTTCAAGAAGAACAGCGACCTGGGTTCCTCCTTGAATGGATCCAAAGTCCAGTGAGCGCCGCCATCGCTGGTCCACATCGCGGTGAACTTTTGCTTTCCCGAATACTCGGTGAGGATGCCGGCGGCGAAACCCCGCTCCGCGGAGGGAAAAACCAGATCCACGATCTGGAGCTGGGAGCGATCTTCGTCGTAGAAGTATTGCACCGCCCAGCGCTGAGCCAGAAGCGTGGGTGCAAGCAACGCCAGAGCGAGAAAAGCGCGCATAAGTCAGCCTCGGCGGGCGGGCGCCATCACCAAATCGAGCACGTCGGCGGACCGCAAAGCTACTTGATCAACTAGCGATAGGGCCACCAGACTTCCCACCAGCTCCCCGACCGTGGTGAGCAGCTCCATTTCGCCGCCGTTATGAAAGTGCGGCTGGCGATGCTGTACGTTAATCACACCGGTGACACGATTGCGGACAATGACCGGCGCGGATAGGAATGCATCATAGGAGTCTTCGGGCAGGTCCGTGAAAAGCTTGAAGCGAGGGTCGAGGTAGGCTTCGCGCGAAACCGAGAGCAGGCGGCGTTCCCGCGCCACCCAGCCCGTCAGTCCTTCTCCGAGCTTCAATCGCACGCGCCCGATGGTGTCGGGTTGAGGGTTGTTCGAAGCCACTAGAATTAGTTCCTGACCTTGCAACAGGTACAGCAGGCAGGAATCGCAAGCCATGAATTCAACGACTAATGACACGATGCCTTGCAACGCATCGGAAAGGCTCATCTCGCGGGCCATGAACCTGCTTATTTTTTGGAGAAGCCGGAGCTGATGGTCGGTGCTCTCGAGCTGCGATTCCAGATCCTTAAACCGGGACACTAACTGATTATCCCAGATCCCGCGGGACCTGCCTGCACAATCTTGTCCGAATGCTCACGCATGGCGGTTCAGTGCTCGCACGAGGCCGCGGCAGTGAAGGAGGACCCGCTAGTCCCGCTGAACAATGGGGCGGGGATCAAAGAAACCCCGAATTTCCACGATCGCTCCGGCAGAAATGCGGAAAACCGTGCACGCCGGAATGGTACCCCACGCAGTATGCGCTTTCCATACGGTGGCCACATACTCGCCCTCAACCAAATGACGTTCGAGTTCCACATCGTCGAACCCCGGCATTACCGAGAGCATGTACTCGAGGACATGTTGCTTTCCCACCACCTTTATGGGTGACAGCGGGTACTCGAGCCAAACGTCCGGCGCGAGCAACACTTTGGTGGGGTCCTTCAAGCGGTACGCTTCCAGATAAGTATCCGCGATCTGGGTGATTGTCGGGGGAATGGGGCCCGCGATGGTATCGTCTTGAGATGTATCCATCATCCTGAGAATAGAGACCGGGCAACGGCGTGTCAATCGGGCCCGCTCCCTTCATCCGTTGCCTCGCTGACTCCGTATATCCTTGTGAGAGATGACTGTGCTGAACTACCTTCCGGCCGGGCTGGCGTTCGCGCTCTTACAGGTAGCGCTGCGTTTTAAGGAAGACGGCGCCCTGGCCAAGCGCTTGAAGGCGCGGGATCCGAATGTAATGGGAGAGTTGTACGACCGGTATGGACGGCTGGCCTATTCGCTGATCTTCCGGGTGGTGCGCAACGGCGCCGTGGCGGAAGATTTGGTGCAGGAGACATTCCTGCGGGTGTGGAACCGGGCGCAGTCCTTCGATGAGCAGCGAGGCGCGTTGGGACCTTGGATACTGACGGTGGCGCGTAACCGGGCCATCGACCACCTCCGGTCGACGGATGGCCGAATGGCGGCGGGGGCCCTGGAGCTCGACCGGCTCGAGAATCCGGCTTTGTTCTCCAACTTCGAAGACAGCGCTCTCTCGATCGACCGGGCCCGCCGGTTGAAGGATGCATTCCAAAAACTGACCGCGAGCCAAAGAGAGGTCATCGAATTGGCCTACTACGAAGGCCTGTCCCAAACCGAGATGGCGGAGCGTTTGAAACAACCGCTCGGGACGGTGAAGACGTGGGTCCGGACCGCTTTGAAAACCCTCCGGGAAGAGCTGGCGGAGGCCGCCGCATGAAGTGCGATGAGATCAAAGACATGCTGGAGCTATACGCACTGGGCCTTCTCGATCCCGAAGAGAAGCGTGAAATCGACGAACATCTCCGGGGGGCCTGCGAACCATGCAACCGCGGGTTGAAGGATGCGCTGGCGATGAACGCCATGGTGATGGGCTCCGTCGCGTCGGCGCCACCGCCAAGGCGGCTCAAGCGCCGCGTGCTGGCGGGCGTCGGGATTGAACCTAAGCGTTGGGGCTGGCTTGGCTTGCTGGCGACGGCTGCCATGGTGGTGGTCGCGATGTGGCTGGGAGTGCAGGAGCGCGAGCGCTCCCGGGACTTGGCGGACGCGCGGCAGAGCATCCTCCAAATTACTTCCGAACGAGATCGTTTGGAGCAGGCCTTGAGCTACCTGGATGAACCCGAAACAAAACAGGTGAATTTCGGAGGCGCGCCGCGGCCGCCCCGCGGGAAAGTGTTTGTCAACTCGCGCAAGGGCGTCCTCATTGTGGTTTCCAATCTTCCGAAACTTCCCGCGGGGAAGGCCTTCGAGATGTGGCTGATTCCCAAAGGGGGATCTCCGCGCCCCGCGGGCGTGTTCCAACCGAGTCGCGACGGTTCCGGGATGAATTTCATTTCGGGACCTGTCGACATCGCCTCACTGGGCGCTGTGGCCGTTTCGATCGAGCCCGCAAGCGGCTCTAATACACCCACCGAGGTCATCGCCGTCGCCGATACCGCCGGCTCGTAGGGTTTTACTTACACGATAATCAGCCCTATAAGCACTCGTGCTATTCCGATATAGATTGCCCTTACCCTCCTTTATTGGTACGATCCAGGCAACCGAATTGCGATATAGTGCGTTTACTTACCACCACCGGCCTAGCAGCCACGCTCGTTTGGATGGTAATTACACGGCCTTCCGCGGTATTGGGACTGCCAGGTTTCTTTTCCTGGTGGGACTCCGGGGAGTCCCTGGCCACTAACCGTGGCGCCGCCCAAGCGCGGATGGCGGGTGACTTTCCAGCGGCGGAGTCACTGTACCGCGCCGGTTATCGCAGGGCTTTGCAGCAGGGAGACCGCCGCACAGCAGCGCGATATCTAGTCGGTGTCGGGGGCGCGGACTTCGCGCGGCTACAGTATCGGGAAGCGCTCGCAACGTATCTGGAAGCCCGCCTGCTGGCGCAGGAAGCCGGCGACTGGACCGATTGGGCCACCGCCGCGCTGGATCTATCCAGCCTGTACTTGCAAGTTTGGGACGTTGACTCCGGCCGTCGTTCGATCGAAGAGGCTTACCGGGTATCGCGCCGCGTTCCGGATTTCTACAACAAACCGGAACTGCTGATGCAACTGGGCCGCTTACACGCGGAACTCGGGTTGGGTACAGCGGAGCCACTCTTGGAACAAGCCATCGAGTCCGTCTGGGCCCGGAGTGATAAAAACCTGCCTCAGTATGCAACCGACAATGCCGCGCGGGAAGCCACGGGTTGGGACCGGATTGGAGAAATCCGGCTGAGCCGGGGAGATTTACAAGGCGCGGAACAAGCCCACGCCGGGGCCTTCCGTTTGCGTCTCTTGTTGGATCCGAGGGACTTGGGCGTGTCCTACGGCAGCCTCGAAGTGTTGCAGCTGGCAGAGGGCCACATCGTTGAGGCGGAGCGTTTTATCCAACTGGCACTGGCCACCAATCCGGGCGGCTCGAGACTGATGTTATTGATGAACCAGCGAGGCCGAATCCGCTTGGCTCAAGGGAAGACCCGCGCTGCTCTGGACGATTTCTTCGCGGCCATTCAGCTATCCGATCAGTGGGGGTTGGGCCTTCCGGCTATGTCCCCGCTGCTCGGCTCCAGCGCCCAATTGGAAAAACGAATCTTTGACTCCTTTATTGAAACCGCCGCGGCCTACGCATTCGCGACCGGGGACCAGCGGTGGTCACGGGAAAGCTTGCAAGCCGTGCAACTCAACCGAACCACCGCGTTCGAAGGCAGTCTGGCGCTTATGAACCAAAAACTGCCACCTGAGTTCTGGGAAATTCTCAATAAATTGAAAGCGGAAGAAACTCGTTCACCGAGAGCAAAAGGGTCACAAGATCCGGAAGCCGACCGTCTCAGACTGAGAATTACCGAAATGGAATCGGCCGTGGCGTTAGAAATTGTCGGAAATAATAAGGAGACTTTTCACCAAGGTGAATCACTTACTCATATTCAACGGGGACTAAGTACCTCCGAAGTACTACTGAGTTTTCACTTAGGAGAAGCGGAGTCCTATATGTGGGCTGCGACCCGGACCTCCTTGAGTTTATACAAGATCGGTCCGAGGGAGCAGATCCAGCGAGCGGTTCGCGAGTTCCGGGAAGCGGTCCGGACTGGCGGGAGCAAGGCTCCGGAACTCGGGGAACGGCTTTACGTCCGGCTCTTTGGCGAGTTGCACCGGGAGGAAGCGGATCACGCGGAATGGCTCCTGGCGCTGGACGACGTATTGTTCCAGCTTCCGTTTGGAGCGCTGGTGGCTGAGAGAAGAAGTGGAGGAGCAGTGTATCTGGCAGAGAAGCACACGATTGAGATTGTTTCGGGTGCGGCTGCACGGACTGACACCGCGGCCCGCCGGGTGAGCGCAGGCGGACGGTTCCTTGCGGTCGCGGATCCCATCTACAACATCGCCGACCCCCGCTGGAGGGTCCCCTGGAAAGAGGGCCCGTTGCGTTATCTCAAGAGCAACCTGCTCCCACGAGCTTGGTTAGGGGAATCGGGCCAGTCACTGAACCGTTTAGTGGGCACCATGGCGGAGGTGAATTCGAGTACGGCCGCATGGGGCGCGGACGCGACGGTTCTAAGCGGCAGCACGGCGCGCATGCCGGCTTTCCTGGACGCGCTGAAGCCGGCTCCGGCCATTGTGCATCTTGCGACGCATGTCCTAGCGGACGCCGGGCCCAATGACCAGGCCCTGGTCGCCTTCGGGCTGGGCCCGTCCGGCCTGCCGGAATACCTGGCGGCGCGCGAGGTGGTCAGGCAACACGTGCCGGGCGCCTTGGTGGTGATGACCGGATGTGGAACCGCCACGGGAGACATTCGCGCGGGCGCCGGTCTGCTTGGCCTCACTCGGGCGTGGATGCTGGCGGGCGCCGGCACCGTGGTAGCAACCCAGTGGCCGGTGCGGGACTCGCGCGGTGAACTGTGGGAGGCCTTCTACCGGCACCTGCGGCAGGAACCGGCGGCCCAAGCTCTGCGAGCGGCTCAAATGGAGATGATGCGCGCAGGGAAGTCCTTGGAATCTTGGGCCGCGGTTGAGTCCTTCGGAGGTACCCAGTGATCAATGCCGATGACCAGGACGAAACTATCAAAGACGTGCTGGCCGCAGCCGAAGCCCCGGAAGATGCAAGCGTAACGGCGGCCACCTATGCCTGCTGGGCCGAACTGGTCCGGCGCATTCGCCTGGACGAATCGCACGGCATGGAGGATCTCTACGCCCTGTTTTGCAGAGGCATCCGGTTCTATCTTTGCCGGCAGCTGGGGCCTCAGGAATTGGATGACAAGGTGCATGATACTTTCGTGGTGGTGGTGCAGGCGATCCGGCGCGGGGAGCTCCGTGAGCCCGAGCGGCTGATGGGATTCGTGCGGACGGTGGTGCGCCGGCAGGTCGCCGCGCACATTGACCGGGTGGTGCAAAGCCGCCGTGAACGCCTGGATTTGGATTACAGCGCGCGCGTGGTGGATCCTCGTACCAATCCGGAGGATACAGCCATCTTCCAGCAACGTACCCGGCTGATAGGCCAAGTCTTGAAGG
>Ga0207110_10157_pt1 | contig 16359 bp, 13 predicted proteins | sample Alteio_BWMinHeat_74_FD_153582 | JGI IMG/M metagenome (GOLD analysis project Ga0207110, IMG submission 153582) | Enriched cells from forest soil in Barre Woods Harvard Forest LTER site, Petersham, Massachusetts, United States -... | ecosystem: Environmental > Terrestrial > Soil > Temperate forest >...
GGTTCTTTGCCAGATTGTTCGGGTCGAGCGGATGCGACTTGCCAAAACCCTGCACGACAGCTATCTGGTCACGCGGCACATCCTGACCGAGCAGGTATTGCTCCACCGAGTTTGCGCGGCGCTCGGAAAGCTTCACGTTATACTCTATCGACCCTGTAGAATCCGTATGCCCGTTGATCTCGAAACGAACATGTGGATTTTGCTTGACCTGACGAACGAAGTCTGGAAACTTCGTCAATTCCTCCGGTGTAAGATCCGACTTATCTACATCGAAATAAACTACAAATCCCTGCACCTGGAATGGCGTGAGGCGAATTTCCTTTTGAATCGAAATAAGCTTCTCTCTCGCAGCCGGAACGTCTATCTTATCTTCATAAGGCTGATAGTCAGTAAGGCTCGTGGAAATCTTATAGCTGATAAGTGGATTCACATTGAAAGTGAATGCTCCCGTAGCCGCATCTGTCTGCACCGAGACAGGGGCTGCGCCACCCGCCAATTGTTCGAGCGTGACGGTCGTTGCAAGCGGCTTGTCGTTGTAGGCATTCGTCACATGTCCGAAAACGCGGGCATGTGAAGGCGTAAGCGTAATGTCCTGTGTAATGGTCGGCTGCTCGTCAGTTGTCGGCGCTTGAATTTCGAGAGCATTCGAAACGTAGTTTACCGCTCCTGCCGAAATATGTATGAGGCTTCCAACAAGTACCCTTACACTATAAGACGGGCCTGTCGCATCATTCGAGATCGCATTGCCATTATTCGAGAATGTAGCCGAAATTTCAGGAGCGGTAGTGATCGGCTGCTTCGTTTCGGCGTCGAGAATGCGCCCTGCGAGTGTCACATATTTTGGTTTTGGCGGAGCAGGCTGGACGTAAGCCCGGTATAGATCGTAGCCGCCCATCCCACCTTCACGATCACTCGAAAAATAAACAGCGTCCTCGTTCGGCGGCAGATAAAAGAAAAGCTCGTTCGCTTTTGAGTTTATTGTTGGTCCAAGATTTTTCGGCTCGGTCCATTGGTTATCTCCTGCCCGGCGAGTGACGTAAATGTCGTATCCGCCCTGCCCTCCCGGAAGATGATTTGCAGCAAAATAAAGAGTTTGATTATCGCGGGCGATAAACGGCGCCATCTCATCACCGCCGGTATTGAAACTAAGATTGATCGGGTCGCTCCATTTTCCATCCATGGTTTTGGAGCACATGTATATGTCCATCCCTCCGCGTCCGCCTTTACGGTCGCTCGTATAAAACAGAAGCTGTCCGTCCTGACTGATACATGGCTGGCCTTGCCACCACTCGGAGTTGATCGGCCTGGGAAGGAGCGTAATATGATCGAGCTTACCGCCAATCAATTCGCCTTGAAAAATGTCGCCCATATCCAGAAGCGACTCTGGCCGGTTGCTGATCCCAACAACAGCAGTTACGCCATCGGCTGCAAGTGAAAGCGAACTGACATTTTGCTTGCCCGGCAATTCGGCAAAGACCTCAGGATGCCCCCAATGGGATGAGTGGTCGTTTGCATCAGTTGGCGGAAGCCGTTTCGAGGCATAGATGATATACTTGCCATCAGCCCTCGAACTGGTAAAATAGATCGAACCGTCCGAAGCCGAGAAGAAAGAAGTCGCATCGTCGCCAATGGAGTTTAACGCCTTCAAATCCTCGATTCTTACATCGTCCTTCGCCGCGCCCAGGACTTTAGTCGCGCTCGAATCCGCTGAGAGCACTTGCGCCGCAAGCGGCCGGACGACGGCAAACAGCGTCAGAACGACGAGTAAGGCAGCGCATAATTTATGCAGAGAACTCTTGTAAATTGACGATCGCTCGTCCGAATAAGATCGAAACATCGTATGCGACATTGAAAACGCCCTAAACGGGCCGCGTACCGGAAGCAGCATTATTTGCATTGAATGACATTGCACTATGTCCAAGCATTGATGGAATAAATCGCAACCGATCCTTGAAGAATCGACTCGATCCGTCTCACCACCGAAGAACAACACTCAGCGGCCAACGGGGCGTATGGTCTTTTGTAGCTTAAGGGCATGTCTCACTGTGCCCACAACCACGCTGAATGCAGGAATTCCCCGTTGTAAACAGTTTTGGCGCAAAAGCGTTTCTTACTCGAAAAACTTCAATTTCATAAACCGGAGGCAATTACAATTACTGCTTGCAGGCAGTAGTGAATGTAAAAGCATAAGCGCCGAAACTCGGTGTCGAAGCTGTTAATCGTAAATTATGGCGCGCAAAGCCTTCGTTATTAGTTATGCGGTACATACGGGCATCTCGCACGGTGATAAACGTCTGACCATCTGCTTCCTGAATATCGCTTCCTCTATCCTGTTTCGGAACGGCCTTTCCATCCTGAGTAACAACCACCTTGAACCCCGTTTCGGCGAGTGGATGAATGACCAGATTCGCCTCTTTCGCCTGATAATCTATAGCAAGACTCGCCTCTGAGCCGGGAGCAGGCTGAACATACTCTTTTTGAGATGTCCATTTTCCATCGAGATAGAGCAAGTCCTTTTTCATCGTAGCCGAAATTTTATAATCATGTGTCGTGCCCTCGCCCTCAGTTGACGTCAAAATGGCATTTCCGAGATTTGATCTCGAAAGACCGGCATAAGTCTCCGGCGTCGGGCGATAGCAGGCAGCGTTAGGTTTGTCTGTTTCGCGGACTGGCGCGAGAGGCACGGGTACGTCAATTGTGCTATCCCTTTCCAGTAAAATCTTCTGAAGGAATGCTTCAAATGACTCATAATCCCCTTCCCCAAAGTGCTCGACACGAAGAATCCCGTCCTTATCGAAAAGATATTTTGCGGGCCAATACTGATTTGCGAGAGAATTCCATATTTCGTAATCGTTATCGGCTATGATTGGATATATAAGCCCGAATTGCTTTACAGCGCTATCCAAGTTTTTCGATTCTTTCTCGAATTCGAACTCCGGCGCGTGAACGCCGATAATAACAAGCCCTTTATCCTTGTAACGATCATTCCACGCTTTGATGTAAGGCAGAGTTTGAATGCAATTAATGCAGGTATAATCCCATATATCTATGAGAACGATCTTTCCCTTGAGTGAATCTCGCAGGTATTCGGGTGTTACGTTAATATACCGATCTGCCGAGTATGTAATCGGCAGCCGTGGCATGTGAATGTGCTGATTAGCTATATCTTCCATTTGACTTGCAAGCGCGGCGCGTTCCGGAGGAAATTTTTCTTTGAGTGTAGCGGGAGTCTGCGCTTTTCCACATGATGAAAAAAAAAGAGCAGATGAAATGAATACCGGCAAAATTAAATGAAATTTGATTCTGCCTTCATCCCTCATCCCTCCTCCTTCATCCTTCCTTAATTCTGCTTGGTTTTCCGCGAGAGACATATTCGTTATCTTTAATAAAGAATCGCCAGGGATTTTCCTGAGCGACATTGATGCCTATACGATTTGAAACGCCGATAAGATTCGCTCCGATTTTTGCGCCTTGCGTAATAAAAAGCTGATCGCTTTCGATGAGGTCTATCGCATTTTCTTTTCGCGTCAACGCAAATGCCTGACAAAGCTTTCCGGGGCCGTTTGTAAGATCGCGATCCAGAATTACTTTCTTGCGCAACGACCGCATTTTCTCTACCCCACTAATAGGCTCGACTGCTCTGATGAGAACTGCCTCGGCCAACCCCGCCCCATTAGTTGTGATATTAAAGCAGTGGTGCATCCCGTAAGTGAAATAGACGTAGGAAAAGCCACCTTCGTCAAACATCACTGCATTGCGAGCTGTCTTGCCGCGAAACGCATGGCAGGCTTCGTCGCCAATACAATAGGCCTCTGTCTCTACAATTTTACCTATCAGCTCGACTCCATCTACAATATGGTGTAAGTACGCTCCGAGCAGCTTCGGAGCGACTATTGTGCTGGGTTGCAAATAAAATGAGCGTGGAAAACGCGTCTTTAATTTCTCCACGCCTTGATAAACTTTTCCTTTTTCGGATCCCAGATAAGGCCATACCAATAATCGCGGCTGTGAAATACGCTGTACATCATTCGGGGTTTATGGAATAATTCTCTCGCTTCCGCAGAATTTGGCTCGATCTCGTCCTTCGTAACACGTTTCATCATTTCCCGATAATCGTTAGAATCTACCGTCCCAAAATTATCGTTTGAAAAAAACACTGTAACTATTGTAGAAAGCCGCTTTAGCTTAATGCTGTCTTGCAGATGATCTATCGTATCGAAATATCCCTCGGCAAGCCAGGAATCTTCGAACAGCGTTTTCTTCCCCAACTTTATGGTGAAAGTAAGTTTGGTTTTGCCAACATCTTCTTTCGGGACAACGCCCGTAAGCCGCAAAATTTCGGTTTTTCCATCGCCTTTCATATCCATAGTACGCTGAGTGGCAAGCTGCCGTGTACGAATAAATTGCCTCGCCTGAGCCAGTTCCAATGTCCTCTCGATCGAATCTGCTTTCATAACAGAATCCATACTTCGCTGCAACTTTCCAACTATCGAATCACCAGCCGTCACCTGAGCCACCGCTGCCGATGAAAAAAATGATGAATGAAGTATGAAGCAAAGAATAACGGAGAACGGAGAACGGAGAACGGAGAGTGATGAGCGGAGAGTGCCAGCTTTCTTTTGCACCATCCACTCGCCACTCGCCACTCGCAACTCGCCACTTCGAAAATTTAGCTTTTCCATATCACCACAAATTTCCTTTTCGATTTAAGCCACGCAATCCCCTTCGAACTCCTATTCCCTGCATAATAATTAAACATCGGCTCGCCAGAATGTATTATCTCCACCATCTCAGGAGAATTCGGCGCGACTACAACCCAATGCGCCCAATTGCGGTAAAGCAGCGAATCCGTGTGTACAAATGCACCGGGCATCAGAAAGCGATCAAGTTCGGTCCTGACCAATTGCTTACGCTCGGCATCGGTGAGTTCAGGTCGATCTTTAAAATAAGCCGAGAGAGACCAGGTGTCCGAATAAAAAACCGAATCATGTCGCACAATTTGGAATTTAACGGAATCCCGGTATATATCCGCGCCTGTTCGAATTAACCGCAACCTGTCTGGGTCACGATCATTTTGCAGATCGGCGGTGCGCTGGCGTTCAAACTTACGCACTGTATCTGTCGCAAGCTGCCATGAATCGACATCATCACCCTCACCTTCCTCATCCACCCCATTCTGACCAACCCAATAAAGCGTGTAATCTCCTGCACCTACTGTTGGCGGGTAACGGTAAATAATTCGACCAGACCTCGTCCCGACAGATAAAAAATACCCTTTTCCATTATCATTTCGGTATAAATGGATGGGGTCTATCTGCGAAGAGATGTAATTCCGAATCGAGTCGTAAAGATAAGCCTCGGTCGTTTCAGGGAAGCGGTGCTTTGCATCGTAAAATGCGCGCAGACCCTGCTGCACCTGTGCCATCACCTCGCGCGCAGTCTGAACCGAAGCCCGGCTTTTTGCGGAGACATCTAACTGACGAAAACCGACATCTTTGCAGCCATATACGCTGACGGCGGCAAACAGAAAAATTAATGGAGCGGTAAAATATCTCATTGCTGATTCAAACGCGACAGAGGCAATGAATCATTTCATCTCGCAAAGATAGCAAATGGCTGCACATTCATCCCTCTATCAGATTGAACTCGTGCAAAGTAAAAACCATCCGGCAATGTCGCAGGTAATTCAATAAGGCTTGTTCCTGCTTGAGCGTGAGAACGAAAAACCTTAACGCCGAGAGCATTAGCAACTTCAACTTCACTCGCCGCCTCACCAGAAATCTGCAAGTCCGTTCGAGGGCCGTCATAGACTACTCGCAAAGTAATTGCTGGCTCGCTCGGCGTCGTTTCGTGAACTGCATCAGCACAAAGGCCGAAGTAATCGCAGAGGACCAGAGTCAGGAATGGAGTGTAATATTCTGCCGGATAATAGGGCGCGAAGTATGGAAAATGATTCATTACTACATGGAGTGCTGTATCGTTAGGAATCCATGCAAAAACATCATCTTGTCCAAAACTGAATTCTTCGCCAAATAAAACGGGAATAATATTACCAATTGGATAATATGTTTCTTCAACATGATCACCGGCATTAGGAATCTCTACCCCGCGCGTAAATTCCGAATCTACTCCAAAAAACAAAATGTACCCATCTTCTAATTCGTCAAGGCCTTCTTGTAACAACCCCAGAAAATGCCAAAGTGTATCTTGGGGATCAGAGCCTACGTTCCAAAATCGCAAGAATAGGTTTGTTTCAGCATATAGCCGACCACCTCCTTTTGCGAAGTCAATCAAATTTAATTCCTCAGTAACCGAGAGGGAGTCTGGCAAATCATAATTAGAAATATCCGGAAAGAGTAAGACCGCATCATAGGATGAAAGATCAGTTGGAACACTCTGAAAAATATCCACCACGCCATTGTATATTTTGGGGAGCAAACTTTGAATAGTATCGGAAAACGAATGTGCCGAATCCCTCACAATCAAAATCCTCCCATGCAACCCCTGCGCGCGAACCGGCACGAGCGGTAATGAGAATAAAACGAGAACCGCGAAAAGTTTTTTCATAGAAAACAAACTGCCAACCCAACGCGGAGAGCTACTTAGCTGCGACACTTATGTCCTTGCGCTCTGAGGGTATTGGTTGCGGCTTTTTGCCTGCCGACATCGCCTCTACTGCTTCTTTTGCGCGCAGCTCTTTCAGGAACGCGCTAAATGCTCTATCCCGCTCAGGATTTCGCGGCCCGTTAACGACCTCAAAATCAGCGTCTTTTAGCGCCTCAAAATCTATCTCTATCATGTTCGAAATTTGGAAAATATTGCCTGATTAGTTTGATTGCTTCCGGCGTATTGATAAACATGCTATTGGCACTAAATAGTTGTGCTCCGAGCATCTTTTGGTAGTGTTCGATCAATCGAGTTTTTGCATCGAAAGCAACGGCTCCCGAATAACCTCTTTCAAACGATGTCTTGCAGAGGAATGCAACAAGATTACCCATTACTCCGTCGAAAAGTTTGTCGCGGCCCTTATTGATGGGCGCGTTCTCGATCAGGTGCATGAAGATATGATCGTGATTATCCTCACTGCTTACAAGTCCATGCCAGAAAGAAGGATTTGTTTTTGTGGTGAGAGCGTGAACCACTCGATCTGGGTCTTCTAATTCAGCACTCCAGTTGAATGCCCATTTCAAACCTTTCAAGGTAACCAAATCATTCTTTCCGAGCCGGACGATCACAGTCTCTAAATTCTCTCCGGTGAGTTTGTTCTGAATTGAATTGGTCAGCTTATCTACTTCGAAACTCAGCCTGCGGGTACTTCTTTTCTTCATTCCTTAAAAATAAGAATGGTTGATTTTCTAAAACACAAACAGCAACAAGTAACGAGCGCATCGCCCGTTACTTTGTTACTCATCACTCGTTACTGGAGATTTTACCAGCGTTTGCCGCCGCGATCTCCGCCGCCGTCACGGTCACCGCCGCGACCACCACCGCCGCCGCCACGACCACCGCCGCCGCCACGGTATCCACCGCCGCGTCCGCCGCCACCGCCGCGACTATCGCGCTGCTCCATTGGCCGCGCTTCGTTGACTGTAAGAGTTCGGCCGCCGAGATCGGCCTGATTCAACTCTTCGATTGCTTTTTTCGCGGCTTCGTCGTCGTTCATCTCGACAAAACCGAATCCTTTGCTGCGCCCCGAATCGCGATCGGTGATCACCTTCGCGCTTGCGACTTCGCCATAAGCCGCAAAAATTTGGGTAAGCTGACTCTCATCCGTTTGATACGGAAGTCCTCCAACGTATATCCTCATATTCTAAAAATACCAAATGAAAATGAAACGAACGTTACGCTTCGAGATGATTTAGATGCGGTACCAAAGAAGAGCAGATAGATTCAGAATGCAGGCACGACCGCAACGAAGCGATGAACCGTATGGATGTACAAACATCCACCGCAGGCATGTGAACGCCCGCGTTTGACCGAACCAGAATGCAGAAGCTTTTAACCACGAATTTTCCAACCCAAAGGTAGCATGAATTCATTAACGAAAATGCAGGGGAAATAGAAATAGTTCTCCTGATTTCTCAGAATATATCAATTTAATATGTCAGTTAGAACCGTCATTGCGAGGAGTCCCGGAGGGACGACGAAGCAATCCGTTGAGATTGCGATAAATCTCAACGGATTGCTTCGTCGGGCTTGCTCCGCTTCGCTAGGCAATCCCTCCTCGCAATGACCTTCTTAAAAAGCTCACTCTAATTACTAAAGATTAACACCCGCCGCAATCACCTGCCCAAATTGAAGCAAATATCCATTGTTATCGAACAGACCAAACTCCCGCATTCCGTAATGGAAATTCTCGATCGGATAATAGATATTGCACCTGTCTTTCAATTGCTCCCAGGCTGAATCCACATTCTCAGTGCGGATGTAAATCGAACCGCTCATGATTGGCGCTGGCATATTCCGTTCTGTATTTGGGGCGGAGATCATAATAGTAATATCGTCGCGCTTTAGCAAGGCCCACTGGTATTCTTTCGAATAATTTTCTATAATAAATCCGAGAATTTCGGTATAAAATTTAAGTGTGCTTTCGACATCAGGCGTTTCGAGCAGCGGAGAAAGGCCGAGTAGTTTGTAATTTTCCATTTACAAATATACGAAAATATAAAGCCCCCACCTTTTCAGGGCGGGGGCTTTAATTAGATATCTAAAGCTAATTATTTTTTGAGCTAATTACTTTTGGAAAATCAACCGCTTCGACGAAACAGCCAGCGATCCATTCGCATCTCGTTCCGTAACGCGGACGACATAAACTCCAGCAGCTACAGAGCCGCTCGGAGTATCGCCCGACCAAACATACTGCCCAGTCGCCTGCTTACGTACCATTAAGTTGCCAAGAATATCGTAAATTTCGACGGTTGAATTTATGTCCTGCGGAAGTGAGATAGTCACTTCCCCGCGAGCCGGATTTGGATTGAGCGAGAAATCGCTCACTTGCGGCAGCGATTCGCTTACCCCAGCCGGAACCGGAGGCAGACGATGAGCTACGACTTTATATTCATAAGCCAGAGGGTTGCTTGTAATAACAATACGCCCCTGCGTCCGTTGCTCATAGTAGGAAAGAGTCATATCCAAATGGTACATTCCAGTATCCGGGGTTTCGAGTGTCAGAATGATCGGACCCATTACATCATTGTTCTTAAGTGTATCGTAACTATAACTTACCAAAGTACCCGGTGTGCCAAAGAACGCTATCGTTGTCGAATCTGCAAGCGCAAGACTTTGGACCGTCATATTCTTACCCCCAGTGTTTCGGATAAAGAGCGCGTGACGCGATCTCGTTGTATGTGTTGTGAGCGCAAGCGATTCAATACCTGGAGGAGCATTGAGTGTTATAGAATCAACGACAGGTATCAGTAGGCTGCCGGTAAGCTTCGACGAGAGCGTATTGCAAGGAATTCCGTCCGGGCTTATGCCATTGAAGAAAAGCTCGATCGTCGCCGCATAATTATCTTTACTTGCAGGACTCGGCACAGCAAAGGTCATGCTCAACGATACGCTTGAACCTGCCTGGATCGTGATCGGATAGTGAGCAGAATTGATTGTGAATTGAGCATGATCCGGGCCAAAAATTTGCGCAGAATCTATTCTAATTACAGAAGTTGTAACATTATCCACGCTCACAGACTGCGTTACGCTCGCTCCCTCCTGCACAGGGCCAAAATCAGTGCCCAATGTATTAAGGCATGTGGTGTTCAGCGCCTGTCTTTGCCCATGAAGCGTAACCGTTGTCGAATCAGTGCCGCCGGAATATGCATAGACGATCTCTAAGCTGCCTGTAAGAGCCTGAGCATCCGAATCAGAGTTGGAGACGAGAGCACAAAGATCACCGAGAGTCGAAGTCCCACGTGGAATAGTTGCCGGAAGCGACACCAAATTTTCAAGCGACCATTGCGTTCCGGGACGTGGATCGTCAGTCAGATAAATATGCGTTACAGATATGACGGCATTATTCTTATTATCCACGCTGAATCCAGCACACAATTTCTTATTTGCTTCGAGGCTGTCATAAGAGTAAGAAGTCAGAAGATCAGCTGAAAAATGGCTTATCGGTTTTCCAAAAATCGGCACATAGAGCGTATTGCTGTCGCCAACAATAACGAGAGTGGCGCTGCTTGCGCTTCCGCTCGGTGGCGAGTACCGGACTTGAATATACGTATATGCTACGAATTGCACGGTAGAGTCGCCCACAATTGAGAAATCAGAACTTCCCATGAGATAGACATGGATCGTACCCTTCAATTGCTTCGGGATGATCGTATCCCTTCCATCGGAGACGAAAATTTCGGTGGAGGTCGAAGTACCGATAGCGGTACTCAGCCTGACAGTATCGGGATATGCCACATTGATATAACCGAATACACGTGATGAATTAAGTAGAATAAATGCCGCCGCAAAGAGCGGAATCAGAATTGATTTCGAAACAAGTGATTTCATTGTTTTTACCTTTCGTGATTGATTAGATACCTGAAGAAAACATTGTAAGTAAAAATGCACAACGGTAAAACCCGGTGGATAACGGAAAGTTACACAAAATCATAAAAAGCCACTACTCAATTAATACTTATGTCCGGCTTTAATGGGGAAATAGCCGCGCCAGTCCTGTCGAATATGAATTCCGCAATCTCAGATTCAGCGGACGAAAAGCAGCCGTTTAGAGCTTACAATACTTGCTCCATCTGCACCCCGCTCAGTAACACGGACAATGTATGCACCATTCGGGACGCTATTTTGCCATCCCCCATCCCAGACAAACTCGCCGGAAGCCACCTTCCGTAACACCAAATTTCCGAGAACGTCGTAAATCTCGACCGTTGAATTATTGCCGAGAGGAAGAGAAATCGTTATCTCGCTATGCGAGGGGTTCGGATTGATCGTAAAGCCAGTGGACTGTGGTAAAGATTCGCTAACGCCTGCTGGAGATGCTGGCTTTATTTCTCCGTGAAGTGGAAACGTTGAAGAATCTGTGCCGCAGGGATATGTGTATATGATCTTCAGGTTGGCTGTGAGTGGTATTGAATCTTCAGCAAGCGCACATACATTTCCAAGGATTTGCACATTACCAGGACTGAGTGTATCAGGAAGTGTTGGCAAGTTATCAAGCGACCATTTTCCACTCGACGCGTCGGTTAGAATAATTTGAGTAATCTGGATTATATTAGGTGTGGTGTTCTTTGCATAAGCCCTGTGACACAATTGATTATTCAAATTAAGAGTATCGAAAGACGCGGCATATAGTGGGACGTAATTATCGCTCAACTTACTTTTGACAGAGACAATGGCCGGATATAGCTCTGGCAGAGTCCCATCGGAAAAATTTAGTTGCAGGCCGAATTCATAACTTCCAGTATCTATTATATCGAGCGTCACGCTGGCTTTGGTATTTGTATTTGCCGGCAGCAGTGTATCGTTCAGACTAAAAGTTTTATTACCCTCCTGACTGAAGAACAATATTTTGGATGTATCGGTAATTTGGAGTGACTTGAGACGGATTGCCTGCCCTTCATTGTTGCGAATTTTTATCAAATGCGTCGTCCAACGAGAGTGAGGTGTTAAGTTGAACATATAGACGCTGGTAGGCACGTCTAATGTGATCGTATCAGTGACCGGGAAAAGAACATGGAAGGTAAACGTCCCTAAACTACATGGATTTCCAGATAATGAAGAAAATCCAAAAACGCCTGAATATACCGGTTTCGTTGGAGGGCAGGTAAAACTAATATGAACTGGTATATAGAAAGTATCCCCAGGATTAATACCAAATGGCTGTGGCGGAGCTTCAGATTCAAAAATTCCGCTGTCTCCCGAAATCGTCACAATTGTTTCTCGAATATCTATTGCAGTCTTCGATGTGTTAGTTAATGTGATCGAAGTGTCCCATGAATATCCTTCCATATAAGTACCGATGATATTAGTGCTCGATACATTAAAACATGGGTAAGCACTATCCGGCATCACACTAACCCCCTGCCCAAAAGTGCTCAAAGGAACACAGAAAACAACAGCAGCCGCAAACACCGGCGGCAAAAACAACATCGATTTATTTGACTTCATGGCATTACCCTTTCGTCATTAGACATTACACTTAAGATTCTAACCTAACGATGCTGTAATAGATTCGCGATGGAACTCCATTTTTTTTTCGTATATTGCGAAATGATAACCAGACGAGATCTCCTAAAAAGCATTCCAATTGCTGCGGCTGCGGCAACTTTGCCACGCATTTCACGAGCTGCAACGCAAAAGCCAGTCGTTGTCTCGACATGGAATTTCGGCATGGATGCCAATCGTGAGGCATGGAAAATACTCTCTGCAAACGGACGCTCTTTCGATGCCGTAGAGGCCGGAGCGCGAGTACCCGAAGCCGATCCGAACAACCACAGTGTCGGCATGGGCGGCTATCCTGACCGCGATGGGAAAGTTACGCTGGACGCCTGCATAATGGATGAGATTGGTAATTGCGGATCGGTTGCGGATTTGGAACATATTGTTCACGCCATTTCCGTGGCGCGCAAAGTGATGGAAAAATCACCACACGTTATGCTCGTTGGTCCCGGCGCGCTTGATTTCGCTATTGCTCAAGGCTTTCCTAAAGAGAATCTGCTAACAGAAGATTCTCGCAAAGCATGGGGAAAATGGAAAGCGGATAATCACTACACTCCCAAAGAATATCACGACACTATCGGCATTCTCGCTCTCGACAGCGTGGGAAATCTATCGGGCGCATGCACCACGAGCGGATTAGCGTGGAAATATCATGGCAGAGTTGGGGATTCTCCAATCATAGGTGCGGGACTTTTCGTAGATAACGAGGTTGGCGGAGCTTGTTCGACCGGCAAGGGCGAAGCAGTAATCAAGATCGCTGGATCACACACAGTCGTTGAAGCAATGAGACGAGGTGCTTCACCGCAAGATGCATGTGAAGAAGCGGTTCGACGAATCGCTAAGAAGCAATCGGATTACAGAGAATTTCAAGTCGCATTTCTGGCACTGAATAAGAACGGCGAATCGGGAGCCTTCGCGATCGCGAAAGGATTTCAATATGCGCTCACTACCAGCGCCGGCTCGAAGTTGGTGGATGGTGTTAGCTTGCTGTGAATTTGTAGCCGTGACTTTTAAGTCACGGCGAATTTCCAGCTTCGATCACCGTACCCTAAAGAGTACGGCTACAAATAACTTAATGTGCCAATAACTTGAGCGTCATATAATCCTCATCATAATATACGCCGTCAATCTTTGAGAACTGTGGTTCGGTCCCCCATGTCGTGAAGCCGAACGATTGATAGAGCGCCTTCGCCGGAGCATTATTCGATTCGACCGAAAGCTCGATCCGCTCTATGCCTTCAACTTTACGTGCATGAGAGATCGCTGCTTCTATAAGTTGAGAGCCGACTTTCTTTCCCTGATATTCCGGACGAACGAACACACTAAAAATAATCATTTTGTGATTGCGTTTTTGCCGGTCTTCACGGGCTATACCTGTTAGTCCGATCAACAACTCGCCATCGAATGCTCCGATGAAAGCATTCTCGCCTGAGTCCATCATTTCACGAAACCGCTCTCGCAGCATCTCTTTTGTGCTAGTCTCCTCTTCCTCATAGCTGGATGCAAATGCTGATGGTGCATTTAATAAAGCATCCAACCGGCAGCCTCTATACTGCTCCGCGTCGTCTGGCGTCAGTTTCCGAATTGTGATATTCATCTGTAAATAGGAACCGAGCTTAAGTATGGAAAGCTCCATTGAACGGGGTTGAATCCATATCAAAAAAAACAAACCCCGGCCTCTTTCGAGACCGGGGGTTGTAAAAAATAACCTCTGAAGGTTCTTACGCCGCCACTCGCTCTCTTCTCATTACGCGATCGACTGCGATAGCCTCTTCGGAGCCGAGCCATCCATCACTGTCGGCGCTGGTGTTGAACTGCTCTTTCGAGACAACGATGAGTTCGCGCAGCTTTGGTAATCCCGTACCGGCAGGTATAAGGTGCCCGACGATAACGTTCTCCTTGAGTCCGAGAAGTGTGTCCCTCTTCGCGTTGATCGAAGCCTCGGTGAGGACTTTTGTAGTCTCCTGGAACGATGCTGCGGAGATGAAGCTCTCTGTCTGAAGCGCGGCCTGAGTGATCCCGAGCAAAACCGGCTCGCCATAAACAGGCTCTGCTGGCCTTGCCTCCGGCGGGATCTTGTCCTTCTTCTTCAGCTCGCCGGCAACTTCTTTAAAGCGCTTCTTCTCTACCATCTGCCCGACCTTGAACTTCGTATCGCCGCGTTTTGTGACGAACACCGAATTCATCAGTATGTCATTTTCAGCCGCGACCTTCGATTTATCTACTTCGTCGTTGACGAGCAGCAGCGAATCGCCGGAAGCAGTGATGCGTACCTTGCCGAGCATCTGCCGGACGATAACTTCGATATGCTTATCTGAAATTTTCACGCCCTGCATACGGTAAACTTCCTGAATTTCGTTCACAAGATATTGCTGCACTTCTGCAACGCCCTTGATCGCAAGAATATCGTGCGGGTCGATAGCGCCGTCGGAAAGGCGTTCGCCTGAGCGAACGGTGTCGCCTTCCTGCACAAGAATATGCTTGCCGAACGGAATCGTGTACTCGCGGCGGTCTGTCGCATCGTGAGATGTTACGACGACAACCCGCGAGCCGCGACGCGGCTTCTCGAAGTGTACCGCTCCGTCAATTTCCGAAACCGTTGCAGGATCGCTTGGCGAGCGAGCTTCGAAAAGCTCTGTAACTCGCGGAAGTCCGCCCGTGATGTCCCGCTGCTTGCCGCTTTCGCGAGCGATCTTTACGAGCACACGTCCGACTTCGATCTCATCGTGATTCTGCACCTGAATAACTGCGTTGCTCGGGACGATATAATTGATTATTACGTGACCGTCCTTGCCAACAATATCGATCGTCGGAGATTTCGTGCGGTCGCGCGAGTCTATCGTGCGTGTCTGGAGCGCGCCGGTGAGTTCGTCAGAAACCTGACGGTAAGTCACGTTTTCGATGAAGTCCTTATAGCGGATACTTCCTGCATGTTCTGAAATGATGACCGCGTTGTAAGGATCCCACTCATAAAGCATCTCACCCTTCGAAACCTTCTGTCCGTTGCTTACCAAAATTCGCGAGCCATAGGGCACGTCGAACTTGCCAACGACGCGGTTGTCGTCGTCCTGGACGTTGACAACCCCTGAGCGACTCATCACGATGAGTTCACCATCGGAATTTGTGATAACTTTCATTCCCTCATACTGTGCAACGCCATCGAATTTCGATGTGACCTGTGACTGCGAAGCAATCAGAGAAGCCGCGCCACCTGTGTGGAATGTACGCAGTGTAAGCTGCGTACCAGGCTCGCCGATAGACTGAGCGGCGATAATTCCAACAGCTTCGCCGATCTCTACGATCTTCTGCGTCGTGAGATTGCGTCCGTAGCACTGGGCGCAAACACCGCGACGGGCTTCGCAAGTAAGAACTGAGCGAATTAGAACAGTCTCGATGGAAGTCGCCGCAATTCGTGCCGCGACCTCTTCGTCAACCATTCCGCCAGCTTCGAGTATCACCTCATCTTTGCCTTTCTTACCCGTTGGATTAGAAAGCGGATCGATCACATGATCGAGAGAAACACGACCGAGGATTCGTTCCGAAAGCGGCTCCTTAACGTCTTCGCCTTCTTTGAGCGCGCTGACCGGAATACCGCGAATAGTGCCGCAGTCGAAGCTCGTGATGATAGCATCCTGCGCAGCGTCAATAAGGCGGCGCGTGAGATAGCCTGCGTCAGCCGTTTTGAGAGCGGTATCTGCAAGTCCCTTACGCGCACCGTGGGTCGAGATAAAGTATTCGAGGATCGAAAGCCCTTCGTGGAAGTTCGAGATGATCGGATTTTCGATCAGCTCGCCGGTCTGGCCGGAAAGAGATTTTTGCGGCTTGGCCATGAGACCGCGCATACCAGCAAGCTGACGAACCTGTTCTTTCGAGCCGCGAGCGCCGGAATCTACCATCATGTAAAGAGGATTGAAACCGTCGCGGTCGTGCATGAGCGCGTCGAATAGCTTATCGGCAGTCCGGTTCGTAGCGCGAGTCCATATATCAATGACTTTATTATACCGCTCGCCGGAAGTGATAAATCCGTTGAGGTATTTATCCTGCACATCATCTACCTGCTTCTGCGCTTTTGCAATGATCTCGTCCTTCTCTTTTGGAACGATAATATCCGAGAGAGCGACAGAAAGTCCGCCCTTCGTAGCAAAGCCGAAGCCTAAGTCCTTGAGTTTATCAAGGAATTCAACGGTCTTAAGA
>Ga0207110_10130_pt2 | contig 16229 bp, 11 predicted proteins | sample Alteio_BWMinHeat_74_FD_153582 | JGI IMG/M metagenome (GOLD analysis project Ga0207110, IMG submission 153582) | Enriched cells from forest soil in Barre Woods Harvard Forest LTER site, Petersham, Massachusetts, United States -... | ecosystem: Environmental > Terrestrial > Soil > Temperate forest >...
GAAGGGCAGGAGAGGGTAATTCCAGGGACTGGAAAGAGAACTCCAATTCCGGTTCGCTGGAAAACTATAAGAGTGGGTGAACCTGATTGGGTTGGTCCACGCGAGCTGGCAATGCGCGGCAAGACTGGTCAAGGCAATAAGTTACAGCAAACGGCCCAGCACGATTCGCGTTGACACGATTCATAATCTGGTTACAATCAAAAACGGTGGTAAGATTGGCAACCCCCCGTCTGACCCGACCACCTTTTTCCCCTCTGATGCGCACCTCGAAACTGCAGGCGGGCCATACCGCCCACAGCGTCGTTTGCGCTGCGGAGGAGAAAAGGCGAAGGTGAAGACGGACAACGGGATCATAATGGAGCCAATCATGGACGATTTCGATCTGGCCAAGGTTCCAACGGAGGGCCAAGGCCGGGTCTCACTCGTGCGAGCCGGTCTCGTGCCGGTCAGGAGTGGATGAACCTATGAAGACGGTGTTTACGACTGGTGAAGCCGCCAAAATCTGCAAGGTTTCCCAGCAAACGATCATTCGTTGTTTCGATAATGGCCAACTGAAAGGCTTTCGCGTTCCGGGATCGCGCTTTCGCCGGATTCCCCGCGAGGCTCTGTACAAATTCATGAAGGACAACGGCATTCCGACCGATGCCCTGGAAAGCGGTAAGCGCAAAGTCCTGCTGGTCGATGACGATCAAGAGCTGGTCGAACTTATCCACAAAGTGCTGGACGAGGACGGCCGTTTTGAGGTTCGCATCGCTGCTAACGGCTTTGACGCCGGTATGATGGTCAAGGAATACCGGCCGGACCTGATCGTGCTCGACGTGATGCTGCCGGACATCAACGGCAAGGAAGTCTGTCAGCGCGTGCGGGCCGACGCGACCCTGGAAGACGTCCGCATCCTGTGCATCAGCGGCATGATCGAAGAAGACAAGATTCAGGAGCTGAAGCTCGCCGGCGCCGACGACTTCCTGCACAAACCGTTCGTGATCGAAGAGCTCATCGAACGGATGTGCGGCCAGCTGGAAATCGAACACGCCCCGACCACAGCCTGATTCGTCAGAGGGCAGAAATCAGAGGTCAGAAGTCAGAAGTCAGCAGCAACCTGCTCTGGCCTTTGATTTCTGATCTCTGGCTTCTGATCTCTGACCTCTGACAAGGAGCGTCAGCGGTGAGAGCGTTCGAACCGGGCGAAGCCGTGTTGCAGTTGCCGTGGCTGTCGCCTGGGAGGGCAGCACTCGTCCGCATGGCGCGTTCGGCAAATCCCTCACTTTGGTCTCAGCTTCGCCTCGATCCTGGCGCAGTTCTCCTTCTCGTCCGCACACTTCCTTCGGAATCTGCTCCCAATTTGGCCACTTTGGAAGCCGCATTTCGTTCCGCCGATCTGCTCGATCTGGCGCGGCAAAACCTATGTGCCCAATCCACCGGTTATGTGGATTGGTCGAACCCAAATATCCAGCCCGTATACCAGGCCAGCGTGAATTTCGCGCGCCTGGCTTGGCTGTTGGCCCAGCGCATTGGCTGCGATCCGGTGTGTGCTTGGATTGGCGGCTTGCTTGCGCCGCTGGGCTGGCTGGCGATTGGCGCGGTGGATGCCGATGCTGCCGGCGAGTGTCTGTCCCGCCTTGGCCGCGGGCCGCACCTGCCAGAGATGCAGCGGCAACTATGGGGGCACGATGCCCCGGCCATCGCCCGGCGGCTCGCCCGGCGCTGGCAACTGCCCCTTTGGCTGCACGCCATTGTGGGATACCTGGCCCTGCCAACGGAACACGCCGACTCGCTTGGCGCCGAGGAACGCCTGTTCGCCATGGTGCAATGGGCCGTCACCATGGGGCAAACCCACGGACACAACTTGGGCCTGGCGGTGGGGACCGACCTCGACCGCTTGCATGCCTGGTTGGGGCTTTCGACTGAAGACGTGACGGCCATCCAAAATGCCTGGGAACAATTGGTTGAAGCCGAGCTGGCGCCCGACCACTGGCCCGATCCGTCGGCGGAACCTTTGTTGCCCGAACTCCTTGCGGCGGCCGCGGAATCCCGCCGCCGGCAAGCGAATTCCTTCACGGATCGGTTGGAGTGTGAAATCGATTGGCTGCACCAGCAATTGTCGGAGCAGAAGGCGACCGAGGTAGAACGGCTGGGCCGGTCCAAGATTCGCGCCCTAGCAGAGTTCGCCGCCGGGGCCGGGCATGAGATCAACAATCCCCTGGCAGTCATTTCCGGCCAGAGCCAGTACCTGCTGGCTCGTGAGCAAGACCCCAGCCGGCAAAAAGCGCTGAATGTGATAGTCGCGCAGGCGGAGCGTATTCATCAGCTGCTGAATGACCTGATGCAGTTCGCCCGGCCGCCGTCCCCGCGCCGCCAGGACGCCGACCTGCGGCCGTTGCTGGCCGAGGTCATATCCGGGTTGCAGGCGCTGGCAGACGAAAAAACCTGCCGCTGGGAATACTTGGAACCGGCAGACCCCGTTCTGATTCACGCCGATGCGCGCATGATCCAAACTTCATTGCGCTGCCTGCTCCGCAACGCTCTGGAAGCCGTGCCGCGCGACGGCCTGATTCAGGTCCAGGTGGAACGGGGCAACGAGAGCGTGCAAGTCGCGATCGTGGACAGCGGCCCCGGCCCAAATGTCCATCAGCGGGAACATCTCTTCGATCCGTTTTTCTCGGGGCGGCGTGCCGGCCGCGGCCGCGGACTTGGTTTGCCCACGGCCTGGCGGATGGCCCGAGAGAACGGCGGCGACGTGCAGTATGTCCCATTGCCGGAATTCCCGGCCCGGTTCGTTCTGACCTTGCCCGCCCTGTCACCTCTTTCCCAGCCGGTAAATTCCCACGAAGAAACTCTCGCCGAACGCAAAATCGCGTAATATTACTTCAGATTTGCTTGCTTTCGATGCCCGTTCCGACTTAAGATAAATCTATCCACTTCCCCATTGTTCCCAGTGGGGTTGAAAGAGAGTTTGGCTCGGGCGCATGGCCCATGAGCGCACGTTCCGGTGAGTTTTTCTGGCAAGGATTGAAGCAACTGCTGCTGCCGGGCGTGTGCTGGGGCTGCAACCAGGTGTTGCCGCCGGAGCGCGACGACCTGTGTAAGGATTGTGTCGCCAGGATCACGGCTGATCCGCATTTCACCTGTCCCAGGTGCAGCAGTACGGTGGGTCCATACGTGGAACTGCCGGACGGGTGCGGAGAGTGCCGCGATGTTTCGTTAGGCTTTGAGCGGGCTTTGCGCCTGGGGCCATACGAAGGTCGCTTGCGGGATGTGATCTTGCGGATGAAACATTCCTCGGGGGAGCTGCTGGCGGAAGCCGTCGGAGAGCTATGGGCGGCCCACGCCGAGCGGCGCTTGCGGGAATTAGGGGCGGAAGCGGTTGTGCCGGTGCCGCTGCACTGGTTGCGGCGCTGGCGGCGAGGATACAACCAAAGCGCCATTCTGGCGCGGCGCATTGCCCGGCGGCTGCGATTGCCTTTTCTGCCGCGGGCCCTGCGCCGCATCCGCTCCACACGCCGGCAAACAGACGTTTCGCCGGCGGCCAGAAGGGAAAATGTTCGGGGGGCGTTCCGGGCGGTTGCACATCCTTCTTTGCGCAACCGCTCGGTCCTGCTGATTGACGACGTAATGACGACCGGCAGCACGGCCAGCGAAGCCGCAAAGGCCCTGCGGATGGCGGGGGCCAACCGGGTAGTGGTTGCCGTCTTGGGACACGGTTGAGTGAACCAGGGAAAAGACCGCGAATATCGGCTGCGACCTTGCGGAATTTCGCAGCCGCGCGGACGGCGAAGGTTTTGCCGATCGAATGCGATGACGACAACCCGTGCCAGGTTTTTCATAGATTCCGTAGTTGACGTACCTTTAACCATGGGACAGATTCTTGAGTCACCCATTTCCGCCGCCCGCGAGGGCATGTGGCCTGACCGGCCAGGGGTGTACACAGCCAGGGGAACCATCATGTACCGTTGCACTGTAGCGCTGCTGATAAGCTTCGCGCTATCAGCACCCGCCATGGCGGACGGGTTGTCCAGCCTTTTCGATGCCCAAGGCCACGATTTCGGCAACGTGCCGATCGGCCCAATGCTCAACCATTCCTTCACGATCAAGAACACTACCAACCAGACGCTGAACATCGGCAACGTCCACGTTTCCTGCGGGTGCGTGAACGCGACTGCCCAGAAAAGCGTCCTGCAACCCGGCGAGCAGACCACCATTTACGCCACGATGGACACGCGGCGGTTCACCGGCGCGAAATCGGTCACGATTTTCGTCGATTTCGTCCAACCGCGGCGCGAAACCGTCAATCTGGTGGTCACGGCCTATGGCCGCACCGACATTTCACTCCAACCCGACACGCTGGCCTTCGGCTTGGTGCAAAAGGGCTCGTCGCCCGTGGCCTCCACGCAGATCACGTTCCTGAGTGGAACCAAGATTTCCGAAGTTTCCTGCGAAAGCGGTTATGTGAAGATGGACGTCAAGGAGACCAAGCGGACCGGCGGCACCGGTTATGAATTGACCGCCACGGTTCGCTCCGACATTCCGGTCGGCAAATGGTACACCGATGTCTGGGTCAAGACCGACCAGGCAAGCAACAACCGCATACGGATTCCCCTGACCGTGGAAGTGGAACCCTCGCTGCAGGTCACTCCGGCAGCGGTCCAGTTTGACGCCACCAAGCCCAACCAGAAGGCGACGAAGAACGTGATAGTGAAAGGCGCCGAACCGTTCCGAATTCTGGAGATTAAGGGCGGCGAAAGCGATTTCGCAGTCGTCAACGTCGATCACGAAAACAAGGCTGTACACGTGGTAACCATTGCATTTACGCCCGGCAAGGAAGGCGAGGTCATCCGCACGCTCAAGATCCTCACCGACATGAAGCAAGACAACGCCGTGGAGGTGAAGGTCAAGGGCACTGGCCAGTAACAATGCTTCGATCTGCAACGCCGCAAGCGGTGACTACCGCTTGCGGCGTTGCTGTTTTACAACCCCGGCATGTTTCCCTTCATCCGCTCCATCAGCAACCGTTTTGCCGATTGCCACCAACGAATCACGGTGCGTCGGTCCACGCCCAGCACTTCAGCCGCCTCTTCCTGCGTGAGTTCGTGATACCATAACAAGTCGAATGCCAGCTTCTCCTGCGCCGGCAACGCTTCGATCTGTTCGTGCAGCTCGGTCCAGTCGCCCAGCGATCCGGCATCGCCGGGCGCGCCCGCCGGCTCGCGATGCGGTGGCGGCGTGTTTTCGCCCTGCGGCACCCGCAACGGTGTGGCATAATTCGCGGCCGAACCTTCGGGGCCGAAATGGTGCCGCGACAAGTCGATCAGAGTTCGGCGAATCTCCTTCGCCGACCACTGGAAGAACTCCTGCGCCGATGCCGGCGTGTGTTTTTGCAGGTTCTGATGCAGCCGCACCATGGCCGACTGAAACACGTCGTCGGTTTCCTGCCAGCGCTGCAATCGGGAATAGTCGCGCAGGATCTTGCGCGTGAGCCGGCGCAACCGCTCGCAAGCATGCTGAAACAACTCCTCCCGCCCCAACTCAGCGCCGGCCTGAAGACGATGCAGGCAGCGATTCAGCAATTGCGTGGTGCCGGTTTCGCTCATGGGAACCGCTTCCGGGAATTCATCATCATCTAATCGCGCTGGTTGTGGGCCATCCTTTTCATCTAAGCGCGCATCTAAGCGCGCCCCGCACGCTCTCTGCCGCGCCCGATCCTGACATGGCAAAGGTACTATCCGATTCGATTTGGGCAAGCGGGCGCGCTCGACGCGCGCTGGCCGCATCGCTCTATTTCGCGTCCAAATCCAACAACGCTCGAAGTTCTTTGGGCAGGACGTTCCAGGTCGCCTGGTACGTTTCTTCCAGAGGGACGTTGACGTGGTATTCATCCTGCAAATACAGCGGCATGTCGGGGAGCGTATCGCCCACTGCCACGGGTTCAACGTAGGCCATTTTGTCCGCTATCGCCTGGTAGGCGGCCAGCGTAAGCGGCTTGTCGGGCGGCAGTTCGAAGGGTTGGTCGGTTATTTCGTCCCAGATCAACTTGTGAATCCCCTGCGGATCGCGCGGTCCCGGCGGGAACAAGTCGATCATCAGCCGATGGACCCCTTGGTCGATCAAGTCAGCGGCCTTTTCGACAAATGTACGCAGTGCGTGCTGGCTCCCTTTGTTTCCGGGTGATACGATTTCGAGCACTGCGACCACGTTCCCAAGTTCATGGTGGATGGCGATCCGATTGGCCTTGCGGGCATAGCGCTCCGACTCCGCGGCCAACACAAACTTTGTTTTGGGTCGAGCAGTCGTAACCGCTGTGTTGCGGTTGAGATCGGAACGTGGCGCGCCGTTGGCGCCATTTTCCAAAGTAACCACGTCTCCTTGGGGCTTCCCAAGAAACTGCTCTGCCATGGCGAAAAAGCCGGGCGGAAGCAAGCCCGCGTTTAGCCGGTCACGGATCGCGGCAAGCCAACCGTAATGGAAGTTGTGAAATGTTCCGGAACGAACGCGTGTCCAATCGTGAATCGGCATATGGCACCTCCGAGGAAGATTATATCACGTCGTCGCCGCTTTCTGCGCCGTTTCGACCTATGCCGTACGCCGGCCCAAAATTTTTTCCCCGGCGGACAAAACCGGACATTTTCGGACACATGCAAACGCTGGCCACGGGATGCCATGCCCCGAAATTTTTTCCCTATGGGACAAAATGGGACAGTTTTGGGACATTTCCGGGCGCTCCGGGTGGCGATCCAAACACACCGCGCAAGCATACGATCCGAAAAAATGAATGCGCTGTTGGAAGAATTCATGTCACACTTCGCGGGCTGCTTACGCATGGCAGTACGGGCGGGGAGGAACAATGGGTTCAACCCCTCAAAATCATCACGGAATTCGACGTACCTTTACGGCGATTTCCGACCAAACCGAATCGACTCTTTTCACCACTATCCGGGAGAGATCATGAATCGAATCAGCAGAATGTTGGAAATCTTGGCCTGCACTTGCACGATTTCTCGGCACGGCTCGCGCAAACCGCGCTGCGGCCGCAAACTTCGGGCGACCTCCGCGATGTTGAAGCTGGAACAGCTGGAAGCTCGCGAAGTGCCGGCGAGCCTCCTGCTGCACCCGATTTGCATGCCCTTCCTGTCGCCTGCGATTGTCGGGCCGCCTTCCACACCGGCGCAGGTTTCCCCGCGCGTGTCTCCAATCGTGCCGGTGTCTTCGTTGGTCGTAAGCAAGCCCAGCGCGCCGAGCAGCGCCCCAGTGGCAGGGGGCATGGCGTTCAGAATTGCCGTGCCCAATTCCGTATTGATGGCGCATCTGGGCGCGATGGTCTTACAGCGGGCCCGATAACCTTTGTGGGTTCCATCGGAGCCGGGAGCGCGAGCGAACGGATGTGCGGCGTGCTTCTCCCGTCGCTGGCACTCCGGGTTCAACGGCTACTGTTTCAGTTGAAACACGCCCTTCGCGTCCACGACATATTGCCGCCTGACCAGAAATTTTCCCTTGTCATCGTATTCGTCTGCCCACTTGGCGATGCCGCCGACCTTGTTGTTCATTGGTTTGCCATCGATGCCGAAGTGCGTTCCCTCGACGGCCCGATTCTTTTCGTCGAAGCGTTCTACCCAACGGTGGCTGCCATGGTTGGCCGCGAGCACCGGCTTGTCGTTGATGTCGAAAAAGGCGGATTCCACCCAATTGTTGCGTTCGTCATAGCGATTGCGCACCCGATGAGCGCGACTGGTTGGAAAGACATTGGGCGTCCCGTCGATTGCAAAGGAGGCTTCTTCCAGCAACTTGCCGTCCTTGTTTTCGCGACGTTGCAGGACCAATTCGCCCTTGCGATCCAGCACGAAGAACTGCTTCTCCACGACCTGATCAGTCGAATTGTAAGTATTCGTCCACTTTGACCATCCACCCGTCCACACGACGCGCTTGCCATCCACGCCAAAGTTCTCGTTGGATACTTGGCGGTTCTTACTGTCGTAGGTATCGACCCAACGGTGAAGGTTTTCGGTACTCACCATTTTCCGGTCGACCCCGTCGAAAAAACTCGCTTCAACGCAATTTCCCCGCTCATCGTAGCGGAAACGCATACGGTGCACTCCGATATCAGGAAACAGCGTCGGGTTCCCTTTGGCATCGAACGTGGCGTTTTCCAGGACTTTGCCGTCCTTGTTCTCGCGACGTTGCAGCACCAATTCACCCTTCGAATCCAAAACGAAAAACTGGCGCTCCAAGAGCCGGTCAGTCGAATCATATACTGTGACGGCTTTTGCCATTCCCCATTTCGCGACGACGTGTTTACCAGCGATATCGTAATGATCCGCCACAGTTTCCCGATTCTTGGCATCGTATTCATGCACCCAGCGATGGATGCCGCCATCCAAGGTCATGGTCGGCCGGTCGTTTTCATCAAAGTAAGCAGACTCGATTGTGTTTCCCCTTTCATCGTAACGATAACGCGCATGATGAATGCCTAGTCCCGGAAACAATGTCGGGTTACCGGCGGCATCGAATGACGCGTCTTCCAGAATCTTGCCGTCCTTGTTTTCGCGCTTGGAAAGCGCCAACTGGCCATTCGGCCGCACGACATAACGGGTTTTCTCCGCAAGGATGCCGAAAAAATCATAGTTGCTGGTTAATTTGGCGAACCCGTAAGCAGAAACCATGTGCTTGCCGCTGGTGCCGTAGTGATTGATTTCCAATGAGCGCCTTTCCGAGTCAAACCGATCGGTCCAGCGATGAGTTTTCGTGCCGGCGCTGAGCGTGGGCCGATCCTGTTCGTCGAAGTACGAGCCCGCGATTCGGTTGCCGCGCTGGTCGTATTCGTACTTCGAGCAATGAGCTTTGTCGGGGCCTACGGCTATGGGCTTGCCATCGACACCGAAAAGTCTGTATTCCGTTGGTTTGTCGAAGTCGTTGTAGCGAATCAAAATTCGGTGATGGCCGTCGGCGTTCAGAATGGGCCGCCCGTCGGCGGCGAACGTCGCGAGTTCCAATGGGTTCATATGGGCATCACTCCGTTTGGACACGACCAATTCGCCACGGTGGTTAGTCCGCCAAATAATTCTCTCGCGCAAATGGCCTGTGTTGTCGTAATCGTAGCTGATCTTTGCGTAGCCATTGGCCTTATCAAACTGCACTTTGCCCGCGGCATCAAGGAATTCGAGCGCTGCGATCTGCCCTTTGTCGGTAAAGCGCATTCGCAGATGATGACTGAATCCCCGCCAAGGTTGATCGTCCACCAAGCGCAAATACTCGAGTATCTGCTGGCCCCGCTCGGAGAACACCAGTACACGCTTGTGGTATCCTCCGGACCCCGCCAAACCATTCTGCTCATTCGAGTCGAATTCGAAAAAAATCGCCGGTTTTCCGTGGCGGTCAAAGTAGGTGACCGCAACGCCGTCGGGGGCGTAGGCGAAATGGGTCCGATGAACCAGATGTTGGATCGTGGGAGTGCCGTCCGGACTAAAGCACGTGATATCAGCAATGCGACCACGCTCGTCATACGCCGCGCGCCGTTCGGCAGCCGAGCGTTTGCCGGAGCGCAGCTTGCCGGTTTCGTCTATTTGTCCGACAGCCAACAGCCGGCCATCCGGAGCATGGGAAAGGCGTAGACCCTGGACGCCGTCACTGTTCACCGTCGCCTGCCCACGCCCATCCGAAAATCGAATGCTTTCGAGCCAACCCTCTATTGACCAATCCAGTTTCAGCAAATTGGTCCGGCCGGCCCACAAGCTGTCGTTTTCCCCCCGCCGATCAACAAAAGCGGCGTTGTCATCCGCGCCGTACTCCAGTGCCCAGATCAATTGATTCCAAGCATCAAACGCTTGTTCCGCCACCACGCGTCCGGATTCGTCGCGCTTGAACACGATCGTTCGATATCTACCGGAATCAATGACAACGTTGGGCCGACCGAGCAAATCCGGCAACAGGAATTGTTCGAATTCCTTGCTGAGTCCGTTTACCACCTCGATCCGGTCCACTAATTGACCGCGGCGCACAATGCGGAAGGCTATGGGCAAAGCGTAGGCCTCTTCCTCGTTCACTAGCCCGATACCGACCGGTTCGCGACGGTTGCGTGTATACGATGCGAAATACTGGCCGGTTTCGGTCTGCGCATCGGCCAACTGCTTGGCCCGGTCGATGGCGGCGCGGCGCATTTTCCACAACCGCTGGCCGCCGAAGGCGCCGAGTCCCAACACCAATACAAGCAGCGTGCTCAAGGCCGATACCGGATGGCGGCGAACGCGCCGGACGTTCTTCTCGACCATGCCCACAGGTCGGGCCAGGATCGGCTCGCCGTCCAACCAGCGCCGCAAGTCCTCGGCCAATGCCCCGTCCGTGGCATAACGATGCTGCGGCTCCTTTTGCAAGCATTTCAAAGCGATGGTTTCCAGGTCGCGGGGTATCCGGTGGTTGAGTTTCCGCAACGGCACCGGCTCTTCGCGCACAACCTGTTGGATTGTCTCCCACGAAGTTGCAGCTTGAAAGGGCGGCCGGCCGGAAAGCAGCCGGTAGAGAATGGCGCCCAGTGCATAGATGTCGGCCGCCGGGCCGACCTTGCGGCTCTGGCCCTTGGCCTGCTCCGGCGCCATGTACGACGGCGTTCCCATGATCGCGCCGGTTTGCGTTAACCCGGATGCCAGCGATCGTGGCGCAGCATCATCAAATTGCAGGCGCTTGGCCAGGCCAAAGTCGCTGACCTTGGGCGTGCCGTCTTCAGCCAGTAACACGTTTTCCGGCTTCAAGTCCCGATGGACCACCCCCTTGCTATGGGCGTAGTCCATGCCGCGGGCCAACTGCTCCACGATCTGGGCCGCTTCCCGGGGAGGCAAGGGATTGTCGCGCACCTTTGCGGACAGCGATCCGCCGCCCGCAAATTCCAGCGTGAAATACGGCAGCCCCTCGTGCTGGCCGGTCTCGAAAATCTGCACGATATTGGCATGCTGCAGCGCCGCCACCGCTTCGGCCTCGGTCACGAAGCGGGCCAACTCACTCGGCCCGGCGTGGCCGCCGGACAGGATCATCTTCAGGGCGACGATACGATTCAGTTTGAGCTGCCTGGCCCGGTAAACCACTCCCATGCCGCCACGGCCGAGTACATCCAGAATCTCATAGCCGGGCACATTCGGCAGTGCCAAGACAGGTGTTTCCGCGAGACCAGCATACTCCTGGCTCGGATTCCCGCCCTCTTGCTTGGTTTCCGCCTCGGTGGGCGTGGCCAGCAGTTGCGATACTTTCAGTTGCTCGGCGATGCGATGTTTCAGCAGTTCCAGCAACTCGGGGCAAGCGCGACAGAGATCCTCCGGCGTGACCGGCGTGCCATTTTGGCGCTGCAATTCCCAGTCGATGAGGAGTTCATCCACGCGCGGATCGGCGGGTTGCGTGTTCATGGTGGAGACTCAAGGACCAAAGTGGATGGCCTGAGTTTATTCGCCACAACGGCGGTGTGCAAGTGGCAATACACGGAGCCCGCAGCGCAAGCAAGGGTGGGTTCCTTGCTTGCGCTGCGGGCTCTATCGCACACTGTCACCCCAGTTGCTTCTTGAACCGCAAGGTGCTCAGCGTCAGCGCGATGGTGGCCATGATCCAGAGGACCAGGCAGTGCAGCCAGAGTTCCTTCCAGCCGGCGCCGCGCAGGATCACGCCGCGGGCCGCGTCGATCAGCCACGTGGTCGGAAAAATGGCCGAGAGTTGGCGAAAGATCCAGGGCATGGAATCGACCGGGAAGACGTAACCGGAGAGGAAAATCGACGGCATCATCGTGCCCATTACAACCTGCCCGGCGGCTTCGCGCGACGAAGCCCTTGCCGAGATGAACAGGCCCACCCCCAGCATCGTCAGGATGAACGGCAGAGTGATCAGCAGCAACGTGAAGAAACTGCCCGCAATCGGCACCTGAAATACGGTCCGCATGAACAGGGCAATGAAAATGAATTCCATGAACGTGAGGCCGATGTAAGGCGCCATCTTGCCGATCATCACTTCCCTGGCCCGCACCGGGGTCATGAAAAGTTGTTCCAGGGTGCCGATCTCTTTTTCACGCACGATGGAATTGGTGGTGAGCATGCTGGCCATCATCTGGCACATCACGACCATCAGGCCGGGGATGAAGAAATTCGGCGAGCGCGTGTCGGGGTTGAACAGGATTTGCGGACGGGCATCGACCGGCAAAGGTTTGTCCTGCAAGACCCGGCTCAGGGATTCGCGCAGGGCGATGGCATTGCCGACATTGAGCGCTTCCCCGGCCACGCTGGATTCCGAGCCGTCAACCAGGATCAGGATTTGGGCACTCTGTCCTCTCTCCAACTGCCGCGAATAGTCTTCCGGAATTTTGATCCCGACCTTGGCCCTGCCGGAGACGATGGCTTCGTGCAGTTCCTTGTCGGAATACACCTCGCCGACAATTTGAAAATCCTCCGAAGTTTCGAAGCTGCGCAGAAGTATTGCCGTCTGCTGCGTGCGGCACTGGTCGTAGACCACGGTGCGGATGTGGCGGACGTTGGTGTCGATGGCGTAGCCGAGCATGAAGAGTTCGATGATGGGGATGGCCAGGGCGAAAAACATCGTGGCCGGGTCGCGGCGAATGTGTACCACTTCCTTGCGGGCCACGGAGTAAGTTCGTTGAAGAGAGGGAGAAAGTTTCATAAATCATCCAAGAACATCATCCGCAGATTGCGCAGATTTCACAGATTAGATTCAAACCAATTTCTGAATCTGCACTACTTTCAGTCAAAATCTTGGCGCCCGGCGAAGATTTCACCCCTCTCCCTGTGTACTCAGGGGGAAAGGGAATGGTTGCGGCTGCGCCGCGCTGTGTAATCTGCGGACAAACTTATTCGACCTTCTGCGCACGGGCCAGGGCCACGAAGACGTCTTCCAGGCTCGGCTCGGTCTCGCGGATTTGATACTGGTCCAGTCCCAGGTCGGCTTTGGAATACGGCGTATCGACCAGGGCGTGGATGGCCTGGCCGAAGATGGTGGCTTCGCGAACGCCGGGACGTTGCCGCAGCTGGTTCAACATGCCGGCCGTATTCGGTCCGGTGATCTCCAACCGGGCGGTTCCCGGCGGATGGACATACGGTTGTTCCTTCAGTTCATCGGGCGTGCCGAAGGCCAGCAACTGGCCCATGTGGATGTAGCCCACGCGGTCGCAGCGCTCGGCTTCATCCATGTAGTGCGTGGTGACAAACAGCGTGACCCCCTCGGCGGCCAGGCGGAAGAGCAGGTCCCACAGGTCGCGCCGGGCCACCGGGTCGATGCCGGCCGTGGGTTCGTCGAGGAAAATCAGCCGCGGCTTGTGGAGCAAGGCACATACCAGGGCCAAGCGCTGTTTCCAGCCGCCGGAAAGGCGGTCCGCGCGGCGGGAAAGATACGGTTGCAGGCCGGTGAGCGCGATGAGTTCATCCTGGCGCTGTTTTTGTTCCTCACTTGTGAGACCGTAGATGCCGGCGTAGAAATCCATGTTTTCCTGGACGGTCAAGTCGCCGTAAAGCGAGAACTTCTGCGACATGTAACCGATCGACTGGCGAATCAGCTCGGCTTCGCTGGCCACGTCGTGGCCCAGGACCGTGGCCGAGCCTTCGGCAAACTTGAGCAAGCCACAGACGGCGCGGATGAGCGTGGTCTTGCCGGAGCCGTTGGGCCCGAGCAGGCCGAAAACTTCGCCCTCGGCAACGTGCAAAGAAACCCGGTTGACCGCTGTGATGGAGCCGAACCGGATGGTGGCGTTGCGGATATCGAGGGCATCGCCCATCAAGGGGCCCCCTGCAAGGGCACCTGGACTTCAGCATACATGCCGGCCTTGAAGACCTCGCCGCCGTCGTCCACGCGCACTTTCACGGCGAAGACTTGAAAGCGTCGCTCGTCAACACTCTGGACATTCCGAGGCGTGAATTCGCTGATCGTGGCAATCTGGATGACTTCGCCGGAAAAATGCTTGTTCGGATAGGAGTCGCAGGTGACTTCCACTTTTTGGTGCATGTGGATTTTGCCCAGGTCTGGCGACGGCACGAAGACCTTGACCCAGCGGTCATTCGCTTGCAGGGCGCGAATGACGGGCTGGTTGGGCGGCACCACGTCGCCCTTGCGGACACTCAGCACTTCCACGACGATGCGCGAAGGGGCCTTTACGAAGGCTTCGTCCAGATTGGCATTCAGTTCCCGCACCCTGGCTTCGAGTTCTTCCATTTGGGCGCGGGAAATGGCTCTGTCTTCTTCGCGCGTGCCGGCTTCGAGCAGCTCCCAGTGGGACTTGGCACGGAGAAAATCGGCCGCGGCTTCATCTTTGTCTTCCTGGCGGTTGCCTGATTCCATCATTTGCCATTTGGATCGTGCGGCCCGCGCGCGGGCCAGGTTGGCCTCGTAACGAAACTTGGCCGTGTCGTATTCGCTCTGGTTGATTTGCGGAGAGAGTTTCTTGATGCGGTCGAAATTGTTGTCGGACAATTTCAGATCGGCCTCGGCGCTCTCCACATCATCGCGGGCCTGCTGCTTTTCTTCGGCCCGCCAACCGGCTTCCATTTTCAACCAACGAGCCCATGATGCCTCCATCATCGCCAAGGCCTCGGCTTTCTCCTGGGGTCTCGGGCCGTTTTCCGCCTTAAGCAAGTCCGCCTTGGCTGCTTCGAGCTTCTTCACGGCCTGGTCGCGCTGGGCCGTGAGCTCGGGCGCCTCAAACCGTACTAATGCCTTGTTTTCATCGACAATTTCGCCTTCCTGGACATAGATCTGTGCGACTCGGCCGCCGATCTTGGAGCCAAGGCGGATTTCCTGAACTTCCACGGTGCCGGGCAATTTCAACACTTCGTGAGAATGGGAAAAGGGCCAGAAAAAGCCCAGCGAAACCAGCGCAGCTGCCACTAGACCGGCGACCGCGATCAGAGTGTACTTTTTCATTGCCTGCACCCCCGGGCAAAAAGATGTGGCCCCAGTGCATCTTACTTGTTCTGGAAGACGTTATCGACTGACTCTGTGACATAATTCACAAACTCTGGTTCTGAGTTCCGTTTGCTTGTATTTCGCGTTCGCGGAAACGACCGGCGAACGCGAGACCGCAAGCGGCGACTTTGCTCCGTCCAGCTATAGGATAACCGCAACGATCTCAAGTCAGTGAGCCGAATATGCCCGAAGACCTGGTTAAGCCCATTCACAAACTGCTGGCCGCCAACCGTTCCGAGATTGCCATTCGCGTTTTCCGCAGCACCCACGAGTTGGGCATCCGCACGGTGGCGATTTATTCTTACGAAGACCGCTTTGCCTTGCACCGCTTCAAGGCCGACGAGGCGTATGCCGTGGGCAAGCCGGGCGAGCCGATACGTGCCTATCTGGACATCGCGGAGATCGTGCGCCTGGCGGTGCGGTATGAAGTCGATGCCATCCATCCGGGTTACGGATTCCTGTCGGAGAACCCGGCTTTCGCTCGCGCCTGCCGGGAAGCCGGTGTGGTCTTCATTGGCCCGCGCACAGAAGTGCTGGAGAAACTCGGCGACAAGGTAACAGCCCGCGCGATAGCCCAACAAGCCGGCGTGCAAGTTCCAGCCGGCAGTTCCAAGCCTGTGCAGAACAGTGAAGAAGCCGGGAAGATGGCGGAGAAGATCGGCTATCCGCTCATTGTCAAGGCGGCGATGGGCGGCGGCGGCCGGGGCATGCGCGTCGTCCAGGCGCCCGAGCAGCTGGCGGCGGCACTGGAACAGGCACGGCGCGAGGCCGGGGCGGCCTTCGGCATTGCCGACGTTTTTCTGGAGCGCTTTATCCGCCGGGCCCGGCACATCGAGGTGCAACTGCTGGGCGACAAGCACGGCGGCCTTGTCCATCTCATGGAACGCGACTGTTCCATCCAGCGCCGGCATCAGAAAGTAGTGGAGATCGCGCCGGCCCCGAATCTGGATGAAAACCATCGCCAGCGAATCCTCGACGCGGCTTTGAAGATTGGCCGGGCGGTGCGCATCGACAATGCCGCTACCGTGGAATTCCTTCTTGATGTCGACACCGGCGAGTTCTATTTCATCGAAGTCAATCCGCGCATTCAGGTGGAACACACCGTCACCGAGGAAATCACCGGCTACGATTTGATCCGCAGCCAGATCCTCATTGCCCAGGGGGTGCCGCTTTCGGATTCGGACATTGGCCTGAGCGACCAGCGGAAGATAGTTCCCCACGGTGTTGCCTTGCAATGCCGCGTGACCACCGAAGACCCGGCCAACGGCTTCATGCCGGACTACGGACGGTTGAGCCATTACCGT